>OJRP01001348.1_pt1 | contig 12532 bp, 12 predicted proteins | sample 1599201 | NCBI WGS metagenome assembly OJRP01 (sample SAMN03922534, study PRJEB24848) | human gut metagenome | isolation source: stool sample | host: Homo sapiens | place: Germany | collected 2010-05
CCGATGTACTGCTGGAGGGCACCCAACTGCTGTTCGTGGGCGACAGGGACAGCATCCGCCAGGCCTTCAATGTGGAGGATGCGGAGGACGTGGTGTTCCTGCCCAAGGTCATGTCCCGGAAAAAGCAGGTCATTCCCATGCTCTCCGCCCTGTGGGGCTGAGGAGCGCGTGGCCCCGCCGCCCGGCGCTTTCTGCTGAGGAAGCTGCCGGGCGGCCTCGGAGAGTTTGCCGACAGCATTGAAAAGCTGGGGATGAAGTTCGGGCTGTGGTTCGAGCCGGAGAGCGTAAACGTCGATTCCGAGCTTTACCGCGCGCACCCGGACTGGGCGATAAAGCCGCCCGTCGGCGAGCCGTGCTTCGGCAGAAATCAGCTTTTGCTGGATCTTACGCGCAAGGAGGTGCGCGATTACATTGTTGAAAGCGTCGGAAAAACGCTCGACGGCGCGAAGATAAGCTATGTTAAATGGGATATGAACCGGCATATGTCCGATGCGTATTCGCCGGCGCTGTCCAATCAGGGCGAGTTTGCCCACCGCTATATCATCGGACTTTACGAGGTGCTCGACCGCGTATTCACGCCGCGCAGGCATATTCTTTTTGAAAGCTGCTCCTCCGGCGGCAACCGCTTTGATCTCGGCATGCTGTGCTATTCGCCGCAGATATGGGCATCGGACGACACCGACCCTATAGAGCGGCTCGATATCCAAAGCGGCCTGTCGTATCTGTATCCGCAATCGACCATGGGCGCGCATGTTTCGGCCGCGCCGCACCAGCAGACGCTCAGGGATACGCCGCTGTCAACGCGCTTTAACGTTGCGGCCTTCGGCGTGCTCGGCTACGAGCTTGAGCTCAAATATATGACGCGCGCCGAGCTAAAGGAGCTGCGCGGCCAGATAGAGTTTTACAAAGCCCATCGCAGAACGTTCCAGTTCGGCAGGTTTTATCGCTTTGACGAGCGCAAGGGCAACAAGGTGCATTGGCAGGTCTCGTCGCGCGACGGAAAGGAGCACATTGTCGGCCATTTTCAGAAGCTGTGCACAGCCTCCGAGGGGCCGGACGCGCTTTGCGTGCACGATCTTGAGCCCAAAGCGAAATATCATCTTTCCTGCAAGCGCCAGAGCCTTTTCATAAAGCGCCTCGGCGGCCTTGTAAAGCACGTCATGCCCATCGAGCTTGACCCCGACGGACTTATCCTGCGCACGGCGAACAAATTTTTTACCATGCCCGACGGTGAGGAGGACTTCACAGCATCCGGCGCTGCGCTCATGTCCGGCGTGGGACTTAACAACCAGTTCCTCGGCACGGGGTATAACGATAAAATACACATGTTCGGCGACTTCGGCAGCGCGGTTTACACGATAGAAAGAAAGTCTTGATAGGAAAAGGCCAAAGCCGAACATCATCCTGCGGATAGTGAGGACATCAAAATACAAAAAAGTAATGAAAAAAGCACCCGAAAGGGTGCTCTTTTCATGTGTTTCGCCTTATCTTTTTGAAGAACAGGAAATAGACAAGGACGAGGTTTATTAAGGTGTTGAATATGTCCGGGTCGCCGAACATGAGGAAATTCAAAACGACCGAGGCCAGGACTATGCCGGCGGAGATGAGCTTTCCCAACGCTCCGGGCTGCTTTGCCATCCGGGCAAACCATGCAAGCACCGGGGTGCACATGGCAAACACCGTCCAGCCGATTATGAAGCTTCTGCCGTAAACGCCGTGGCTGATTATGGCTACCGCATAGTAGGTAAGCAGCATGCCGAGGCAAAACGGCAAAATGTTCAGAGCCGCGGCCTTTTTAGTCGGACTGTAAATGGCGATGAGCGTGCCTAAAAGTATCCACACCGACATCTGCGAAAAAATTTCGCCGAGGTTTTCGCAATAGATATCCATAAGCCGTGCTGCCGTTCCGATAACAAGGCCGCAGAGGAGCATACCAAAGGGATTTAAAAGCTTCCTCATTATTTGGCGATGAAAATATTATCCTCGCCGATATCCGCGAGCGTGGGAGTGCCGCACATGTTCATCGTGTCGCGCAGCTGGGAAACTATTCTGTCCATATAGACCTTGAAGCCCTCCTCGCCCTCGGCGTAGATGAAGGGAACGACGGGACGGCCGATGAGCACCGCGTCCGCGCCAAGACCGATGGCCTTGAACACGTCAACGCCGCTGCGTATGCCGCCGTCAACGAAGATCTTGACCTTGCCCTTGACGGCCTTTGCGATAGCAGGCAGGACCTCCGCAGTCGCCGGGGTGCAGCCCTGAACTCTGCCGCCGTGGTTTGAAACGACGATGGCGCTCGCGCCGGCCTCGACTGCCTTTTCGGCGCCCTTTACGGTCATGATGCCCTTTATGATAAACGGCTTGCCTGCGTAGTCGATGATCTCGCGCATCTCGTCAACGCTCTTCGAGCCTGCGTTGGGGCTGAGCTTTTTGAGGAAGGGCAGACCGGCACCGTCAACGTCCATCGCAACGGCGAACACGTCGTGAGCCTTCACATAGTCGAGCTTTTCAAAGACAACTTCCTTGTTCCAGGGCTTTATCGTCGGGATGCCGATGCCGCCGATCTTGCTCATTTCGTCAACCGCGTCGGGAATGAGCTTGGGGAACTCGCCGTCGCCGGTCATGGCACATATGCCGTAGTTTGCCGCAGAGTTTATAAGCACGCGGTTGTATGTGATATCGTCGTACTTATCGCCATAGTGCAGGGGCAGAGCGCCGAGCGGAGCGATGAACACGGGGGCGGAGAACTTCTTGCCGAACAGCTCGAAGGATGTATCCACATCGGCATTTGGGCAGAGCGTGTCCATGTTGACGAATATCTCCTGCCACTTGTCGTAGTTGCGCGCGGCGGTGTTGCCGGGCAGCTTGCTGCCGGGACCGGGGACGCAGTTGCCGCATGCTCTGCCGTTGCACACCGGGCATGCCTTGCAGTACGGACCCATAAGGCCGGCTGCTTCCTTGAGAATTTCGTTGTAATCCATAATTGTACCTCCTGTATATATTGTAACTTCCTATTATATCAGACGCCGGTAAGATCAAAATCCGGGATCATGTCATCGGTTGCCGAGCACGGCTCCTGCCAGAAGCCGTTTTCAATTCCGCGCAGGGACATATATTCGACCAGCGCATCATTAGTCTCCGCCGAAACGGTTTTCTGAAGCTCGGGGAAGCGCTCGGCGTTCGGCATGGGCGTATATTGCGCCATGAGGGAAAACAGAATATCATCGCCGGGGAAATTTTCGGCAACGAAATCTATGACCGCGCGGCTGTTATCTTCGGCGCCGGGCAAAATGAGGTGGCGGATGAGAACGCCGCTTTGCAGCATGTCCTCATCATCGAGCAAAAACGGCCCGGTTTGACGGAACATTTCGCGTATCGCCGCCTGCGCGATCTCCGGATAATCGGGCGCTGCCGAGTAGCGCCTTGCAAGATGCGCGTCCATGTATTTAAAGTCCGGCATATATATCCGCACAAGGCCTTCGAGCTTTTTTAAGCTCTCAACGCTGTCGTAGCCCGAGCTGTTCCACGCAATGGGGATGCGGAGCTTCGCCCTTTGGAGGGCCGCGACTATCGCATCGGTGTAATGCGTCGGCGTTACGAGGTTAATGTTGTGAACGCCCTTGTCCTGAAGCTCGAGGAAGATATCCGCAAGGCGCTCGACGGAAACCGTTTTGCCGAGCTTTGAGCGGCTTATCTCATGGTTCTGGCAGAAGACGCAGCGCAGATTGCAGCCGGAAAAGAACACCGTTCCGCTTCCGCGCTCGCCGCTTATGCACGGCTCCTCGCCGTAGTGCGGAGCGGCCCTGGCTATGCGCGGCAGGGCAGGGCTTGCGCACACTCCGCCCGGCTCGTATTCACTTCTTTCGGCGCCGCAGCGGCGCGGACATACGTTGCAGATCATTTTTCGCCTCTGAAAACAGTTTCAAGATGTGCAGAATGCCGATTTGATGCTCACTTACGGCACCCGTTGAAGATAAAAGTTGTCAAAAATGCAACAAATCTTAAAAAACTCAAAAAAGTTCATCTTTTTCGAGGAAAATGTGCTAAAATATACGCGTAAAAGAGATATTTGATAACGAAACGGGATAAGATAATGCTTAATATAGTTCTTCTCGAACCGGAAATACCGCACAATACCGGCGCAATTGCCCGAACCTGCGCGGCAACGGGCGCAAGACTTCACCTTATAAAGCCTCTGGGCTTTGATATTTCCGACAAAGCAGTCAAGCGCTGCGGCCTTGACTACTGGTACCTTGTCGATATAAGCGTGTATGAAAATCTCAACGAGTACCTCGAGAAAAACGGCGACGAAAATCTCTGGCTTGCAACGACAAAAGCGCCGCACGCATATTACGAGGCCGATTTTTCCACCGAGTGCGTCAGCATAATGCTCGGCAAGGAGACAGCAGGTTTGCCCGAGGAGCTTCGCATGCGATACTATGACCGCTGCATACGCATCCCGATGGTAAGCGCCGCGCGCAGCCTCAATCTTTCAAATTCGGCCGCGATACTGGCCTATGAGGCGCTGCGTCAGCAGGGCTTCCCCGGACTTCTGGACATCGGCTCCATGGCCGAATCATAACAGTTATTTATTAATTTTTCAATACCGAGTCGGAATTTCCCGACGGAAAGGAGCTTTATCATGAATTACAACAAGAAAAGCGTGCTCGATGCGGATGTTAAGGGCAAGAAGGTGCTTCTGCGCTGCGACTTTAACGTTCCCCAGAACAAGGAGACAGGAGAGATAACAAGCGATAAGCGCATTGTTGCCGCCCTGCCTACCATCAAGTATCTGCTGGATAACGGCGCTGCCGTCATCGCATGCTCCCACCTTGGCAAGCCCAAGGGAGAGTGGAAGGAAAAGCTCACTCTCGCCCCTGTTGCAAAGCGCCTTTCCGAGCTGCTCGGTATGGACGTGATCTTTGCAAAGGACATCATCGGCGAGGATGCGCAGGCAAAGGCCGCCGCTTTGCAGCCCGGCCAGCTCATGCTGCTTGAGAACCTCCGCTTTGATATCCGCGAGGAGAAAAACGGCGACGATTTCGCAAAGGCGCTCAGCGATATGGCAGAGCTTTATGTCTCCGACGCATTCGGCACCGTTCACCGCGCTCACGCCTCCACCGCAGGCGTTGCAAAGTATCTGCCTGCATACGCCGGCCTGCTCGTTGAAAAAGAGCTGTCGGTCATGGGCAAGGCGCTCGACGATCCCGCGCGTCCCTTCGTCGCGGTCCTCGGCGGCGCGAAGGTCTCCGATAAGATCGGCGTTATCAACAACCTGCTCGACAAGGCCGACACCGTGATCATCGGCGGCGGCATGGCCTATACATTTATTAAGGCAATGGGTCACGGCATCGGCAACTCCCTGCTCGAGGCCGATAAGCTCGACTATGCGCTTGAGATGATCGCAAAGGCAAAGGAAAAGGGCGTTAAGCTCCTGCTGCCCGTTGACACCGCGATCGGCAGCGAGTTCAAGGCCGACTGCGAGAAGAAGATAGTTTCCGTTGACGCTATCCCCGACGGCTGGATGGGTATGGACATCGGCCCCAAGACCGTTGAGCTTTTCTCCGACGCGATCAAAAACGCAAAGACCGTCGTTTGGAACGGCCCCATGGGCGTTTTCGAGTTCGAGGCATTTGCCGAGGGCACCAAGGCCGTTGCAAGAGCACTTGCCGAGTCCGGCGCGATCAGCATCGTCGGCGGCGGCGACAGTGCGGCTGCCGTTGAGCAGCTTGGCTTTGCCGATAAGATGACCCACATTTCCACCGGCGGCGGCGCTTCCCTCGAGTTCCTCGAAGGCCGCGAGCTCCCCGGTGTTGCATGCCTGCTGGATAAATAATGTAAGCGGAGGCTGAAACAATGAATACAAAATACAGAAAGACGATTATAGCCGGCAACTGGAAAATGAATATGCTCTCTTCGGATGTTAAGCCCTTCATCGAAGAGCTCAAGCCCCTTCTGCCGAAGATAAAAACCTGCGAGACGGTGCTGTGCGTTCCTGCGGTGAACGTTGCGGCAATGCTCAAGGCCGGCAAGGAAGCCAAGATCATGACCGGTGCGCAGGATGTGTCGAAGTTTGAAAAGGGCGCATACACCGGCGAGGTCTCGGCCTCGCAGCTTGAGGATATCGGCGTCAAGTACTGCATAGTCGGCCACTCCGAGCGCCGCCAGTACCACGGCGAGGATGATCTTCTTATAAACGCAAAGACCCGCGCTCTGCTCGAGCACGGCATAAACCCCATCATCTGCGTCGGCGAAAGCCTTGAGCAGCGCGAGATGGAGCTTACCATGGCGCACATCAACTATCAGGTCCGCGCTGCGCTGAGCGGAGTTGACGCTGCGTCGCTGCGCCGCTGCGTCATCGCCTATGAGCCTATCTGGGCCATCGGTACCGGCAAAACCGCGACCAGCGAGCAGGCCGAAGAGGTCTGCCGCGAGATCCGCGCTATAATCCGCGATATGTACGGTGCGCGCGCAGCACGCGGCGTGAGCATTCTCTACGGCGGCAGCATGAATGCCAAGAACGCAGCCGAGCTTCTGGCTCAGCCGGATGTTGACGGCGGCCTTATAGGCGGCGCATCGCTCAAGCCCAATGATTTTGCGACCATTATCGCCGCAACGGGGGAAACAAATGAGTAAGTGCGTTCTCGTTATCATGGACGGCTTCGGCATAGCGCACGAGGGCGGCGGCAACGCCATAAGCATTGCCAAAAAGCCGAACCTTGACCGCATATTTGCCGAAAATGCATATACGCAGCTGTCCGCCTCCGGGCTTGACGTCGGTCTGCCCGAGGGGCAGATGGGCAACAGCGAGGTCGGCCACACGAATATCGGCGCAGGCCGCGTCGTGTTTCAGGATCTGCCGCGCATAAACAACGCCATAGCAGACGGCAGCTTTTTTGAAAACCCGGCCTACGTCAAGGCAATGGACGAGGCCAAAGCCGCCGGCAAGGCGCTGCATATCCTCGGCCTTTTGTCCGACGGCGGCGTACACAGCCATATAAATCACATATTTGCCATCCTCGATATGGCCAAAAAGCGCGGCCTTGAAAAGGTCTATGTCCACTGCTTCCTCGACGGACGCGACGTTCCGCCCAGAAGCGCCGTTGAGTATGTAACAAAGCTCAACGACAAGTGCGCCTCTCTCGGCAATGCGAAGATCGCAACTGTTCAGGGCAGATTCTACGGCATGGATCGCGACAAGCGCTGGGACAGAGTCGAGGCAGGCTACAACGCCATCGTCTGCGGCGAGGGCGCAGTAAACCCCGACCCAGTGAAGGCGGTCGAGGACAGCTACGAGGCAAACGTATCCGACGAGTTTGTTAAGCCCGTTGTCGTGTGCCCCGAGGGCGTCGTGAACGAGGGCGACAGCGTGATCTTCATGAACTTCCGCCCCGACCGCGCACGCGAGATGACCTGGGCGCTCACTCTGCCGGAGTTTGACGGCTTTGTGCGCAAAAAATGCGTGTATCCGCTGAGCTTTGTCTGCACAGCGCAGTATGACGAGGCGCTGACCCTGCCGATAGCCTATCCGCCCGAGAAGCTCGAGAGCACGATCGGCGAGATCGTCTCGGCAAAGGGCTTCAAGCAGTTCCGCGTTGCCGAGACCGAGAAGTACGCGCACGTCACGTTCTTCTTCAACGGCGGCGTCGAAAAGCCCTGCGAGGGTGAGGAGAGATGCCTTGTCCCGTCGCCGAAGCAGTTCCCGACATACGACCTCATCCCCGAGATGAGTGCTGCCGCCGTTGCGGAAAAGTGCGTCGAGGCAATAAAGAGCGATGAGTACGAGATGATCGTGTGCAACTTCGCAAACTGCGATATGGTCGGACACACAGGCGTTCTCGACGCTGCCGTGAAGGCCGTCGAAACGGTCGATGAGTGCATGGGCAAGGTGTATGAGGCGGCAAAGAGCATGCCCGATACGGTCCTCTGCGTCACCGCCGACCACGGCAATGCCGACTGCATGATAAATGCCGACGGAAAAATTAATACTCAGCACACTACCAATCCCGTGCCTTTTGTGGTATGCTGTGACGGAGTTAAGCTGCGCGAGGGCGGCCGCCTTTCGGACATCGCCCCGACAATGCTTGACATTATGAATATTGAAAAACCCGATGTGATGAGCGGAAGCTCGCTGATAATCAAATAAAAGGAGATTGTGAATCATGAAGCAGTATTTTGAGATCGTTGACGTTATGGCAAGAGAGATCCTTGACTCTCGCGGCAACCCGACCGTCGAGGTCGAGGTCACCCTCGATGACGGCACCGTCGGCCGTGCAGCCGTTCCCTCCGGCGCATCCACCGGCATGTACGAAGCATGCGAGCTGCGCGACGGCGACAAGAGCCGTTACGGCGGCAAGGGCGTCAGCAAGGCAGTTGAGAACGTAAACGGCGAGATCGCCGAGGCCATGGTCGGCCTGAACGTCCTCGATCAGCCCGGCATCGACAAGATGCTCATCGAGATAGACGGAACCCCCAACAAGTCTCGCCTCGGCGCAAACGCCATCCTCGGCGTATCGCTCGCCTGCGCACGCGCAGCAGCCGAAGCCACCGGCCAGAGCCTTTATAACTACATCGGCGGCGTGAACGCCAAGACCCTGCCCGTTCCCATGATGAACGTTCTCAATGGCGGCGCACACGCTACCGGCTCGAACGTCGATATCCAGGAGTTCATGATCATGCCCGTCAGCGCAAAGAGCTGGAAGGAAGCACTGCGTATGTGCGCAGAGGTTTTCCATGCTCTGAAGAAGGTCGTTCCGGCATCCGGCGTTGGCGATGAGGGCGGCTATGCTCCCAACCTCGATTCCGACGAGGACGCACTCAAGGCTCTTGTCGCAGCCATGGAAAAGGCCGACTACAAGCCCGGCGAGGACTTCAAGATCGCGATCGACGGCGCAGTTTCCGACTGGTACAACGAAGAGGATAAGTGCTACCACCTGCCCAAGCGCGGCACCGTCATGACCAGCGAGCAGATGGTCGATATGTGGGAAGGCTTTGTCGATAAGTACCCCATCATCTCCATCGAGGACGGCATGGGCGAGAACGACTGGGAAGGCTGGCAGCTGATGACCAAGCGCCTCGGCCACAAGATCCAGATCGTCGGCGACGACCTGTTCGTCACCAACACCGAGCGCATCAAGAAGGGCATTGCTCTGGGCGCAGCAAACGCAGTCCTCATCAAGGTAAACCAGATCGGCACCCTGACCGAGACCCTCGACGCTATCCAGATGGCTCACCGCGCAGGCTGGACGGCAGTCGTCTCTCACCGCTCCGGCGAGACCGAGGATACCACCATTGCCGATATCTCCGTCGCCGTCAACGCAGGCCAGATCAAGACCGGCGCACCCAGCCGCACCGACCGCGTCTGCAAGTACAACCAGCTGCTCCGCATCGAGGACGAGCTGTTCGACGTCGCTCAGTACCACGGCATGGACGCATTCTTCTCCATAAAATAATTAAATAGCCGTAACTTCTCCCGGATGGCAGCTTGTCCTCCGGGAGATTTTCGTGGCGACTTGGAAATCCAATATGGTGAATCGACAATGACGCGCTCACGGATTTTGTGAAAAGCGTTACGGCGGTCGAAAGCTTTGATACTGCGGCCTGATATGTATAACGCAAACGCACGGAACTTAACTGTTCCGTGCGTTTTGAATTTTCAGCTTTTTGCTTTCGGCCTGAACAGAAGCGCAATGATGATACCGAAGAACACGGCTGCGCCGATACCGGCTGCGGCTGCCGTGAAGCCGCCGGTGAACGCGCCGAGAACGCCGACCTCTGAAACGGCCTTTTCAACGCCCTTGGCGAGCGTGCTGCCGAAGCCCGTAAGCGGAACGGTCGCGCCGGCTCCTGCCCATTTGACAAGCGGCGAGTAAAGCCCGACTGCCTCGAGTATAAGTCCGGCGACAACGTAAACGGTCAGTATCCGCGCCGGGGTGAGCTTTGTTTTGTCGATAAGGATCTGACCTATTGCGCACAGCACGCCGCCGACGGCAAAAACCTTGATATAATCAATTAGCATATCCTTCACCTCGGACAGGAAGATCTTTTTCGATGGCAAGCGCGTGGCATATGCCGGGGATGCTTGCACCCTGCTGGGTGCTTGTAGGCGACATGAGCGCACCCGTCGGCGCAAACAGAACGCGGCTCCACTTGCCCTCGGAAAATCCGCGCATGATAAGCGAGCAGAACACCGCTGCCGAGCAGCCGCAGCCCGAGCCGCCCGAGTGAACGTCCTGCCGCTCGCGGTCAAATATCAGAACGCCGCAGTCGGTGTAAAACTTTCCGAGCTTAACTCCGTCGCGGCGGAAAAGCTCCTCGAGCGTGTCGTGCCCGACGGCACCGAGGTCGCCGGTCACGATCATGTCGTAATAGTCCGGATCTCTGCCGGTGTCGGCAAAATGCGCCTTGAGCGTTTCGTATGCCGCCGGAGCCATGGCGCTGCCCATGTTGTTGGCGTCCGATATGCCGGCATCGACGATCCTGCCGGGTGTGAGATATGTGATATAAGGCCCGGCTCCGCCGCTTTGCAGTATCGCGGCGCCCGAGCCTGTGACCGTCCACTGAGCGGTGGGCGTGCGCTGTCCGCCGTATTCGAGAGGGAAGCGGTACTGCCGCTCGGACGAGCAAAAGTGCGAGCTTGTCGCGGCGCACACCCTGTCGGCAAAGCCGCCGTCGAGCGCCATTGCGGCGAGGGTCATGCTCTCGCCCATGGTCGAGCACGCGCCGTACAGCCCGAAATGAGGCACGCCGGTGTTTTTAAGCGCAAACGCAGAGCCGACGCACTGGTTGAGCAGATCGCCGGAGAATACCATGTCAAGCTCTGCCGGCGGTATGCCGAGCTTATCGCAGCACAGCTCAAAGCATTCCTTCAGCATCGAGCTTTCGGCCTTTTCCCATGATTTTTCGCCGAAGTATGCGTCCAGGCATATCTTATCAAAGCAGTGGCCGATCGGGCCTTCGCCCTCCTTTTGCCCGACCACCGAGGCAAAGGATACGATCGACGGCGCGTTTTGCAGCCGCAGAGTCTGCCGCCCTGTTTTTTTAGTCATATTGATCACCGCTGATATTTTGCCACGAAAACATAAAAAAATACGGCTGCATGATCTGTGCAGCCGTAAATGCTTTTTATCAGAAGATGTCCTCGTTGACCTTTGTGGGAGGAACTTCGAGGATCGAAGGGTCCTGAATGATGCGGTTTATTATTTTGAACACGCTTGCATAGTAGTGACCGTCAACCGTGCGCTCGTCAAGAACGAACTTGCCGTCAACATATTTGCGGTCAACAACGTTGCCGTGGCGGTCAAGCTCATGCACATGGCGCTTTGCGCCGAACGAAACGAACACAGGAAGCGTGCCGAAGTTGTAGATATGATGGTAAATGGGGCCTATGCCGAGCGAGCCGAGGTCGGTTATTATCATCGAGCCGTGGAACGGGCTTACATCCAGAAGCTTCTTCGGCAGCAGACCGAAATAGTCGGCAACGCGCAGAAGCCAGATGGCAAAGCTTATGACGAAGCGCGGCAGGGAAGCAAACTTGTTTGCAAATTCCTCGGTGCCGTTTTCCTCGTCGGAGTTTTTGATCTCGTCGATGGCGGCGTTCATGCGGCTGTAAACGTCATAGATCGTGTCGGTGGGCTTGAACGTTACCTTGATGGTAGTCTCGCTCGAATTGATGGTCAGACTGCGTTTTACGGTCATGACGATCTCGATATTCTCGCGCGCATAGATGCGCTTGCCTACGCAGAAGCGGTTGAGTCCCGGCAGATACGCGCAGGCGCGAACATATGCCGCAATGAGCAGGTGCAGCATGCCCATGCCCTTGTAGCCAGCGACGCGCTGCTTTCTGAACCAGCGGTCGGCATTGGTGATCTCAAACGATTCCTCATAGTAGTTGAGTGCGTCGTTTCGTGTAGGCATTATAAAAGGAATGAAGTTGTAAAAGCCGTTGAGTGAGCGCAGCCGTCTGCCGTCAACACGGTCGCCGGCGCGCCTTTTATAATTATTAGCCATAGGAAGCCTCCTTGGTATACGAATTTGCCGCAAATGTACCAAGTAATTATACATTGCCGATACTCGTTTGGCAAGGAAAAAACGGAGATTTTACCGTTTTGATGCGTTGCGAGCAACAGATTTTACACTGCTATGCATATTGGTTATTGGAAAAAAGCAAATTGTTTATGGAGAAAAAGCAAAAAAATACTTGCAAAATAGCGAATAAACGCTTAGTATGTTAATTAACAAACAATAATTCCGGGCATTATGCCAAACATTTGACCCTGCTGTATCAGGCATTTCGGCAATTACCAAAGGAACGGAAACAATGGGTAATAATTTAACTATTTAAATTGTTTGAAGTTTGTCAATGAAAACGCACAAAAATCGTTGAAATTACAGCACTTTTTTGGTATTGTTAACACATTAAAAACATTCAATATCACGATAGTGGGATATGTGTTAAGAAAATTAACGAAGGGAGGAGAGCTGATGCTGTCTCTTATACACATCTGACGCTGCCGACGATACTCCTTGTGTA
>OJRP01001355.1_pt1 | contig 12472 bp, 9 predicted proteins | sample 1599201 | NCBI WGS metagenome assembly OJRP01 (sample SAMN03922534, study PRJEB24848) | human gut metagenome | isolation source: stool sample | host: Homo sapiens | place: Germany | collected 2010-05
CAATTCTCGTATCACGATGGTTATTTCCGTGGCAATGAACCTTTTGAATATCGGCGGCAACGCCGTTTTGATCTTTGGCTTCGGTATGGACGTCGCGGGCGTCGCGATCCCGACGCTCGTGTCACGCACGGTCGCGGCGATCGTGATCCTCTCGCTGCTTTTCAACCGCGACTTGATGCTGCACCTGTCCGATATCCGCGGCTTTCGTGTCGATATGCGCCTAATGAAGAACATCTTCTACATCGGCGTGCCAAGCGGCGTCGAAAACGGCATGTTCCAGCTGGGGCGTCTCGTGCTTTTCAGCCTGATTTCGACGTTCGGTACGGCATCGATGGTGGCGAACGCCATCGGCAACACCATCTCAAACTTCAACTGCTTTGCCGGTCAGGCCATCAACTTGGGCCTTGCAGCGGTCGTGAGCCAGTGCGTCGGCGCGGGCGAATTCGATCAGGCGCGCGCATACCTCAAAAAGATCGCCAAGTGGACGTACGGCATCATGGCGGCCGTCAACCTGACGATCATCGCGCTGTTGCCACTCATCATGCGTGTCTACAACGTCTCACCAGAGGCGGAAAAGCTCGCCGTCACGGTCACGCTGATCCACGGCATCTCATCCATCTTCATCTGGGTACCGGCGTTTATGGTGCCGGGCTTCCTGCGTGCGGCGGGCGACGCGAAGTTCACGATGCTCGCCAGTATGCTGACGATGTGGGTCGTGCGCGTGATGCTTGCGTATGTGCTGGGCAAGTACATGGGCTACGGCGTCATCGGCGTGTGGTTCGCGCACGCGATCGTGGACTGGTCGGTGCGCAGTGTCATCTTCTTCCTGCGCTACCGCAGCGGCAAGTGGGAGACGATGGGAATCAAGACGTGATTATTTTTTAAGGATGCCGTTGGCATCCTTAAAAAATAGGGGATGCGCTCCGCTTCGTGCCTCGCCGCCCGTAGGGCGGCTCGACACGAGCGGAGCGAGAAGAATAAATCGCCACGCACTTGTCGCGGCGATTTATGGATCAAAAACATTTCGCGGCTGCGGCCGCGAAGATAAAGAGGTCTCCGCTTAAAAAGCGGAGACCTCTTTGCCTTCTGTTACACTTTTACATTTCAACGGTGATGTTGTCGGTGCCGTGCTGCTCGAATTCGCCTAAGTAGGTGTCCATTCGCTCGCGCAGCTCGTCGACATTTTCGGGCGTGGGCGCGTCGCTGTCCATATCGCGCAGGGCAAGCTCCTGAGCGAGAATTTCGAAAAACATCGTGTCCTCGTAGGCCATGATGGCCTCGTGGATGCCGCCTTCGGCAAACGCGCGCGAGGGGATCAGTTCGCCCTGATAGGCCTCGACCAGCGGCACCATGCCGTGGGAGAGACAGTTGGCGAATACGGTGCTCTCTACATCGTCGTATTCGCGGATACGATCGTCGCCGCGGGTGGAGTTCATCACCCAGTTGCCGACGTAGACCAGATCAAGAAGACGGCGGAATTGCTTTTCCGTCAGATCAATTTTCATAGTGACGCCTCCTTTGACGGAACAGAGAATCTGCTTACCGGAGATTATAGCACGCGCTTTTGCATTTTACCATAGCAAAAACAGGGAAACGCACAAAAAATGCAAATGCGCCTTGTGTCCCGCTCTCCGCCGTAGTATGATGACAGAAACAAATGAGAAAGAGGACTGTATGAAAAGAAACGTTTGGCTCACCGTGCACGGCGAGCAGCAATACGAAGGCATGAGCGCCGACAGCTCAGATCTCCGCGTGCGCGGCACGATGGAGGAAACGCGCGACGGCTATCTCCTGCGCTATGAGGAAACGGACGGGGACGGCAAGGTGACCACCGCGACGCGCCTTGCCCTCGCGCCGGACTGCATCATTCTGACGCGCACGGGCGAGGTGACGAGCGAGATGGTCTTTGCGGAGGGGAAGGAGCATACCTCATTCTATGCCGTGCCCTACGGAACCTTGCCAGTCGCAGTGAAGGCGGAGTCGGTCAAGTGGAAGCTCGACGAGGACGGCGGGATGCTGGCCCTGCGCTATGCAATTACTATCGGCGGGCAGAGAGGAAAATGCGCCCTGCGCATCCGCGTGAGAACAGAAGAATAAAGGAAAAGGAGCTGCCTGCGGCGGCTCCTTTTTACGCGCCCATGAGTAGCCGCACAAAAAACGCGGATGCGAGGAACATCACCACGTCGGCGCAGAGCGCGGCGGGGATAGTATAGCGCGTTTTCGTAATGCCCGCTGCACCGTAATAGACGGCGACGGTGTAGAACGTCGTTTCGCTCGAGCCGAGCATGACCGCCGCAACGCGGCCAACATAGGAATCGACGCCGTAGGAGTCCATGATCTCCGATCCGACAGCCAGCGCGCCGCTGCCGGAGATGGGGCGGATGAAGAGAAGCGGCGCAGTCTCGGCAGGAATGCCGATCTTGTCGAGTGCGGGGGCTAAAAGCGCGCCGAGCGCCTCCATCGCGCCGGACGCACGGAACATGTAGACGGCGGAGAGCAGTGCGATGAGTGACGGCAGAATGTGCAGCAGCACCGTGAGTCCCTCCTCCGCGCCTTTGGTGAGGGCGGAGTAGACGTCGACACGCTTGCCGAGGGCAAAGCAGGCCGTGAAGGTGAGCAGTACGGGCACGATGAGCGTAGAGAGCGCCATAGGTTCAATTCCTCCAGAAGTGGGCGAAGAGCTTGGCGGCGAAAAGCCCCGCGAGGACAGAGAGAAGCGACGTCAGCCACACGGCGGGCAGAATGTCGAACGGGTCGGCGGCGCCGAGCGAAGCGCGCACGCCTGCGAGCGTGGTGGGCAACAGTTGAATGGACGCCGTATTCAAAACGACGAGCAGGCACAGCTCATCCGATGCGATACCCTTGCAGCCGCGGCTCATACGGCAGGCGGCGCGGATGCCGAGCGGCGTGGCCGCGTTGCCAAGGCCCAAGAGATCGGCAGAGAGGTTGGCGGAGATCGCGGCCAGCGTCTCACTGTCGCGGCTCGCGTTCGGCAGGAGCCTCTTGAGCAGCGGGCGGAAGAGGGAAGCGAGGCGGTCGGTGAGATGACACTGGTTCATCACTTCCATCACGCCCGTCCAGAGGCACATCACGCCGCACATCGCCAAACACAGCTCGACCGCGCTCTGCGCGCCCTCGAGCGCGTGCGTCATGCTGATGACGCCGTGGCTGCACTCCATCCCCGGCAGGAAGCGGAAGGGCCCCATGATGTCCGACACCAGGCGCGTGAAGGCCCCGAAGCCCACCGCGCCGCGCAGCCGGAGCCCCGGGGCGTCCGCGCTCACGCGCAGGCCCTTCTCCGTGAAGATGTTCGCCCCCGCGCGGATGCGCAGACGCTCCGCCGAGGCGCCGAACTCCGCCTCAGGGTACTCCAGCCACCAGGAGCCCTCCCGCGTGATGACCTGCAGCGAGGCGCTGCGCCGGAGTGCCGCGTCCTGGTGCAGCGCGGGGATGAGGGCCAGCGCCTCCCCGCCGCGGGTCTGCAGCTTGAAGTACCAGCCCTCGAAATACGCGCCCCGGCCGGGGGCGTGGAAGAACCGCTCCATGCCTCAGAGGAACTCCCGGATGTCGATGGCGAGCTGCTCTTCGAGGTTGATGAGCCGCTTTGCGATGTCCTTGGAGACCTCGTCCGCGGCGGTGTACTCGTTGAGGTAGCGGTTGAGGGACTTCACGCCCATGTTGCAGCCGTCGGTCATGAGGTCGGCCACGGTCTTGTCCGAGTCGTCCAGGCCCATCTTGACGCCGACCTTCATCCAGGACATGCCCTTGGCGACCGGGTTCGGCTCCTTGCCCTCGTCGTGGTACTGTCCCAGCAGGCCGTTTATCTCGCCCTTGAGCTTTTCGTGCTCGGCCTTGCAGGTGATGAGGCGCTGCCTGAGCTTTTCGCTGTGCACGCGGTCGAGCACGTCGTCTATGGAGTCGACGCCCATCTTGACGCCCGCGTCGCACTCGCGCAGCAGCTTTATGGTGTCCTGTTCGATCATAAAAAGTTCAGCTCCCTTGATAAGATGAACTTAGTCTGAGCCCCCGGGCGGGATTTATGCGGAAAAACCTTACACAAGGCGCAAAAAGGCCCTGAAACCTCGGTTTCAGGGCCTTTGCGTTTCGTATCAAAGCTGCAGGGCGTCCCAGTCGGGCTCAGGGAGCCTGCGCGTCCACTGCTCGGCGCCGTTCGACATCCGGTAGGCGTGGCTGTTCGTGGCCTCCTGCATGTGGGCGTAGTACCAGGCGTCCGCCGGGTTGTCGGGCCAGGTGTTCATCTCGCGCTCCGGCAGCAGGCCGGTGCCGACCGGCGCGCGGCCCAGGGTGCGGTTTATTATGGCGCTGGCCTCGGCGCGGGTGATGCCCGCCTCGGGCCTGAATATGTCGCCCTCGTAGCCGTTCACGAGGCCCAGCTCCGCCGCCGCGGCCACATAGCGGGCGTACCAGGCGCCCTCCGCCACGTCCTTGAAGCCGTTTTCGGCCTTGATACCCTCGTACTCGAAGAAGCTCACCGCCAGCTTGGCGAACTCGGCGCGCGTGATGCCCGCGCCGGGGCGGAAGCTGCCGTCGGCGTAGCCGCTGAGTATGCCCATGCGGCTGAGCGTGGAGACGGCGTTATTGTACCAGCTGCCGGGCGCGACGTCAGTGTAGCCGCTGCTCTCGCTCCGGTACTTGCCGCGCGCCTCGTCGGTCAGCAGGCGGAAGAAGATGGTCGCCGCCTCCGCGCGCGTGATGCCGTTCCCGGGCCGGATGGTGCCGTCCTCATAGCCTATCATGTAGGCGAAGTGGTCCTTCGTGTTCAGCGCCGCGGGCGGGGTGACCGGCGTGGTGACCGGCGGCGTGACGGGCGGCGTGACGCTGCTCTGCCCTTCCTCCCAGACCAGCACGAAGGGCGAGAACCCGCCGGGCGTGACCTCAAAGCTCAGGCCGTTTTCCGTGTTCCGGACCGGCACGTTATCCACCTTGGGCCAGTTGGCGATGACGTCGTCGGTGAGGAGCTGCACGCTCCGGTGCAGCCCGGCGAAGTGCAGCAGAGTGAAGGAGGTGTGCTCGTCCGTGCCCTCGGGATAGCCCCAGTGCACCGTCACCGGGCCGCTGGCCGTGACCCAGGCGTTGCCGTCGTCGGCGTCCACGAGGTCGAGATAACGCGCCTCGTATCTCACGGCGCCGCCCATGATGCGCTCCACCCGGGCCCTGAGCGCCTCGAGGGAGCCGCTGCCGTCATAGAGCCCGTCGAAGAGCAGGCCCACGCCGGTGCCGCTCGCGGGGACGCCGGTGTCGTTGAGCATGTAGCTCGTGCCCGCCGGGGCCGTGACGGCGGCCTCGCCCGCGGGGAGGGGCTCGCTCAGCGCGGCGCTTACGCCGTAGACCGGGTTGCCGCTCATGTTCTCCACGACGTACCGGACCTCCAGGCTGCCGCTCTTTGTCCGCACGGTGTAGATGCCGCCGCCCAGCTCCGCCGTGACGGCGCCCGCGCCGCCGCGGTAGATGTCCAGCTTGAACTGCATGCTCAGTCCGCCGAGCCCGCCGGGGTCAAAGCTGTCGCTGATGTGCACCTGGCCGAGGTCGTCCGTGACCTGCACGCGCACCGGGTCCTGGTTCGGCGCGGGGCGGATGTAATAGAGCGGGCTGCCCTCGGCGTCGCCGCCCGCGAGCTCCAGCGTCCAGCTGCGGCCGCCCTCGCCCCTGAGCGTCAGGCCGTCGGCGCTGCCGCCGCCGGGGAGCTTGACATGGAAGAGCGGCTCGGGCAGGGAGCTGCTCTTAACGGGCTCGTCCCCGCCGCCGACCACGGCCTCATAGCCCTTGTCGCCGCCCATGTAGATGGTGATGTTTGCGGGAGTAAGCTCTATCTCGCCGTCGAGGCGCTTGACGCTCACGGAGGCGGTCGAGCTCAGGCAAAAGACGCTCGCCGTGTTCTCGAGCACGCCGCTCCAGCCCTCCGCGGGCCGCGCAAACTCGCGGCAGCAGTAGAGCACCGCGCGCCCGTCCGGGCCTATCATGCCCGTGCCGTCGCCGCCGATGAACACAGCACCCGGGTCGTCCACGGTGAACACCGCGCCCGGCGTGCCGGTTACGGCGAGCTCATAGAGCAGCACGGCGCCGGTCTGCTCCGCCCCGAGCAGCACCTCCGCGCTGCCGCCGGTGGTGGTGACCTCGTCGGGGCGCACGCCCTCCGGGAGCGTCACGCCCTCGGGCAGGACGGAGAGCACGGTCTTTTCAAGGCTGCTCACCGTGTGGACCTTCACCGCGGCCTCGGCGCTCTCGGTCCGGCTGCCGACCGTGACCGCGGCGCTGTTCTTGAGCATCAGACCGGAGCGGTCCCCGGGGAGGCCGGTATAGGTCCGCTTGAAGTAGAGCTCCGCCGAGGCGGGCGCGGCCTGCGTGCCCGCTTTCGCCCAGGTCACGGTGACGGAGCCGTCGGGATTCTCACTGACGCTGAAGCCCTCGCCGGAATACCCGGCATAGGCCGCGCCGGGGTCGGTGACGAGCGCGCTGTTGCCGTTCACGGCGGTGACGATGACGCGGTAGAGCAGCGTGACCTCATCCACCTGCGGACAGACCGTCACGGAGAGGCGGTCGGCGTCGGCCGGGGTGTACTCGGGCGCGGTGCCGCCCTTCCAGACGGCGTCCAGCTCGGATGCGGTCTTTATTACGGCCTGCTTTTCAATGGAGGTGCAGGCCTCGGCCGTGGGCACGCTCACGCCGTCGCTCGCGGAGAACTCGCCGAGCGTGACCGTGGCGGTGTTGTCCACGCTGCCGCCGATGTCGTCGGCGGTGACGGTATAGCGGTAGGTCAGCACGGCCTCACCGCCGGGGGCGAGCGCGTCGATGACGAAGCCCTGCGCGCCCATGTGCCCGCTCGCGCCGCTTATCGTGACGTCGGCCGGAAGCCTGGCGTCGCTGACGACGGCGCCCGCCGCCGGGCCGCCGCTGTTTCTGACGGTGACGGTGTACTCGAGCACGTCGTTGACGCTGACCTTCTCCTCCGCGCCGAGCGGCCGGGGCCCGTCGGCGTCCACCAGATACACGGCCTTGTCTATGCTGAGCACCGGCGCCCCGGCGCTCCAGACGGCGTAGAGCGTGGTGTCGGAATATATGCTGAAGCTCCGCGCCCCGGCCGCGGTGAACTCCGCCTCAGCGGCGGCGCTGCTCCTCGCCCAGCCGAGGAATTCATAGCCCGGGCGGCTCGGCGCGGGGTCGAACAGGACGTCCACGCTGCCGCCGCTCTCGTGCGTGGCGTTGTCCTCCGGGATGTAGCCCGCGCCGCCGTTGGCGTCATAGCGCACCGTGAAGTGCGGCGTGAGGCTGAGCGTGACCATGGCGAGGTTGTAGCCCTCGCCCCTGTACTCATAGTTCAGTCCGCCGTCCGGGCCCAGCCCGGGCTCGTACCGGAGCGAGAAGCTGTAAGTCCGCTCCGCGCCGCGGAACACGCCGTAGTTTCCGGCCCACTCTATCTGCTGCGCGCCGTAGGCGGTCTTGAGGTAGCTCTCTATCTCTGCCTGCACCTGCTGGGCCGTGTGCGGCGCCGCCGAGGAGAGCGTGGCGATGAAGCTGCCGCCGTAGCTGTCGTTGAGCTCCACGAGATAGAGCGGGGGAGGCACGATTATGACGCCGTCGAGGTGGTTCGGGTAAGCGCCCAGCAAATCGCCCTTGAGGACGTAGCCCTGAAAGAGCTTGCCGAAGGAGTCGGAGGTGAAATACTCCCGGCTCTCGGCGTCCATGCACTGCACCACGCCGCTCCACCACTCGGCGTTGTTCTCCATGCCCAGGCCGCAGGTGACGGCGGAGATGACCTTGCGGCTCTCCCAGTCCGCGGCGCCCGCGGGGTAGCGCTCCAGCAGCGCGTCTATGTCGACGCTCGCCATGCGGAAGGGCACGTCGTTGCCGCTCGGGCCGTAGAACTCCGGGCCCTTGCCGGGACTCTCCGGGTGTACCGGGAGGTTGCTGTCGTAGAGGTAGTAGAACGCGAACTCGCTCACCCCGTAGCCGCCCCCCGCGGCCAGCGCCCCGGCGGGCAGAAGCCCCAGCACGAGGGCTGCAAGACATAATATGCCAATCAGTCTCTTTAGCTTGTCTCCCATATTTTCCTCCATAAGAGGGGACAATAATCAACATAGTGTCCCCTATTTGATGTATATCTATATCATATCATAGGAGTTAGGAGAATACAACAAAAATAATAATGATTTTTATTTTTATAACTATACAGACAATATTTCCCTGCGAGCCGCCCGGGCATTGAAAAACCGTGCCCGCGCCCCATTCCCCCGCCGCGCCGCCCGGTATTTTATTCGCTCATGGCCCTGTCTCCGCTCCCGCCGGGGCATGTAGAGCTCTGCGCCGCCGTCGGGCTCATATAAAAAAACAGCCCCGTTGACCGTGGGTCAACGGGGCTGTCTGTTGTTTCAGAGGTTTACCATTCTACATATTGCTCACAGAACCGCATGAGCATCGCGGCCGTCTGGGCTCTGGTGGCCTCTCCGCGGGGAGCGAGCGCAGACTCGCTTATGCCGGTGATGACCCCGGCGCCGCAGGCCCACTGCATCGCGGAAACCGCGTACTCGGCCACGTCGGCGGCGTCCGAGTAGGACAGGATGTTGGTGTCCTCGCCGACGGACACGTCGTCGCCCCTGGCCTGGGCGTAGCGGTAGAGGATGGACGCCAGCTGCTCGCGGGTGATGTTGTCATCAGGCCCGAACAGGCCGCCGCCGTAGCCGTCCACGATGCCCTTGGACGCCGCCCAGGTCACTGCGTCGGTATACCACGCGCCGTCCGCCAGGTCGGAAAAGCTGCCGCTGCCGGTGACGGCGGGACGGCCCTCCATGTTGTAGAGGATCTGGCAGAGCTGCGCCCTGGAGAGGTCGGCATTGGGGCCGAAGATGGCCTCGCTGAACCCGCTCATGAGGTCGTGGCGGTAGACATAGGCCACGGCGTCCTCATACCACGCGCCCGCCGCCAGGTCGGTGAAGGGCAGGGCATGGCTCTTGCCGTCGAGCACGAGGGCGTACTGTCCGGCGCTGCCGACGGGCAGGGACGCATAGCCGTTCCCGTCCACCAGGGAGGAGGCCGTATAGACCAGCTTCCCGGCGGCCTCGTCGTAGTGGTAGCGGTTGGCCCACAGGCCGGCGTTTTTCGCGCCCACGGGGGCGGTCAGGGTCATGGTGAAGCCGAACTCGCCGTCGTTCTTGACGGTGAGCTGCACCGTGCCCGCCTCGCCGGCGACGGAGTTGACGGCCTCCGCGGGGATGGTCCCGGTGTCCATGTCCACGCTCAGGTCAAGGTCGGTGAGGTCTGCGCCCGCGGGGATATCCTTCCCGTTCACCGTCCATGTGACGCCGCCCGGCACCTTGACCTCCAGCGTCGCATCCTTGCCGGACAGCTCCTCAAACACTTCCTTGTCCAGCTCGGTCTTGCCCGTGGTGAGGTCGACGTTCACGGTTTCCCCGCCCTGGGCGCTCTCTATCTTGTCGACAGCCTGCTGGCTGGCATCCTTGCCGGGGGTAGTCGGGACGGCGGGGATGATCGGAGTTGCCGGCTCGCTCGGAGTGGTGGGCTCGCTCGGAGTGGTGGGCTGCTCGGGGTCTTCGCCCTGCCAGTCCTTCAGGGTGACCTCCTTGGCCGCGCCGGTGAAAGTATAGTTGTTTTCATCATATACGGGCTTCGCGCCGCTGGGCGCTATGACGGCGTAGGTATCAGAGTAACCACCATACGACTCAACGACCACAGCCTGCAGCTCATAGCCCTCCGGCAGATAGCCCGCCGGCAAGTTGATGATCTCACTCGCTTCCACGATGTCATAACCAAAGCCCACAATGGCAGCGTTTTCGCCTTTTCCTGTGACCGTGCCGCCTGTCATGGTCAAACCGTAAGTATCAACACCCCAGCCGGTACCTGTGCCGGTGCCGGTGCCGGAGACCGTGCCGCCATTGACAGTAATGCATTCGAAAGAAACAATGCCGTCAGTACCTGTACCAAAAACCGTGCCGCCGTTCACTATAATACTGCTTTCGCAACAGATACCAATGTACGTTGAGCTGGTGCCGCTAACTATTCCGCCGCTGTTTACGATCAGGTCGTCAGACACATCGATGCCTTCTTCTTCACCGCTGTTGCCGCTGACGGAGCCGCTGTTTACGATCAGGTCGCCAGACACATCTATGCCTTCTCCTTCACTGCTGCTGCCGGTGACGGAGCCGCTGTTTACCGTCAGGTTTCGGTATACACGTATTCCTGCTGCATTGCCTCCCTTAGCTTCCAGACTGCCGGTACCGCTGATGGTAAGATCGCCGTCAATGTAAACGCTGGCTTCAAGCTGGTCGCTTTCGACCGTAGAAGTGCCCACCAGCTCAATGTTCAAGTCACCCATGGCAAAGATGCCGAGGCCTTCATATTGCCGATATGTCTCCGTGATTTTCGCGTTGGTCAGCGTCAGGGTGTTGGTGTTGGGATTATAAACCGCGGTGCCTTTGTCGCATTGTACTGTGTAGTCTGTGGCGGACATAATATTCTCACCGTTGACATACAGCGCTCCCCCCGGTTCGGGATCAGTACCAGGTTCGGGATCAGTACCCGGTTCGGGTTCGCCCGGTTTGGCTTCTGCGCCGGTGACGACGCCGTTCTCCACAGTGATCTGCGTTGCACCATCTATCGGTGTGTATTCTACGTTGTTTACATCAATCAAGCCAAAAACAGCGGTGCCCTGAGACCCGGACGAGGCTGAAAAATAATGGGACGTGCCGGTGATGGTGACACCCTCACCGGTGTAGAGACCGTAGCCGTTATCGTCAGTAGAGCTGGCAGTGACTCTGCCGCCGGTTATCGTGAGATCGTTAACTGCGATGCCGCAGCTTACATCTCCGGCGCCTTCGCCGGTGACCTCGCCGCCGCTGTTTACCGTCAGGTTGCCATCTATAGCAAGGATGCCGCAGCTTTCAGTTCCGTTGCCGTTGTCGGTGCCGATGCCGATGCCGGTGATACTGCCGCCGCTGTTTACCGTCAGGTTGCCGTCTCTAACATAGATGCCTATGGTTCCTTCACCGGTGCTGTTGCCGGTGACCTTGCCGTCTTTTACGGTTAGGCTGCCCGTTTCTACATAGATGCCGCTGCTGTAATCGCCGTTGCCGAAGCCGGTGACGCTGCCGCCTTCGACATTGATGCCGCCTTCGACATAAATGCCTTCAAAGCCATTGCCGGTAACACTTCCGCCGTTTATCTTCAGGTCGTTGGCAACATATATGCCTGCATAGTTGTCTGCATAGTTGCCCGTGGCGGTCAGACTGCCGGTGCCGGTGATGGTCAGATCGCCATTAACGTAAATGCCGGGCTCAAACTGCTCGTTTCCAACCGTGGAAGTGCCCACCAACATGATGGTCAGGTCGCCATCGGAATAGATACCGCAACCGTGTGAATCTTTCTTCGTGATTTTCGCCATGTTCAGCGTCAGGGTGTTCGAGTCTTTGTCGTAAGACGCGTAGCCGCCGTCTTCGCCGCACTCTACTGTATAAGGGTCGTTCAGCATATTCACGCCGTTCACCCACAGCTCTGTCAGTCCTGACTCTCCCTCGCCGCCGGAGGCCATGGCGCCGGCGGGCAGCAGGCTCATGAGCAGCACAAGAGCCAGCAGCAGTCCTATTACTCGTTTTTTCATACGTTCCCCTCCAGTATCAGTTCATCTGCATCGTGTCTAGCAGCTCGTTGATGGACGCCCGTACGCAGCAGCTTCCGCTTTCCCACACGACTTCGCCGTCCGCCAGTCTGGCCGACGCAAACAGCTCCGGCGACGACAGCCGTCCGAATCGGATGGCGCGTAATCTGTGGCTCATGTTGATGAGCGCTTCACTGCCGTTTGCAAAACGCAGCTTGAGCTGATAGTCCGGCAATACCTGCAGTGTCACCCCGGTCATATCCATTGCGTGACCTCCTTTGCGCATAAAAATAACAGCATTGGGTTCCTGCTTACAGCATACAGCAACCCAATGCTGCGCACATCCCCCGAACGGGGGATTTGGGGGGGATCATTTCAGCAGATCCACCAGCTTGCTCCGCCGGTCGATGTTCGTCTTGTTGAAAATACTGCGGATATGGCTCTTCACCGTCTCCTCGGAGATAAATAGCCGCTGCGCGATCTCCTTGTTGCGCAAGCCCTCCGCCGCCAGCGCGGCCACCTCGCGCTCCCGCTCGCTGAGCCCCGTCATCTGGTCCGGGTACTTCTCCAGCATGGCGAAGATGCGGCTCTCCTCCGCCTTGGTGTAGTGTATCTCCAGCGCCCTGATCTCCGCGATGGCGGTCTCGTGCTTCTTCCTTATGGAGGGCAGCAGGAACAGCGCGGCGAGGTATTTCCGGAAGCAGGCCAGAAACGTGTAGTTGTGGTCCGGCGCCGCCAGCGTCAGGGACTGGTCCAGCCACTCCGCCGCCTTCGGTATCGAGCCCATGGCCAGGTAGCACAGCGCCAGACCTGTCTCTTATACACATCTGACGCTGCCGACGATAC
>OJRP01001365.1_pt1 | contig 12378 bp, 8 predicted proteins | sample 1599201 | NCBI WGS metagenome assembly OJRP01 (sample SAMN03922534, study PRJEB24848) | human gut metagenome | isolation source: stool sample | host: Homo sapiens | place: Germany | collected 2010-05
TTGTGGACGAGCTGGGCGAGCGGATGCGGGCCAATTATTTGACCTCGGCATTCCCAAAATTCTTGGAGAGTCACGGCCTGCGCCGGATGCGCTTTCACGACCTCAGACACAGCTGCGCCAGCTTGCTGCTGGCCAACGGCGTGCCGCTGAAGCAGATTCAGGAATGGCTTGGGCACAGCGACATCGGCACGACGGCGAATATTTACAGCCACTTGGATTACAAGTCCAAGATCACCTCGGCAAATGTAATGGACAATATCCTGACTCTGCCGGACACAAAGCAGACCGGCTGGCATACCTGAGTTCTTGCCGAAAATCATGTACGCCGATGTGACCTTGAGAGAAAAGAAAAGCCCAGTCATATGGGCAAAAGCCTTGATATGACTGGGTTTTTGGCGGAGAGTTAGGGATTCGAACCCTAGAAGCCTTTCGGCTTACAGCATTTCGAGTCTTTTATGCGACTGTGACGGGGGTGTCCGTTTTGGGGTCGTTTCTGTAAGCCCCGTACCCGCCGAAAGCCGCTTGAAATCAGGCTTTTTCGCTCAGAAAGCCTTGCGGGACGGGCTTTTTGGGAAGTGGGTTCAAATCGGCATTTTTCCCGATTTTGGAGAGAAATGCGGGAAGATAGGAGAGAAAAATCGGGAGACGGCCATACACCGCAGAATAGAGCTTCCAACCGACGAAAATCTTTTTTTGAGGTGTTACAAATGGATGTATTCCCCGTTAACTGGGACAGCGTTCCCGAAGTGATGAACAAGGAGCAATTTTTCCGAATCTGCCACATCAGCAAGTCCACGGCGCTGCACCTGCTCAAAAGCGGCAAGGTGCCCTGCGAGTGCTCCGGCAAAAAGACACGGTGCTATAAAATTCGCAAAGAGGATGTGAAAGCCTATCTGGAGGAGCGGGCGATTTTTCCTGAACTCTACTCTGCACCGAAGGGCTGGTACGGTACCCACTATGTGGCGAGGCTCTCCAAGGAGCTGCCGGAGGACACGCTGCGGCAGATGCACGGCTACTATGAAAAGCTGCTGCGCAAATACCCGGACGTGGTCACAGTAAAGGATGTGGTGGCCCTGACCGGCTACACCCTGACCACCGTTCACAACTGGTGCAGCCGTGGGTCACTGAAAGCCTTTCAAAAGGGACTGAAGTTCTGCATACCAAAGATCTTTCTCGTTGACTTCTTCTGTTCTCTGACCTTCCGCTCTATTACCCGCAAAAGCCTCTGGCATATCCAGACGCTGAACGAATTCAGCAGGAAGATGAAGCGGAAGAAGTAAAAGTAACCGCCTCTGCATTTCCGTAGAGGCGGCTGCTTATCAATTAGTCATCATCTTCGTCATCCGGCCAACCGGATATGATATGTAATTCACCTGAATCCATATCCATTGCCATATTATCTCCCATACGCATCAGCAAATCGCCGTCAGAGTCAATTGCCATATTGTCTGAGATTGTATGAGCAAAATTTCCGTCATCGTAGTCAAAAAAGTGTTTTCCCATAAATAAAACTCCTTACTCAATTCTAATGATTTCGTGATCTCTTGTTCCGTATATCCGTTTGACTTGATACAGGGATTCGCCAATCCAAAATGTGATTCTGTCTCCAGCTTCTTCATTCGTTGCAATATTAGTACAGAGCAAATTGCTTTTTGCGCTTGTTCCTCCGCAAGCTAACGGCAATATATGATGAATGTTCCACCCACAATATATTTCTTGCCCATAATAGTTTACAGAGAAGTTATTGTTACCATAGCCGTCTTTACACATTAAATTCCCGTGAAAATCCTCTGCATACTGTTTGCTGCCGTAGCACTCTTCCAAAAATCGCAGAGCGTTGTATTTATTGATTTTCATTACTTTCACCTCCAATCCGGACAAAAAGTAAAACCATACACATTATGCGTGTATGGTCTCAATCTATCCGAATTGGAACTTTACACGCACAACAACCAAGACGGTCACCTAAATGACTGTCTAAGAAGTATGGTGTAAAGCTTTGATACAGCAACTGGGCCCACCTCAAAGGAGAGGAGAATCTCCCGGAGCCTATCTTGTGGGTTCTCAATGGCGTAACGAGAATTTTAATCGACATTGATAGTATCTAGGAATTACATATTTTAAGCTTGTAGAAGTTTTGAGTCCGTTGTTCTTTTCGGATTTCTCGTCGCTCCGTCATACAAGTTACTCAAATTTAACATAACCTACACTATAAATTATATCTTGGAAAGTAAATAATGTCAATTAGAAAATCTGCGATTTAAAAATTCGCACACTCGCACCTGCCTTTCGGTTTTGGTAGACTGTAACCGAAAGGCGGGTGCATTTTGCATTGCAGACCTGCGGTGGAAATTTTGAGTGGGAGGATCACATATGAAATCGCTATTTGAGCAGCTGGGCGGCGCTTACACAAGGCAGGGAGACTACTGCCTGCCCGATGTTTGCTTACCGCCCGAAGAAGAACGCCCCATCGGCGTTTACGGGCAGCGGCGGCGAGCTTATCTGAAGGAGCACCACTGGGTGCTGTATTATAACCTGCTGGCCGCCGGGATGCTGGACGGGCACCTTGCAGACATCGAGGAGCAGGCCCAGGAACTCTTTCTTCGGCTGGTAGAACAATACGCAGATGCCGAGGGTGTGACGGAGAGGTTGAAGGCCAGCGAACCGCAGTCGTGGGTGCGGAAGATGAACGGCATCCGACATCGGGCAAACGAGGTCGTGATGCAGGAAATTGTATATGGGTAACGAGCAAGCGGGGGTCGATGACATCCGCTTGATTTGTGTGCATAAAAGAACAATGTTGTTTTACAACGGCATTGTTCCGAACTTTGTTGACATTGTTCTTTTGTTCGGGTATAATGTACTTGTGATTTTATGCGTGGAGGTATCCCCTATGGCTGAAATGATCTCGGTAAGAGAGGCGGCAGTGCGCTGGAATATAACGGAGCGGAGAGTTGCGACGCTCTGCAAGAATGGGAGAATCACCGGTGCGAAAAAGCAGGGCAATCGTTGGCTGATCCCCGCTGATACGCAGAAGCCGGCGGATCAGCGGCTCAAGACGGGCGCTTTCCGCAAGACGGAGCGCATGCCGAAGCTGCCCCTGCCCATCGGCGTGTCCAATTACTGCCTTGCATCGTCGGAATACTACTACATCGATAAGACGATGATGATCAAGGACTTCATCGACGAGCGTCCGATGGTGACGCTGTTCACTCGTCCCCGCCGCTTCGGCAAGACGCTGAATATGGATATGCTGCGCACTTACTTTGAAAAGAGCGACAAGGATACCTCCGTCTACTTCCGGGATAAGAAGATCTGGGCCTGCGGCCAGAAGTACCGGGATTATCAGGGCAAGTACCCTGTGATCTTCCTGACCTTCAAGGATGTGAAGTTCGATACTTGGGAGGAGACCTTTGCAGCCATCCGGGACATTTTCGCAAAGGAGACCCGGCGGCACAAAGAACTGCTGGCCAGCGATAAGTGTGACGAGTACAGCAAAAAGACCTATGCAAAGCTGGCAGACGGCAAAGTCAGCGAGGTAGAGCTGGCTTCTGCACTGCTGGACCTGTCCTCTATGCTGCACAAGCACTATGCCATTGCGCCTATTATCATCATCGACGAGTACGACACCCCCATCCAGCAGGGCTATCAGAAGGACTATTACGACAAGGTCATCCGGTTTATGCGGAACCTGTTTTCCGGCGGGTTCAAGGATAATCAGCACCTGTCCTTCGGCTTCCTCACCGGCATCCTGCGGGTGGCCAAGGAGAGCATCTTCAGCGGGATGAACAACCTGTCCATCAACTCCGTGCTGGACAACAAATACAGCGCCTACTTCGGCTTCACCGCCGACGAGGTGATGGAGATGGCGGAATACTACGGCGCTGCCGATAAGTACGACGAGATTTGCCAATGGTACGACGGCTACCGCTTCGGCAAGACGGAGATTTTCAACCCGTGGTCGGTGGTCAACTACTTCAGCAACGAGTGTGAGCCGAGACCCTTCTGGGTCTCCACCGGAAGCAACGATATTATCGGGGAAGTGCTTGCCCAGGCAGACGAGGAGATTTATAACCGTCTGACCTCCCTGGTCAACGGCGAGACCTTCACCACCTTCATCGACACCGGCGTGATCTATCCGCAGATCAAGAGCAATCCCTCTACCATTTACAGCTTCCTGCTGGTGACCGGCTATCTGAAGGCACTGAAAACCACGCCCTCCTTCAGCGGCGATTTTATGTGCGAGGTCTCCCTGCCCAACCGGGAGATCTCTCTGGTATATAACAAGGAGATTTTGCAGCGGCTGGAGAATTTGATCCCGCCGTCCACGGCGATTTCCGTTCAGGAGGCCATCTTCTCCGGCGATAACGCACGGCTGAAAGCGCAGATACAGACGCTGCTGACCCAGTCGGTCAGCTCCTTCGATACTGCCGGGGAGAATTTCTACCACGGCTTTATGCTGGGCCTGTGCGCCCTGCTGGGCGGCGCTTTCGTGACCTCCAACCGGGAATCGGGCGACGGGCGCTATGACATTCAGCTGAAGCCCACGCAAAAGGGCCTTCCGGGCATCCTGATCGAACTGAAAGCGGAGAAAAATTGCAGCGATGAGCAGCTGAAAAAGCTGTCTGAGACAGCCTTGCAGCAGATCAACGATAAGAAATACGAGACCGAGCTGACGACAGCCGGGGTCAGGACGATTTATAAATACGGCGTGGCCTTCAGCGGTAAAAAGGTCGAAGTGGCGGTTGGATGAGGCTGACGAATTTCAAAGTATCAGCTTTCGGCTTCCAAAGTATCAAATTGATACTTTGGCGAAATCCCAAAGTGCCAGCACGGTGGTTCCAAAGTGCCAAATTGGCACTTTGGAGATGTGCTTATATCAAATGCTAAATGAATTAACAAAAATCGAGGGAGACTGCTTATGAAATCAAATTTTGATTTTCTGAATCGATACTGGCCTGCATTGGCACAGATTGGCGCAACCGCAGAAACCTATGTCTATTCTGATCCCAATGCCTGTATCTATAAACTCGGAATGTTTGCCGAGCGCTTAGTGCAGGAGATCCTTGTCTTTGAGCACATTGCGGAGCCGGCTGTTGACAACACCCACGCAAATCGAATTCGCGTTTTGAAGCGAGCCGGTTTATTGCCGCACGAAATTGACAACACGCTATATGTTCTTCGCAAGACAAGAAACTCGGCAGTACATATAGGTACGGACTCCGTGGACGAAGCAAAGACATTGCTATCCTTGACATACAATCTTGCTGTTTGGTTTATGGAAACCTATGGAGACTGGGGATATATTGCGCCTGAGTTCGTTATGCCGAGCGAGACCACGCACGAAGATTTGGAATCCGTTATTGCCGAGCAGGAAAGGAAAATCGAGGAATTGACGAAGCAACTGGCCGTGGTCAAGACCGCCGCTTCGGGCAAAACGCAGAAGGAGCGCGCAAAGCGGTCGGAATCTGTCTCCACTATGATGAATTGGAATGAGGCGCAGACCAGATGCTTGATTGACGAGCAGCTTCGTCTTTCTGGTTGGGAAGCTGATACGCAGAACCTGCGCTACAGCAAAGGAACGCGTCCTGTAAAGGGGAGAAATATTGCCATCAGCGAATGGCCTACCAATTCGGCCTTTTACAAAAACGGGTATGCGGATTATGCATTCTTCGTTGGCGAGAAGCTCGTAGCATTGATGGATGCAAAAAAGATGTCGGAAGATGTGGCATCTACCATCGATGTGCAGGTAAAGGACTATGCTGCACATATTAAGCCGGAGGATATTCCACATACGGTTGGAAACTGGAATGGTTATCAGGTCCCCTTCCTCTTTGCTTCAAATGGCAGGGCGTATTTAGAGCAGCTGCGCACGAAGTCTGGTATTTGGTTTTTGGATGTCCGGGAACAGGAAAATCAACCGTATCCTATTCGAAACTGGTTTAGCCCAAGTGACCTGATGGAAAAACTTGGTCAGAATACAGCGGCGGCCAATCAAGCGCTGGCTGCGGCAGATAATTCGTTTATGACAGATCCTAATGGGCTGAATCTGCGCGACTACCAGATCAAGGCCATTGATAAGGCAACAGAGGCAATCGTTGACGGCAAGAGAACGGCCTTGCTTGCAATGGCCACCGGAACGGGCAAAACCCGTACTGTTCTGGGACTTATCTACAAGATGCTGGAATCCAAGCGTTTCCGTCGTATTCTTTTCCTTGTGGATCGAGTGTCCCTCGGTGAGCAGGCAATGGACACCTTCAAAGATGTCAAGCTGAAGGAACTGCTGACGCTGGACAAAATATATGAGATCAAAGCGATCGATGACAACATCATCAATCTGGAAACCAAGGTCAGCATTTCAACGGTGCAGGGGCTTTTGAAACGCACGATTCTGGCAGAAGAACCGGATTTGATGCCCGGTGCATTTGATTTGATTATTGTGGACGAAGCCCACCGAGGCTATATTCTTGACCGTGAAATGACGGAAGAAGAAATCCTCTACGATAATCAAGATGATTATATGAGCAAGTATAAGCAGGTTATCGAGTATTTCGATGCGGTGAAAGTTGCCTTGACTGCTACGCCCGCCTTGCACACGACCGAGATTTTCGGGGAGCCGGTCTATACCTACAGCTACCGTGAGGCGGTTATCGATGGCTGGCTGGTGGATCACGATCCTCCGTATCTGATTAATACGGATTTCATTGAAAATGACGCACAGTTCAAGAAGGGTGAAACCTTGGCGCAATATGACCCCAACACCAATGAACTTTTGAACGGTGCAGTTTTGGACGATGAAATGGATTTCGATGTGTCGGAGTTCAACCGCAAAATTGTTCTGCCGGATCATACCCGCAAGGTGCTGGAAGAAGTTTCGACCTACCTGAATCCGGAAAGTGGAGAAAAGACGCTGATTTTCGCAGTAAATGATGCACACGCTGACCGTATTGTGGATACGCTCCGAGAGATTTACAAGCCCTATGGCATTTCCAATGATGCCATTATGAAAATCACGGGCAAAACTGCCGGCGGCAACAAAAAGAAGATTTTGCAGGTGATCAAGCAGTTCAAAAACAACCAGTACCCCAACATTGCCGTAACAGTCGACCTGCTGACTACCGGAATCGATGTGCCGGCCATTTGTAATTTGGTGTTTATGCGCAAGATCAACAGCCGGATCCTCTTTGAGCAGATGCTGGGACGCGCTACTCGCCTTTGCCCGGAAATCGGAAAGACGCACTTCAATATCTTCGATGCAGTTCGTGTGTACGAGGACTTGGACGACACTTCCAATATGAAGTCGGTCTCCGTCAGCAAATCAATGGCTGAATTGTTGGAGGATTTGTTCCGCCTGGGTGAATCCAGCAAACAACCTGTCAAAGATCGTATTTTGGCAAGATTGCAGCGTAAGAGCAACAATCTGACCGATGAGCAAAAGTATGATGTATCCGAGCGTTTAGGCGGAAAAACAATTCGGGAATATGCGAAGGAATTGAAAAGCTGTACAGAGGAAGCTTTTGTGCGACGCTGCCGGGAGGATAAGGATTTCCTGCTTTGGTTTGACAACCTGAAGGGTAAAAAGCGTGGACATTACTATTCCGAAAAGGAAGATACTCTTTTGGAAACGACCCGCGGCTATGGTGACACGGAAAAACCGCAGGATTATCTGGACTCTTTTGTGGCCTATGTCAATGAGAACAAAGATCGTATCGAAGCGATCCGCATAGCCTGCACCCGCCCCAGCGATATGACCCGGGCGCAGCTTCGGGAGTTAAAGCTGGAACTGGATAAGGAGAATTTCACCGAGAACAGCTTGAATGAAGCGGCCAGTGCGGTGAGCAATGAACGGATCGTGGCAGACATTATCGCCTTTGTCCGTCGGGCTGTACTTAAAACGCCGCTTGTAAACCACGATGACCGTGTGAAAATGGCTTTTTCTAAACTGATTTCGGCGCATCACTTTAACAAAATGCAGCTGGATCTGCTGGAAAAGATCAAGGTATATATGCTTCACGAGAGCATCCTCAATACCGAGACCTTTGAGGCATCGGCGTTCAAGATGGATGGCGGTTTCGCACGCTTTAACAAGAAGTTTGGCGGGCAGCTTGCGGAGATCATCCGCGAGATCAACACTTATATTTACGAAGGAGCAGCTTAAATGAGCACGCAAGATATTGTACAGAAACTTTGGAACCTCTGCAATGTGCTGCGGGATGACGGTATTACTTATCACCAGTATGTGACAGAGCTGACCTACATTCTGTTTTTGAAAATGGCCGATGAGACCGGTGCAGATAAGGATATTCCCGAAGCATATCGCTGGGGCTCTTTGACCAGCCGTTCCGGCATTGACCTGAAAAAGCACTACTATACGCTGCTCAGCAAGCTGGGCGAAGAATCCGTTGGCCGCGTGGCGCAGATTTACGCCAACGCATCCTCCAGCATCGAGGAGCCGAAAAACCTCGAAAAAATCATCACGGAGATTGATAAGCTGGACTGGTATGAGGCCAAAGAGGAAGGTCTGGGCGACCTGTATGAAGGCCTTCTGGAGAAAAACGCTAATGAGAAGAAGTCCGGTGCCGGTCAGTACTTCACCCCTCGTGTGCTGATCGATGTGATGACGGAGCTCATCAAACCCCAGCTGGGCGACAAGTGCTTTGACCCGGCCTGTGGTACTTTTGGCTTTATGATTGCAGCCAACCGCTATGTCAATGCGCATAACGATATGTATGCACTCTCTGACCGTCAGGCAGATTTCCAGCAGAATAAAGCGTTCAACGGCGTGGAACTGGTACACGAGACCCATCGCTTGGCATTGATGAATGCCTATCTGCACAATATGAATGCCAATATCACATTGGGGGATTCTCTCGCACAAAGCGCCAAGGGATTGAAAGATTTTGATGTCATTCTGACCAATCCGCCCTTTGGCACGAAAAAGGGCGGTGAGCGCGCCACCAGAGATGATATTTCTTTCCAGACTTCAAACAAGCAGCTGAACTTTTTGCAGGTGATCTATCGCAGCCTGAAGACGGACGGCAAGGCCCGCTGCGCCGTGGTGCTGCCGGATAATGTGTTGTTTGCTGCCGGTGACGGTGCCAGCGTGCGCCGGGAACTGATGAATTTCTGCAATCTGCATACCATTCTGCGTCTGCCCACAGGTATTTTCTATGCACAGGGCGTCAAAACCAATGTGATGTTCTTTACCCGCGGGACAACCGAGCAGGATAACACCACCGAGGTTGCATTCTACGATATGCGCACCAATATGGACAGCTTTGGTAAGACCCGGCAGCTGCGCAAGAGCGATTTCGCCGAGTTTGTGGCAGGGTATGAAGACCCGTCCAAGCGCACCGGCGAGCGCTGGAGCAGATTCACTCGTGAGGAGATTGCCAAGAATCCGGATGATAGTCTTGACCTTGGCTTGATCCGCGACGACTCCATCGTGGATTATGACGATCTTCCTGACCCTGTAGAAAGCGGCGAGGAAGCGATTGCAAATTTAGAGGAAGCGGTCGATCTGCTGAAAAGTGTTGTGCGTGAGCTTCGTGCTCTGGCGGAGGAAAAGTGATGGCAAGAGCAAAAAAAGAAGCCGCCCTCACGCCCGAAGAGCGTTTGCAGGCAGCTTTAGTGCCGGATTGGGAGTGGCCGTATAAATTGCCGGGGAATTGGTGTTGGACCTATCTGACAAAGGCCGCTGAGTGCCTTGATAATTTTAGAAAACCAATAAATGCAACTGAGCGCGCTGGCCGAAATGGAAATGTTCCATACTATGGTGCTACCGGACAGGTTGGCTGGATAGATGATTTCCTCACGGATGAAGATTTGGTTTTGCTTGGCGAAGATGGAGCGCCCTTTTTGGATTTGATTAAAGATAAAGCATATTTGATTACTGGGAAAGCTTGGGTGAATAATCACGCTCATATTCTTCGCTCCCTATTTGGGGATACGGGAAATAGGTATCTGTTGCATTACCTAAATTCCTTTAATTATGCGGGTTATGTCAATGGCACCACGCGTTTGAAGCTGACACGGGCAAGTATGGATACCATTCCTATTCCGCTCCCTCCCCTTGCCGAGCAGCAGCGCATTGTTGACCGCATCGAAAGCCTGTTTGCCAAGCTGGATGAGGCCAAGGAAAAGACACAGACCGTGGTGGATAGCTTTGAAACCCGCAAATCCGCTATTCTCCATAAGGCCTTCACCGGGGAACTGACTGCGAAATGGCGGGAAGAGCACGGCGTGAGGATGGAGAGTTGGGAGAAATTTAAGTTTAATGAACTTGGGACGCTAGAACGCGGTCGATCAAAGCATCGCCCAAGAAATGACCCTAAATTATTTGGCGGAAAGTACCCCTTTATTCAAACGGGTGATGTTGCGCGTTCAGGTATGTACATTACTGAGCATACACAAACTCTCAGTGAACTTGGAGCGGAGCAAAGTAAACTTTTTCCCAAGGGAACTCTTTGCATTACGATTGCAGCTAATATTGGTGATGTGTCAATATTAACATATGATTGTTGTTTCCCTGATAGTGTAGTTGGATTTACACCCAATGAAAGGACATTGTCTGAGTACATTTATTATCTGATGAGTACGCTTCAACGAGAAATCGAGGCAAATGCTCCTGCAACAGCGCAAAAGAATATTAATTTAAGGATTCTTAATGATCTGCTATTAGACATTCCGTCTGTTGCAGAACAGACACAAATCGTTAATCAGGTGGAGTATTTATTTTTTCAGGAACAGCACGCCAAAGAAGCCGCCGAGGCAGTACTTGACCAAATCGACCTGATGAAAAAATCCATTCTCGCCCGTGCCTTTCGCGGTGAACTGGGTACGAATGACCCAAGCGAGGAGAGCGCGGTGAAATTGCTGAGGCAAGTAATCGAACAAGAGGATGGAGATGTGGTCAGGCCAAAGGCAAAAGCGAAGCGAATTGCAATTCCCGCAGAAATTAAGCCGTTGTTGTCAGGTGCTAATGAAGAAGCAATTGTCAAACTCCTATTAAAAGCTGCGCCCCAATCTGTTTCTACACAGACAGTAATGTCCGTTAGTAAGAAAAAATTTGAGCTTATGGACGCATTACGCAATCTGGAGAAAAAACAGATTGTGTCGAAAAGTGATTCTGGAGAATACTCACTAGTGAGGTAATATTATGCAAATCAAACGGCTTCAGATCGATGATTATCTTTGTTTGGTTGACTTTGATATAGTATTTGACACCGTATCGGGTGGTAGCTCAACAATTCTGATTGGAGAAAATGGCGCTGGAAAATCGACGATGATTGAGTGTATTCTGAACATTCTGATGTCTTTTGATTCTCCCGCAATAGAAAAGCAGATTGACTACAGCTATTCTATGGAGTACAACTATGCGCAAAAGGCAGTATGCATTGTCCAAAGTAATCATAATTATCGTATCACGGTAGATGATGTTTTCTGTGAGGGAAGCTATAAAAGGGTGCGCTCTTTTATCCAATCTCATTCTTTGTTCCCTCAGCGCATCATTGCGTTTTATTCTGGGGCCAACAATAAGCTCTTGCCTCAAATAGAACAAATTAATAAAAGCTATGTAAGGCAATGCAGAAATACACTTGTGCGCTTTCTTAAAGCAATGAATGATGAATCTGAGCGCTTCTTGCCGAACTTTCCCAAAAGAAAGTACAATTATTGTGATGAGGGAATGACTCCAATATATTTGGCTTCTATTCTCTGTGGTCAGGAGTCTTATGAACAGAATTATCTTGTTGATGCGTGCCATTTCGATGAAGTCCAATGTGTGGATATGGCCATTAATATTGATAAAGTTGAGGGCGTTTTTGGCAGAGGACGGTTCGAAGGAGATGTGCCCACGGGCCTGTACTATTTGACGGATTTCATTGACCATCGGTTTACGGATTTACTGCGAAGAGGATTACTATATTCGGCTATGGGAAAATCTTATTTCGAAATTAAAGGGATTGAAAAGTTAGGGTTAGATTCTATTGCAATTTTAGAATTTTTTGAGAAACTATACTCTCTGTTTGATGCTAGATTTGAGGTAACCGTAAATCAAGGGAATTCCATAGTGAAATGCAAATCAATGAGCGAGGGGCAACGCCAACTTATCAAAATCCTTGGTATGCTTGGTATTTGCAAGACGGAAGATTGTCTCGTTTTAATGGATGAACCAGATGCGTATATGAACCCACGCTGGAAGTATGACATCAAAAGCACAATGGATCGATCCTTGAAAGACGCCATAAACGCTCAGGCAATCATTGCAACACACGATCCATTGGTGATCAATGGCGTTCCTAAGGAGTTTATTAGGATATTTACCCAAAACAAAGAACTTGAATCATCCGCAGGATTTTTTGTCACAAGAGTTATCAC
>OJRP01001377.1_pt1 | contig 12270 bp, 10 predicted proteins | sample 1599201 | NCBI WGS metagenome assembly OJRP01 (sample SAMN03922534, study PRJEB24848) | human gut metagenome | isolation source: stool sample | host: Homo sapiens | place: Germany | collected 2010-05
CTACTTTCTGGCTAAAGTAAAAGTAAAAAAAGAAGTAATATGCATAAGTAAATGACTTCATACTTGTATTCTCTGTTTTTGAATTACGTGACAAAAGTAATGCTTTTCTTTTATATACAAACAAAAAACAATGTTTTTTTTAGGGATAGTAGCAATTTAACTTATTTCCCTTTAACTTGTACAATGACTTGAACCGGACGATGGTCGGATGAAATGGTGTCTTCTATGACTTTCCGGTATTGTACGTCAAACCGATACCCATTCTTGGAATAGCCGTAGATGTAGTCTATACATCGGTTGGGACGGTCTGCCGGGAAAGTATAAGAGGTTGTGTCATTGAGGGTGGCAAAATGTTTTGCCAATTCCAGCTGGGGAGCGCTTGCTGGTGCAGAGTTCATGTCGCCTGCCATAAAGATGGGCTTATCGACGTTTTGCAAGGCTTTTTCTATCAATGGTACGGCAAGGAACTGGCTTCTGGAGTGAGGGACTGGTGTGTGGCACAAAATACATAATCTTTAAATTCTGCAATAATGAGGGTACGTTTTTCTTCCCGTCCGGGCATTGGAATGATTTTGTATTTTATGGGTATCTCTCTGGAGAGGATTCCGATGCCGTAGCTTCCACCCTGAAAAGGAATGGCTGCTGCATAAGTCCCGTGCATTCCGGTCAGTTTTTCTAGTTCTCCGAGAGCATGGATTCCTTTGTTGCGCACCGTTACACTGTCAAGTTCCTGCAGGGCGACTATGTCCGGAGAAGTTTGACTGATAACATTGGCAATGCGCCGGTAATTGTACTCCTTGTCCATACCTATGCAATTATGTACGTTATAGGACAATATGTTCACTTGCTGTGCATGGGCAGGTGCGAACATCAGTACAAAAAGTACTGATAGAAATAAATTTCGTTTCATTGGCGGCAATAATTGAATTTGTCATAATCCCAGGATATTACCGGTACTTCCCCCCGGTTGGTTACCATATTGTCCGTTAAAGTTCTGTATCTCTTTAGGATTGAGTTCCAGTCCTTTCTTCATGTCTTCTGCAGAACCTTCCTTGTCGCCGTTCAGCAACTTGGCACGTCCGCGCTCATGATAGGCCTCTGCGAAATTAGGGTTCAGTTCTGTGGCTTCCGTAAAGAGCTCGATGGCTTCTGCCAGTTTGTTTTGGGTGATGTAAAGCTGTCCTAAGTAGAGGAAGGCTTGTTCGTTGAAGGGATTCAACTCCGTCACTTTCTGATAGCTGCTTTCTGCTTTTTCTTTGTCTCCCGTAGCTTCTTCTATCTTTCCGCGGAGCAAGATGGCACTTTCGTCTTCCGGGTCTTGTGCCAGAATGGTGTCTATGTCTTCCATCGCTTCCTTGTATTGCTGCATTTGGACCAGGGCTTCGGCACGGAGCAGACGTGCTTCGATGAAATCATCTTTCAGTACGATGGCTTTCGTAAGATGGGCGATGCACATGATGCCGTCCCCTTGCCCATTGTCTGCTTTGCCGAGCAGGTAATGTGCCATGGCGTTGCCCTCTTCTATTTCGATAGCCTTCTTTGCCGCTCCTGCCATGGCGGGATAGTCTTCCTGCATGTAGCATACGTTGGCAAGACTGAGGTAGGTGGAGATATGTTCCGGCTCTATTTCGGTCATGCGTTCCAGTAGTTTGTGCGCCTCGTCCAGTTCGCTGGTCTGGGTGTAGACTTGGGCGAGATATCCCATGGTCTCGAAGTCTTCCTGAATGGCAAGGGCTTCAGTGAAGCATTTGATGGCGTAGTCTGTACGGCCCATGCGTTGTGCGCGCATACCGTCATACTTGAATATCTCAAAATTCTTCTGTTCGTTTTTTTGTTTCTCATTTGCCGGACTGTCTGACTTGCCGGAGAAAAAAGATTTAAAGAATCCCATAGGTGATTAAAATTAAAGAATTAAAAATTAAAAAGGAAAAGGAGGGGCATGGCTGATAGGAGATGTTCCTCTCAGCGGCAGGACATTCTTTTCCAACGGCAAAAGTAATGAATTATTTTTTGATTTGAAGCATTCCGTTGACAGCAATTACCTTGCCTTCGTCCAACAATCCATGTAACACATCGATGAGCATGTTTTTATCGTCTGCTATCTGTTCTGCCAAAGTGGCTGGAGTTTGTCGTTTATCAGATAGGGCTTGAAGAATCTTTTCAGAAAGTTCCTTTTCCGAAAGGTGGCCGGAAGGTTTCTTGTTCTTCAAATTGATGCAAGTGTCGCACTGCCCGCAGTTATGCTCGTTCTTCTCTCCGAAGTAGTGTAGCAGCATCCGGCTACGGCACACGGTATCGCTGCTCACGTAATCCAGCATGGCACTTATGCGTTTCTCATATCGCTCTTTGCGTTCCTCGTACACGGTGGAAGGGATTTGCAGGTGGCGCATTTCAACCCTCTCTCGCGTGTATATTATATATGGTGTCTTTTTGCGGGGGATGTAACTGACGATATGTAGCTTGGCTAGGTGGATGAGCTGTTCATACACTTGCCGGCGTGTGAGTCCAGTGCGTATGGCCAGTGAATCTTCATTGATGAAAGCATGGTCTGTGAAGACCCCGGTATAGGAGCGGAGAATGGTTTGGATGAGTTTGTCCATATCTTCGCCGAGCTCTCTCAGTTTATAAAGTTCGTCTCGACGGATAGTGAACAGTAGCCGGGATGCATTGTCTTGTTCGTCTGTATATTCCAAGTATCCCGCTTGTGTCAGAATCTTCAAGGCACTGTCCACGGGAACGGGGAAGTACTTGAACTTTCGGCAAAAGTCTTCTATATTGAACTCGCGTACACAGCCTTGTCCATCTCCCATTGCCATCTGGTAATAGTATTGAAGATGCTCATATACTTCCTTTATATATTCTTTTTCAGGAAAGGTGTCGGGAATGCGTTTGTGCAGTGTTGCCTTATCCGACTTGGCGTAAAGGACGACCGCGTAGGCTTTTTGTCCGTCCCTTCCGGCACGTCCTGCTTCCTGGAAGTAGGCTTCTATGGAATCGGGCAGATCCATGTGGATGACAATCCGTACATCCGGTTTGTCGATACCCATACCGAATGCATTGGTGGCGACCATGACACGGCTTTCTCCTGTTTGCCAGCGTTGTTGGCGGATGTCTTTGGTGGCGTCATCCAGTCCGGCATGGTAGAAATCGGCGGTGATGTCTTCGTTGTGCAGCAGTTCGGTAATTTCCTTGGTACGGCGACGGTTGCGCACATAGATGATGGCGCTTCCGGGCATACGGCGCAGGATGTGCAACAGCTCTCCCGTCTTGTTTTCCGTTTTACGGACGATATAGGCGAGATTTTTGCGCTCGAAACTCATGCAGAACACATTTTCCTCACGGAAATGCAGACGGGCCTGGATATCTTTCACTACTTCCGGAGTGGCGGTGGCTGTCAATGCCAGGATGGGTACACCGGGTAGCAGTGTGCGTATCTCGGCTATCTTCAGATAGGCGGGACGGAAGTCGTAGCCCCATTGCGATATGCAGTGGCTTTCGTCTACCGTAATCATACTGATTTTCATCTTCTGCAGTTTGGTGCGGAAGATTTCAGTATCGAGCCTTTCGGGGGAGATATAGAGGAACTTGAAATTGCCGAATATACAGTTCTCCAGTGTGACGATGATTTCCTGCCTGCTCATGCCTGAGTAGATGGCAAGCGCCTTGATTCCCCGCTTTTTCAGGTTTTGTACCTGGTCTTTCATGAGGGCAATCAACGGAGTGATGACCAGGCAAAGTCCTTCTTTAGCAAGTGCCGGAACTTGGAAAGTGATGGATTTTCCTCCTCCCGTGGGCATTAGTCCCAAAGTGTCCCGTCCCTCGGTAATGCTGTTGATGATATCTTCCTGGATTCCCCGGAAGGTATCGTATCCCCAGTATTGCTTCAGAAGCCTCACCCCCAATCCCTCCCCCATAGGGAGGGGAGTTTTGAAGTTACTACTGCTGCTCATGGTCTTATTGAACTTTCTTGCTACTTCTTATCGTTGAATTGATATTCTTTCCTTCTCTATGCTAATAGTAGTGATTACTAATCTTATAGCATCAACCAATTTTCATCATTTCCTTAATATAAGGAGACTATTCTTATTCCCCTCCCTGTGGGGGAGGGGTTAGGGGAGAGGCTTTCAGTTCGGCTTTATGTCTTCAATCTGCAACTGCACTTCACCCCTCTTATGGGTATTCTCTTCAATGGAATAGCAGATGTCGAAGGAACGTTTGGTCTTGATGAAGCGTACGTGGGAACTTTGCCCGAAAGCGATGCCGTTCATTACATTGTTCGATTTATTATCCACCAGTTCTAGCTTGATATGTTCCTGGTCGCGGCCTACGACTTTGCTGGTACCATAATCATAGACATTGTGCGTACAGAAAATGGGTTTGGCATTGTCCGGTCCGAATGGATTGAATTTCTTCAAGTCGCTGAAGAATTTCGGAGTGATGTCTCTGAAATCAATCTCGGCATTGATGTCGATGACGGCGCATGTCTGTTCCGGCAGGATATTTTGTGATACGAACTCTTCGAAGCGTTCGATAAAGGCCGGTACATTTTCCACCTTCATGGAAAGACCGGCGGCGTAGGTATGACCTCCGAAGTTTTCCAGAAGGTCGCGGCAGTATTCAATGGCTTTGTAGACATCGAATCCGGAGACGGAACGGGCAGATCCGGTTGCCATGTCATCCGTACGTGTCAGTACTACTGCCGGCCGGTAATAGATTTCCGTCAGCCGGGAGGCTACGATGCCGATGACGCCTTTATGCCAGTCTTCATTGTACAATACGATGGAACGTCGGTCGGCAAGTCCGTCCAGGTCAGCTACAATCTTGTTGGCCTCCTCGGTCATGGTCTTGTCCAAGTCCTTGCGTGTCTCGTTGTATTGGTTGATTTGTCCGGCTTTCTCCAGGGCAAGAGAGAAATCTTTTTCAGTAAGCAAGTCAACAGCTTCTTTCCCGTTCTGGATACGTCCGGAGGCGTTGATGCGGGGACCTATTTTGAATACAATGTCACTGACGGTGATGTCCTTGTCCGTCAGTCCGCAGACATCAATGATTGCTTTCAGGCCTACGCTGGGATTACTGTTCAACTGCTTCAAACCGTGGTAGGCGAGAATGCGGTTTTCACCCATAATGGGGACAATATCCGATGCGATACTGACGGCGCAGAGGTCCAGTAAAGGGATAAGGTGATGGAACTCGATACCGTTGTTGAGGGCAAATGCCTGCATGAACTTAAAGCCTACACCGCATCCGGACAGATGTTCATAAGGATAGGTGTTGTCTTCCCGTTTGGCATTCAGAATGGCTACAGCAGGGGGCAGTACATCATCGGGGACATGATGGTCGCAGATGATGAAATCAATGCCTTTCTCCTTGGCGTATGTGATTTCTTCGACGGCTTTGATACCGCAGTCCAATACAATAATCAAACCTACACCACTCTCTGCGGCATAGTCTACTCCTTGGATTGAAACTCCATACCCCTCATTGTAACGGTCGGGGATATAGTAGTCGATGTTCGAATAGAACTGTTGAATAAACTTGTAGACCAATGCCACAGCCGTGGTACCGTCTACGTCATAATCTCCATAAACAAGAATGCGCTCTTTCTTTCCCATTGCCTTGTTCAGGCGCTCTACGGCTATATCCATATCCTTCATCAGGAATGGGTCGTATAAGTCCGGTAGTTGGGGGCGGAAAAACTTCCGGGCATCCGCTGCCGTTGTTATTCCCCGCTCCACCAGCAATTTTCCCAATATTGGGCTAATTCCCAATTCTTGGGCCAGTTGTTGGCTTGCTTCTGCCTGTTCGGGTGTAATGGGTTGATAATTCCATTTGTGAGTCATTTTATATATTATTTTTTCTTTTTCTATCTCAAGATGTTGGAGGAGTAGAGGGGGGCAATACGTGCACTTTTCTCCAACAAGGTGTAAAGGTATGAAAAACTCTTGAAACGGAGGTGAATTCTGCGGAAAAACTTTATAAGTATATGTATTCTCCACTAAAAAACTTTATTTTTGTATCCATTAAAAAATATCGCTATGCTTGTTTTTATCTCTTGTGCAAAGACCATGGCAGCGCGCTGCTCTGTTGTCGTGCCCGAAGTCACAGTCCCGAAATTCGAAACGGAGGCTGTGCGGAATGCGTTGGAAATGTCGCAGTATTCAGTATCCGAATTGGAAAGGCTTCTTCGGGTGAATACCAAAATTGCTGCCGAGAACCGTTTGCGTTTTCATGATTTCTGTTCGGAGGAGAATCGTTCGATGCCAGCCGTTTGCGCCTACACGGGAGCTGTTTTTAAACGCATTCTTCCGAAAGATTTTTCAGCGGAGGATTTTCGTTATGCGCAAGAACATCTGCGTATCACTTCTTTTCTTTATGGGTTGCTTCGCCCGCTGGACGGTATCAAACCCTATCGTTTGGAAGGAGATGTCCGTTTGCCCGAAAAAGGTGGAATATCCATGTTTGATTATTGGAAGCCTTTGTTGACGGATTACTTCATAGAGGAAATTAAAAACTGTGGCGGTGTTCTCATTAATTTGGCAAGTGCTGAAATGAAAGATTTGTTCGACTGGAAGCGGGTGGAGCAAGAGGTGCGTGTTATTACGCCCGAGTTTCAAGTTTGGAAGGCCGGACAGCCGAAGACTGTCGTTATCTATGCCAAGATGTGTCGCGGAGAGATGACGCGTTTTATTGTCAAGAACCGTCTGGAGTGTCCTGAGGAGTTGAAATCCTTTTCTTGGGAGGGCTTCGTCTGGGATGAGATACGCAGTACGGAGAATGTATGGCATTTTTCGTTAGGTACATTTATGTAATGAAAAGGTACATTACGTTTGGCTCAGATGTTACTATATGTTGCTTTCGATGTTTGCGCAAAATGAAGAACTAAATACGCAATTTAGGATGAGGGAAAAGAATGAACCCTCTACATTTGCATGCAGTAAACTTAAAAGCAATATACTATGAAGAGAAACGGATTAAGAACAGTTGTTGTATTAGCTTTGACCATATTTCTATTGAATGCTCCGGTTTGTGCTACAGCTTCCAGATTGCAGGATACTTGTGCGGAGGCGCGGGATGAGGTTGCACTGCGGCCTGAGTGGATGAGGATTCTCCATGATACGCTTCCTATATGTAAGATTTCTATTCCTGGTTCACACGATAGCGGTAGTATCAAAGGAGGGCATATGTTGAAAACACAAGCAACAGATATTCCTGCTCAATTACGGCAAGGCATCCGTGCTTTCGATATCCGTTTGGAAAAGAAGGGTAATAAACTGGGGGTGTTTCACAGTCATGCCTTTCAGGATATATATTGGGAAGATGATGTTTTACCTGCTTTTATACACTTTCTGCAAACATATCCTTCTGAGACTTTGATTGTTTCCTTGAAAAAGGAAGGGGGAGAATTGCGGGATTATGCTTCTCTGCTGTCCGTTTCTTTAAGCAGCCCTGAGTATCAAAGTTATTTCGTGATGGACTTTCGCCCTGAACTGACGCTGAAAGATTGCCGTGGAAAGATTCTTTTCCTGCATAGGGATCATGCTATGGATAATTATCCTGGAGCAGCATGTGTAGGTTGGGAGGATGACAGTACTTGCCTGCTCACTCTTCGCAATAAAGATGGTAAGGAAGGAGTGGCTTTGCTCGAAGATAAATATCAATATGAATCGGGTGAGGAGGCCGGGAAGAAGGTAGGGGTTTGTGTCCGTAATATTGAAGGGATGTCTGCTGAGCCGGTTTCCTCACGTCGGTGGGGAATTACTTTTGTAAGTGCGACGGGGCTGCCCTTGGGAACCCCTAAAGTCTTTGCTGATAAGGTAAACAAGCCTATTGCTGACTATTTAAAACAAAAGAATAGCCGGAATTGCGGTATTGTTTTTATCGATTTTGTCAGTGAACCTGGAGGAAAAGATTTGGTGGAATATTTGATTGACAGTAATGTTTGCGCAAAATGAAGATTTATATGCGCAATTGGGAATACTGAAAAAAAAGCATTTTCTTAATTTTGCACATGTTGAACACCTTAATGTTATATACTATGAAACTGTCAATAGATTTAGGAGGAACCAATATTCGAATAGCCCAAGTGGAAAAAGGGAACTGCTTGAATAAAGTGTCGGTTCCATGTTTAGCTCAGCAAGATGCTTCTACTGTGCTAAACCAGCTTTCCCAGCTTATTCGGAATATGATGAATGAGCAGGTAGATGGTATCGGTATCGGTGTCCCTTCAATTGTTGATCCGGAGAAAGGAATTGTATATAATGTAGCAAATATATCTTCTTGGAAAGAAATACACTTGAAGGAGATTTTGGAGAACGAATTCAAGGTGGCAGTTGCCATTAATAATGATTCCAACTGTTTCACTTTGGGGGAGAGCCTATACGGCGAAGGAAAATCTTATACCAACATGGTAGGCGTTACTATTGGGACCGGAATTGGAGCTGGCGTTGTCATTGGCCGTCGTTTGTATGGTGGGCAATATATGGGAGCCGGTGAGATAGGCTCATTTCCTTATTTGGACTCTGATTTTGAACACTATTGCAGTAGTTTCTTGTTTAAACGTTATGGCACTACCGGTGCGGTAGTAGCTGAAAAAGCCCAGCAAGGAGAACAAGCTGCATTGGAGATTTGGAAAGAGTTTGGGAGGCATTTGGGTAATCTTATAAAGGCAATTCTTTTTGCCTATGCTCCCCAGGCTATTGTTTTAGGAGGCGGTATTGTATCGGCTTTTCCTTTCTTTAAAAATGCTATGGAACAAACAATGCAAAGTTTTCCCTACAAGATTATATCGGATAATGTGAGTGTGGTGGCTTCGCATCAAAAGGATTCCAGTTTATTGGGTGCTGCCGCTCTTCTTGAGTAATAATCCCTATACGGTTTGATTGAAAATAATAAATATTTTGCAGTTATATTATTTTACGCATAAATAAGGACTGTTAGAGAATTGTTCCTTTTGTAATAACTATGTAATTCTGCTTTCTGACCTTTGTGGCGGAATTATAATTTTCTATATTATAAACTTTAAATTTTGAATGCATGAAACAAGTAAATCTTAGAATCTATCGAACGATTCTGACCCTATTGTTGGGACTGTTCTTGTCGGCAGGTGCTTATGCACAGCAGATTTCTGTGAAAGGAACAGTAAAGGATCAGACTGGCGAACCTGTGATTGGTGCCAATGTGTTAGTAAAGGGGACGACTAATGGAGTGATTACGGACGTTGACGGAAACTTTAATGTTTCGGCCGATAAAAACGGCGTATTGGTAATCAGTTTTGTCGGCTATGTGACTCAGGAAGTACCAGTGGCAGAAAAACAAATGGTAATTGTGCTTAAAGAGGATACAGAACTTCTGGATGAGGTTGTTGTATTAGGGTATGGTGCGAATACACGTAAGCAGGACTTGTCTGCTTCAGTGGGTGTAGTAAGTAATACTGAAGAATTGGCTGCTCGCCCGGTAACTTCTACCGAAGGCATGCTGCAGGGACAGCTGGCAGGTGTTACCATTACGGCCGATGGTGGCGACCCAACTTCTTCTCCTAACATTGTGATTCGTGGTCAAGGCTCACAAGATGGAGACAATGTACTTTGGGTTGTGGACGGTGTTCCCGGTGCACCTATCTCATCCATGAATGATATTGAAAGTATCGTTGTTTTGAAGGATGCTGCTTCTGCTGCTATCTATGGCGCACAGTCTGGTGCAGGTGGTGTTGTGTTGGTAACTACCAAAAAAGCGAAACAAGGTGCTCCTTCGTTGACTTATGACGGCACTTTTGGTATTCGTCAGGCTACCAATTTGATAGAACCACTGAATGCGGAGCAGCAGATTGAGATGCGTAAGATATCTCATCAAAATGCAGGACTTTCGCTTCCAGTCGGTTGGGATGTTACCAAAAATCCATGGATAGGTACGACTCGTACTGATTGGATGGATGAGATTTTCCGCACTGCCTTCTACCAACGTCATAACGTAGCGTTGAATGTAGGTTCTGATAATTTTTCAAATCGTATATCTTTTGCTTACGATAATGATGAAGGTGTTTTGATTAATACTTTCAAGAAGAATCTTACATTACGTTATAATGGTAAAATGCAGCTGAACAAGTGGGTGAGCGTCAGTGAGGATTTTGTATGGCAGAACACTACCCAACGTTCCAAAGCTACGGATAACGATGCTTATACAGGACCTATCCTTTCGGCTATCTACATGCCGGCAAGTGCCACTGTCTATAATCCGTTGGACGGAAGTTATGGTGGTGTGACTACGGAAGATCCTGCCTATATTGAAAAATATGGTTCGAATTTCTCTGATATCCACGGGGATGCTGTAAATCCGGTACGTCTATTGGAAGCAGAGAATTTGTATGACAAGATAAGTGACATATGGAGCACTACCAGCTTGGAGATAGCTAATGTACTTCCTGGATTGAAGTTTACGAGTCGTTTTACTTATAATATGAAGACTAATCATTACAAGAAGTTCAATCCTATTCGTGATGAAGTAGGTAAACCGGCTTTGTCGAATAATCTTCAAGAAACTACTTACCGTAGAGATGCTTGGAAGACGGAAAATACCCTGACTTATGATAAGACATTCGGTGAACATACGGTTGGTGCCTTGTTCTCGACTACGGCAGATCATTCTGAAACGCGTGGACTGGAAGTGACGGGTAAGGATTTTGCGGATGAATCGGAATTTTTACAATACATGGCGTATGCAGGATCAGTGACAGCATCTGACTATTTGACTGGACCTGATGCCAATGTGTCGTTGATTGCCCGTTTGGCTTATTCTTATAATGACCGTTATTTTGCTACTGCATCTTGGCGTCGTGATTATGCTGGACGTTTGCCTAAGGAAAATAACTATGGTGATTTCCCTGCAGTGACCCTTGGATGGAAAATATCTAATGAAAAATTCTTTAAGAAGAGTGATTTTATCAGTTTGCTGAAATTGCGTGCTTCTTGGGGGCGTGTAGGTAATTTGAGCTCTATAGGGCTTAATTATAAGTCTGCTTTGTTGAAGAAAAGCTCGTGGACAGAACAAGCACAATATGGTCCTGAGGCAAATAATATCTGGAATACTTTGATTTACAACGGCTCTGCGTTAAATCCTGATTTGACCTGGGAAACTTCAGAACAGACTGACTTGGGCTTGGATGTTGAGATGTTTAAAAACCGTTTGTCGGTATCATTAGACTATTTTGATAAACGTACTTTCAATTTGATTCAGACACAATCAATGGGGTAGCCTTCTACTATGGGACTCAATGCCATGTTAATCAATCAAGGTGAAGTGCGTAACCGTGGCTTTGAGATTCAAGCTAATTGGAGCGATAAGATTAACAAAAACCTTTCTTATTTCGTATCGGGTAACTTCTCGTATTTAAAGAACTGGGTATCAGATATAGGTGTGAAGGATGCGGATGGCAATCCGGGTTTGTGGCCTAATGATAAAAGGTTCCGTAGCATCCCTTATATGATGCAGAGTACGGAAGGGGAACCTCTGAATTCCTTCTACTTGATTAAGACAGATGGTTTGTTCCAAAGTGATGCAGAAGTTGCCGAGTGGAATGCTAAACATGGAACATATGTGACCAATGATAATGGTGAAAAAGAGTGGGTAGGTATTCAGCCGAATGCCAAGGCTGGTGACTTGAAGTTTGTGGATCATAATGGCGATGGTAAAATTACGGATGCAGACCGTCAGTATATGGGTAGTGCGACTCCGAAGACGACTTTTGCCTTTACATTGGGAATGACGTGGAAAAAACTTTCTTTCAGTGCCATGTTCCAGGGAGTAGGTAAAGTCGATGGTTTCCTCGGACGCGACATTATCGAACCGCTGGGTTCTCAAACGGCTATGGAAGAACATTATTATGATTCTTTCGACCCGTCGAACCCGACTACCGGTAAATATTATCCGCGTATGACAATGGCCAACCGCCTCAATTATGCCAATATGTCGCATTGGGTACAGGATGCCTCTTATCTGCGTTTGAAGAACTTACAGGTAGGGTATACATTTAAGTTCGGCGAAAAGTCACCGGTAGAGAGGACCCGGATTTATTTCTCCGGCTCCAACCTGTTCACGTTGACAAAATATAGAGTCTTTGACCCGGAAAACGGATTGAATACCACTTCTTTTCCGAACTCACGAGTATATAGCATAGGTGCTAATGTTACATTTTAAAAATTGAAATCATCATGAAGAATAAATTATTATCGATAGTCTTTTTAGTAGGATGTGCACTCTGTTCTTGTGACGACGTGC
>OJRP01001380.1_pt1 | contig 12240 bp, 9 predicted proteins | sample 1599201 | NCBI WGS metagenome assembly OJRP01 (sample SAMN03922534, study PRJEB24848) | human gut metagenome | isolation source: stool sample | host: Homo sapiens | place: Germany | collected 2010-05
AGACCGAGCGTTTGAAAACTGCGGCACATCTGTTGCAATATAGTAATTATTCCATCTCTGAAATTTCAGAGTACTTAAACTTCTCCTCCCAGAGCCATTTTACAAGCTCTTTCCAGGAGTTATATGGACTCACACCGAAGAAGTACCGGGATTTACATACAAGCTGTGAATCTCCGGATCTGGAAGAATACGAATCGTAACAGCTATGATTGCGCAGCAATCTGTGCAACCAGATCTTCCAGATACATCCACCGGTCCATCTTTTCAGCCAGCGTTTGTTCGAGTTGTTCCTGCTCTTCATAGAGCCGTTGCAGTTCGGAGGAATTGCTGGCATTTTTTTCCATTGCAATTTTATTCTCTTCTATCCTCTGCTCCAATGTCGCAATATCATCTTCAATCGTATCATATTCCCGCTGTTCCTGATACGAAAGCTTCAGCTTCTTCGTGCGCGGTTTTTCTTTCCAGTTATCCGACTTTCCTGTCTTCGATTCAGCCGTCTCTGTCTTCGCTCCCGCAGATTTCTCTGCCGCCTGTTGTTCATACAGAACCCGTGTCTCGTAATCGGTGTAACCACCCTCGCTCTGCCAGAGTGTTCCGTCCGGGCGGAATGCGAAGATGCGGCGTACTACACGATCTAAGAAATAGCGGTCATGGCTGACTGCAACAACGATTCCCTGGAACGAATCCAGATAATCTTCCAATATCGTAAGTGTCGTGATGTCCAGATCATTCGTCGGCTCATCCAATATAAGGACATTCGGTGCAGACATCAAAACCTTGCACAGATACAACCGTCTGCGCTCACCACCCGATAATTTTCCGATCAGGCCATACTGGTCTTCGCCACGGAACAAGAACCGCTCCAGCAGTCTTGCCGCAGTAATCTTTCCTTCGTCTGTCTCTACATATTCCGCCACATCGCGGATGTAATCGATCACACGCTGGTTCGGGTCCATATCCTTGCCAAGCTGGATTTCCTGTGCGAAATAGCCAATTTTCACTGTCGGACCAATCACAACACTTCCGCTGTCTGGCTCTAAAATCCCCTGCATGATCTTAAGCAGCGTACTCTTGCCACAGCCATTTCGACCAACGATTCCAATCCGGTCATCCTTTAAGAAATGATATGTAAAATCATGAATGATCGTCTTTCCGTCAAAACTTTTTTCAATATGGTCAAGCTCCACCGTTGTCCGTCCAAGACGTGAGGAAACAGAACCGATCTCTACCTGTGCATCCTTCACTGGTGCGGATTTGCCTTTCATCTCCTCGTAGCGTTCCAGTCTTGCCTTCTGTTTTGTTGAACGCGCTCTGGCTCCACGCTTTACCCATTCAAGCTCCACACGCAGAATCGACTGCCGTTTGCGTTCCTGTGCATCTAAGATATCCTCACGGAGCGTCTTTCCCTCCAAAAATCCAGAATAGTTTGTTGCATACGAATAGATCTGTCCTTTATCCACTTCGATGATCCGGTTCGCCACGCTGTCAAGGAAATATCGGTCATGGGTTACCATAATGATCGAGCCTTTGTATGCGCGCAGTTCGTCCTCTAACCAGGTTGACATCTCACTGTCCAGATGGTTGGTCGGCTCGTCCAACAGTAATATATCTGCTTTCGCTAGTAATGCCGATACGAGCGCCAGACGTTTGCGCTGTCCACCGGATAAGTGTCCGCATGTCTCTTCAAAATCCGTAATGCCAAGCTTCGTCATCATCGTTTTGGCTTCGCTCTCGACCGTCCAGTGGTTTTCCTCTGTGGCATGTCCCCGCACCACTGCCTGCAGCACGGTATCTGTCGGTTCAAATTCCGGTGTCTGTGGCAGATATTGTACTGTATAATGATTTGCCAGTATCACGTTTCCAGAATCTGGTTTCTCTATGCCTGCAATGATCTTCAGAAGGGTGGATTTGCCTGTGCCGTTAATTCCGATGATTCCGGCTTTTTCGCCTTCCTGTAAAAAGAAGGACGCTTTATCAAAGAGCTTGCGCTCGCCATATGCTTTTGTGATTTCATCGACGGTTACGATGTTCATTTTGAATGCTCCTATCATCTATCCAGATTTGGACGCGATTGCCATTCTTCGCAGACACGCTTCCGCTCGGTTCATCACGCAGTGGTACTAAATTCACGACAAACAAGTTTGCCGTTCATTAAGTACCAGCGTGCTTCAACGGTCTGCTTAAGAATTGGCAATCGTGTCCAAATCCATATACATTTTTGATGGGATATCTACGACCTTATCCCTATATAATCTCATTCGTAGTCAGGCAAATTCAGTAACTTTAGACTCAAGTCTATTAGTTCCTGCCTTCCGGATGAATTCATAATCCGCACCTTGCCTTTGTGGTCGTCAGTGCGCAGCAGGCCTTGTACTTTGAGGCGGCGCATGAGTTCGCGGGAGGTTCCAAGGCTGCCATCGATCAGATGGATGTCACGGTCCCCAAGGAAATGGCGGAGTTCTTTTTTCAGGAACGGATAGTGCGTACAGCCAAGAACGATGGATTCTGTGTCGTCGGTCAGGACTGGTGATAGCTTTTCTGCGAAATAATCGTCCAATTCCTGTCCATCCAGATCGCCATGCTCGACGAACTCCATCAATCCGTCACACTGGACTGGAACGATATCTGCCTGCTCCCGATACTTTGCCAAAAGGTTCTGAAACTTCTCCTGTTTGAGTGTCATCGGGGTTGCCATCACTAAGATTCTGCCTCCATGACTTTCCGTCACGGCTGGTTTCACGGCTGGTTCGATTCCCACGATTGGAAGCTCCGGATATGTATTTCGCAGCAAACGTACGGCTGCGCTTGTCGCTGTGTTGCAGGCAACTGCTAATCCTTTGATTCCCATATCCAGCAGTTTTTCTACCACTGCAAATGTCAAATCCCGGATTTCCGCCTGCGGCTTTACACCATAGGGTGCATGCAGGGAATCTCCATAATATATAAAATCTTCCTTCGGCATCAATTTTATGGCTTCGCGCAGGACGCTTAATCCGCCAAGCCCCGAATCCATAAATCCGATTGGGAGTTTTTGTTTTTCCTGTAATTTGTCTGTTTCTGACATGTTATAACCTTCTTGTCATATTTAATGTTGCGACACGAAGCGTGATGGTTTACGCACGCTTTATTCATTTGCATTGCCACGCCCATTCTACCACAGATACCTATACTTGTACAAACGAAAAATCGCAAGGCATATATGGATCAGTCCTTACGCCTTGCGATTTTATCAATATTTGCAGGCAATGAGCTTCTGAGTCAAAAGATATAGCTTACGTTGATTGCCCTAAAATGTACAATTGCTTTTTATTTGGTTGTATCCGTGCTGCGGATCTTATCCCTTACCGGGAATATCATGGATGGCGATACCGAAAGCTCATCAATTCCCATCTTCAGGAAGGTTTCTGTGAGAGTTGTATCGGCTCCAAGCTCGCCGCAGATTCCGACCCAGCAGCCTTCCTTATGTCCATTGTCGATCACCATCTGAATCATACGTAAGATTGCAGGATGGTGGGAATCGTAGAAATCATCCAGTTTCGGATTCTGACGGTCAATCGCCAGCGTATACTGTGTCAGATCGTTCGTTCCGATGCTGAAGAAATCAACTTCTTTCGCAAGCTCTGCACTCATCATAACTGCGGCCGGTGTCTCGATCATGATACCCTGCTCGACATCTCCATACGGAAGTCCCTGTGCATCTAACTCGGCTTTCACTTCGTCCACGATTGCATGAATCTTCTGCACCTCTGCCACGGAAATGATCATCGGATACATGACACCGATATTTCCATAATAGCTTGCACGAAAGATCGCGCGAAGCTGTGTCTTGAAGATTTCCGGCTGTGTCAGGCAGATACGGATTGCACGATAGCCCATTGCCGGGTTATCTTCCTTATCCAGATTGAAATAATCCACCTGTTTGTCGGCACCGATATCCAGTGTACGGATAATGACTTTCTTGCCTGCCATATTCTCCGCAACTGTTTTATATGCCTGAAACTGTTCTTCTTCTGTTGGAAATGTATTGCTCTCTAAATACAGGAACTCGCTTCGGAAAAGTCCGATGCCCTCTGCATCATTCTGCAGGGCAGATGCCACATCCGCAACACCACCGATGTTCGCGTACAGCTTGATTTTCTTTCCATCGAGTGTGATATTTTCCTTGCCCTTCAGTTCCTGCAGCAAGCGTTTCTTCTCTTCGGCTTCCTGCTTCTTACTCTCGTATTCTTTCACAACATCATCGGTTGGCTCTACATAGACATTGCCATTGTAACCATCGACAATTGCGAATTTGCCGTCGACATTTTCCTCGAATTTAACACCGATCAGTGCCGGAATATTCATCGTCCGCGCCAGAATCGCTGTATGGGAATTCGTTGAACCATGTCTTGTCACAAACGCAAGCACCTTCGACTTGTCAAGCTGCACCGTCTCACTCGGTGCCAGATCATCTGCCAGCAGAATCACCGGTTCGTCACCATCTAATACACTATCTTTCTTTCCCTGCAGAATCTTCACAACGCGATTGGAAATATCTTTTACATCCGCGGCACGTGCTTTCATATAATCATCGTCCATCGCCGCGAACATGTTCGAGAAATTATCACCTGTCGTTGCAACCGCATACTCGGCATTGATTCCCTGATTCTCGATCATGTGTGTGATTGCTTCCACATAATCAAGATCATCCAACATCATCTGATGTACATCAAATATCATCGCATTGACTTCTCCGACTTCCACCAGTGCTTTTTCGTAGAGTGCCTGTAACTGCTCCTTTGCGGTTTCCTTTGCCTCTTCAAATCGTTTTACTTCTGCGGCTGTGTCCTCGATCTTTACACGTTTGACAGTACTTTCATCCTTGTTATATACGGAGATCCGACCGATTGCAATTCCGCCAAATACACTTTTTCCTTTTAATTCCTGCATACTCTCACCCGGCTGTATAAGACCTTCCCTTTCTTCGTACATCAATTACAGATTCCCGTTCATAAATGCGGAGAGTGCTGCGATTGCCTCATCTTCCTGTTCACCGTCTGCCTGCAGGATCACTTCCTGTCCCTGCTTTGCGCCAAGGCTCATAACGCCCATGATACGCTTTGCGTCAACGCTTCTTCCGTCCTTTGCGATTGTTACCTTGCAAGGATAAGCGGCTGCGAGCTTTACAAGCTGTCCGGCTGGTCTTGCGTGGATTCCCTGTGCATCTGTGATTACATAACTAAACTCTTTCATAATTTTATTCTCCTTTTCTTTTATGGTTATTCCAACATCTATGTTTTCTTTTCGAGTTGCGTATACTACACATTCTACGCAGACGCGCTCTCGCTCACTTCCACACGCAGCGGACACTAAATTCACGTCAAACACGTTTGCCGTTCATTAAGTGCCGGCGTGTTCCAATGGTCTGCTTTAGAATTGTGTAGTGTCCCGCAACTCTATCTACAATATTGGATTTTGCAATCCTATATAAAAATTATATGGTATAAAATCCTTCGGTCGTGTGACCTTGTATTATGCGACTACTTTCTTCTTTAATACTCCGAGCAGGAGTGCGGAAATGATACTTCCGACTACCAGTGCGACAAGATACATTGCGGCGTGTCCGACAACCGGGAATACGAAGATTCCACCGTGAGGCGCCATCAGTGTACAGTTAAACGCTGCGGAAAGTCCACCAGCGACACCTGCACCAACCACACATGCCGGAATGACATGTAACGGATCGGCTGCGGCGAATGGAATTGCTCCCTCTGTGATAAAGGAAAGTCCCATAACGAAGTTTGTAGGACCTGCCTTGCGTTCCTGCTCTGTAAACTTGTTCTTGAACAATAAGGATGCGATTGCAATTGCGATTGGAGGAACCATACCTCCGATCATAACCGCTGCCATGATATCATAATTTCCGGCTGCAATCTGCGCGGTACCGAATACATACGCTGCCTTGTTGACCGGGCCACCCATATCGACTGCCATCATCGCGCCGAGCAATGCTCCAAGCAGGATAATATTTGCGCCACTCATGTTCTTCAAGCCATTGTTCAAAGCTGTATTGATAAATCCGACAACCGGTTCAATCACATACACCATACCTGCTCCGGTAATCAGCAATCCAAAGACCGGGATCAGCAGGATCGGCACCATTCCTTCCAGTGCAGAAGGAAGCTTCGAGAAAATCTTCTTCAGCAGCAATACAACATAGCCTGCTATAAATCCGGCAGCCAGTGCGCCGAGGAATCCGGACTTTCCATTTGCTGCAATGGCACCACCTAAGAAGCCAAGTGCAAGTCCCGGACGGTCCGCGATACTCATTGCGATAAATCCGGCGAGAATCGGCAGCATAAAACTAAATGCCACGCCACCAACCTGAGCCTTCAAGAAATAAGCAACCGGCGTCAATGTGCCGAAGTTACTCTTTACATCCGCAACCGAACCATACTTGTCAATCAGATACTGCGGAACGTGGTTTAAGTCAACGAGCAATCCATCAATCAGGAATGCAAGCGCGATCAGAATACCACCGCCAACGACAAATGGTAACATATGCGATACACCGTTCATCAGATGCTTATAAATCTGGTGTCCGACACTTTCTTTGCCCTCGGTCTCTTTGCTTTCGGCTGCATCACCGCCTGCTTCATAGACAGCTGCTTTGCCTTCGGCTGCTCGTGTCAGTAATTGTTCTGCCTTATTGATACCATCTGCCACCTTGCAGATGATCACCTTCTTGCCGTGGAAACGATCCATCGGCACCTGCGTATCTGCAGCTACGATGATCGCATCTGCTTCTTTGATTTCTTCTGCAGTCAATACATTCTTGGCTCCGCCGGAACCTCTGGTTTCTACCTTGATTGCGTAGCCCAGCTCCTTTGCTTTCTTCTCCAATGCTTCGGCAGCCATATAAGTATGTGCGATTCCGGTCGGGCATCCCGTTACTGCTAAAATCTTCTTTGTTGCTTCTGAGATAGTCGGAATCTCTTCCTGCTTGGCATCACCATTTTCCGCCTTGTCAATGATACTTAAGAATTCATCTACTGTCTTCGCGGATTTCAATGCATTCGTGAAATCCTCGTCCATAAGAAGCACGGATAATTTGCTCAGTACATCGAGATGTACATTGTCTGCGGTATCCGGTGCTGCGATCAGGAACAGCAGATGTACCGGCTCGCCATCCAACGAATCGAAATCCACACCATCCGGAATCACCATCGCTGCAAGTCCTGCCTGCTTCACCGCAGCGGACTTACAATGCGGAATCGCGATTCCTTCTCCGATTCCGGTTGTTCCTTCTTCCTCTCGTGCATACACACCTTTCTTGTATGTTTCCACATCGGCAATCTTACCGCTTTCTGCCATCAAAGCAACTGCGCGATCCAATGTCTCTTCCTTTGAGCTTACCTTAGCGCCAAGGTAAATGCTCTTCTTGTCTAACAAATCTGTAATTTGCATACGCAACCCCTCCTTTATCATTTTTTGCCGAAGGTCTTTACATACAAGCCTTCGACTTCTTCCTTCGTTGCAAGCTCTTCCGAAAATGCACTCGCACTTCCGGTACATACACCCATTTCAAATGCGTTTCTATAAGCATCTGCTCCGCCATCTGTAATCAGATATCCGGCAATAAATCCGGCGACCATCGAATCTCCGGCACCGACGGAATTTTTCAGTGTGCCCTTTGGAGCCTCTGCCCGGTACTCACTTCCGTCCTCCGCAAGTAATACCGCGCCATCCCCTGCCATGGATACAAGCACATTTCTGGCTCCCTGCTCCTGCAGCTTCTTCGCATATTTGCATACATCGTCTTTGTCTTTGATCTCCACACCGAAGATCTCGCCGAGTTCGAAATTATTCGGTTTGATCATAAACGGCTTATATGGAAGCACATTCACCAGAAGATCTCTTGTCGCATCTACAACGATCTTCAACTTCTTGTCCTGCAGACGCTTCATGATATCCATATACGCGGACTGCGGCAAGCTCTCCGGAATCGAACCTGCCAGAACAAGGATATCGCCCTCCTGCAAGGTCTCTAACTTCTGATATAACAGTTCCAATGCATCCGCGGAAATCTTCGGTCCCTGTCCGTTGATCTCGGTTTCCTCCTTCGCGCGGATCTTGACATTGATTCGTGTCATGCCTGCATCTAACTCAATAAAATCGCTTTCCACACCTTTTGCCTTCAACATGGATTTCAAAACCTCTCCGGTAAATCCGGCCGTAAATCCAAGTGCCTGATTCTCAAATCCAAGATTCTTCAATACCATGGATACATTGATTCCTTTTCCACCCGGCAGAATCTTCTCGCCGCTGGTACGGTTGACATATCCAAGATTCACACAATCCAGATCCTGCACATAGTCGAGAGACGGATTAAATGAAACAGTGTAAATCATACGCTCACCTCCGTGATATTCTTTATTCCTCTGTACTCATTATTTTCAATCTTCGTTGTAATTATCCTTGCAGACTTGAATTCCGCAAAACTTATCGAACAAATCTCGCCGAATTTGCTGCTGTCACACAGCACATAGCGCTCCTTCGTCTTCTGCATGGATTTCTTCTTCACCATTGCTTCTTTGACATCCGGTGTTGTAAATCCGTTGCCTTTCGTCACGCCGTTCGCACCCCAGAAGCCTTTCGTGAAGTTATATTTATCCAAGGAGATAATTGCTTCTTCTCCAACGATCGCTTCTGTGACCGGCTTGAACTCACCGCCAAGGATATATGTCGTATAGCCTTTCTGTGACAAATGCTTTGCATGTGCAAATGAGTTTGTGACGAATATCACATTCTTCGCTGTGATATAGTCAATCATCAGCTCGGTTGTCGTTCCGGCATCCATATACACCACATCCTGATCCTTGATCAATGCTGCCGCATATCTGGCAATCTCAATCTTTTCTTCCCGGTTGATCTCCTTCCGGTATTCCACCGCATCGTCCTTCACATGGAAGCTTCCGCCGATTGCCATCGCACCGCCATGTACCTTCACCAGTCTGCCTTCCTTATCCAGTGCGTTCAGATCCCGCCGGATCGTGGACTCGGAAATATCAAGAAGCTGCATCAGTTCCTGTACGGAAACGCTGTGTCTTTGTTCTACTGCTGCAAGTATCGCCTGCTGTCTTTCTTCTCCTAACATGTTTCTCCTTTCCGTCAAAATCGTTCATTTTGTTTCATTTTCGTTCAACTTTTCTATATGGTAACGCCATTTTCCGTCATTGTCAATCATTTTCTTTCATTTTTCTCCAATTTTCAGTCAATTTTCCAATCAAATTCCGTCAAAAGTCACATACCATGTAATATGCCCAAATTACCGGCATAAAAAACAGGACAGCTGACTGTAAATCAACTGTCCTACATGCATTTATACTGTGTTGTTATTACGCCATCTGCGTCTGAAACAGCGTATCGATCTCTTCTTTCGTTGCAAGCTCCTCGGAAAATGCACTGGCACTTCCGGCACAGATACCAAGCTTCAACGCATACTCATAATCGTCACGCTCGATATAACCTGCCAGGAATCCGGCAAGCATCGAATCACCGGCACCGACAGAGTTCTTCACCTGTCCCTTCGGTGCGGCTGCGCGAATCACTCTGCCATCCTCTGTCACAAGGACTGCACCCTGATACGACATGGAGACGAGCACATTTCTCGCGCCACGCTCCTGCAGCTGCTTCGCATACATCTCTGCCTGATCCATCGTTGTTACTTCCACACCGAACAGGTTTCCAAGCTCGGTACGGTTTGGCTTAATCAAAAATGGGTGATACGGAAGAACATTCGTGAGCAGTTCTCCGGTCGCATCCACGATAATCTTGTTGTTATTATATTGCAGCATCTGCATGATATCCATATACGTTGTCTTGGACATACAGTCTGGCAGGCTGCCTGCAAGTACCAGATAATCATCCTGATCCAGATATCCAAGCTTCTCATAGAGCTCTGCGATATCCTCGCTCTTGATCTCCGGTCCCTGTCCGTTTACCTCTGTCTCATCGCCACAGCGCATCTTGACATTGATACGCGTCAGTCCATTTGCAATATCAATAAAATCCGCGTTCATATCACGCTGCATCAACAGCGCTTTCAAAGCTTCCCCGGTAAATCCCGATGTAAAGCAGATTGCCCGGTTATCGATACCGAGATTCTGCAGTACGATAGATACGTTGATGCCCTTGCCGCCCGGCAGAATCTTCTCACCTGTCGTACGATTCACCTGGTTGCGTTCGAATTCCGTCAAATCCAGAATATAATCCAGCGACGGGTTAAATGTAACTGTATATATCATATTTTTCCCTTTCTCTCTATGCGTAGATCCCGAACCAATACATTAATTTTATAATACCCTATTCCCCGCGTGATTGTAAATGTTTTTTTATCTATACATTCCGGGAATTCCTATACGCTTCTGTTACTCCTTCACGGACAATATAATTACCATCACTAAAATACATGCCATACCAACCAGATCCATCGTCGTCATGACCGTTCCAAGCCACAACACGGAAAAAAGTGTTGCTGAAACCGGTTCCACACTGGAAATCATGCTGGCACGCACCGGTCCGATATCGTGCACGCCCTGTAAGAACAACAAAAATGCCATCATGGTTCCGATGAATACCATCGCCGCAACTGCTAATACTCCATGAAAATCAAGATGCACCGGAATCGTCCACACCTTCACGATACAGCTATATACCACACCACAGATCAGCATGCCATAGCCAACGACCGGCTGACTGCCCCATTTCTTGAGCATCCGCTCCGGAAGCAATGTGTACATACAGAATCCAAATGCCGCAAGCAAGCCCCATTTCAGTCCTGCCTTCGAGATACTCATCTGATGGATATTTCCATGCGTTGCGATCAGAAATGTACCGCCGACCGCCAGAAGCACCGCTACAATCTCCCGGAACTTCGGTGGACGCAGTCTGCGCACACAGGAAATAATCAGCACCATTACAGGTGCCAGATACTGCAATGCCGTTGCAATCCCGGCATTCGTATGATGAATGGCTTCCAGATATGCATACTGACACAAGCCCACACCGAATATCGCAAACAGGATAATCCCGAAGAAATCCCGGGTGGACTTGAATATATCAAATGCCGCTTTCCGTTCGCGTATAATATATGCAATTGTGAGGATCACACCGGTGACAAGCATGCGCATACAGGAAAGCCATGCCGTGTTGATGTTGTAGTGCGAAAATAAAAACTGTCCGCAGGCACCCGAAAAGCCCCACGAGATCGCACCGACCAACACGCACAGCACGCCCCGTAGCTGGTTGCCATGTGTCCCCTCATCATAATTTTTTCGTTTACTCATTGTTGGTTCACCAGAACGGCTTTGATCTCATCCACATTCGCATATCCGTTTTTCTCCATGATATACTTCAAAGCCTCCTGAATATCCTCCTCTGTCAGAATAATCTGCTTGCTCTCCTCTGTGACGACCGTACAGCCGCCCTTCATATCACAGCATCTGCCACTACAATTATTCTTCTGTATATTTTTCCGGCTGATCGCACCGATTTCCTCCAGCGTATTGATCATGCGGTACACAGTTGCAATACCGATGCTGTTGTCTCGCTTATGCGCCAGAAAATAAACTTCCTTACAACAGGTATATTCTTCATTCGCAATAATGTCGACGATCAGCTTGCGCTGCTCTGTCAGACGATATCCATGTTCCTTGAGTGACGCAAGAATCTCTTCCTTACTGCTTGCTACCTGTCCGATTGGTTCCTGATCGTTCATTCTGTCACCTCTTTCGCTTCTATTTCATTCTTTATATTTGCGCTCTTTAGTTTTTTAACGGTACTCCGGTACAAAATCACGGATAATGTCGTTCCGATCGTCCACCCGACCGGCCATGCGAGCCAGATTCCGGTGCTGCCCCATTCCCTTGAGAAAAGTGCGGCTAGGATCACGCGCAGGAACAGATCCAGAAATGTTGTAACCATAAACTGCTTCATTGCTCCAACGCCCCGCAGGACACCGTCCGTAATCAGCTTGACCGACACTACAAAATAAAATGGTGCTAATATATGCAGGAATTCAACACCGACCTTCTTCGCCTCGATACTGTTTTCATCCATGAAAAGCTGCACCAGACTGCCGCTGCACAAAAGATACAATATTACAACCGGCACGCAGGTAAGAAAGATCAGCTTCAGTGCTGCCTTGCAGCTGTCTCTTATACACGTCTCCGAGCCCACGAGACCTCTCTACATCTCGTA
>OJRP01001393.1_pt1 | contig 12153 bp, 9 predicted proteins | sample 1599201 | NCBI WGS metagenome assembly OJRP01 (sample SAMN03922534, study PRJEB24848) | human gut metagenome | isolation source: stool sample | host: Homo sapiens | place: Germany | collected 2010-05
TAAATAACTGATTCTATGCGAATTTCCCCCCCCCCTCCGAAATTCCGGCAGTCGTCACCCTTATTGAGTTAAGTCGGGTCTTATCTTTCTGCATTCTATTATGTTTATATCAATCTGAATATTTTGACAATAATGTACTTTATTTTTGTCTTAAACGAGAGTCTTCCGATACGTAATCTTATCTCTGGCAAGAGCCTCTCTGTTAGCTTTATATGCCTGTAATGAAGCCGCTTGCTGTATAAAGAATCCAGTTTAACCGGTAAGTACTTGCGGTAGAAATAGTCATTGATGATTGCCGATGAACCAGTTGCCTTGAAAGCCTTATACACAATATTCAGGCATCGAATGATATCATTACTTGTATCTTTTGACGTTCTTGTTATCGAAGATTCGTTACCAGAATAATAGAAATAATTTCTCGGCTGATCGAGTATCAGAATCTTCTTTGCATGGGTCGCACACGCTATTGAAAATGCCTGATCCTCTAACATTACCATCTTTTCAGGGAACGAAACCTGATGGTCATCTACAATACCCTTTTTGACGAAAAGGCTGTGAGTATAACCTCCTACACTCTCATTGACAAAATATTCTTCTCTTGTGACTATCTTATAATTAACATTCTTGCTTTCATCAGAATTGACGGCTTGCGGATTATATCTTTGCGGTGTACGACGACTGAACAATCTCACATAGTCGATATGCTCATTTCCGATTGCTTTGAAAATGAATTCATACATAGAAGGTCCGATGTAGTCATCTGCGTCTATGAATGAAATCCATTCTTCATCTTCTATTTTGTTCAAAGCAAAGTTTCTTGCACTTGCCGCTCCTGCATTGGGTGTATGAAAGACTCTGATTCTCGCATCCTTCTTTGCATAGTCATCAAGAATGAATGCTGTATTATCTTTCGATCCATCATTGATGCAATATGCTTTCCAATATGGATAAGTTTGCGCGAGAATGGAATCCAGGCAATCCGTAATATATTCTTCAGCATTATAGACGGGGAGAACTATCGCCACCCCCCCCCTCATTTCATGCAAATTTCTTATAATCATATATTTGCACTTATCATCAAATGTGGTATATCTTCTCAATCTTATGCAGCATATTGCAACAGTCGAGAATGACCTTGCCTTTCAGGCGCTCTTCGTTGTCGAGAATGTGCTGGTGCTTAATCAATACAATTATCATATCCATATCGTTCAGGAACTCATCGAAGTTGTTGTATTGGTTCTCGGCAATCTTGTGCTCCTCGAGGAACGGATCGTAGCAGCAAAGAGGCCGCGCAAGGTGACGCTCTTGAGCCTCGAGCATCTGGAGGGCTGGTGACTCGCGATAATCGTCGACATTTTCCTTGTAGGTAAGGCCATAGAGACCTACCTTGCGGTTGTCGGTGATGTTGTTCTCCTCCATGATTTCATAGATGCGGTTGAGAACGAAAGCAGGCTGCGAATCGTTGGTCTTCATTGACTCATCGATTACCTTTGCGAGCTGAGGATAGTCGCCTACGAGGAACCAAGGATCAACAGAGATGCAGTGACCACCTACACCTGGACCTGGTTGGAGGATATTGACGCGTGGATGCATATTGCAGATACGGATAATCTCGTATACGTCCATGTCGTCGTGACGGCAGATGCGTGCAAGCTCGTTGGCGAAGGCGATATTGACAGCACGGAAGGTATTTTCAACGACTTTAGTCATCTCAGCTGTACGAATATCGGTAACTACGATATCGCCTTGGCAGAAACTGGCATAGTAAGACTTCACTTTCTTGCCAATCTCACGAGAGTCAGCACCTACGGTACGGTTGTTATGGATCAACTCGTAAACCATATTGCCAGGGATGATGCGTTCAGGTGCATGCACAAGGTTGATGTCTTCGCCAATCACGAAGCCATTCTCCTCGATGATAGGACGCACGAATTTGTCAATAGTACCTGGGCTAACGGTTGATTCTATAACTACGATTGCACCTTTAAGACAAACTTTCATCACTTCCTTAACGGCTGTTACTACATAGCAAGCGTCAACTTTCTTTGAGAACTTGTCGTATGGAGTTGGGACCGAGACAATGTACATATCTGTCTTCTGGTACTCGGTGGTGAACTTGATACCTGCTTTGAGGGCATTTTGAAAGAGTTCGTCGAGGCCGTCCTCCTTGAAGGTCGTGTGACCTGCGTTAAGGGTGTCAACAAGCTGCTTATTATAGTCAGTCCCGATAACTTCCACTCCGTGAGAAGCCATCATAAGGGCAGTCGGAAGCCCAATGTACCCCAATCCAATTACATTAATCATATTATTAAGTATTATTTTAATTATCTTGTTGATTATTTCACGCCATAACGATCTGTCTCTTTGTCGGCAAGAACGTCTGCAATTCGGCGGCATGCCTGACCATCACCATAAGGATTTACAGCCTTGCTCATCTTCTCATATGCGGCTGCATCGTCGAGGAGTATACTGACCTCATTCATGATTTTATCATAATCGGTACCTACAAGATGTACAGTACCAGACGCAAGAGCTTCAGGGCGCTCGGTGGTATCGCGCATCACAAGAACTGGCTTGCCAAGACCTGGCGCCTCCTCCTGAATTCCACCAGAGTCGGTAAGGACAATAGTAGCCATGCTCATGAGGTGAACGAACTCGAGATACTGAAGAGGTTCGATAAAGAAGAAGTTTGGACGGGTGAGGTCTTCACCAAACACCTCGTGAATTGGTTTGCGCACATTTGGATTGAGGTGCATTGGGTAAACGAAATCAACCTCAGAATACTTTTCTGAAAGGTCCTTCATGGCGGTCACCATACGAATGAAGCCGTCGCCGAAGTTTTCACGACGATGGCCTGTGATAAGGACAAGTTTCTTTCCGTTTGAAAGTCTTGCAACATCGTAACCAGCTTGTGCAAGTACGTTATCCTGCTCTTTAGCAAGAGTCTCATCGGTCTTGAGCTTGTCAACTACCATATGGAGGGCATCAACAACCGTGTTGCCCGTTACGTAGATATTGCCATGAGCCTTTTCGTCAAGGAGATTCTTCTCGGAGAGTGGTGTCGGTGAGAAATTGTAGGTAGCGATACGACCGGTAATCTGACGGTTCATTTCCTCTGGCCAAGGACTGTATATGTTGTGAGTGCGGAGACCTGCCTCTACGTGACCTACGGGAATCTGGGCATAGAATGCAGCAAGAGCACCTGCGGTTGAAGTAGTGGTATCACCATGTACGAGCACTATATCAGGACGACACTCCTTGAACACATCACGAAGCCCTGTGAGCACGTGTGCTGTCACATCGGTAAGATCCTGGCCCTGTTTCATGATGTTGAGGTCGATGTTTGGAGTAACCTCAAAGATTTTGAGCACCTGATCAAGCATTTCACGATGCTGGCCGGTTACGCATACGATAGTCTCAAACTCCTCTGAACGCTTCTGAAACTCCTTCACCAACGGACACATCTTGATTGCCTCTGGTCTCGTTCCGAAGACTAACATTATTTTTTTCATATATTATCCCTTTCTATTTCTCACGTGCACGATTATATGCCTGCCAATGTAGTTATAACACATCCTTACGCCATACCATCTTATTTACTACACCAACGTAGCTCTGAATGATCTTGACAACCTTGCTGGATACATCATCGACATAGTCAGGTACCGGAATACCATGGTTGCCATTTGCAGTCATTTGGACAGCAAGGTCAATAGACTGAAGAAGTCCCTTGGTATCGATACCGCTCAAAATAAAGCACGCTTTATCGAGAGCTTCCGGGCGCTCTGTTGATGTACGAATACAGACAGCAGAAATTGGCTTACCAATCGAAGCATAGAAAGAACTTTCCTCGGGAAGTGTACCCGAATCGGACACCACGCAGAAAGCATTCATTTGCAAGCAATTATAATCATTAAACCCAAGAGGCTGCTGAATCTGCACGCGTGGATCGAGTTGGAATCCAGATGCAGCCAGACGATTGCGCGACCGTGGATGGCAACTGTAGAGAATTGGCATATCATACTTTTCTGCCATCTTATTAATAGCGGTGAAAAGAGAGGTGAAATTCTTCTCTGTATCAATATTCTCCTCACGATGAGCAGAGAGGAGAATGTATTTGCCTTTCTCCAATCCAAGACGCTGGTGTATATCTGATGCCTCAATTTCTACAAGATTCCCGCGAAGCACTTCTGCCATAGGAGAACCGGTCACGTATGTACGCTCACGAGGAAGTCCACATTCCGCAAGATAACGACGTGCATGCTCTGAATAAGCCATATTAACGTCAGAAATGATATCAACGATACGGCGGTTTGTTTCCTCTGGAAGACATTCGTCCTTACAACGGTTACCTGCCTCCATATGGAAAATAGGAATATGAAGACGTTTAGCCCCAATCACGCTCAAACAAGAGTTAGTATCACCAAGAACAAGGACACCTTCAGGTTTTGTCTGAACAAAAAGTTTGTATGAGCAGTTGATGATATTACCGCAGGTAGCACCAAGATCATCTCCTACTGCATCCATATAAACCTCAGGATCCTTCAATTTGAGATCCTTGAAGAACACTCCATTCAGGTTGTAATCATAGTTTTGGCCTGTGTGAGCGAGGATAACATCAAAATACTTGCGACACTTGTTGATGACAGCAGCAAGACGGATAATTTCAGGGCGAGTGCCGACAATAATGATCAGTTTCAACTTACCGTTTTTCTGCCACTTAACGTCGCTATAATCAAATTTGGGAGTTTTAACAGCCATAGTTTATTCCTTTTCGACTGGATCAAAATAGGTATCTGCTCGATTGGGGTTGAATACCTCATTGCAATACATTACTGTCACCAAGTCTTCGGTTTCACTTAAGTTAATGATGTTGTGAGTATAGCCTGGAAGCATGTGGACGGCCTGAATCTTCTCGCCGCTTACTTCATAATTCCAGATCTCGTTGGTACCCTCCTCACGAAGTTGAATAAGACCATGTCCGGCCACTACGATAAAAGTTTCCCACTTGCTGTTGTGCCAATGTTCTCCCTTTGTAATACCAGGCTTGCTGATGTTGATGGAAACCTGACCATTATTGAGCGTATGAATAAGTTCAGTAAATGAACCACGCTGATCAACGTTCATTTTGAGGTCGTGGATAACTTTGTGCCGAGGCAGGTAGCTGAGGTAGGTAGTCATAAGCTTGTATTCGAGGCTGCCTTGAGGCACAGCCATTGCGGTCTGCACCTTACTCTTTGGTGGATTTACAGAAACAGCGCATTTATTGATGATGTCCACAATCTCTCCGAGAGTGGTTCTGTGGGTAACGGGACAAAAGCAATATTTTCCTCCAGCAGTTGGAACAACGTTGAGACCTTCGAACTCACAACGATGTTCCTTGCCGATGAGGGCTCCAAGCATTTCATCTACCAGATCATCAATGTAAAGGACTTCCATCTCTACACTGCGGTCGTTAACCTGAATTGGGAGATCATTGGCAATATTGTTACAGAAGGTAGCAATGGCACTATTATAATTAGGACGACACCACTTACCGAAAAGGTTTGGGAAGCGGTAGATGAGCATTTTGGCCCCTATTTCCCGTCCGTACTGGAGAAAGAGGTCTTCACCAGCTTTCTTGCTACAACCATATTCAGAATTGCCAAAACGACCAGTGAGGGAAGCTTGGGCAGAGCTAGAGAGCATCACGGGACAGCTGTTTTTATGTGCCTTCAGTGTGTCAAGCAGGACGCCGGCAAAACCGAAATTGCCTTGCATGAACTCTTCCTGATTCTGTGGACGGTTGATACCGGCAAGGTTGAAAACAAAATCAGCTTCAGCACAAAAGCGGTCAAGTTCTTCCTGGGTATTACCAAGGTCATACTCGAAGACTTCATCTACCTGTACACCTTCGTACCAGCGAGCCTTGCCTTCCCTGATGTTATTGAGTTGAGAGCAAAGATTTTTACCGACAAAACCTTTTGCCCCTGTAACCAAAACCTTCATTTATTCTATTTAGCAAGATTAAAAATACCGTTCAATTCGTTCTGAACATACTCAAGAGCGGCAATCTTAACTTTAGTTTCCGTAAGGTTCAGGCGACGAGTGTTATCAGAGTTGAACTCTTTAAGTTCACAACGTTTATTATCGCCCTCTGTAAAGAACTTGTCATAATTAAGAGAGCGATTGTCGGCTGGCACACGATAGAAATCTCCCATATCCTCTGCCTTGGCACACTCTTCGTTAGTCAGGAGAGTCTCGTACAGTTTCTCACCATGACGAATACCGATAACCTTGATATTTTCCTTCTTACCACCGAAAAGTTCGCATACAGCCTCTGCTTGAGTCTGAATAGTACAAGCAGGCGCCTTCTGAACAAGTATATCTCCGTTCTGGCCATGTTCGAAGGCGAAGAGGACGAGATCAACGGCTTCTTCGAGCGACATGATGAAGCGGGTCATTTTAGGTTCGGTCAGTGTAATCGGGTTGCCGTTGCGGATCTGTTCGATCCAAAGTGGAATAACAGAACCACGTGAGCACATTACGTTGCCATAGCGAGTACAGCAGATCTTGGTGTCGCCGGAATAACGGCTCTTTGCTACTGCGATTTTCTCCTCAATGGCTTTGGTGATACCCATCGCATTAATTGGATACGCTGCTTTATCCGTTGAAAGACAGATTACTGCACCAACCTTTGCCTCAATAGCAGCAGTAAGGACATTGTCTGTGCCAATTACATTAGTCTTTACGGCTTCCATTGGGAAAAACTCACAGGAAGGAACTTGCTTTAAGGCTGCTGCATGAAAAATATAGTCAACACCAGGCATAGCATTTCGACATGACTGAAGACTTCGTACATCACCGATAAAGAACTTGATTTTGTGCGCAACATCAGGATACTTTATCTGATATTCATGACGCATATCATCCTGTTTCTTCTCATCACGAGAGAAAATACGGATTTCTGCAATATCAGTCTTCAAGAAACGATTCAATACTGCATTACCGAATGAACCTGTCCCTCCGGTAATCATAAGGGTCTTACCTGTAAAGATGCTCATATTAACTTTTTATTGTTATTAATTAACCATCGTGCAGTTAGCATGAATCCATAAAACGTTATTCTCACCGGCTGAAATCCTTGACTCAGGATGTCAGCTATTTCGAAGGCTGACCGATAGTTTGAAAGTTCAGATTAACGTGGGCTTACAACTCCATCACAGAATATTGTGTCTATACAAATATGCTTCACAAGTGCTTGACAGAACCTTGGAATAGACGTTTGCTCGTACATAGCATGTGTTAGAAATGATAGGGATCAGCCATAATTCGCACTTCCCTGTTTACAAGGAAGCGATTCACGATGTTGCATTATTTATCAAAATGTCAAAGAACTTTACAATCATCGTATCTTACCGGGAGACCAAGGGTATTTGAGTGCCGACGCATAGTTAAATCTATTCAAGAGTAGCCATATTATTGGGGAAAATACCTACGCAACGCAATCAATACGATTATTGCCAGCAGCATCCAAATATCGCCATTGCCGAAAATGTATCGGAACCATTCTCGCAACTCTGCGACTACTTCATGATCCGATGAGACTATACGAAATTTTTAAGGAATTCAGAATTAGATCGCTCTATAAAATTATGCCAATCAATTCCACACAGTTGACCGTTAAACACAACAATATAAATACCAATTACTTAAGCACATGCACTTCTCAAATACACTATGGATTATTATTATCAAATCATGCAATTAATCGCGACGAAATATATCACGTGTATAAACTTTCTCCTCCACATCACTCAAGTAATCATCAAAACGATTTGCAATAATTACATTAGACAGAGCCTTGAATTTAGCAAGGTTGTTCACTACCAGTGACCCGAAAAAGTTTTCACCATCAGCAAGTGTTGGCTCATAGATTACCACATTAGCACCTTTTGCTTTGATACGCTTCATAATGCCTTGAATGGCACTTTTACGAAAGTTATCGGAGTGTAATTTCATCGTCAAACGATATACTCCAATAGTAACAGGCTCTTTTTTGCCATCATACTGATTATTTGTGCTATAATCGTACCAACCGGCTTTGCGAAGTACTGCATCTGCGATATAACCCTTACGGGTACGATTACTCTCTACAATAGCAGTTATCATGTTCTGTGGCACGTCTGCATAATTGGCGAGCAACTGCTTTGTGTCCTTCGGCAGACAGTAACCACCATAGCCGAACGATGGATTGTTATAGTGAGTACCGATCCGAGGATCGAGACCGATGCCCTGGATGATGGCAGCTGAATCAAGGCCCTTCACTTCTGCATAGGTATCGAGCTCGTTGAAATAGCTGACACGCAGAGCAAGATAGGTGTTGGCAAAGAGTTTTACAGCTTCGGCCTCCTTCAATCCCATGAAAAGAGTGTCGATATTCTCTTTGATGGCACTTTCCTGAAGAAGCTTTGCGAATATCTCGGCAGACTCTTCCATGTGATTGCCTTGAATCTTGCGGATTGCCTCATTCTCTTCCTCCCATTCCTCTGACATCATCTTTGGATAACCAACGATGATACGTGAAGGCCAGAGATTGTCTTCGAGTGCCTTACTCTCTCGAAGGAATTCAGGAGAGAACAGCAAACGGAACTCACGACGTTTGCCATCTGCAAGAGGTTCCATCTGTGCAAACTTTTGAGCATATTTCACATAGAGTGAACGGCAATAGCCAACAGGAATCGTTGACTTGATTACCATTGTCGCCTTTGGATTAACAGAAAGAACGAGGTCAATCACATCCTCAATATGGTGTGTATCGAAGAAGTTCTTTACAGGGTCATAGTTGGTAGGTGCAGCAATAACTACAAAATCTGCATCTTTATAAGCGGATGCTCCATCAAGGGTTGCAGTAAGGTTGAGTTCCTTTTCTGCGAAGTATTTTTCAATATACTCGTCCTGTATCGGCGAGATACGATTGTTAATCTTCTCCACCTTTTCAGGAATAATATCAACAGCAGTCACTTTGTGGTGTTGTGCCAAAAGAGTTGCAATACTCAAACCGACATAACCGGTACCGGCTACAGCAATTTGGAGGTCTTCAAAATTTCTCATATTCTCGCGGATTAATTTGGTTCTGATGGCCGTATTGAACGACACCACGAAAAGCTCTTTACAAGCGATTTAATCAGATTACCTGTACAGTAGAAATAACAATAGAAGTATATGGTTAAATTTTCTTAAATATTTGGAATTGAAAATGGTGCTATTGCAGAAAAGGGCATCGGGGAGCGTAATTCATACAAACAGTGGATAATAAACATAATGCCTCAATACTGTTGCGTAGAAAATATGGTCAATACCAGGAAGAATATCTTTGATGCCTGATTAAGATAGTAGCAGCACGCCGTTAGAAGTGTGCAACTAATCAAGAAACTAAATAATCAAAAGAATAACAATCTAAAAACAAGCGTTGCTTAAATACAAACGGATTGTTACATATAATCCAGCGCAATACTTACTTCTGGCTGATCAATGGCCATATCGTGGCACTTGAAGATTATTTGTCATATACCTCGAACCTCGAGTTTTTCGACTTGAACTCGGGAACCGTCCGCTTCATAAGCCGTATCATGTCGGGAATCTCCACCTTTCGGGACAGCGTCTCCAGCTCTTCGGCAACGCCGCAGGCCTCCCCGTAGTCATACTCCCGAACCTTGGCGATACGTATCCGGTCGTGCGTCGTCGGAAGCGTGTTCTCCTTGTTCGACAGAACCTCCTCGTACAGTTTCTCGCCCGGACGCAGACCCGTGTATTCGATCCTGATGTCCTTCTCCGGCTCGAAGCCCGCCAGGGAGATCATCCGCCGCGCCAGGTGCGCGATCTTAACCGATTCGCCCATGTCGAAGACGAAGATCTGATTGCCCGTCGACATCGTGGCGGCCTCCATGACCAGACGGCACGCCTCGGGGATCGTCATAAAGAAGCGCGTAATGTCCGGATGCGTGACAGTCACCGGACCGCCCTTGGAGATCTGGTCCCTGAAGCGGGGAATGACCGAACCGTTCGAGCCCAGCACATTCCCGAAGCGCGTGGTGACGAAACGCGTCTTCCCCGGCGTGCGGCCCTGCTCGATCGACAGACCCAGCGACTGCACATAGATCTCCGCAAGGCGCTTCGTGCAACCCATCACGTTCGTCGGGTTCACGGCCTTGTCCGTCGAGATCATAACCATCTTCTCAACATCGTATTCGATGCACTTGTCAGCGACGTTGCGCGTTCCCGCGACGTTTACCAGAACCGCCTCGCATGGGTTCTCCTCCATCAGCGGGACGTGTTTGTAAGCCGCAGCGTGGAACACCACCTGCGGATGGTACGTCCGGAACACGAAGTCCAGACGGGCGGGAATCCGGACGTCGCCGATGACAGGGATGAATTTCAAGGCCGGATAGCGCTCCTCCAGTTCCAGGCGAAGGTTGTGCATCGGGGTCTCCCCGTTGTCGAAAAGGATAAGCTCCTTAACCCCGAACGTCGCCAGCTGGCGGCATAGTTCCGAGCCGATCGATCCCGCGGCGCCCGTAACGAAGATCGTCTTGTCCTTGAAGTTGGCGACGATCTCCTCCATCGAGATCTTGATTTCGGGGCGGCCCAGCAGATCCTCGATCTTGATCTCGCGGATCGACTGCTTCATGATCTTACCGTCGATAACCTCGTCGATCGGAGGGGTGATCAGGATCTTCACCGATTTCTCCGTACAGTACTTGATCAGCCGTTCCTGTTCCGACTGTGCGTCGTCGTTCGTGGCGAAAAGTATGGCATCAATATCGACTCGGTCACGCAGATATTCGATGCTGCTTTCATCCTCGAAGTAGTACACCGGACGGTCGGCGATCGCATGGTTTTTGAGTCGTTTCCCGTAGGTCAGAAACCCGATGACCCGGTAATGGGGCGAGTTCTGGAGACGCGTAACGAGCGAGACCGATTTGTCCCCCGTCCCGTAGACCAGAACCTGACGGCAGTTCGCATGGCGTGTGCGGTTGAGTTTCAGCAGGTCGTAAAAGATGATCATCCCCAGACGAAGGGCCAGCAAAAGGAAAAGCGTGACCAGCACATCCAGCATGAACCCCAGGGCGATAGCCGTCTGGGGAGGAAGCGGCGACTGCGGAAACAATTGCACATAGACGAACATCAGCACGTCTTTCAGCAGGACCGCGGCGCCGAGTTTCCACACTTCACGAAGGGTCGTGTGGCGGATGACGCTCCGGAACGTACGGAACAGAATGAACGTGATGACGCTCAACACGCACGAACCAGCCAGAAGCCACACGCCGTACCAGACCGTGAAAACAGGATGCGGGAAAAGCCCCCGGATCAAAAGGTAGGCGACAAACGTCGAAAAAACAGATACAACGGTATCGATGGCCAAAATCAACCACGACGAAAAGTAACTTGACGACAGGTACTTTTCAGCACCCAGCCGTGACAGCAAGCGGTAAAGCATACAGAAGCGTGAAAATGTTCGATTTTACTCGTTGTTTGAATTCACAGTCCGTCGATCCATCGAAGATAGCGATTCCGGTCAGTTAGCATATTCGAATGACGAATAAAATGAATGCACGTATCGTTTCCATATTCGTTGAAAATAACGGTTTTCGGATCAGTCATCGGCAATCGTAAGGAATTACAAAAACTCTTTCACCGCGTGTTCATGCCATGCGCGGTATTCCGAGACGGAAAGTTCCGCGACCAGCAGTTTTTTGTAATCGGGCTTGTCGCATACCGGGATATGCTGCCGGATGTAAGTCCGTAATTCACTGTCGGGGATGCTGACCATAACCACTGGAAAGGGGTAGTCCTTATGCCTGAAAAGTGCCGTTTCACATTCCGTGAATATCCGGCTTAACTGACAGGCCGACTCTTCGAAGGCGTGCCAATATTCTCCGGCGCCGTATAAGCGGATATACTTTCTGTTGCCCTGTTCTTTGCGGAGTATCTCGACCATACGGGTTTCGATCAGACGTTTCAGCGACATCCAAGGTGGCTCGACATTCGGTTTGCCGTTCATAGTTTTCTAATTCGATTGTATCAGCTTTGCTCAATGGATAAACTACAGTCAGGAGATAACCTCGATCAAGTCGGGATGCACCTCTGCGGCAACAGCCATGACACCTTCCA
>OJRP01001424.1_pt1 | contig 11975 bp, 13 predicted proteins | sample 1599201 | NCBI WGS metagenome assembly OJRP01 (sample SAMN03922534, study PRJEB24848) | human gut metagenome | isolation source: stool sample | host: Homo sapiens | place: Germany | collected 2010-05
CGACCGGATTGATTCAAAAATCGACGAAAACCACTCTTTGACATTTTCAAAGAAATTTTTGAGATTCTCGATACCGACAAATCGGTCGATCAAGCCGGTGAAGAACTCGCCGACCGACGACAAATATCCAGGAACGTTCGCCACGAATTGCTTGACGCTCGACCATATCCCGCTGAAGAACCCTCCAATTGCCTCAAGCGCAGCTGGAATCTTCTGAATCACCGGGTCGAGAAACTCAAGAACCCCAACAAAGAACTCGCCAATCGCGTTGGCCGCCTTGGGGATGAAATTGACGAAACTCTCGAACAATTCCCTGGCCTTCTCGCCGAAAGCATTCTTCACGCTCTCCCAGAACGCTTTGAGTTCGGGCGCGATTCCGCCGAACGCCTCTTTCAGCCGCTGGAACGCATCGCTGAGCTTTCCCCAAATATCAAGATCCCGCACAGAGGACGAAATCCTCTCCCACAGCTGCGCGAACGTCGAGATCTGCCCATTCATTTCGCCGGCTTTGGGGCCGAGGCCGAAAAATCCGAGAATCGACGCGCCCAGCTCGGAAAACCATTCTGCAGCCGGTTTCAGGAATTCCTCGACATCTGAAAGCCAGTCGGAGAATATCCCGGACTCCTGAAGCCACTTGTCGAGGTTCACGAAGCAGTCGCCAATCGCCGCGCCGACGTGCAGAAGCGCTCCCGCGACCGGGGACAGCACGCCGAGAAGCCGCTTAAAGACCTCCCAACCGAACTGCAATCCCTGGAATCCAATGTGCAATGCTGCGAACGCACCCTTTGCGATCCGCTGAACGAGCTGGAGTGCCTCTCCGAACTGCGTGACGTATTGCGCCGTCCGGGTGATGATCGTCTCTTCGCCGCTGCCGATTCCCAGAACTTCCGTCAGCTTTGCGTGAGTGTCCTTGCCGTAAATCCCGTCGACGAGCAGGTCGTAATCCTCCTGAAACGCTTTGAGCGCGGCTTCGGTCTTCGGGCCGAATATCCCGTCCGCGCCCATCTTCCCGAGATCGTATCCCAATTCGGCGAGCCGTTCCTGAAGCTTCTTTACGTTATCGTTCGAAAGCCCCCTGCGAAGGTTCCCCTCCAGCACTTCGGGCTCGCTGACCGTCACCGTCGTCTCTACGGTTTCATACTCGCCCTTGAACACCTTCCAATAGGCAAGCGTGGACTTCAGGTTCTGCCCAAAGGTTCGGACGGCCTCGCTCAGTTTGAGCAGCGTGTCAACCGTAACGTCCGGGAAGATCGCGTCCATCGCGTCTCCGACGGCGAGCACGATTCCCCAAAGCGCTTCGAAAGCGTCCTTGAGCCCCCGGATCAGGTCGTCCCGGCCTCCGAGGTCTTTCCACTGCTTCAGCAGTTCGTTTCTCGCTTCGGCGCTGTTGTTGATGATCCCGCTCAGGACGTCGCTCACGCCGGTCCACAGCTCGCGCGCTTCCTCGAAGTCGCCGATGATGTACTCCCAGGTGTTCGTCCAGCCGGAGCCGAGCGCTTCCTTGAGTGTGTCGATCAACTGGCTGAACGTCTTGACCTTCGTCGCGGCGTCGTTCGCGTCCTCGCCGAGCTGCATGATCGCTTCGGCCTGCTCCTCCGTATAGCCCTTCGCAAGGATCTGCTCTTTCGACAGATCGCCCGTAAACTTCTGCAGGGTTTCGAGCATAATCTCGGAGGACAGCCATCCATTTTGAAGTGTTTCGCGGAAGCTGCCTTCCTTCTGGATCATGTCGTCGATCGCGATGCCGTGAACGCGCGCGGTTTCCTTCAGCGCGTCCTGGAATACCTCGCCGCCCATGCCCGCATTGACCACCGAGTTCCAGTCCATCAGGCGGATCGTGCCCGACGCGAGCGCCTGCGAGAGCTGATACATCGCCGTCGCAGCCTGCGTGGAAGTCGAGCCCGAAATTGCGGCAAGGTTAGAAATGCCCTTGATCGCGGAGACTGACGTATCCAGATCGACGCCCGCCGCGGTAAACGTACCGATGTTGCGGGTCATCTCGGTGAAATTGTAGATCGTCATGTCCGCGTACTTGTTCAGCTCGTCTAGGGCCTGGTTGACATCGTCGATCGTCGTGCCCTTCGACCGCGTATTTGACAAGATCGTCTGGATCGCGCCGATCTGGGTTTCATACTCCCGGAAGCCACTCTTGACCGGATCGATCGTGAGCGCGGAGACGAGCTGCTTGCCGGTTCGGATGGCCTTTGCTGCAATGTCGTCCATCACCTGCAGGCCGATGCGCCCCATCAGCGTGAACGAGTGCGCGATTTTGTTTACGCCATCGGTAATCGTGTCAAACGACAGCCCCTTGCTGAGCGCCTTCAGGTCGTCCATGCTCCTGCGGGAGTCTTTGAAACTCGTGTTGAGCTTGTTGTCGAACGCCGCGAGCGATTTCTGGCTCTGTGCAATTCCCCGCTCAAACTGAGCGTTGTTAAATTGCATGTTTACAATTCTGTTGTCAACGCTGCTCAAGCGGATGTCACCTCTTTCCACGCCTCTTCCGCGATCCGGTCAAAGACCGGCTGCATCGCGGGGTTGATGTAATCCCGGCCCTGAACGTACCCGCCGGTGCCTGTTCCGTGCCCGTATTGCAGGATGACCGCAATATTGACATATTTGTTGACGTTGGAGTTCGACCAGTAAATGCCGGCAGTGCTGTCCGTCGTTTCAATCGTGTAAGACCAGCTTGCCGCCGTCTTTCCGCTGTCAACCGGCGTAGCTGCCGACAAAGCCGCGACGCCTTCTTTGCCGTATTTGTTGAGGATGTCCATGTAGGAGCGATTCTTCATCTTCCTGAAAAACTTTTCAATGCGGTAAAATCCGCCTCGCTGCGTGAAAGTAATCATGCCGCTCCTTTCTCTGAAATCATCCCCGCGTGCCGTATTTCCGGCGTCGGGCTTCGTTCAGCGCTTTGTAGCTCGAAATGGTCTCCTTCTTGCCCATCTTTTTGGGCGGGCGGTTCTTAATGTCGCACACCTGAATGAGCGTCATCAGGCGGTTTAGATGCCATTTCTGGCATTCCATCGGAATCTGGAGCGACACCATCCAGTAGTAGATGATCTCAGCAGTGACGATCTCCCGGGACGGACGCTTCCCTTCCCGGTTCGAGAACGTCGTCGCGGTCATCGAATCCTCGATGTACGCATTGATCTGCGACAGGTTCTCCTGCGTAAGCGAGTAGTACACGAGCGGGTTGACGTTCTGGGTAATCGTCATGCAGCGTATGTAGTCGAGCGCTTCCTCATCGCTGTGCGGTTTCTTCGAGAGAAACGGCTTGTGCCACCTCGACTCCCATTTTGACAGAGAGACGAGGGAATGCTCCAGCTGCAACGTCTGCGATTTCACCGTCACAAATGTACTGTCCTCTTCGTTGTAATACTCAGACTCCGGAACAGTAATGGTGAGCATCCCCCGTCAACCTCCCGCTTACTTCACTGCTTCGAGCTTCTTCTGCTCAGCCATGACCTGCGCTGCGAGCTTCTGCGGGATGATCCCCTGGATGAATTCGCTCGTGGCGCCCGCATCCGTCACGAGTTCCGTGAACATCTCGGAATACGCTTCCGTCTGCATGAACTCCTCCGTCATGGCCGGAGACTTGACAAAGCGCTTGCCGTCGTCGGACTTCACGCCATACGACCGGCGAATCAAATCTTTAAGAATCCTCGAAAGCTCGGCATAGTCGTTCGTTTCGGTGATTCGGGTGATCATGTTTGACAGGCCGCCGTTCTTTTCGAGGTTCATCTCCAACAGCTCGGCCTGATTCAGCGCAAACCAGAAGGATTCCGTGCGCTCGTTTCCGTCGTAATCGGTGTAGGTGATCTGCTTCTTAATCATGTCGTGGAATCTCCTTTCAAATATAGCGAGAAGACCCGCCCCGCAGGGAACAGGTCTTCTCAAGGGCCAGATTTGGGTCAGGTGCCTTCGTTGAGCAGGGTGTAAATCTCGTCCGGGGTCGGAAGCTTTGACGTCGTGGCAGTATCGCCATAGACCATCTTCTCCAGCTCTCTAAGCTTCGTGCTGTCCGCCGTGCGGGAGTCGACCACAACCGTGGAAGTCGGCTTCGCACCGGAAATCGACGTCACCGTGACCGGGGTCGAGCTGACTTCCCACGAGAACGCAATCGCCTCCGGACTGTCGTTGATCGAGGCATACGCCTTCTCGGACGGGGAGGCGGTGAGGCCGTACAGGAAGTGCAGCTTGTATCCCGCCGTGCCGTCGCTGGCCGTGTCGCTGCCAATCTCGGTGCGGTAGCAGAGGCCGAACGTCGCGCGGGACTGCTGGCCAATCGTCGCGCCCTCCACGAGCGTCGCCTCGCCGTTGCAGGCGTTGAACTCGTCCGGATAGGTGTACGCCTCGATGGTTCCGCTGAACGTCTCGGTGGAGCGCAGCGTCGCGTACTTGATGTTGTCCGCCCAGATGTCGGTCGGCTCCGCGCCTTCGGGGGATTCGGTGACGGTCGAAAGGCCGTTCCACGCGACGCCCGCGCCGTAGGTTCCCTCGGCGCCCATCACGAACAGCACGCCCTTCGATACACCCATTTCAAAGTATCTTTCGCCAGTGGCATCCCAGGTAAGCTTTCCCGGCATGTGCAATTCCTCCTTTAATCGTACAGGTCGAATACATAGTGGTTCAGATTGTCGGATGTGAAGCTGCGGTTCATCGTGCAGAATTTCCATCCGGCAAGCATTTTGGGGAGTTCGGTGTCCGGGTTCCGGTCAATGATCGTGACCGTATAGCGGTCGGCGATCGAATACGGAAGATTGTCTGCGTGGCGGACGTGAAACGGCGCACGCTCGTATACGATGCAGGGGTATTGCATCTGAACCGATGGCGGCGGCTGAAAATAGACGTTTTCCGAACCGAGCAGTTCCTCAAATTTCTCCTGAAGCTTCAGCCGTTGGCCCATTGTAGACACCCCCAATCGTCAGGATCAGGCGGGGACGCTGAACTTCGACGTTGGTCACCTTCCATCTGGCTCCGCACCAGACCGCGTACCTCATATTGAAAAAGTGGCTGGCCGCATAGGGGTCCGCCACAATGCTGATGAGGTTGTTCACATTCAGGTCGTCGTTCAGGCCGTCGCCCCTTTCCCACTTCCGAATGTTCCGCGTCACGTCCCCATAGTAAGATCTCTCGGTAATGACCTCTTCCCAGACACCGGGGGAAGTCTCCGTCATCTCCGAGAAACCGATGGCTCCGCAAAACTTCCCCATAGCGTCATCTCCTGATTCCATTTTGACTGCAATCAGGTGGACTCCTCGCCGCCTTCAACGGGCGTCGTCGTGACGAACTCGATCGCAATCGCAGACTTCGGGCGGATCAGCGCGCCGGAGCAGCGGGTCTCGATCAGGTAGGAATACTTGTTGTAGTCGATGTCGAAGTCGTCGAACATGTTGACCTCGCCACCCTTGTCCGCGCCGACGTTATAATCGGCGAGGTTGACGATGATGCCCGCTAGCTCGTGGGTATTGGTCGTCACTTCGCGGGTCAGGTTCTCCATCACCGGCACCGTGATGATCGAAGAGACGCGGATCGCGGTCGCGAGCTTGTCTACGGTATCGTAGATGACGCGGCCAGTCGTGTCCTCCATCAGCAGGCAGTCGGTCAGCATGTCCTCTGTCGTAAACAGCACCGGGTTGCCCGAGCCCTTGTAGTCCTTGCGGGACTTGACGCAGGCGCGGATGAACGCCTTGGCGCGCTGGTCGGCCGTCGTGAGCGTCGCGGCGGCGATCTGCGAATGAATGGTGTAGACCTCATCGTCGGTCCAGATCGGGCGGATGTTGTCCTCCTTGATCTTGTCGTCGGAGGACGCCAGGCGGCCGTCGCCGACGAGGAACGCGCGGGCGAGCTCCTCGTTGAGCATGATCCGCATCTCGGACTTCAGCCAGTTGACGACGTTGAAATCCGTGATGTCGATAATGTCGTCGCGATCCATCTTCTGAAGCTTGTAAACCGTCTGGGGCGTGGTCGAGCGCTTCAGTGCAACGATCACTTCCTCGACCTTCTGCTTGCTCTTGACGTAACCCTTCGCACGGGCTTCGTCGGCGGTCAGGTCTGCGTACATGGACTTCACGCGGGAGAACGGGGTGTGGTGGACGCCGTTCATGACCCGGGAAACCCAGCTGTCCTCCCTGCGGTAGAATGCGGGCGGGTTGTTGACGTTCTTGGCATCCGGGAACAGGTAGTCCACGTTCGTAATGCCGTGCGCCAGGAAGCTCTCCTTCATGCTGCCGTGCCGGGAGGCGTCCTTGATGGCCTGGTTGATCTCATCCTCGGAATGCTTGAGGACCTTCTCCTCGCTGTTCTGGTCAAAGACGTTGTGCTTCACGTCAGAATCCTCCTCGTTTTCATTTTCTGTTTCGTCCGCAGACTCGTCCACGCCGTCTTCCATCAGCGTGGCGATCATCGCGGCGACGACCGTTTGCTGCTCCTCGTTCATCGTGTTCCAGACGTCGCGGACGGTTTTCTCGGAATCGCCGCCGCTCTCCTGCGCTTCCGGCTTCTCCTCTTCGGCGTGCTTCAGCTCGATGGCCTCGCCAGAGTGGATGATCGCCTCGTCGTCCATCTCGTCGGAGTGCGAGAAGACGGTCTCGATCTTCGCGCCGGGATTTGTCCCCGCGAGGACGAGACTGACCTCCCGGATCACGCCGTGCAGGACATCGCGGCCGGATTCCTGCAGGCGGTTCGCGTAGATGGAGACGGCGTTGACGTCCCCGTGCTGCACCGCCTGTTTTGCATGCTGCGCCTTGACGGATTCGTTGAACACGCCGTAGAGATATACGCCTTCCGGGCGGTTTTCCAGCAGTGCGTGCCCCAGGACGTTCGTCGGGTCGTTGTGGTTGTGGTTCCATACGAGCGGCACGGTTCGACCGTCGCACTCCTTGAACGCATCCTTGCGGATCACCCGCCCGTCTGCGCACAGGAGATCGTTCTTGGTCGCCCAGCCCCCGAAGTCGTAGCTGTCAAACACGTTTCTCAACCTCCATTTTGACTTTGTTCTCTTGGATTCATGCGTTTCAGTTTCTGCACTTCGTCAATCTCTTCCTGAAATTGATCCGCGTCAGATTCAGACAGGTTCTTGTTGCGGAGCTCGTCTGCGCGCGGGTCGTCCGACGCCTTCATGCCGATGATCTGCCTGACCTCGTTCGACGTCAGGATTTCATTGCGCGTGAACTTGTCTGCAATCTCGGAAATCTGATTGACCGGAATCATGCGGAACGGATCCTTGAAAAAATAGATGGATTGATTCCTGCTCTGCGCCTGTTTGCTCAGGAATTTTCGATAGAATTCCTTCGTAATCGCGGATACAATCGGCTCAATCGTCCGGCCGTAGTAGTTGTTCAATACCTCGCTGTTGGCTGTCCCTTCAAATACTTCCTTCGTCAGCCCCAACTGGCTGTACAGCATACTCGTCAGGTACTCGATTTGGGGCAGTATGTTGTTTTCGACAGCGCGATTCAGCTGGGTAATCCGCTCCGTTCCATCGGTGTAGGCGATGCCGTATTGCGAACTTCGAAGCTGTTCCTCGATTTCGGCCCTTCGCTTCTCCGCCTGCTTCTTTCGGGTCTCGCTCTTCACGACATATGGCAACTGAATAATCAAATCCAGCTTGCCGGAACTGTTCTGCTCGTCCACGACGTCCAGCAGGTTGAGCTTTCGCTTCAGCCGCGTGAGCGTCGAATTCGGCTCGTTCATCACCGAATAGAATGGATTCTCAATGATCGCAACCATGCGCTTGGGGAGCACCAGCTCTTCCCGATTCCCGGTTCGGTCGTTGTAGAGCTCCACTCGAACGTCGCCGGGATACCACTGTGTAATCCTGCCGGTGCGCATGGTGCGAATATCCACCGGCTCAGGGTCGTCCGGATCGTAGGCGTCTTCGTTCTCGGGGCGGTCTGCCGTGTCGACCGGCACTGCGGCGACGACGCCCTCGTCCATCATCGACAGCACGAGGTCCTCGATAAACGCCTTGCCCGTCTGGTCGATGTTCGCCTCGACGTTCAGGCACCGGTTCAGGCCGGAGTCAATGGTGTCGACGTACCGGCCGTTGTCGTCCAGCCGGACGTGCTGAATGGTCACTTCGGAAACGTCCACCGCAATGCGGTTGTAAATCGCCGAAATGATCGACCGCTCTGTCCCGGGATTCAGAACGTGCCGGTAAGGCTGCATTGCATAACTCGAACCAACCCCGGTTCGAAATTCATACGTCGGGTCCCGGTTCTGGAAGGCGTTCCACGCTCTCTTCCACCGGGTAATCAGGTTTGGGGCCATAGCTGCACCTCTTATCCTTTATAAATAGGAAGCTTCTCTCATTCGAATGCGTCCAGATTCGCCTTGTATGCGACATAGGCGTCCATCATGGCCGCCACGCTGTCGATCTTCTGGTCGTTTCGGTCTTTGCTCAGCTTGCGGTTGCCGTTGGTGTCCTCGATGACGATGCAGTTGCCCATCGTATACTGCATCATCAGCTGGTCGAACAGCAGCATCCTGTCCTCGGAGAGCTTCTTGATCTCGCCCAAGGGGACGGATTCCGTCTTCGCGCCCTGAATGACCTTCACGACGCCAAACGGGCCGTTCTCCGTCGACCAGCGCTCCACGAATTCCTTTGCGTAATAGGGGTCGTACCCAAAGCACCGAACGTCATACGAGGAGTCCTCGATGTATTGATCCAGCTCGTCGTAGACGTCCATCACGTTAAGCACAGTGCCTTCCATGACGATCAGCGTTCCCTCCCGGATGAACTCCTCGTACTTGACCCTCGTCGCCGCCGGGAGCTTCTGAAGCGTCCGCTCCGTGATGTAGCAGCGGGTCTTGACGCCAAATTTACGATTGGAAAGTGGGAAAAGAAACGTGAACGCGCAGAAGTCGTCGCCTCTAGACAAATCCGCCCCCATCGCGCAGGGCATCTGCCAATACTCGCGATGCGGGAACGGCTTCGTCTCCTCGTAGCTGAAGAAATACGTATAGCCCTCGACGGGGATCCCGAACCGCTTTGCGAGAATATCATTGCGCGTCGAAGGCGCCTGCTCCATTCGCTCGACGTCCAGCTGATAGGTCTCGTAGCTGACAATCTTTCCGATGTTCGGATTCGCCTTGACCCACTTGGACGGATCGGCAACCTCTGCAATGTCGTCCAGTTTGTAATACCAGATCGACACGTGGGGATTGATGTATTCGCCCTTGAGGATCTTCATCAGTTCCATTTTGATGGAATCGCCGACGCCGTTTCGAATGGTTCCCTCCGAACTCGTCGCGATGATGAGGTAATCGTCCATCTTGGACGCGCCCTGCTCAATGGTTCCGATCGGATCCTCGCGAATGTCGCAGGACAGCCACTCATCGACGGACGAATACTTGGGGCGAAGTCCCTGAAGCTTCGGGATCGACATCGGGCGGATCTCAAGCAGCGAGTTAGTGAGAAAATTCTCAATTCCCTTCTTGGTCGGGCTCAGCTTCATTCGCATCGCCTTTGATCCGGTCGTATTTTGCAGCGAACCTTCCGTCAGGAACTGCATCAGCGGGCCTTTCGCTCGCGTGATCGCCGTTCGCAGCGGCCCCATGATCTCCTCCGCCTGGCGCATCGTCGGCGCAACGACAATTTGATGCGTCGTCGATCCGTCCAGGACGAGCTCGTAGGCCTGAATCGTCTCGCTGTAAAGGGACTTCGCAGCGCCTCTCGCGACGATCAGGTATTGGCGGTTCACAAGGCGCTTTTTGATTCGCTTTCGAACGTACCGCCCATCCCCCGTCGGTATGGATCGCTCCACAAAGTAAAACCAGCTGAGCGCGTCCTCCGCCCAAAGCTTGAACGTATCCAGCAGCGTCAGATCGGAACCATCCGTGAGCGTCAATTCCCGCTCGCAGAACTTGATGTACCCCTCGATCGCGTTGCTGTCATAGTAATAGGCAGGATCCTTGATGAGTTTGTCAATCCGGTTCATCTGCATCGAGATCTCCTTGTTGACCGGAATCTCGCCGCGCAGAACCGCGTCTCGAAACTTTCCGTAATAGATGGGCGTTGCAGTGTTGGATAGCGCCATCAGCAATCAGCCCTTCTTGTTATTATTGTTATTCTTGTTTTTACCATTATTTGCGGTCTCGCCGTTCATATAGTCATCAAGCGCACGCATAATCTGCCGAATATTATTGATGCGATCCAGCGTCGATTTAATCTGGGCATCGCTCATGTCGTCAAAGCTTGTCCGCCCATCTTCATATATTTTAAGATCCAGCTTCGAGTTTTTTTCCAGCTTTTTCTCCTTGAGCGCCGAATTTACAAATCGAGAAATCAACGCCTCTCCCGATTTTGAAGCAAGAGATTCAAGTAAATCGGACGCGACGCGCTTTAGCCGGCTCTTCTTATTCGGAGTCAACGACGCTTCGAGTTCTTTATAGGTCTTTTCCTTTTGCATTCTCCTGATCCTCGCATCGAGCTCCGCGTCTGTCATCTCTGACAGCTTTTTGCCACCGCCGCTTTTACCCCTGAGCAGCGATGGCTTTGAGCGCTCTGGGCTTGAACCCGCTTTGACGTCGGCTGATCCATACTGCTTCTTCCCGGCCGGCGTCAGGCTTCCATCTTTGTTCTGAAACCGGCGAACACCCCAGCGCATCCCCTTGATCCCGTGATGCTCAAGCTTTCCTTCGAGCAAGTCCGAGATAATCTCCGCGCCGTACAACACATCTTTGTCCGGTATGCTGGTCATTTCTACACCTCCTTAAATATCCGCGCGAACGTTCAATCGCCATTCCAGCTCGCTCATTGTTCGGTTCATTGCATCGATGACCGCAGAACTCGTCGGAGGATCAAACGCCATTCGAACGCGCAGGTAAATATAGGTCTTTACCGCCTCCAAATCCTCGTGCCCGTCCAGAAATTCATCCCAGATCTGCTCTTTTCCAGTGATGTAGAAAGGATCGGAAATTCCAACGCCCATCTGCTGAAGCGCCATGATCGCCGTATTGATGTGGACGACGACATCCTGGTCAAATTCTGTATAGTCGGAGGCGAGCCCGAGCATTTTCTTGATTTCATCGAGTATGCTGTTCAAAATATCACCTCCGCCAAGGGCATGTATCGAATGGCCTGCGCTCTACAGGCTCACTGGGCAGGAGAGACGCATCCGAGAAGTGAATCGCCTGATGCGTCCTCCGGGATACGCAGATCAGAAACTCGGGATTGAAGATCCAATCCCGCTGCTCGTCGATGTCCTGCTTTGTAATGGGATTTATGTGGTGCACAATAATAGAAGCGCCGAGAGGAAACCCCTCGACGCCCATGTCAAATCCGTTGTCGCGGATAATCACCTCATCCCTCGCTTTCCGCCACCTGGACGAATGGTAAAATATCTGGTTCAGGAACCGATCCGAACCGAACGTCTCTTTGCCGACCTCGGAAGGCAGACGCAAATACTCGTATCTTCCGAAAAATGTCTCGATTTTGGAAAGCTCGGAATACGTCTTAATCGTCATAGGTGTCTCCATCGTAACCGGAATATTCGCGCAATGCGGAGATGGCGCTTGCATACAGCTGCTCAACCCGCTCTGCAGATTTGATCGACTCTTCCTTCGCTTTCAGGAGGGAATTCTCACGCTTAATCTTTTCGAGTTCCAGCTTTTCACGCACTGTCGCCAGCTTCAGGTAATGCATAATCACCTGTGAGGATGCGGTTCCCTCTCGCAGCTGCTGCTCAGACAGGTCTACGGCCAATGCAACCAACTGATCTTCTCGCTCTTCCGGTGTCATAGCTGGCGCTTGACGCCTAGAAGGCGCGTTCACAGCTTTCTTTCTAGGCATTTTTGCACCTCCATTTGAAAGTTAGCCCCTTTGAAACAGGCGCAGATGCGACTTTTGCGTCTAAGATGCGCCGTCTGACATGGCAAATGCGTCGTTTGCCCGGCAATTACCCCTGGAGTACGCCTATAAAACACCGCAAATGCACCACATGCTGTCTCTTATACACATCTCCGAGCCCACG
>OJRP01001429.1_pt1 | contig 11942 bp, 8 predicted proteins | sample 1599201 | NCBI WGS metagenome assembly OJRP01 (sample SAMN03922534, study PRJEB24848) | human gut metagenome | isolation source: stool sample | host: Homo sapiens | place: Germany | collected 2010-05
TTTTACGTCCGCAAAGCTCAGAAAAATCACCGGATAAGTTCCCTGCAGTCTGCGGTATTTTTCCTGTTTCCAGATGGAAAGCCCTTCAAAGATGGTACCTTTTTCTGCATACTGTCTGGAAAAGAAACAATTCAGCATGCTCATATTCAATGTTTTGCCAAATCTTCTCGGACGTGTGATCAGCGTAATGTCATCTCCACTTTCCCACCATTGTCTGATAAAATCGGTTTTATCAACATAAAAATAATGATTTTCTCGAAGGGAAGCAAAATCCTGCTTTCCTATACTAATCGCTGAAGTCATATTTCATCTTTCCTTTCTGAGCGCAGACACATCAGCATTTTCTGTCTGATAATGAAATGTTCCACTGTTTTCTAATCGACAATCTCATCTTATAGTTTATCAAATTCCGAAAGAAATTAATAGACTTTTTCTTCTGCACAGCAAAAAAATGGCCGTCCCATTCCTCAGTGCAAGGATCAGACGGCCATTTTTCACTATCAGTTTCCAGTTTTATTTCTCATACAAAAACTCTTCCGGAAGTGTTACGCCGAAGTCTTTTGCCAGATGGCGGAATTCATCCGGTGTGATCGTCTGGCGTTTCGTTGGCTGCATAGAAAGTGTTTTTACCAGGATTTCTGCAGATTTTTCTGCGGTATGCATCAGACCGAAGGTCAGGTCAAAATCAAAGCCGGCGGCGAACATGCCGTGGTGTGCCCAGATAGCAAGATCATATTTCTTCATCAGCTCGCTCGTGGCAACGGCGATCTCTCTGCCTCCCGGAACCATCCACGGAACGACACCGATTCCGGACGGGAATACAACAGGACACTCGGTTGCCATCTCCCAGAGTTCGCGGGTAAATACTTTATCTTCCAGCGGCAGAACAAAGGTAAGCGCGATCACGTTGGTGGTATGTGCATGGTACACAACGCGGTATCTTTCGTCCTGCAGTTTTTTTACCTCCAGGTTCATCAGATGGCTCGGAAGCTCTGAGGTCGGACGTCCTCCGTTGACGAGACCCCAGACGATGCGGTAATTTTCACCTTTTTCATCCAGCTCAATCATACAGATGCTGTCTTCCGGTTTGATTGTGACATTTCGGAAATATTTTCCGCTTCCGGTTACCAGGAAATACTCTCCCGCAAGATTTGGAACGGCGGTTCCGATCGAATTCCACTCTCTGGCCTCAAAATTTTCTTTTACCTCTTCAACCTCTTCCGGTTTCACACGGTAAGAAAGGTTTCCGCCGTTTCTCTCATGCCATCCCTGCTCCCAGCCATCATTTGCCATTCGGATAAAGCCCTTTACAAATTCTGCATCTAAAAATTTCATGTTATTTTCCTCTTCTTTCTCTCTTTTCTCTTCTTTTATCGGTATTTACCGGCATACAATGTCTACCGGCACATCCAGGATTTTTGCAACTTTCAGAATCGTATCAATATGATGTCCGACAGCAGCTGCCATATGATGTGTTGGTCCCGCCTCACTCCATCTGTTGCAGAACTCTCTTGCCCCAATGGAGAAACGTGTTCTCATATTGGTATCGCCAAAGGTAAAGATCGGACCATCCTCATTGACACCCTCTGCAGCAACAAATTTAAAATGACCGTCTTTATCCTGCGTAATTCCAAGATATGTAACATCTCCGACCGGCGGATAAAACTGCGTCAGATATCCGCCGCCCGTCTTGCCATGAAAAACATAGATAATAAAATGGCTTGTCCGAATGACTATATCGTGATAACGAACAGTATTATGAAACTTTCGAATACTCCGGAAAACAACAAAAAATGTATAGCTTATTTAAACAAAGCCGAAGAATTATCCAATACTCCCAATCTGAATATCCATAAGCTGAAAATTCTACTGTCGCTCAGAGAAAACAAACAGACCGTAACTATAAAACTTTTGCAAGAATATCAAGATTTATTAGAAAACGTCATTCAACAATCTCATGAAACTGAAGAAACCCGATGGTTGGTAACAGAACAAATTTGGGCAGAGAAACTTATACACAGAATCACGCTCTAAAATCATACAGTCAAAATTACGAACAGAGATACATAAATAGTCTTTCTAAAAAGCCACGTACCGCGTAAAGTATTATAAATTTTCATTTCATTGGTCGTAGAGGAACGTCCCGTTGGTCGTAGAGGAACGAGACGTTTCTCTACGACTTTCAACCTGTTTCTCATAGAGAAAAAGCAAATATGTATAATTAGCAGATTATCAGACAATTAGCAATCCTTTATTTTGTATTTATTTTTCCATAACACAGAATTTTATCCTAATAGAGAAACAAGATAGAAATACACTCATAAATTTCAACATAAATCTTCAATAAAAAGAATATAGCTTTTCTTATACGAGCATTCCCGAACTGATTATTCCAAATCTATCCACAAGCAACTCACATTGTCTACAATAATCAACATACCTGTCTCACAAAATAACGTAGACGTTCTATACTTCGACTAACGTCCCTATCATAGGACGGATTTTCTACTTTTTGCTTGTTTTTTACAATATTGGAGCATACAAATTGGCTATTTTTGGCCGATAAAGTAATCTGTATGTTCCTTTTTATTTCAATCCAAAGAAGACGAATTTGTACATTCAAAAGAGTACAACAACAATTTATATTATGAAAAAGATATGCTTTTATGCTCTATGCACTTTATTATCAGTTGGGTGCAAAGTCTCTCACCAGTCATCTGAAAATAAAAACAGAAAAAAAGAAAAGACTACTATCGACAGCTTGGCCCCCAATCCTTTTATCAGACACATGTACACGGCCGACCCTTCTGCCCGTGTATGGGATGACGGCCGTCTGTATGTCTATGCATCGCATGACATAGACCCGCCGCAAGGATGTGACCTGATGGACAGGTATCACGTATTTTCTACCGATGACATGGTACACTGGAAAGATCATGGTGAAATATTAAACTCTTCACAAGTGCCGTGGGGACGCAAAGAGGGCGGATTTATGTGGGCACCGGACTGTACATATAAAGACGGAACGTATTACTTCTACTTTCCGCATCCCAGTGATACGTATACCAATAACAGCTGGAAAATCGGGGTAGCTACCAGTAAAGAACCTGCTGCAAACTTTACGGTTCAAGGATATATCAAAGGAATGGATCCGATGATAGACCCTTTTGTCTTCATCGACGACGACGGACAACCTTATATCTACAATGGCGGAGGAGGTATCTGCAAAGGGGGAAAGCTGAAAGACAATATGATGGAACTGGACGGCGAAATGAAAACAATGGAAGGTCTGGACGATTTCCACGAGGGTACATGGATACATAAGTATAAAGGAAAATATTATCTTTCTTATGCCGATAATCATGATCCGAACAGAAATGACGGCATGGATGGCTACAACTGTATGCGTTATGCTATCAGCGACCACCCTTTAGGACCGTGGAAATACATGGGCATTTACATGGAACCTTCCGACTGTTTTACCAATCAAGGCTCTATCGTGGAATATAAGGGAGAATGGTTCGCTTTTTATCATACAATCTCCTTATCTAAAAATCCGGCATTGCGTTCTATTTGTGTAGACAGATTGTATCACAACGAAGACGGTACTATCCGGATGGTAAAACAACGTAAATGAAATTAATGATAATCCGGCAAATACATATTTTTATATCTGCCAAAACAAAACTATTACATCTATATTTATGAAAAAGTATCTTTATGCCGCATGTGCTCTATTATTAGCGGGATGCATGGGTTCTACTCCTCAAAATCCCTTTATCACACACATGTACACAGCCGACCCTTCTGCCCACGTTTGGAACGACGGTCGTCTGTATGTCTACGCTTCGCATGATATAGCTCCGCCACGGGGTTGTGACCTAATGGACAGATATCATGTGTTTTCTACCGACGACATGGTGCACTGGACGGATCATGGTGAAATTCTGAATTCTTCTCAGGTACCTTGGGGACGTAAAGAAGGCGGATTCATGTGGGCACCGGATTGTGCCTACAAAGACGGCACGTATTACTTTTATTTCCCCCACCCCAGCGATACGGACTGGAACGGAAGTTGGAAAATCGGAGTAGCCACCAGCAAAGAACCTGCCGCAAACTTCACCGTACAAGGATATATCAAAGGAATGGATTCGCTGATAGATCCTTGTGTCTTTATGGATGATGACGGCCAGGCATATATCTACAATGGCGGTGGCGGTATTTGTAAGGGAGGCAAACTGAAAGATAATATGATGGAACTGGATGGAGAAATGAAAGTCATGGAAGGTCTGGTAGACTTTCATGAAGCCACATGGATACATAAATATAAAGGAAAATACTACCTTTCCTATTCTGACAACCATAACGACGACTGGAACGATGGCGTAGAAGGAGACAACCGCATGCATTACGCCATTAGTGACAGCCCTTTAGGTCCTTGGAAGCATATGGGTGTTTATATGGATCCTACAGACAGTGCTACCAATCACGGTTCTATCGTAGAATATAAAGGGCAATGGTATGCTTTTTATCACAACAGTGCTTTGTCACATCACGATTGGTTGCGCTCAATATGTGTCGATAAACTGTATTATAACGAAGACGGTACCATCCGCATGGTAGAACAACGCAAATAAAAATTTCAAGAAGATAATACAATAAATTTCCCCCTCTTATTCTGCTTCAATAGAAGTAGAGCAAGAGGGGGAAATCATATATGAAAAGGAGTAAAACGCTTACTTGGATTCGTCAATCGTACAGATGCTCACACGGTTCCAATCCGGATCTGTAAACATGTCTCCGATACCTTGTCCTTCGGCACTAACCCGTGTAGAATCAATCTTGTACTTTTTCACCAAAATAGATTCGACAGCTTCAGCACGTGCTTTTGCCAGTTTCTTATTGAATTCAAGATTTCCTTCCGGTGAAGCATATCCTTTAATGATCACATTAGCATCCGGATGTTTCTTCAGATAAGAAGCAATTCGTTCCACATTAGGCAATTGAGAAGCATCAACAACCGATTTTCCCTGCCTGAATGTGATCACAGACTCCGGAATCCGATCCGTCTTAATTACTGTTTCAACAGGAACAACCTTATTGCGGCAAGCATCCAGCTCGCTTTGCAGTTCGTTCACCTGACGCGTGGTAGTTGCCAATTGACTATCCTTACTACCTACCTGTGAGCGAAGATTATTGATAGAAGAGTTCAATTCGGCTATTTCCGCAGCATTATAAGGTTTGACTGTAGTAAAATGATGGGTTCCGTTACTGGTTTTAAAATGGTATGCCAATCCGGCTGTCAGTTCAAAAGCGGCATTATTGGCATTAAAGCGGCTTTTTGCCGTATTAAAATCGCCTTGCATATCATATACTATAGCAGGTTTCACTCCCAAAGTCCATGCTTTAGATTCGCCAAGGTTGAAATTCAAATTCAATCCGAGACGAGTAGACCACGAATTTTCATCTCCAGGACCATTCATATAGTAATGAAGCCAACCGATACCGGCAACCGCTTCAATCTCAAACAGCCGGGGAGTTCCCTGATAGCCTGCAAACAAGTTCATCAGGTTGACTTTACCTAACAGACTGACATCAGAAGCGTCAAAAGCCGTTTTACTCTGAGTAGTATTCACATATCCCATACCCTGAAGGCCGAAACCGAAAATAGGAGTTAATTGTTTCGCTACTCCAAATCCAAAAGCCGGACGGGCGTTCTTAAAGAATGCGCTATGAGTCAAAGGAGTCGTTGCACCGGCATTGATTCCTATAGACCAGTTATCACCAAATTTAGTTCCTTGAAGAGCAGTCTGGTCGTTTTGGGCACTTGCAGTAAATGCTCCCAATACAAAAGCAGATACAATAATAAATTTTTTCATAATTAAAATGTGTTAAGTTGGTTATACAATAAATATATCATACATTCCCTAAATGGGATTTTTATTTTGAGAGTAAAGGTCAAATGCTTACACAGCATATATTCAATGACTGAATCTATTAATAGATTTTAATTCTATATTTTCATAAAGCTACATGAATTAATAAATTTAGCATTCAAAACTTTAGAAAACGAATAATTTATTTCATTTTATAAATCTTACTCTCCGTTTTATTCGATTTTTAAAACCGAAGTAGAACTCGCTTTCATTTTAAACAACATAATATATCAAATTTTAGTTCAGAGTTTGAAAGTGAAATTAACAACTATTTAGTTTTAGGAAATATAAAATCCACCCCATACACCTGCCACAGCATCATTAGAGAAATAACAACAAGAAGTATGATATAATAATAATCTACGCTTTTCAAAATTTTGAATCGGATAAATAGTATAGTCAGTCAACTGGATTGCAATAGTTTAATATAAAAAATAGGTTCTTTTTTTGTGAAACAGAATTTTATTGATAGAAACAACATTCTACCCATAATTGTCTATTAATCAACTTTAGTAATATTCTCATCCAATATTTATATTCCATATCAGAAAGTCTAATAGAATATAACAAACTGATAATCAACACTTATAAGAGTATAGACATTTGTGTATAAAAAGTATAGACATTTGATATGTAAGAGTATATACTCTTATATAATAAGAATATACACTCTTACATTTTAGAAACAAGGTTAACAAAAATCCGTTTTATAAACACGTATTATCAGCAACAAAGGTAATATCAATACAACGGCAATCCGTACCGTCCGTCAACTACCTTTTCCAATTCGGCACTCAACTGTTGCACACGTTTGGGCTGTTCTTTCGCCAAATTATTCTTTTCACCGGCATCTTTTTTCAAATCATACAATTGTGGTTCCATACTGTTTCCCAACTCAATATTCACCTGCTTATTATAAGCCGGCCCCCGACCGGGACGAACATACTTCCAACGACCATCTGTAATGGAAAGATTATTTTGTGCATTTTGCAGAACCAGATAATCACGCCCTTTCTTCTCTTTCCCCATCCAAGCCATTTTCATCGGGCGGCTATCCGGTGCTGCACCCTCGGGAAGAGACTGATTCAACATTTGTGCAAAAGTAGCAAACCAGTCAATCTGACAAAGTAATGCATCGGACACTCCGGGCTTAATTTGTCCCGGCCATCTCCAAATGCAAGGAACACGAGTGCCGGCTTCATAGATACTATATTTACCACCGCGATACTTACCACCGGGTTTATGATCACCCAACAGTTCGACTGCCTGATCTTTATAACCATCATCTACAACCGGACCATTGTCGCTGGAGATAATGACCAACGTATTTTTGTCTAATCCCAGTCGTTCAAGCGCATTCAACACCTCTCCTACGCTCCAGTCAAACTCCAACAAACAATCACCACGAGGCCCCATACCACTCTTACCAACAAACTGTGCTCCGGGAACACGGGGAACATGCACATCTTGCGTAGCAAAATAAAGGAAGAACGGGCGATCTTTATGTGTTTCGATAAAAGATACAGCCTTATCGGTCAAGGTTTCGGCTATCTTATCATCTTTCCAAAGTGCCGACTTACCGCCTTTCATAAAACCGATACGGGAAATTCCATTGACAATACTCATATCATGTCCGTGAGAAGGATGCATAACCAACAATTCGGGATTGTCCTTTCCGGTAGGCTCCCCGGGAAAATTCTTTTTATAGCTGACCTGAATAGGATCGGCCGGATCAAGGTTGATCACTTGGTCATTTTCTACAAATACACAAGGAACACGGTCGCCGGTGGCAGCCATAATAAAAGAATAGTCAAAACCAATATCGTTGGTACCCGGTTTCAACGGTTTATTCCAATCTTGTTCACCACCTTTATCTCCCAACCCTAAGTGCCATTTACCTACTACAGCAGTAGTATAACCGGCTTGCTTGAACATATCCGGCATAGTATAGCGATCCGGACGAATAATAGAACCGGCATCACCGTCGGCAATACCCGTACCGGCTTTACGCCAAGCGTATTCTCCCGTAAGCATGGCATAACGGGAAGGAGTACTTGTTGCAGCCGCACTGTGTGCATTAGTAAATCGCACGCCTTGTGCCGCCGCACGGTCTACATTGGGAGTATGAATCGTATTCGCACCATTGCAACTGAAATCACCGAAACCGATGTCATCGGCATAGATAAAAACCACGTTCGGACGCTGTTCTCCTTTCTCTTGCGCAACGGCATTTTGAACGAGACAGGGAGTAATAACTAAGGGAAGTACAAAATAATTTTTTTTCATGATAAGTTAATATTAGATTCCGGAACAAATATCGTCATTTATGAGAACATACACACCCTGCATCAGTCAATATTTTTACCGCACAAGCAAAAAATAGACATTTACGAACATCCGGTAGACAATATTGGAAACAAAAAATGGAGAATATCTGATAATCTTGCAAATGGATAAACAAATACTTACCTTTGGACGTTAGATAGTTAACCACTAAAATTTAGAAGTTATGAAATTTTTTATCGACACAGCTAATTTGGAGCAGATACGCGAGGCATATGCACTCGGTGTGCTCGACGGAGTTACTACCAATCCTTCACTTATGGCCAAAGAAGGCATCAAAGGAACCGAAAACCAACGTAAACATTATGTAGAAATATGTAATATCGTGGGAGGTGACGTAAGTGCCGAGGTGATAGCTACCGATTATGAAGGCATGATTCGGGAAGGTGAAGAACTTGCCGCATTAAATCCGCATATCGTAGTAAAGGTACCATGCATTGCCGATGGCATCAAAGCTATTAAATATTTCACGGAAAAAGGTATCCGTACCAACTGTACCCTGGTATTTTCTGCCGGGCAGGCTTTACTGGCTGCTAAAGCGGGAGCTACCTATGTGTCTCCTTTCGTAGGTCGTCTGGATGATATTTGTGAAGACGGTGTAGGGCTCGTTGCCGATATCGTACGCATGTACCGTTATTATAATTACAAGACACAAGTATTGGCAGCCTCTATCCGCAACACCAAGCACATCATGGAATGCGTAGAAGCCGGAGCCGATGTAGCTACTTGTCCGTTAAGCGCCATTAAGGGACTACTAAACCACCCGCTTACAGAATCCGGATTGAAAAAATTCCTGGAAGACTACAAAAAAGTAAACGGATGAAAATCCGGATGAAACAATTTCCTAAGTCTGCCGTTATACTTATAAAAAACAAGATATAATTATGGACTTAGGAAATTGGATGAACAAGATCCTCATCGGATGGGGAATAGACCCGAAAATAGCCAACACGTTTGATGAGGCCATTATTGCTATCTTAATGATCTGCATCGCGGTAGGGCTCGATTACCTTTGCCAGGCCATTCTGGTAGGTGGAATGAGAAAATATACCAAACACTCCCCACACGTATGGAATACATTATTAATGAAACGACGCGTATTCCATAATCTGATACATACGATTCCCGGCATATTGGTATATATACTATTACCAATCGCTTTTGTACGCGGAAAAGAACTGTTGCTTATTTCTCAGAAGATATGTGCCGTTTACATCATCCTGTCCTTGCTGCTTGCCATCAACGGAGTACTGCTGATGATATTGGACGTATATTCGGAAAAAGCCAAGGCAAAGAACCATCCGATGAAAGGATTTATACAGGTTCTGCAAGTTCTTCTTTTCTTTGTAGGAGGCATCATCATGATTGCCATTCTCGTGAACAAATCGCCGGCAAGTCTGTTTGCCGGTTTGGGGGCTTCGGCAGCCGTTCTGATGTTAGTATTCAAAGATTCCATTTTAGGATTTGTGGCAGGTATACAATTATCAGCCAATGACATGGTACGGTTAGGAGACTGGGTTACAATCCCTTCGAGCAATGCTAATGGTATAGTACAGGAAATTACATTGAATACGGTCAAAATTCAAAACTTCGATAACACGATTTCTACTATTCCTCCTTACAGTCTCGTAAACAACTCTTTCCAGAATTGGCGCGGAATGGTGGAATCGGGTGGACGGAGAGTCATGAAGAATATCACTCTCGACCTTACCACACTAAAATTCTGTACCCCCGAAATGCTGGATACTTTTCGGAAAGAAATCCCTTTACTGGCCGATTACCAACCGGAAGAAGGAGTGATACCGACCAACTCGCAAGTGTATCGTGTCTACATAGAACGTTACTTATGCAGTCTGCCTGTAGTAAACCAAGATCTTGACTTGATAATCAGCCAAAAAGAAGCTACCGAATATGGCGTACCTATCCAAGTTTATTTCTTCTCCCGAAACAAAATATGGAAGGAATACGAACGTATTCAGTCCGATATCTTCGACCATCTATTTGCCATGGTACCCAAATTTGATTTGAAAGTATATCAGTATTCAGACTGAAATGAAATTAGTAGTTAAGTAGTCAAGTAGTAAGTAGCAGGTAGTAAATAGCCTAATAACAAGCTATCAAATAACAAGTAGTCCATTAATAATAAATGACTAAATAGCAAGTAACATGAAAAAATCAGAAATAAGTCTATCCTACTTGACTACTGAACTACTTACTACTTAACTACTCAATTACTTACTACTTAGCCACTTGACTACTCTTCTCCCTATACTTCGTCGGCGTTTCTCCCGTATACTGCTTAAATAAAGTGCTGAAGTAACGCGATGTAGTGAATCCACAGCGTTCTGCTATTTCGGTAAAATTCAAATTGGTAGTGGTAATAAGCAGTATTGCCTTTTCTATTCTAAGTTTATTGATATAATCATTGACTCCCACATCCGTCAGTGCTTTTAACTTATTATAAAGCGTAGCACGACTCATACCGATCTCTCTACAAAGGAAAGCAACATCCAACTCGGAATCGGACAGATGATCGGTAATGATTTTGTTCAGCTTCAGAAGAAAAGTCTCGTCTGCCTGACTGAATGTACTGTCTTCGGGTGCCGGCAACAATCCGGCATTCAGATAGCGTGCCTTTGTCTGTTCGCGATTACGCAAACGGCTACGAATAAGTTCGAGTAGCATTTCCTCTTCGAACGGTTTGGTCAAATACCCGTCCGCACCGATTTTATATCCCTGCAACTGGCTTTGCTCATCGTCACGCGCAGTAAGCAGGATAACCGGAATATGACTGACGGCAATATCCTCTTTTATCTGCTTACAAAGTTCATAACCGTTCATACGCGGCATCATTACATCACTGACAATAATATCCGGTTGATATTTCCGAAGAAGCTCCAAAGCCTCTACCCCATCTGCGGCAGCATATATTTGCTTAAATTTATCTTTCAACATATCCCGCAGAAAATCAACCAAATCCTGATTATCATCAACAACCAATAGAGAATAGTTACTCATGACAAAAGCATTTGTATCCGGAATGTTTTCTCCACCACTATCAGTGATCAGTTCATTCAGATAAGCTTTGGGCTCACAAAGTACCTCTTCCGATATGGCTTGTAAAGGAAGCTCAAAAAAGAAAGTGGCACCCACCGTTTCGTTATCTCTGGCACCAATATTTCCCCCATGTAATTCGGCCAAAATCTTGGAATAAGACAATCCGATACCCGAGCCGTTACGCTGCTCACCGTTTCCCTGATAAAAACGGGTAAAGAGTTTATTTACATCTACCTGTTGCAATCCACAACCCTGATCGGAAACCGATATGCGAACGCGTTGCTCTTCTGACAATAGTTTGGTAATAATGGTTATTCCTGTTCCTTCCGGACTGTGCTTCAGTGCATTAATCAACAAGTTAGTCAGAATAATTTCACACTTATCCCTGTCAAAACTAACCTCTTCGATCTGTTCGTCCAACTGATAATTAATCTCCACATTCTTCGCTTCAGCCTCACCGACAAAGTCTGCCGAAACCTCCAGTACCCAATCATTTAATCGCTGCGGATAAATCTGCAATTTACTCACTCCGACTTCCATCTTACGTAGATCGAGTACCATATTGAGCCTGTCTCTTATACACATCTGACGCTGCCGACGATACTC
>OJRP01001444.1_pt1 | contig 11787 bp, 8 predicted proteins | sample 1599201 | NCBI WGS metagenome assembly OJRP01 (sample SAMN03922534, study PRJEB24848) | human gut metagenome | isolation source: stool sample | host: Homo sapiens | place: Germany | collected 2010-05
CAGCGTCAGATGTGTATAAGAGACAGTCGTCGAAGATCAGCAGTTCGGGTTCGTGCAGCACCGTGACGATGAACTGTACCTTCTGCGCCATTCCCTTCGACAGCTCCTCGACGCGACGGTTCCACCACGACGCGATGTCGAACCGGTCGAACCACACCCGCAGGCGGCGCACGGCCTCGGCACGCGACAGCCCTTTGAGCCGTGCGAAAAAGAGCGCCTGCTCGCCCACCTTCATCTTCTTGTAGAGGCCGCGCTCCTCGGGCAGGTAACCGATGCGCTGCACGTCGGCGGACGCGAGAGGCCGTCCGTCGAAGAGCACCCGCCCTTCGTCGGGCGCCGTAATGCGGTTGACGATGCGGATGAGCGTCGTCTTTCCCGCGCCGTTGGGCCCCAGCAGTCCGTAGACCGAACCGCGCGGGATGTCGAGCGACACGTCGTCGAGCGCCGTATGGCCGGAGTAGTGTTTCGAAACATGTTCGACCCGCAATAAAAAATCCTCCATTTGGCGATAAATTTCGACAAATATAGCGAAAATCGCCGAATATCGACCGCATACGCAGCGCGACATCCGCTCCGACACGAAAAAAAATGCGACTATCGATCGCACGGCCGAAAAATGCACGAATGCATCGATTCGGCGGCGATGGCATCGAATCGGCGACAAATCATCGTCCGAATCCCGCAACCGGCCTATAATCCGACATTTCAGGCCGGATACGATTCGGAAGAAAAATTGCGCGGAGATTTGCTCTTTTTAAAACGAAAACGTATTTTTGGAGACAACGAACAAAATGTTCCACTCTTAAAATTCTCTCTCATGATTAAAAAACGGACATGGATGGCAATCCTTGCCACAGTCGTGCTCCTCGCAGGCGTAGGTTGCGGCGATTCGCCCGAAGAGATCGATCCCGACAAGGGGGGGGGTACCGAACAGGAGGGCCCTGAAAAGCCCGAACCCGAGAAACCTGAACCCGCACCGGCATTCGTGCTTATGCTCTCCGAGGCCGAAGCCATGAATTTCCGCATCTCCGTCGAGTCCGATGATCCTCAACGCAACTACTTCGTCGGCATCACCACACGCGCCGATTTCGACCGTTTAAAAACTGCACAGGCCGTAGCCGAGACCTTGGTCGAACTCGAAAAAGGATACGGCACAATCGACTGGACCACCCCCGACGATCAGCTCATCTACCGCGGCAACAAGACGATCGATGCCGGCAGGATATGGAGCCTCAAACCGAAGAGCGACTATGCCGTGGTGGTATTCGGCGTTGGTGCCGAAGGTGCAATTACGACCGACGTTTTTCATGATTTCATCTCCACGACTGCCGTCATGCCCTCCCAAAACAGACTCTCCGTCAGCGTTGCCCCCGAATCCGCCAACGTCTCGGTGACGACCACCAATGCCGATCCCTACTTTCTGGACTGCATCGCCACCTCGCGCATCGAAGGATACCCGACTGACAAACTGGCCGAGTTTCTCATCGGCAGCTACGGATCCGCCATCAGCGAGTGCATCGAGACGGGCGACGTGACACGTGATTTCACCCGTCTGCTGGAAGAAGACACCGACTACTGCGCCGTAGCCTTCGGCTACCTGGGCGGTTACCCCACGACCGATATTGTCGTCGTCCCCTTCCATACTCCGGGCGGCGAACTCAAACCGCAGGACTGCACCTTCTCGTCAACGGTCGCCGACATCACGCTGCAAGGGGCCACCATCACCATCAAACCCTCGAATCCCGCTACCCCCTATTTCTGGCAGGTCTACAACACGACGCTTATCGAAAGCTACCGCAAGGGAGCCGGCGTCGCACAACTGATGGCCGACGGACTGGCAATTATCGCCGAAGCGCTCTCCGAGCAAGCCGGCATCGAGATCACGCCTGAAAAAGCGGCCGGCATGGTCACCAAAACCGGAAACGACAGTTTCGTCTACACCACACTCGACCCTGCTACGGAATACTGCGTTATGGCCGTAGGACTCGATAACAAAGCCCGCCAGACGACCGAAGTCTACATCTCCCAGCCCTTCAAGACGCTTGCTCCGGGCGGCGATGTCTTCGCCCCTATGGAGTGTACGATCACCGTCAACGGCATGACCGACGACGGTTTGAGCGTCACGGTATCTCCCGCCGACAAGCAGATGACCTATGTCGGCATGGCCGGTGAAGCCGAATATTACGCCGAATTCGCATCTGACGCGGAGTACCTGACCGATGATCTGCTGCTATGGACCGAAATGGCCGCCGGCGAACAGATGTCCCTCGTAGAACTGCTTACGGAGTACGGTTTCTTCCTGCAAGGCGATCAAACCTATATTTTCCCCGAAAATTTCACACCCGGCAATCTCTACTTGGCATATACATACGGACTGAATCAACAGGGAGAGGTGACCGCCGGAATGCAGAAAACCTTCTTCACGATCGATGAGCAGGGAAAAGCGCATCCTGCCGCCGCGCCGGCCGTGTCGAATGTCCGCAAGCTGCACAGATCCGACCTGCACCTTGCCGCATACAGCTACATACCCGATGCTACCCGGCCGGCCTCGCCCTTTCTGAACGCATGGACGAACATCGCGCCCAAACGCACCGTCGGACTATTCGAATAAAATTCCCTCCCGATTCCCGCAGCCGAAAACGAAACTCTGGCTGCGGGAATTTGTTTTTCAGGAAAAAACGCTATCTTTGCCGCACGAAAGCAAGCGCCGAGGGGGCCCGCTGCAACGCGGGCCTGAGCGACGCCCGAGGTAACAACTAAAAAACAAAAAATTTATGCAGACTCTCAAAATCGAGGCAACTCCGCGCGCCGACTTCGGCAAGAAAGCCAGCCGCGCCATCCGCCGCGAGGGCCAGGTGCCCTGCGTCCTCTACGGAGGCGGCGAGACCGTATCGTTCAGCGTAGACGCCAAAGCGCTCAAACCGCTGATCTACACCCCCAACTCCTATATCGTCGAGCTGACGATCGGCGGCAAGACCGAAAAGGCCGTGATGCGCGAAGTGCAGTTCCACCCCGTGCGCGAGGAGATTCTCCACATCGACTTCTACCGCGTGCAGGAGGGCAAACCCGTGGCAATCAGCATTCCGGTGCGCCTGACCGGCAACGCCGAGGGCGTGAAGGTGGGCGGCAAGCTCGTCCTCTCGACCCGCAAGATCTTCGTCAGCGGCCCGGTCGACAAACTGCCCGACGAGATCACCGTCGACGTGACGACGCTGGGCGTGGGCAAGACGATCTTCGTGGGCGACCTCAAATCGGACGACCTGAAATTCCTGACCCCCGCCACCACGGCCGTTTGCGCCGTTCGCGTAACGCGTGCTTCGCGCGGCGCCGCAGCGGAGGCCGCCCAGTAGCTGTCGCTCCGGAACCGAAACGATTGTCGAAACCGATAAATTCCGGACGATGAAATACCTCGTTGTAGGACTGGGGAACATCGGCGCCGAATACGCCGACACCCGCCACAACATCGGATTCAAGGTGTTGGATTGCTTAGCCGAGCAGTCCAACATCGCTTTTACGACGGGCCGTTACGGCGCGACGGCCGAACTGCGCTACAAGGGACGCACGCTCGTGCTGCTCAAACCGTCGACCTACATGAACCTCTCGGGCAAAGCCGTCCGTTACTGGATGGAAGCCGAGAAGATCGCGCCGGAGAATCTGCTGGTCGTGGTGGACGACATCGCACTCCCTTTCGGGACGCTTCGGATGCGGCCGAAAGGCAGCGCCGGCGGTCATAACGGGCTGAAAAACATCACCGTGCTGTTGGGCACGGAGGCGTACGCCCGCATCCGTTTCGGCATCGGCGGCGATTTCGCCCGCGGGCATCAGGTGGACTACGTGCTGGGGTCGTGGTCGGACGAAGAGCGCAAGGCGCTGCCCGAGCGGCTGAAAGTCTTCGCCGAGGCCGTTCTCTCTTTCGCCACGATCGGCGCCGAACGCACGATGAACCTCTACAACAAGCGGTGACCCGCCCTCGTCGTCATCCGTAAAAATCCCCGGCTCGCAAGGAGCCGGGGATTTTTATTTTCCGAAACGGATGCTACCGTACCCGCACCAGACGCGGCTTGGCGGCAGTGGCCGGAGGCGTATCCGAACCGGCCTCGGTCAATACGCGGACCGACGTGAGCGGCGTGGTAATCACCCCGTCGGCCGTACAGCCGTAGGCATAGACCACATAACCGGTCGAAGCCCACAGATTCTCGGCCTTCATTTCGATGTCGCCCGTCAGCAGCTCGTCGGAGAGCGTCCGGCCCGCTTCGAGGTTGTATTTCGTCCAGAAGAGGTCGTCGGCCGCATACTGCATGTCGTTTTCGAACTCATAATAGGTCGCACTCTTGTCGAGGTGGCAGATATAGGTCAGGTTCTTGTTCGACGGCGTGACCTTGATCGAGAGATTCTGACGCGATACCGTCACGTCGAGGTCGAACGTGCACTCCTCGGTCGGCGTGAAGGCCGGCGTGCGGAACTCCTTCTTCGCCACATCCGTGCGCAGCTCCTTGCCGTCGACGCCGAAGGCGATCAGGCAGTAGTCCGTCTCGGCGACCAGCGGACGGATCGCCTCGTTGGCCAGTTCGTTTTCGCGGATCCAGGCGCGCGGAACGACCTGCCGCTGCGTACCGCAGGAAGAAAGATCCGTCCACTTGATCGTCGTCGGATCATCCATGTAAAGCTCGTCGTAATAACGAGTCTCATACTCCTTGACATAGGCGGCGGCCACCTCCGCGTCGGTCAGAGGCTGCCCCTGCCCGCCGGTGAAGGCCGACTTCTTGACGATGCCGTGGAAATAGTGCAGGTCGTCGCTCGGCACCACACTGTACCCGGCGCCGTACCACGTGATGTTGTCGACCGTGACGCGGTATTTGGTATTGACCACCACCGGCGTAGTCGTCTTGAAGGGAACCTTCATTACGGCGGTATTGGGTATCAATGCGGTTCCTTCGCTGTTTTCCTCCAATCCGAAGGCGATCAGATAATAAGACGCACCGGCCGTGAGCGGCGTCGCCTCAGGCGTGGTATAGGTAGCCGTTCCCTTCGACATCAGCGTCTCTTTGTAATAATCCCACATTCCATACTGAACATAGAAATCGAACATCGCTTTCAGTTCGGCGACGACGGCCGCCTCGCCCTTTTCATCGAACGTCTCGGCATCGTAAGCCGAAACATAGTAATAGATCGAAGCGTCCTTCGGCGTGACGGTCGCCGTGACGCTCTTGTCGGTCACCTCGGTGATGTCGATCGTGAAGTCGTCGCCCTCGGTCACGCCGGTCTGGCTCTTGTCGACCACGACACCCAACTTGGCCACCGAGCTGCGCTCCGCACCGTCGAAATAGATCACGGCCACCGTGCCTTCGGCCTCGAAGCTCGCAGCGTCGGCCGCCGGAGCCGTCACGCTCAACACGTCGTCCTTCAATGCCACGCGCCATCCGTCGGGCTTGGTGAGAATCGTCTCCGCCACGCCGGCGCTCTCGATCTCATAGGTCTTGGTCTCGCCGTAGACGAAGGGTGCCACATCGGGAGCCTTGCGCAGGATCAGGTAGAAATCCATCCGCTTCGCGACCGTGATGACCGACCCGTCGGTCAGCGTGAAATAGACGTTGCCGTCGTCCTGCGTCACGGCGCTGAAAAACGAGTCCTGAATCGACGATCCGTCGTCCGTCACGGCCTTCACCGGCTCGCCCGCGGCATTCGTGATCCGCTCCCACGTATCTCCGCCGTCATAGCTCGCCACCCAGTAACCCTCTTCGTCGACCGACAGCCGGGGGGGGGTAACTTCGGCCGTCACGCGCAGTTTCTGCCCGTCGACTTCGAGGATCGTCGTCTTTCCGTCGATCGTCTGCGCCCAGTAGTAGACACCGTCCTCCTCCTTCACGCCGATCACCGGAGCATCCTTGCCCGCGGCGCCGTCCTCGCCGTTGGCAATCACCGCTTTCGTGTCGTCCGAAAAGTAGATCGTGTAGCTTTTGCCGTCCGTGCCCGGCTCGACCTTCACCACCGAGACATTGCTCTCCAATTTCCTGACCAGCGCATCGATCGTCGTGATTTCGCCATTGAGCTTCGTCAGCTGCGTTTCGAGTTTCGCGACGCGATCCCGCAGATCGTTCAACCCCGTGCGAAGCTCCGTGTCGTCGTAATCGTCCGAGCACCCGCCCAGCACCACGGCCGCGAGCGTCAGACCCCATAGGATAAAATGTTTCATAAACAGTTGAGTTAAGTGAATAAATAGGGTTTCTTTCATCTCTTCGCAGACAGTATCCGCCCCGCAGGCAGCAGGCCGCCGAGGGCGATGAGCCGGCCGCCCTCCGGCGCCGGCTCTTCCGATAAAGATACGCTTTTTTCCGCAGAGATGCAAACCGCACGCCGGCAGCATGTTCCGGCACGGAATAACGATCCGAACATTTTAAGCCACAAAAGGTTGCATTCCATCGGGAAAATCCGGGGAAAGCCTTCATTCCGGCAGAAAAATCCCCGAGAAGCATTCCGAACCGATTTCCCCGAAAAAGCGTACGGCCGCGGCTGCGCACTGTTCTCCGGCATGGATTTTTCGGGAGGAACACCTTCGCCCGGAATCAGTGGCGGCGCAGCGAGACGTAACGTTCGATCTGCCGATCGCACTCCCGGCGCAGCTCCTCCAACGTCCGGCCGTAGGCCGGATCGGAGGCGAGATTGACCGCCTCCTCCGAATCGGCCGCCAGATCGTAAAGCTCCTCCCGACCCGGGATGAAGCGGTAACGCATGTATTTCCACCGCTCGGTGCGGATTCCCTCGCTCGAAGGGATTTCGTCCAGCTCCCAGACTGTCTCTTATACACATCTCCGAGCCCAGCTGATAGGCTTCGGGCACGGCGACGCCCGCCGCATCGAGGATCGTCGCCGGAACGTCGATATTGAGCACCATGTCCTCCACCTCGCGGGGGTCGCGGCCGCGCGGGTCGTAGATGAGCATCGGCACCCGCAGCGAACGGTCGTACATCAGCCATTTGCCGGCCAGCTGCCGCTCGCCGAGGAAATAACCGTTGTCGCCCATGAAGACGATGATCGTATTGCGGTCGAGCCCCCGCTCGCGCAACACTTGCCGGATAGCTCCCACCTCGCGGTCGACCTCCGAGATCATGCGGTAGTAGCCCTTGACGCTGTGCTGGTACTTCTGCGGCGTATCGTAGCGCCACGTCCAGCGCACGCGGTTGTAGCCCCTGCGCACCGCCTCGGGCAGCTCCTCGAAGTAGCGGTCGTCGGCCAGCAGCGGCGGCGCGACGGTCAGGTCGCGGTAGAGCGAATCGGCCCACGGCTCCCAGAAATACTGCTCCGGTGCGGGATCGTGGGCATGCGGGGCACTGAAACCGAGCGACAGACAGAAGGGCTTCGACGGATCGACTTCGCGCAGGAATCGCTGCGCCTCGTAGCCCGTATAGCGGGTCAGGTGTACCGTATCGCCGTCGATCGTCTTGTAGAAATAGCCGCGGCGGTCGGGGAATTTGCCGCGGCGGTCGTAGAGGTCGGCCGCGTCGAAGAGCCGCTGCGCACCGGGATAGGTGACGCCGAACTTCCCGAAATAGGCGGTCGTATAGCCGCTCGCACGCAGCAGGACGGGATAGGACTGCTGCATGTAAGGCTCTTTGAGCGGGCCCTGCCGGAAGGTGTAGCCGTGCGTGCGCTCGTACATGCCCGTAAGCAGCGACGCGCGGCTGGCGGCGCTGATCGGCGTCGTGACGAAGGCGTTGCGGAAGCAGACCCCTTCGCGGGCCAGCGAGTCGATGTGCGGCGTGCGGACGATCGGGTTGACGTATCCCACGGCGTCCCACCGCTGGTCGTCGGTCAGAATGAAGAGGATGTTGGGGCGCTGCGCGGGGGCGGCTTGCTGCGCCTGCGCGGCACCTGCGGCCAGCAGCGGGCCGGAGCAGGCTGCCAGCCAGTGCAGAAGGAGGGCTTTATCGGTCATCGGGCGGAGTGTCGAAGTCGGGGTGTCACTTTTCGCCGCGGGCGCGCAGGAAGGCGGCCAGTTTGCGCACGGCGCGGCCGCGGTGCGACACGGCGTTCTTCTCGTCGGGCGACATCTCGGCGAAGGTACGGTCGCAGCCGTCGGGCACGAAGAGCGGATCGTAACCGAACCCCTCGGCTCCGCTCTCCCGTTCGACGATGCGCCCCTCGACGACCCCTTCGAAGAGGTGCTCCTCGTCGCCCACAAGCAGCGAAATGACCGTGCGGAAGCGTGCGCGGCGGTTGGCCACCCCCTCCAAGTTGCGCAGCAGCAGGCGGTTGTTGGCCGCGAAGTCGTGGCCGTCGGAGGCATAGCGCGCCGAATGGACGCCCGGCGCGCCGTCCAGCGCCTCGACTTCGAGACCCGTATCGTCGGCGAAGCAGTCGAGCCCCGTGCGGGCGCGCAGGTAGTGCGACTTCTCGGAGGCATTGCCTTCGAGCGTCGGCTGGTTTTCGGGAATCTCCTCCTCCACGCCGCACATGCGCGGCGTCACCAGTTCGTAGGCGTCGCCCAGCACGGCCTGCACCTCGGCGAGCTTGTGGGCGTTGTTGGTTGCGAATACGATCTTCATGAGCGATGCGTTTAACGCGGGATTTCGAGCTGTTGCAGCTCGAAGTCGACCGCGATCTTGTCGATGATGAGTTTCACCAGCCGGTCGATCTCCGACCCTTCGGTATAATCGGCCGCACAGACGTGGTTGACGCGGTTGTCGCGGATGAGCGACGCCAGGTCCTTGCGCCCCACCTTCGCCGACGCGGGGTTGTAGACGGCGATCGAGTGCCCACCGAAGTTCTTCACCAGCCGCATACAGGGAATGTCGGTCGTCCCGTCGCCCACGTAGATCATACGGCTGAAAGGGACGGGACGTTCGCGCTCCTCGATATACTGATTGACCAACTTGCAGTCCGACACCGACTCGACGCCCTTGTTGATCTTGAAGATGAACTGCGTCTTATTGGTATAGTTGACCGCCACGCCGGGCCAGTAGGCGATGCCGTCGACGTCGTAGAGGAACGAGCAGGCGTAGATCTTGCGGAACTCGGACGCGATGGGCGTCCCCTCGATCATCTCCTTCAAGCCCGACGAATTGATGTAGTGCAGCACGCGCACGCCCCGCGCGGCGGCATAGGCATTGATGCGGCCGAACCACTCCTTCACGCCCGGAAAGAGCCGGATGTTGCGTCCCGACTCCTGGAACGCCTCGCGGCGCAGCGACAGTTTGCGCGAGCGCGCCGCTTCGAGCATCTTGGCCATGTAGGTAAGCGTCATGTCGGCGTCCTGCTCCTCGGCCAGCGAATTGGCGTCGTTCCAGAACTCCCTGTTGCTCTGGCCGACGGCGGGAATGAAATCGTACTCCTGCATGTTGCCGGGCGCCAGCGTACCGTCGAAGTCGTAGATCAGCGCCGCCGTGATTTTGGGTTCTTGTGTCATATAGTCGTCGAATCGTTAAACCATAGGGTCGTCAATAGTGGATTCCGCGCGGACGGAACATCGCATAGCCGAAATTGAAGGTCAGGAAGAGGTTGTCCCAGTTCTTGACGTTGTACTTCGTCAGCGAGAGGCTGATCGGGCCGATGCCCGTATGATAGACCAGCGACGCGTCGACGATGTAACGCATCCTGTCGTCGGTCGGTCGGAACCGCTCGGCGAACATCGCGTAGATGCCCGTCCGCAGGAAGAACCGGTCGCTGAAATCGAAGGTCGGCATCACGCTGACCGCCGCATAGCGCTTGGCGCGGTATTCGGGCATGTAGACCGTCTGCGAATGGAGCGTAGGCCGGTAGGCCGGCATCAGCATGCGCGTCACCTTGTCGTTGCTCAGCGTGGGGATCGTCGTCACGACAGCCTCGGCGCCGTAACCCAGCGAAAACCATTTGCTGCCCGAAATCTGGAAATACTGGTTCCACACGATGCGGGCGCCCCACCACGAGACATCCCGCTTCGACTTGCGCAGCCGCTGCTCGTCGCGCGAATAGGGACTCGGCACGAAACGGTCGCGGCCGTAGAGATAGATGCCCGACAGCGAGAGCGACGTACCGGAGTGCGGGAAGATCATCCTGTCCAGCGAACTGCGCCGCAGCTCGATCTTCGGCGAAATGTAGTTGAGCGTGGTCAGATCCTCGTAGTAGTTCTCCTTGTAGGAGGCGCGGTCGAGGCTGTAATAGTAGCGCTCCTGTCCGCCGTTGAGCCGGATCACGAAGGCGCTGCGGTGCGTGACCGGAAAGCCGAATCCCAGCGAGAGGAAGTTTTCCAGAAACTTCATCGACTCGGTGTTCGACACCGACGTGAGGTTGCCGAAATTGCCGTTCTTGTAGTTGCGGGCCGTGAAGTTGTACGAATAATCGACGAACAGCGGCCGCCAGAGGAAGAAGTCCGTCCGTCCGCCCAGCATGACGGCCGACGATACCGGCCCGAGGAACAAGTGGGTGTAGTAGCGGTTGGCCGCATGGCGGATGCGGTGGTATTCGAACCCGACGTAGGCCTGGTTGAAGGCCGTCGACGAGATGTTACCGCCGATCAGGATTTTGTAGTCGGGCTTGGTCGTCAGCCGGAAATCGATGCCGTAATAGCCCGACTTCGGATCGTAGCGCATGTAGGGGTATTCGGTGGAGAAATTGCCGTCGGCCAGCACCGAGAAGTATTTGTCCTTCACCCGCTCGAACGAAAGGATCTTCGGTTCGCCGTCGTGCTGGTGGTCGAGCTGCATGTTGTCGCGCACGTAGGTCGTCTGGGCGGGATTCAGCCCCTCGATCGCGTAGCGGTTGAAAAGCAGCTCGGGGCAGCGTTCGCGGAAGGCGGCGCGGCGGCGCAGCGCCTCGCGGTCCATGCAGATCGAGGCGATGGTGGCGCTCGGCACCACATGGATGCCTGCGCGCTCGGCGTCGAAGAGCACCTGCGTGGCGATCGCCTCGATCTCGGGGATGATGATGTCGGGCTGGACCTCCGCGATGAGTTCGGCCAGAGCCTGCGCGTCGCTCATGTCGAGCACATGCGCCTCATGCGCCACTTGCTGCGCCGGCGCGCCTTCGTAGGAGTCGGCGGCGATGACACGCACGCCGAGCCGGGTGAGCGCGATGGCGACCTCTTTGCCGAGTTCGCCGGAGCCGAGGAGCAGTGCGCGGGTGGGATGTTTGCCGTACGGTGTGCCCAAAGCACGATCTTGATTTGCCATGCCTCCCATATTGCCACCGGCGGCGCCCAGCGCACGCGCGCCGTCCACATGCGCCGCGCTTTGACATGCGCCATGGTTAGACTGAACTTCCATGTGTGCAGCAAAGAACGGCGAAAGCCCGCAGCAGACCACCGAACGGCCATTGACGATCGCCATGGTGGTGGACACCTTCGGCAACCGCGGCAACGGGACGTCGAATTCGGCGTTGCAGTGGGCTCAGGAGTTGGAACGACAAGGGCACCGTGTGCGCCTCGTGGGCGTCAACGCGCCCGAGTACCCGGCCAAGATCAATCGGGTGCCGCTCGTCAGCTGGGTGGCGGCGAAACAGCAGATGCAGTTCGCGCAGCCGAGCGCCACGTTGTTCGACCGTGCATTCGACGGCGTGGACATCGTGCACATCTACACGCCATTCAAATTCGGGCGGCACGCGCTCGCCGCGGCTCGTGCCAAGGGCCTGCCCGTCACGGCCGGCTACCATGTGCAGCCGGAGAACGTGACGTATTCCGCGGGGCCGCTCAAATATGTGCCCGGTGCTGATTCGTTCATCTACTGGCTGTTCAAGCACTGGCTGTACCGCAACGTCGACGCGATCCATGTGCCGACGGAATTGGGGGCCCGGTTGTTGCGCGAGCACCATTACACGG
>OJRP01001445.1_pt1 | contig 11784 bp, 12 predicted proteins | sample 1599201 | NCBI WGS metagenome assembly OJRP01 (sample SAMN03922534, study PRJEB24848) | human gut metagenome | isolation source: stool sample | host: Homo sapiens | place: Germany | collected 2010-05
CTCGTGGGCTCGGAGATGTGTATAAGAGACAGATGCAGAGACGTACAAATATGCCCACAGCCTGTTCGTGGCGGACTATGCCGTAACGTACGCGGCAAGCTGGGATCATTTGAATGCCATAGACATGATTTTTGGCAAAGACTACGCCGCCGGCGGCGTGGATTATACGCTGCGCGCGCCGTCCGAGGGATGTAGGACGGATTTTGCGGATATTCAAAATAAAAAAGAATGTGGAGGTAACAGACAATGGCAAAGACGATTTTTGAGGAAATGGGCGGCAAATACGAAAGGCAAGGCGATTATTTAATACCGTGCTTAACTGTACCCGCCGAAGAAGAACAGGCAATAGGCATCTGGGGGCAACGGCATTTAGATTATCTAAAACAGTACCGTAAAGTTACATACACCAATCTTCTTACAAGCGGCAGACTTAACGCTTACCTTGCCGACATTGACAGACAGGCACAGGAACGCTTTGAAAGGCTCATAGAGGGTATGAAACAGGCACAGGGCATAACGGAACAGCTAAAGGCAGAAAACGCCTTAGAATGGACAGGATGCCTCAATAACATAAGGGCTTGTGCGAGGGAGATTGTGGAAAAGGAAATTATTTTTGCATAAACAGATGATTAGTGGCAGGGGGAAATCCTGCCGCTTTTTCTGCTTTAGTTTGTCAGCTTGACAAATAAAGGGTTAAGGAATATAATTAGATTCAGTATTATACAAGGAGTTAATAAATATGCGGCAAGGTATTCTTAAATAAACTGTCAATTTGATAGTGGGAACAAAAAGTAGCAGTCCCGTTTCACTTTTAATATGGGGCTTAGTTTTTTGTACCCAGTTTAAGAATACTTTTATCATGTAATTTTATATGCCCGAAAACATATAAGTGTTTTGGGGCTATTGGAGTTATTTACCCAGTGATAGGAGTATTTATCACTGGGTATTTTTATGCCCTTTTTTGGGTGTTGATAGGAGGAAAATCACATGAAAATAATTAACTTAGGCATTCTGGCTCACGTTGACGCAGGAAAGACAACATTAACGGAAAGTTTATTGTATACCAGTGGTGCAATTGCAGAACTAGGGAGCGTAGATGAAGGCACAACAAGGACAGATACAATGAATTTGGAGCGTCAAAGGGGAATCACTATCCAGACAGCAGTGACATCTTTTCAGTGGGAGGATGTAAAAGTCAACATTATAGATACGCCAGGCCATATGGATTTTTTGGCGGAAGTATACCGTTCTTTATCCGTATTAGACGGAGCAGTATTATTAGTTTCTGCAAAGGATGGCATACAGGCACAGACCCGTATACTGTTTCATGCACTACAGACAATGAAGATTCCGACAATTTTTTTCATCAATAAAATTGACCAAGAGGGGATTGATTTGCCAATGGTATATCGGGAAATGAAAGCAAAGCTTTCTTCGGAAATTATAGTGAAGCAAAAGGTTGGGCAGCATCCCCATATAAATGTAACGGACAATGACGATATGGAACAGTGGGATGCGGTAATTATGGGAAACGATGAACTATTAGAGAAATATATGTCAGGGAAACCGTTTAAAATGTCAGAACTGGAACAGGAAGAAAACAGGAGATTCCAAAACGGAACGTTATTTCCCGTTTATCACGGAAGCGCTAAAAACAATCTGGGGATTCGGCAGCTTATAGAAGTGATTGCCAGTAAATTTTATTCATCAACGCCTGAAGGTCAATCTGAACTATGCGGGCAGGTTTTTAAGATTGAATATTCGGAGAAACGGCGGCGTTTTGTTTACGTGCGTATATATAGCGGAACATTGCATTTGAGGGATGTTATTAGAATATCTGAAAAAGAGAAAATAAAAATCACAGAGATGTGTGTTCCGACAAACGGTGAATTATATTCATCCGATACAGCCTGCTCTGGTGATATTGTAATTTTACCAAATGATGTTTTGCAGCTAAACAGTATTTTGGGGAACGAAATGCTGTTGCCGCAGAGAACATTTATTGAAAATCCTCTCCCTATGCTCCAAACAACGATTGCAGCAAAGAAATCTGAACAGCGGGAAATATTGCTTGGGGCACTTACAGAAATTTCAGATGGCGACCCTCTTTTAAAATATTATGTGGATACTACAACGCATGAGATTATACTTTCTTTTTTGGGGAATGTGCAGATGGAAGTCATTTGTGCCATCCTTGAGGAAAAATATCATGTGGAGGCAGAAATAAAAGAGCCTACTGTTATATATATGGAAAGACCGCTTAGAAAAGCAGAATATACCATCCACATAGAAGTCCCGCCAAATCCTTTCTGGGCTTCTGTCGGGTTGTCCATAGAGCCGCTCCCTATTGGAAGCGGAGTGCAGTATGAAAGCAGAGTTTCACTTGGATATTTAAATCAATCGTTCCAAAATGCGGTTATGGAGGGGGTTCTTTATGGCTGCGAGCAGGGGCTGTATGGATGGAAAGTGACAGACTGTAAAATCTGTTTTGAATATGGATTGTATTATAGTCCTGTAAGTACCCCCGCAGACTTTCGGCTGCTTTCCCCTATCGTATTGGAGCAGGCTTTAAAAAAAGCAGGGACAGAACTATTAGAGCCATATCTCCACTTTGAAATTTATGCACCGCAGGAATATCTCTCACGGGCGTATCATGATGCTCCAAGGTATTGTGCAGATATTGTAAGTACTCAGATAAAGAATGACGAGGTCATTCTGAAAGGAGAAATCCCTGCTAGATGTATTCAAGAATACAGGAACGATTTAACTTATTTCACAAATGGGCAGGGAGTCTGCTTGACAGAGTTAAAAGGATACCAGCCAGCTATTGGTAAATTTATTTGCCAACCCCGCCGCCCGAATAGCCGTATAGATAAGGTTCGGCATATGTTCCACAAGTTAGCTTAACAGCTTGCAAAAGTCATATAAAATGAGATTTGAAAGGATTAGAGACTAATTATGATGAAATGCGAATGGATATTGTGTCCTGTTTGTGGGAGCAAAACCCGTAATAAAATTAGGAAGGACACTGTTTTGGAGAATTATCCCCTTTATTGTCCAAAATGCAGACAAGAAAGATTGATTAAAGTTGACAACTTGAAGATAACTGTCATCAAAGAGCCAGACGCTTAAGACGCAGAGCCGATGAAATTGTGGAACAATTCACGAATCATCGGCTCTTTTTGTTTCGTATTTGAAAGAACAAACTCACCAAATAAAAAAAACGATATTCGGGTGGGTTATTTTGTTATACCCTAAATTACCCTCTGAATTTGTTTTTAAATTTGGAGGGATTTTTTTATGTCCTTTTTTCGGGCAGTTATCTATCTGCTCATACGAAGCAAAATTTATCAATACATAGCATATCAGAGAACGGCAGGAAACCAGTTAAAAAAATTTCTGCCAGTGCAACGGTACTTCCCACCATGAAGGTAGAAGTACAATCTCCATACAACAGAATTAGTATTTCCCATAACCGTAAAGGTCACAAAGCCTTTGCGGTTTTTCTTTTGTCATTTTTTGTTGGAATATGCCGCAGGGCTGTTTCTGGTATGCGGTGTCGTTCCCCGCCGCTCCATCTGGATTTTTTACATTTCAAAAATTCAGATGGGAGGTATTTATGGTGAAATATGCACCAAGAAAGGTATATATCAGAGAAAGTGGCGGCTATGTGGAATTATCCTACACGGAGTTCTGCCGTTGCAGGGAATCCGACCAGACCTATATGGACAAGCTGTTTATCCCCATTCAAGGCTGTCTGCTTGAAGTCGTGAGGGAGCAATACACAGACTTCTACCGTGACAAGGAACGGTGGCGTTATCTGCAAAAATTAGATACAAAGAATAGACTGCTATCTCTCGACGGATTTACGGACAGCGAGGGGAATCCTCTGGACTTTATCACTGATGAAGCGGTGGACATTGCAGAAACCGTTGTCAATGCGGTTATGGTGGACAGGCTGAAAGCCGCCCTGCCTTTGCTGTCGGATAGTGAACAGGAATTGATACAGGCAATCTTTTTTGACGGACTTTCCGAGCGTGAAGTCGGGGCGAGGTTCGGCATAACCCAGAGCGTTGTAAACAAACGCAAAGCCAGAATCCTAAGAAAACTAAGAAAGATAATAGAAAATTAAAATTTAAGGCGTTCAGCCCCCTTGTTTTTTCCTTTGGGAAAATGAGGGGGCTTTTCTCTGCCCTCTCAATCAATTCTGATTGGAGGAAATAAGAATGGCATACAACCACGGACGGGAGGACAGGAAATGGCGTATCTGGAAAGAAGCGGAGGAAAAGCTGCTGCGTGAGTGCGGCGTTGATGAAGCGACCATTGAGCAGATACGCATGGCGGACAGGGCAGACTTCAATTCCAACAGGCGGTTTTACCGATGGACGAATGACGTTGCGGAATACCTTGAGGACATGGCAGACAGGGAGCGGCAGACGGAAGTGGGTACGGTTGCGGAGTTATTGGACGAGATTGAGAGCGAAAATCTTTATCAAGTATTAGTAGCGATGGACGGGCGTACCTTGAAAATCGTCCTGCTGAAAATGCAGGGGTATTCCACAAAGGAGATTGCCCCGCTTGTGCATTTGACGACTGGTGCCATCTATGCGAGGTTAGACCATCTGCGGAAGAAGCTGCGGAAAATTTTGTAAGCGTCTAATACATCCCATTATCCTGCGGGCTACTGGGTGGGGAGTGGAATCTCCCCGCTTATTTTTTGGCAGGAGGACAGTGGGATGGCATACAGGGTTAAGGCATACACGCTTCGGGAGGAATCCACGGAAAGCGGCACAAGGTATTTTATCAGCTTTAAGGACGGGCAGGGCAAATCCCACGAGTTGGAAGTGTCGGAACAGTTCTTTATGGAGTTTCGGCAGATGGAACGCAGGAACAGGAATCTTCTCCAATGGGACGAGCGGCACAGGGAGTTTAACGAGGTATGGGACGAAACCCTTTACAGACGGGCGTTGCGTGTGCCTAAGAGCCTTGATGAACGCATGATTGAAGAAGAACGGAATGAAATGCTCTGTAAGGCGGTTGGGAGCCTGCCAGAGATACAAAGGCGGCGTTTCCTGCTCTACTACGAGTATGAGCTTAATTTCTACCAAATCGCCGCTATGGAGCATTGCACCGCTTCGGCAATACAGAAATCTGTTGCGATTGCAAAGGAGAAAGTAAAGGCGGAAATGAGGAAGTATCTCCAACCGTGACCGACACCGCCCGAAAAAGAAATCTGTTTTTTATTTGTGTGGGATTGGCGGCATTACATACTCTCACTTTTTTCCGTGGGAGTAAATCTATTTTTAAGGAGGTCAACGCCTATGTGCAACGAAAACAAAAACACCGCCCGAAAGGAGGAAAGCCATGCAGAAGTTACAGACAGTCAACGCCGAAACGCTCCTTTATGAACCGCTTGAGAAGCCGTCCTTTGTGGTGGACAGCCTTATTCCCACAGGATTGTCGCTGTTTTGCGGCTCACAGAAGATAGGCAAGAGCTGGCTCATGCTGAAGCTATGTTTATGCGTGTCGCAGGGACTTCCCTTGTGGGATATGCCGACAATGGAGGGCGACGTGCTTTACCTCTGCCTTGAGGACACGTTCTGCCGCATACAGGACAGGCTGTTCCGATTGACGAACGAAGCGAGCAGGCGGCTTCACTTTGCCGTGGCAAGCTGCAAGCTGTCAGACGGTCTTATCGTGCAGCTTGAAGATTATCTGAAAGATTACCCAAACAGCAGGCTTATTGTCATTGACACTTTGCAGAAAGTCCGTACAGCTTCAAAAGACAATGCCTACGCAAGCGACTATGGGGACATCTCCCTAATCAAAGACTTTGCCGACAGGCACTCTCTGGCGGTCATTGTCGTACACCACATCCGAAAGCAGAATGACAGCGACGTGTTCAACAAGGTGTCTGGGACGACAGGCTTAACGGGGAGTGCGGACGCTACCTTTGTTCTGGAAAAGGAGAAACGGGCATCCGACACCGCCAAGCTGTATGTGACGGGCAGGGACACGCCCTATCAGGAATACACGCTGCGTTTCCGTGATTGCAGTTGGGAACTTGTGGAGAGAAAAACGCAGGAGCAGCTTGCGAAAGAAACGATACCAGGTGTCCTTTTTCGGTTGGTGGATTTTATGAGGGATAAGGAAGAATGGGCAGGCACGGCAACGGAACTGTTAGCCGCTATGGGGGAAACGGAAACCATACCCACGGTGATTACGAAATGGCTGAATGAATACCGCACCACATTTTTAAGTGAGAACTGTATCAGCTACCAGTACAGTCGCAAAAAGGATGGCAGGCAGATTGCCCTTGCAAGGAGGACGGGTGACAGCGGTGACGGTGATGACAGTGATATTGAGATACCCCCTGTTACTGTCATTGACGCTTAAAGCCATGTAAAGTTGGCGGCTTTGCCCTGCGGGTGACAGCGGTGACGGTGGTGACAGTGATTTTAGGATACCCCGCCGCTGTCATCCCTACGGGAGAACACCCCGCAAACGCAAAATGCAGGCGTGGGATTCACCCGCCCTTTTCGGGCGTGTAAAACCACCCCTGTGGTCAGAAAAATCTCCCCGATTTTTCCGACTGCGTTTACAGGGTGTAACACACTACACTTTGCCCTGCAAAGTCGTGTGCCAGACGTTCCCTCTGGACTCCCTTAAGGCAGGGCTGTGCCCTGCTATCCTGCGCCTTGCGGCTTCGGATAAAAGAATGGCGGCATGACGGTGACGGCTCTTGCGAGGGGGTATCCCAAAACTGCTGTCACCGCCGTCACCGCTGTCACCCAAAGGGCAGTTACTCGCCGTAGAAAGGAAGATGATGGATTATGCCCTATGCAATCCTGCGTTTCCAGAAACGCAAAGCGGGCGGCGTTGCGGCTTGCGAACGCCACAACGAGCGGAAGAAAGAAGCCTACAAAAGCAACCCAGATATCGACATGGAACGCTCTAAAAATAACTACCACCTTGTAAAACCGCCAAAGTACACCTACAAGAAAGAGATTAACCGCATGGTAGCTGAAGCAGGGTGCAGGACGAGAAAAGACAGCGTGATGATGGTGGAAACGCTTATCACGGCTTCACCAGAATTTATGAACCAGTTACCGCCCGAAGAACAGAAAGCGTATTTTACGATGGCTCTGGATTTCATTTCAGAGCGTGTCGGGGAGAAAAATATCCTCTCCGCAGTCGTCCACATGGACGAGAGAACGCCGCATATGCACCTCTGTTTTGTGCCGATTACACCAGACAATAAGCTGTCCGCCAAAACAATTTTAGGCAATCAAAAGAGCCTGTCGGAGTGGCAGACCGCCTACCATGAGCGGATGTCCTCACGGTGGAATCAGCTTGAGAGAGGTCAGTCCTCAATGGAAACGAAGCGGAAACACGTCCCCACATGGCTCTATAAGTTAGGCGGCAGGCTTGATAAGCAGTATGAAGAAATCGTGTCTGCCCTGTCCGACATCAACGCCTTTAACGCAGGGAAGAAGCGTGACAAGGCTCTGGAACTGATTGCGGCATGGCTCCCAGACGTGGAGAAATTCTCAAAGGAAATCAGTAAGCAGAGTGCCTATATCAATAGCCTAAAGGAGCAAATCGGGCAGGAATCAGACTATGCGGGGCGTATGCGTGATGAAAAGTACGAGCAGGAATTAAAGGTGCAGAAAGCGAATCAGAAGATATTTGAATTGCAGAGAACCAACGAGCAGATGGGGCGGCTGCTGTCAAAAATACCGCCCGAAGTGTTGGAAGAATTGCAGAAAAATCATAGAAGCAGAGCGAAAGAAAGGTAGATATGTGAATGAAGAAACAGGATTTTAAGGTGTTAAAGACCAAAGACTTGTACCCGTTTCCCGACAATCCGTTTCATGTGGCAGAGGATGAAACGCTGTCAGAGTTAGCGGAAAGCATCAAGGAATTTGGCATTGTCACGCCGATAATCACACGCCCGAAAGAGGACGGGAACGGCTATGAAGTGATTGCAGGGCAGCGGCGTGTCCGTGCGTCTGAACTTGCAGGGATAAATACCGTGCCTGCGTTTGTCCTGCCCTTAGACCGTGACCGAGCCATCATCACCCTTGTAGACAGTAATTTACAGCGTGAAAATATCCTGCCATCGGAGCGGGCGTTTGCCTACAAGATGAAATCCGAAGCCATGAAGCGGCAGGGTTTCCGCACAGACTTAACCTCGTCACAAGTTGTGACGAAGTTGCGGACGGACGACAAGGTGGCACAGGGCTTCGGCGTGGGCAGGATGACCGTGCAGCGTTTCATCCGCCTGACGGAACTGATACCGCCGATTTTGCAGATGGTGGACGAGGGGAAAATCGCCCTCACTCCTGCGGTGGATCTGTCCTTTTTGAAGAAAGACGAGCAGGAAAACCTCTTTGCCACGATGGAGAGCGAAGAAGCAACGCCCTCACTCTCACAGGCACAGCGGATGAAAAGCCTAAGCCAGAGCGGGCGGCTTGACATGGATACGATATTTGCAATTATGACGGAGGAAAAGGGAAACCAGAAAGAAACCTTGAAAATCAACACAAGCAAGCTGAAAAAGTATTTTCCGAAGAACACAACGCCGAAGCAGATGGAGGAAACCATCATTAAACTTTTGGAGCGTGAATTGCAGAGGAAACGGGGCAGGGACAGCCGCTAATCTTCTTTTTTCGGGAAGTAAATGCAGGAATTTGGAACAGGAGAAAGACTGAATTTTAAGGAAAATGAGGTAAGGAATGAAAGAAATCCAGTATGAGATTGTAAAGGAAATCGCCGTATTGTCTGCGAGTGACAGCGGCTACACAAAGGAAATCAATCTTATCTCATGGAACGGAAGAGAGCCGAAATATGACATCCGCAGCTTTTCCCCGAACCGTGAGAAGTGCGGAAAGGGTATCACGTTGAACGCTGATGAAGCAGCAGCACTCCTTGAAGCATTACAGAAAGAAGTAAACAGCGGGGATTGATGGTATCTGATTGACAGGGCGGGGCGTTTCCAGACGTTCTCCTGCCCTGTCTGGAAAGGAAGATTTAAGTATGGGCGAGGATAAGAAAACAGATAAAAAGAGAAAGCGTACCGTGCCGAAAGCACCAGTGCAGATGATAATCAGCCGTGAATATGTCGGCACACAGACAGTCACAGAAGCGTTTGTCCCTATTATCTCCGAGGATATTCGGAAGAAGATTGCCGAGGGCGACACCTTCGACAATGAGGGGCTGTCCGCTTAGAATGTACGCAATGGGACATGAAAACAGATAGGACAGATACGGAGGTTTTACAGTATGGCAGGAATCAAAGAAGAAAAGAAAATCTATTTAGTCGGTATTTATTGCCGCTTATCTAAAGACGATGGTACGGATAACGAGAGTGCGAGCATTGCGACACAGAAATCCATCCTCACGGATTATGTGAAAAAGCAGGGATGGCACTTAGCAAAAACGTATGTGGACGACGGTTACTCTGGTACAAATTTCCAAAGACCAAGTTTCCAGAACATGATTAAGGACATTGAAAGCGGTCTGATAAACTGCGTTATCACGAAAGATTTATCTCGTCTGGGGAGGAACTATCTTGATTGCGGACTGTATCTGGAAGTGTTTTTCCCAGAGCATAATGTGAGGTATATAGCGGTCAATGACGGCGTGGACACGCTCAATAAATCCGCTATGGACATCACGCCTTTCCGCAACATCCTAAACGAAATGTATTCCGCCGATGTGTCGGTCAAGATAAAATCGGCGTACCGAGCGAGGTTTCAGCAGGGGAAATTCATGGGGACGACAGCACCATACGGTTACGTCAAAGACCCCGCCGACCACAACCATCTGCTGATAGATGACAAAGTTGCCCATGTGGTAAGGGAAATATTTGACCTTGCGTTAGCGGGCAACGGAATCGCCAAAATCCGCAAGCACATCAACAAACAGCATATCTTACGCCCCGCCGCTTATGCGGCGGAGCAGGGGGCAACAGGCTATGAGAGGTATTTTGAGGAGAATGAGGAGAACCGTTATATTTGGAGCGAGAACAGCGTAAGGGGCATTTTAAGAAGCCCGATATATGCGGGAAACCTTGCAGGCTACAAACGGATTTCCCCCAGCATGAAAAGCAGGAAACGCCTTTCTAAGCTGCCCGAAGAATGGGAAGTGATACCCAATACTCATGAGGGGATAGTCACGCAGGAGGAATTTGATACTGTCCAACGGCTTATGACGAGCCGCAGGCGGGAAGAAAATGCGGGAGGATTTAAAAATATTTTTGCAGGTATAATTAAGTGTGCCGATTGCGGTTATGCTTTGCGGGCAACGAGCGTACACAGGAGGAAACGTCCCGATATTATCGACTGTGTACAGTATTCCTGCAATAATTATGCCAGAAATGGAAATGGCGTGTGTACTGCACACAACATAGAAGCAAGGGATTTGTTCAACGCCGTGCTTGCCGACATCAACCGATTTGCGGATATGGCAGTCAATGATGAAAAGGCGGTAAGAGCCATAGAAAAGCGGCTCACGGAAACAGACCACAGCAGGGCAAAGGCACTGGAAAAGGAGCAAAGAAAGCTGAACAAACGCCTTGCGGAGCTAGACAGATTGTTTTCTTCTCTTTACGAAGATAAGGTAATGGAGCGGATTACCGAGCGGAATTTTGAGATGATGTCGGGGAAATACCAGAAAGAGCAGCTTGAAATTGAAGCAAGGCTGAAAGAGGTAACGGAAACGCTTAACGACAGCTATGAGAAGTCGCAGGGTGTCCGTGACTTCCTCTCCTTAATCCGCAACTATCAAGGAATTAAGGAACTGGACGCAACTATTATAAACGCACTCATAGACAAGATACTTGTTTCGGAACGTGAGAAACTTACAGACGGAACGGTAAGACAGGAAATCAAGATTTATTATAAATTCATCGGCTTTGTCGGTGAATTACATATCACGCCAACCAAGCGGTGGACGGCGTTAAAGCCTAAGAATTGTACGGTGTGCGGTGTTGAATATGTTCCCCGCTCTGGCATATCGAAGTATTGTCCTGCTTGTGCCAAGAAGATACAGAGGGAGAAATCAAACGAGAGCAAACGCAGGAGCAGGGAGCGAAACAGACAGGCATGTATTGAACTGTCCGCAAAAAATGACCGACTGAAGTGATTATACAGGCTCAGGTGATTCAGAACGCGGCACGCCCCAAAGCAACGAATGGGACAGGCTGCTGGACAAGGACGACGGATATATCAAAAACTGGAACGGGATTTTTTCGTGTGGACAAGATTCTGTGATCAGATTGTCGTGGCGCCGTACGGTTCGCGGGCACTATTCGAGCCGCTTCTGTGGCCACCGCGACGCTGCGGGCCAAAACCCGCAGGTCGGTTTCCGCCCCGTCCTTGAGGTTTTGAACCATGGCACGATAGGTCCTGACGGACTGAAGGACGTTACCCTTGACCTTGGCGGCGGCAAGCTGGGCGGCAGCTCCGATGCTATTCAAATCATCGTGAAAAACGGCAGCGAGTTTACCGCGCCTGCATCCGACGGCCTGACCCGCCCGGACGGAGATACAGGCAGTTACTTTATGTGGCTTGGCAGCGACGGTAAGCTCTACGCCCCCGGCGACAACGTTCCGGCGGACGTTACCAAGCTCACGGCGCAGTTTGCTTTATCAGAACAGTTTTCCCTCAAACCCGGCGACACCTATTACTTTGACCTTTCGGCGATGAATATTCCCGGAACGGCAAACGGCGGAAACTCAGATGGTGCGGTTTCTTTGCCGGATACGTCGCTGCACTATGT
>OJRP01001452.1_pt1 | contig 11756 bp, 13 predicted proteins | sample 1599201 | NCBI WGS metagenome assembly OJRP01 (sample SAMN03922534, study PRJEB24848) | human gut metagenome | isolation source: stool sample | host: Homo sapiens | place: Germany | collected 2010-05
ACGATCAGGTGGCGCTGATGGAGAAGAGCTACGAGCTTGCCGCCAAGTACATGGGACAGAACGGGCGGGACGGCGCAGCCGTGCAGGTGCCCGCCACCGGGCAGGACGGCAACGGTTTGGGACAGCCCGCCGTGGCGGTGCAGGCGGCACGGGAACGGACGGTATCGGGGCTGCAACAACCCCTGAGCGATGCGGAGTTCATGCGGCGGTACAGCCAGCCGAGGAACTACGGCTTCAACACGGCGGTAGGCAGCGGGTACGCTATGGGGAAGAACACGATACGGGCGTGCATCCACGGGGATCAGACGATTATGGACGGACAGACGGTGAAGCTCCGGCTGCTCGAACCGCTGCAAGCGGGAAACCTTGTGATTCCGCAGAACACGCTCGTTGCGGGTACGGGAAAGGTACAGGGGGAACGGCTGGATATCGTGGTGTCGTCCGTCGAATACCGGGGGAACTTGCTGCCCGTGGAGCTGGCGGTGTATGACAGCGACGGGCAGAAAGGCTTGTCTGTCCCTTCATCACTGGAACAGGAAGCGGCAAAGGAGGCGATGGCGAACATCGGCGGCGGGTTGGGAACGAGCATCTCGTTCGCACGGAGCGCCGGACAGCAGGTGGCGATGGACATCACCCGTGGGCTGATGCAGGGCGGCAGCCAGTACCTTGCCAAGAAGTTCCGCACGGTAAAGGTGCACCTGAAAGCGGGGTATGAGGTGATGCTTTACGCCAAACAACAATAGATCGACAGATTATAAAACCATTAAAAAGAAAGGACAAATGAAAAAGATTTTTGGATGGGTCGCCCTGCTTATGGGCATGGTGACGGGTGCGAACGCACAAGTGAATGATACGATACAGCGGACCACGGGCAACGACCTGTATCAGGGGATTACACGGAAGCTACCCTACCGGCAGATGGTTACGCCCCACGGGGTGCAGGTGACGTTCGCCAAGACGGTGCATATCATCTTCCCCTCGGCGGTGCGGTACGTGGACTTGGGGAGCAATTGGATTATCGCCGGGAAAGCGGACGGTGCGGAGAACGTGATCCGGGTGAAGGCGACGACCGAGGGGTTTCCGGGGGAAACGAACTTTTCCGTTATCTGCGAGGACGGAAGTTTCTATTCGTTCAATGCCCGGTATGCGCATGAGCCGGAGATGCTGAACATCGAGATGAAGGATTTTTTGGAGAACGGGGACACGACGGACTTTTCGCATACCCGGATGAATATCTATTTCAGGGAACTGGGTAACGAAAGCCCGCTCTTGGTGAAGCTGATCATGCAGAGCATCTACAAGGAGGACAGGCGGGAGATCCGGCACTTGGGCTGCAAACGCTTCGGGGTGCAGTTCCTCCTGAAATCCGTCCACTCGCACAACGGGCTGTTCTATTTCCACACGGAAACGAGGAACAGGTCGAACGTGGCTTTCCGGACGGACTTTATCCGGTTCAAGATCGTGGACAAGAAAGTGCCGAAGCGCACCGCCATTCAGGAACGGGTGATCGATCCGGTGCGCAGCTACAACGAGGTGCTGGTGACGGAGGGGAAAAGCGACGTGCGCACGGTGTATGCCGTTCCGCAGTTCACCATACCGGACGACAAGCTGCTGGTCATCGAGCTGTTCGAGAAGGACGGCGGCAGGCACCAGACCATCCGGGTGGAGAACGCCGACCTCGTGGCGGCAAAACAGATTAACGAACTGAAAATCAAGTAAGCGATGAAAAGGTTACTGTTCATTATCCTGCTTTTCGGGGTGTGCCTGACTTTCAACCGGGCACACGCCCAACGGTGCCTGCCCGGAATGAGGGGCATACAGCTCACGGGCGGGCTGTCGGACAACATGCGCTGGAAAAACGGCGACGGCTTCGGCTACCATGCCGGGATAGCGGTGAGCACCTACACGAAGAACGCCCACCATTGGGTGGTCGGTGCGGAATACTTGGAGAAGCGGTACGGCTACCGGGACTGCCTCTATCCGGCGAGCCAGTTCACGGGCGAGGGCGGCTATTACCTGAACTTCCTGTCAGACCGGAAGAAGATGTTCTTCGCCGCACTGGGGCTGTCCGCCCTTGTCGGGTACGAGACGGTGAACTGGGGCGAGAGCCTGCTGCCGGACGGCTCCCGGCTCACGGATGAAGACAATTTCATCTACGGGGGTGCGCTGACGCTGGAGCTGTCCGCCTACGTGACGGACAAGATTGTCTTGCTGGTAAACGGTCGCCAAAGGGTGCTGTTCGGCGGCGACTGCGGGAAATTCCACACGCAGGTCGGCGTGGGAATACGTTTTATGATTCGATAACTGCTATATAATATATAATGTATATGAGGACAATGATTTATAAAATACTCACGGGCTGCTACATCGTGGCCGCCCTCGTGCTGGTCGCAGCCTGTAATGACGGGCTGGACATTCAGACGAAATACCCGTTCACGGTGGAGACGATGCCCGTCCCGAAGGAGCTGAAAGTGAACGAGACGGCGGAGATACGGTGCGAGCTGAAACGGGAAGAACGCTGGGAGGACACCCGGTACACGATCCGCTGGTTCCTCTTCGACGGGGAAGGCACGCTCAAACTGGATGACGGTACGGTGCTGCTGCCCAATGACCGCTACCCGCTGGAGAAAGAGACGTTCCGGCTCTATTTCACCCCGCTGTCGGACGAGCAGAGCAGCTTCACCGTCTGGGTGGAGGACTCGGACGGTCAGGCGGTCGAGCTGGAATACGACTTCAATGCGGACAACGACAAGGAGGACGGGGATGGAAGTGGAACTGAGGAAGAATAACCCCCTTTTAACAGTATGGAGCATATGGAGACAAAAAAGCCAGACAAGAATATGCGGGGCTGTATCCATCCGGAACGCCGCCATTGGGAAAGTGTCCGGAGAGACGGCTGGGAATTACGGCACATCCCTGAGGAATACAGGTCTCCCGATTTATGCAGGGAGGCTCTTGAAAACTGCGGAGACCGAATACGTGATACGCTGGAGCTGCTATACTATGTCCCGCATCCGGAGATTTGTCTGGATTACCTGCAAATGTACTATGGATGCACAGATATGGATCTGCCGGAAATGCTGTCAGCCTTAGCCCCCGGTGTGCCAGATGAAAAAATCGCAGACTTTGTCGTGGAGCATGACGGGCGTTGCCTTGGCAGGCTTCCCGGACATCTCCAGACCGAAGAACGTGCAAGGAAAGCCGTAGAGCAGGCCGGAGCATCCGCCTTACTCTACGGGGATGTCCTGCCCGAACTGAAAACATCGGGGCTATGGCTGAAATGTGCGGCGCACAGCCGGGACTCGTGCGCCCGGATTCCTCCAGAGGAACGGTCACCGGAAGTTTGTCTGGCGGCATACTTGAGCTATCCCGGCATGGTACGGGAACATCCCTCTTTCGTGCCGCAACCGGTAAGGGAGAACTGTAACGTGTACTCGCTGTGTCGCCTGATGGAGCAGATGACGGGCGGGAAATTCACCTACGGGCAGATGGCGGACTTCTACGGGGGAAAGCCGATGGCGGTCAAGTGCATCGAGGTGCCCGATGGTTTCCTGAAAGACCGTGAGGTGACTTTCGACCGGCAGAAAGAGACGTTCCGCATCGCCCCTCTCAGCCAGCGGCAGGAGCAGAAGGAACGGCAAGAGCCGGAACGGAACGACGCACCCAAGAGGCGCAACGGAATGAAAATATAAGACAACCTATCTAAAAAAACAGAAACATGGAACAAGAAGAAAGAATGTATCAGGTGCCTTTGGAGATGATATGCAGGCACGACCGCACGGCGGAGGTGTGCCGTGCCGCCGTTGAAGAGGACGGTTGGCAGTTGGAGAACGTGCCCGAAGAGGTGAAGACACCGGAACTGTGCCGGAAGGCGCTGGAAACGGAGGCGGGGTTCGGGAACGACCGCTTCCGGCTGGTTCAGCATATCCCGTTCCCGGAGGTGTGCATGGAGGTGCTGAAGGAGTGCCGCAAGGTCTGTCCGGAGGAACTCTACGGGGTGGCGGCAAGCATCCGCCCGGAGGTGATGAACGGTGAAATGGCGGACTTCCTGCTGCCGCTGGACGGCAGGTGCATCAGCGTCCTGCCCGTGCACCTGCAAACGCAGAAACGGGTGCTGGTGGCGGCTGAAACGTCGGGGATGTCCGCCGTCGGGCGTGGCGGAGTGCCGAAAAGCCTGCTCACGCCCGAAGTATATGTCAGGTGCGCCGCCCACAGCCGGGAGTCGCTGATGATGATCCCGTGGGCGGAACGCTCGCCGGAGGTCTGCCTGATGGCGAAGACACTGTACCCGGACTGGGTGAGGAATCACCCGGAGTTCGTGCCGGAGAGCGTGCATAACCAAGACAGCGTATATACGCTGAACAGCCTGATGGAAAGCCTGACGGGGGAAAAGTTCAGCTACCGGCAAATGACGGACTTCTACAACGGGAAGCCGCTGGAGGTGAAACGGATGGAGACGCCGGACGGCGTGCAGAAGGACAAGTCGGTGAAGTTCGACAAGGAGACGGGGAAGTTCTCCTTCTCCGACATCCGGCAGGAGCGGAAACGGGGATTGAAGATGTAGCGTGAGCCGGACGAAATGGAAAGCATCCTTCGGGATGCTTTTTTCATATCCGCCCTATCGTCTTCCGGTTTCTTTTGCTTCTTGTTCTTTTTCCGCCCCGCTCACGAAAGAAAAGAAGTGCAAAAAGGATAGCGAACAAAAAAGGGGGTGCCTAAAGCATCCCCTCGTCGGTGTAGCTGAGGTAGGTGTCCCCGGTCAGTATGATGTGGTCCAAAAGCTGTATGCCGATTGCCTCGCAGCCTTTCTTCAACTGGCTGGTCAGGTTGTTGTCCGGCGTGCTCGCCACGGTCGAGCCGGAAGGGTGGTTGTGCGAGAGGATGATTCCCGAGGCATGGGAGACGAGAGCCGTCTGGAGGACGATGCGTATGTCCACCACCGTGCTGTTCATGCCGCTGCGTGAGACGCACGAGACGCCCAGCAGCCTGCCTGCGCCGTTCAGGTACATCGCCCAGCACTCCTCGTGGTGCTGCATACAGTCCTCGTAGAAGGTCTTGAGGATGTCGTAAGACTCCTTGGAAGAGTGGATTCTAACTCTCTTGGATGCGTCAGCGTCCTTGTAACTTACGGTGATTTGAGGAAAAGACAGTGTATTCATAATGCAAAAAATTAAAAGTGAAACATTTATTTTTTGCTTTGGGGCACGGGGAAAGAGCGGACTTCATGCAAGGCTTTTGCGTGGAATACGACCCGAAGGTGTGGAGATTGCGCGCAAAACCGGCAGGTTCAGCCTTGCTACTTGTCCGTTTTTCCCCGTAGGTTTGCTAAAAAATGAGTGTGGAGCTTGGCTAAAAATCCGGTGGGTCAAGGGGTTTCTTTTTGCTTCTTTGTCTTTGTCCGCATCCGGCTCACCGAAAGAAAAAGAAGTGCGTCCGAAAATCGGGTCAATCCTTTCCCACGGGCGGGTAAAAAAAGAAGTCCGGGCGGATCGCTACCCGTCCCGGACTTCCGGCGATGAAACATAGGGGGGATGTTATGGCGTGATTTCCCCCGTTGCGATTAGGTTTCCGTCCGAATAATACGCTATCTTCCCGTAGGTAAACCCCATGTCGGGAATGGCTACGAAAGCGATATAGTCCGAATACTCCCTGCCTTTGAGGTTCTTTCCGACAAGGTTATTGAATATCATGGGGATGCTATGACCGTCCCCGCTGTAAAGGACGGTTTTCCCGTTCTGTCTGATTTCCTGCTTCATTGTTATCAAAATTTAAAAGTTGAAAAATCGGTTTCTTTGCTATCTTTCTTTTTCGCTACGGCTCACGAAAGAAAGTAGCGGGCGGATTTCTCCGCCCTGCCCTTTGTCCTTAGGCTGCAATCTCTTCGGTTTGCGGTTCTTCTTCGGGTTGCGTTACCTTGCGCTCCCTTGCCCGTTCCTGCACCAAGAGGACGGCTTTCTTTTCCTCGATGCGCTGGTGACGCTTCTCGTACACCCCGTTGTACTCCCTTTCGATGTTGGCGAGTTCCTCCGGCATGTGCCTGCGTGCGAAGTCAAGCAAGAGGGTCGCCACGGTGTTGTTCCCGCACGCTCCCTTGAAGTTGGCTACAAGGAAGTCCCTGCGGATGATGGTCTTCATCCTTACGGTGAGGTTGCCGATAATCCCCATCTTGTCTTCGTCCGTGATATGCTGCTTGTCTTCCGCAATCCCCACGGCTGCGAAGTGTTCCTTCCGGAGCGAGGACAGAAGGAAGAAGTACAACATGGTATCTTCATCGGCACTGAACTTACCGCCCGTGATGTCGGCTTCGAGAATCTGTTTCTTGGTGTCCTCCACCGTGCGTTCGAGTGCGATTTCCTTGTTGCGCTCGTCCTGCTTCTCCAACTTCTCCACGGGTGAGAGCGGTGCGGGTGCGGGCGTTCCGTCCGCTGTCTGCGCTTCGGTCATGTTCTCCACGTAACAGAATGTAATCTCCTTCTGCCCGATTTTGGCATAGACGGTGATTTCCCCCGCTCCGCTCCTGCGGGTGATTTCCTCCTCCTGCTCCATGTAGTCCGCCCATTGCTGCTCGTAGCGGGTGCGGGCTTCCCCGTAGCGTTCGGGGTCGTTGAAATTTTCGGCTTTGGGTTCTTTCGGGCAGCTTGGAAAGGCGGTGTACCTGTCAAGGGTCTCCACCTCGTAGCCCGAAGCGGTTAGCCGTTCTACCACCGTCTCGTTGGTAGTGTAGCGGTCACGGCAGAGCGACACCTCCGGCTGGTTCCGCATGATTTGCACGGCTCGCTCCATGAGGTAGGATGCGTTCATCTCGGCAAGGCACGTGCGGTTGGCGCAATGCCCGCACCCGCCATCACGGAACAACAGCAAGTTATTGGTGTTATGTGCGCACGTGGCGCACTCGGTCTTGTCGAAGCGGTAGTATTGCAGGTCGGTGGTGAAGTTCTGTTCGATGCGCCTTGCGACATCGGCGGCTTTCAGTCCCCGCCAACTGTTGTACGTTCCCTCGTCCTGCAAATGCTTCTCGTACACCTCACGCTGAATGTCCTCCCCGTATCGGCAGATTTCAGCCGCCACGCTGATGGTGATTTCATCCGCATCCAAAAGGGCGGCGATTTCGGGGATAAGGGCGGTGAATTTCAGCCGTGTGCGGATGTAGTTCTCGTTCTTTCCGAAGAGTTGCGCCAAGGTCTGCACGGTATGGCGTCCGCTCTCGATAAGCCGTTGATAGGCTGCGGCTTCCTCCACGGGTGTCACATCCTTGCGCTGCAAGTTCTCGGTAATCGCCATTTCCTCGGCTTCCTCGTCCGACAACTCGGTTACGATAGCGGGAATTTCGTCCCTGCCCGCAATGACGGACGCACGGTAACGGCGTTCCCCGAAAACAATCCCGTAACGGTCTGTCCCGTCAACGTGGCGCACGGTGATGGGCTGCAACACGCCCTGCCGTTTGATGCTCTCGGCAAGTTCGTAAAGGGCTGCTTCATCGAAGCGTTTGCGTGGGTTGAAACCGCTCGGCTGAATGTCTGCCAATGCTACCATCGTGATGTTTCTCTCTGCTGCTGATTGATTTGCTTTTGTCTTCATAATCTGTTGTTTTTAAGTTGATTGTTTATAGTTGTTCTTTTTGATTTTAATAAACCGTTCCGTTCGGGAAATCGGTTTCTTTGCTATCTTTCTTTCCCCGCTCCGGCTCACGAAAGAAAGTAGCGGGCGGAAAATCCGCCCTTACGGGGCTACCTGCGGTTATAGCATACGTTCGCGAACTTCTTTTTCTGCTCTACTGCCCGTTTGAGGGTGTAGAACGTGCCGCCTATGGCTACCGTATCGTAATAGACCATCAGAAAAGCGGAGTTTTCCAAAAGGTAGTCGTTACGGCGCAGGAAACAGCCCTCGGTATATCCGTCCTGCAAGGTTACCACTTCATCGGCTTGCGCCAAAATGGTGTCATAACGCCGCTTGTCGGCTTGGGTGTACCGTTCGGCTTGTCCCTTGAAGGGTACAACGCATTTCAGCCGGATATGCGGGTATTCCTTTTTGAGGTTCAAGACCTCCTCTGCTGCGATAAGGTCGAAGCCCTCGCACATTCCCGACAAAAAGGTATGATAGCCTTTTTTGATACAATAACTCTCGATGGCTACGAACGTGTCGAACGCCACCTCTCTAAAGAGTTTCTCACGGTCTGTCGTGAATTTGGCTATACGGTTGGTGCGGTGTCCCGAAAAAGCGACCGTTTTCTTTTGCAGCCACTCGTCCCGTTCCTGCCTGCACTGCTCCAACGTGGAGCGCAAGGTTGAAAAGAGTTCGCCGTTCAAATGCCTGTAATCATATTGATAATAAACTGTGCCTCTGAACGCTCCCAAACAGCATTTCAAATATTTTTCCTCTCCAAAACCTTTGGTAACGGATATTCCGTTTTCTGTCAATGTTCTTGTTTCCATATCGGTAAATTTTAGATGATTAAAAGAATGATTATCAGTACGAACATGAAGCCGACAAACAACCGCCACGCAAGGGCGAAAACAAGCCGTGCCACGAAGCCTAACAGAAGCAAAGTAGCGGATAGGGCAAAAAACTGCCCTGCGGTGGTGGTGAGGAAGTACACCGCCGAAGCCCAAAGGATTAGGCGGTAAACCAGTCTGTAAATGAATGTCGTTTTCATGTTCTCGGGTATTGTCGGGCGGAGGAATCCGCCCGTGGTTGTTTAATAGTTTCCTTTCGGGATATAGCGGTTATCGGCTATCAGCCGGAACGTGTCGTAATCAGCCGTTCCCCGATAACTTAGGGACAGTTCAAAATAGAGGTGTCCTTCCTCTATGTAGAAAGTGAAGCGCAAGCCGTTGCGGGTTATCGTCCCTTTTGAACGGTTGTTCCCTTCCCATCTTACGGGTTCATTCTTGATACTTTTCAAGAAATCGGCGACCTTTTTCGAGTTCTCCGCATTTTCTTGCTCCACCTGCCTGTATATCTGCGTGTAGTAGTTTATCCAATCGTTTATTTTCTTGGCGGTGAACACGCCGATATTGCACGGCTTTTCGTATTGGCTGCCCGCCCTTTCGATGTCGTAGCGGTTGACATATTCAAAGTGTTCCATGTCGGCGGCTATCTTATACTTGTTCTCTTTGTTTATCTTGTACACATGAAAACGGATGCCGTTGTACGTGAACTCTATGCGCACGCCGTAAAATGCGGGGTATTCACCGCTTACCACGTGGTAGCCGTATTCCGCTTGGGGCATGTACTTCCTTATCTCCTGCATGAGTGGAGACAGCTCTTTTTTTGCCTGTTCCACCTTCTCGGTAAACATAACTTTTATGTTTAACCCGTTAAATTCCTTTTCCGATAATGTTTTCATCGTCTTATGTCTTTAGTGGGGCGGATTGCTCCGCCCGTTGGTTGATACTCTTGTTCTTTGTTGTCCCGCTTAGGCTGCTGCGGGTTCGTTCATCGGTTCGGTTACCTTGTCGGCAATCATCTTCGCCGCCTTGTTCACGTCCCCCAATATCTCCACCAAAAAGGCGGGTTCTTCCTTTAGCTTGGTGAGCCAGTGTTTCAGATAGGCGGCGTTGTTCTCCTGCGGTGCGGCTGCGTAGCCGAAGAACGCACCGCAAAGGGCTGCGGTAAGTTCAGCGACAAGTTCCTCACGGGCATAGAGCGCATCCCCGAATAAGCTGCCGAACGTGCGGTTCAGCCGTTGGGGGCTTCCCGTGCTGTGCGCCATCTCGTGCAGGAGCGTGCCGTAATATTCCGCTCCCTGCGGAAACTGCTCACGCTGCGGGCAAATGATATGGTCGGAAGAGGGCGAATAGTAGGCACTGTCCGAATACTGCACCTTGATGGGGCAATACCAATTTTGCAGATAGACAAGCTCGTCCAACGCCTCGTAAATCATCCCGTCCGAACAGTCTTCGGGCTGCTCCCCCTTCTTCATGCGCTCGTAGCGTTCGGGGTGCTTTTCGGCAAAATCGGTCTGGTCGATGTTGAAGACATTGTAATACTTCATCTGCGGGATGACCTTGTAATTTTCCTGCTCGGTTGCGGGCAGCTTGCGGTATTCCTCGTACTTGATTGTCTTTTTCGTTTCCTTGTGTACCACGAACTTAAACCAATAATAGACGGGGAACGAGCGTGCGCCCTTGCAAACACTTAAATCCTCTTCCTTCGCTTGGTTGAACGTGAGAAACACGGGCAAAGTGAATTTCATAAACTCGGTGTAGAACAATAACATCAAGACATTGCCGCCATTATAGAGCGTCCCTCTGATGTTGCGGGGCAAACCTTGTTCAAGGCTCGCTATCCACGGTTTTTGCCAATCCGTTTTCAAGCACTCGATTTTCTTGATTAACAAATCGGTGAACATCGGTGCAATTTTTTCGATGGTGCTGTTCGTTGTTGCCATAACTCACAAATTTTAATCGTTATTACTCTGTTTTCATCGCTTGTCGCCCCAACCAATTTTTTTCCCTTGGCTGATTGGGAAGAACATTGACCATCATTGAAAGCGGAAAAGGTGAATTGCAACCATCTGAAAAAATGGTAAATACTACCCGCAGGGTGGAGATTTGGCATTTTTTGCGGATTTGCTTTCACCTCCGCCTACCTTCGTCAATGTTTTTCCAATCAGCTTAGGGAAAAAATGCCCTGTCAGTCATTTCAGTCAATGGTAAGTTACTTGCCGGGTGCAGGAAAAAGAAGCCTTCCGGAGAGCCGGGAACGCCCGTTTCCCAAGGCAAGGAGATACGGGCGGGAGAAGTATATGGGAGGACTGTCAGCTTCCGGCTGCCGGACAAACGCCGGGGAACTCTTTCGGGCGGGACGGGGCACGGGAGGTTTCGGCAAACAGCCGAAGCCCCGTGTGACGGCACGGACGGACGTGTTCCGTTTGTCCTTCCGCCCGATGTCCGGCTTCGGCCATGCAGCCTGCCGAAGTGGTCGGAAACGGACGCCGGGACGGGACAGCCCGTGCCCAAGGTTTAAGCGCAAGACAGTGAAAGCCCTTTCACCCACGTTAGGGATTGCAGGGGAAAGCCCACAGCATAGCGAGGACTTGCAGCGGAAAGCCCGACCCGAAGGGGAACGCCCAAACAACCATCCGCAAAAACTGCTTTTGAGCATACCATAGAAAAAAGGAAGACCGAACGCTCCGAAGTTTCGTCCTTATGATATATATTTGTAATTGAGCGTGCGATATACAGCGGAAAACATACAGCGAAAACGTATATAATTACATATTATCATTATGAATAAATTGAATGAAATACTAAAAAAATGACTAAGGAATTTTGAATAGATAAACATAAATAGAAGTGCAAAAAATGAAAATATACAGATTAGCAAGTAGTGTTAATAGCAAAGAAAAGTTTGCTGTACTTCGACCAAGTAATACACAAAACATTAAAGAAGTAGATGTATTAGATGTTTGGTGGGACGATTGGTGTAGTGGAGGCGACAAAATAGGCGATTTTGTATCTTGTGGTACAATAAATGTTTGTAAAACAGTGGTATTTGAGACATTAATAGAAAATTTTAAAGAGCTGAAAAATGTAGGATTGAGATACAATAAAACAGAGAAAGAGTTAAATGCAAAAGACATCAAACGTTTAAAATGGCTACCCAAAGAAGATATTCGCTTAACCGCTTTTTTTAGTCCGATAAGTTTTGATTGTCTTCCTCAAAGTACGATAGCAACAAATGAAAGAGGAATGATTAAATTTATAGGAGTTGCCGAATTAAGAGGGAATTTAGTTATTCCAAGAAAGCAAGGG
>OJRP01001458.1_pt1 | contig 11709 bp, 9 predicted proteins | sample 1599201 | NCBI WGS metagenome assembly OJRP01 (sample SAMN03922534, study PRJEB24848) | human gut metagenome | isolation source: stool sample | host: Homo sapiens | place: Germany | collected 2010-05
TAGAGAGGTCTCGTGGGCTCGGAGATGTGTATAAGAGACAGCGTCTGTTCCACAAGACGGCCCGCAACGCCGTGAAGGCCCTGCGCACGACCACCGAGAAGAGCGCCGCCGAGGCCCTGCTTCCGAAGGTAACCGCTATGCTCGACAAACTGGCAAAGCACAACATCGTGCACAAGAACAAGGCTGCGAACCTGAAGAGTTCGATCCAGCTTCACGTGAACGCACTCTAAATCTTCGTCCGAGGAAGGAGCGCTCCCGCACCGAGACAGAAAAGCCGCACCGGAAACGGGCGGCTTTTTCCGTATCCCGCCCGGCGCGGCGACAAGCGACGTCCGGCGGATTCGGATTTCACACAAATCGTCCCTGCCGGAGACAACTCCGGCAGGGACGATTTTCATTTCGGGAACGCTTCCCGGCCCCTCCGGGCCTGCCCCGCTATTTCAGGCCTTCGATCACCGCGGCGATGCGGGAGAAAACCTCCTCCATCGTCCCCGTACCGTTGACCGAGGCGTATTTACCCTGTGCGGCGTAGTAGTCCGCCACGACGGCCGTCTGCTCGCGGTAAACATCCAGACGCCCGCGAATCACCTCTTCCGAAGCGTCGTCGGCGCGTCCCGAATCCTTGCCGCGCAGCAGGATGCGGCGCACCAGCTCCTCTTCGGGGACATGCATGTCGACCATGAGCGTCACGCCCAGCCCGTGCCCGCCGAGAATCTTGTCGAACTCCTCGGCCTGAATCGTCGTGCGGGGAAAGCCGTCGAAGATATTGCCCGCCGCATCGCGGTGCTCGGCCACGTAGTTGGCGATCATCCCGATGACGACGGCATCGGGCGCCAGACGGCCCGTCTTGATATACTCCTCCATGCTGCGGCCCAGCTCGGTTCCGCGCGCGATCTCGGCGCGGATCACCTCGCCCGTCGAGACGTGGTTGATTCCGTAATGTTCCCTCAGACGCGACGCCTGCGTCCCCTTGCCGCAGCCCGGCGCACCAAATAATACGATGTTCAGCATAGTTTGTGTTAGTTTTTTCACAACGGCAAAAATAATCTATTTTCCCGAAAACGGCAAAGTTCTTTAAAAATTATAATATCTCTGCCCCGCCGGACGGTGCGCCGGCGACCTTTTCCTTCGGAAAAGCGGCGGCAGGGCCGTTGTACGGACGTTCGATCCTCCCGTGGGATGACCGCCGAGCGGCTGCGGCGGACGGAACGCGGAGAGCGAAGTTGCGAAACGGCAAAGTTTTCGCTACTTTTGTGCAAAATTCGATCGGAGGCATGGAACAGAACAAACGGACGCAGATCGCCGAATTGGGGGAATTCGGCCTTATCGACAAACTCACCGGCGCATTCGCCCCCCGCAACCGGACGACCCTGCGGGGCGTAGGCGACGACGCGGCCGTGATCGCCGCTTCGCGCAGCGAGGCGACGCTCGTCTCGACCGACCTGCTGATGGAAGGGATCGACTTCGACCTCACCTACTTCCCGCTCAAACATCTGGGCTACAAGACCGTCACCGTCGGCGCGAGCGACATCCTGGCGATGAACGCCCTGCCCGAACAACTGTTGCTGTCGCTCGGCGTGTCGTCGAAATTCTCGGTCGAGGCGTTGCAGGAGTTCTACGAGGGTGTCCGCCTGGCTTGCGAGGAGCTGAACATCGACCTGGCGGGAGGCGATACGACCGCTTCGGTGACGGGGCTGACCGTCAACGTCACGGCCATAGGCCGTGCCAGACGCAGTGACATCGTCTACCGCAACGGAGCCAAACCCAACGATCTGATCTGCATCACGGGAAATCTGGGCGCCGCCTATATGGGTCTCCAACTGCTCGAACGCGAGAAGCGCGTCCTGCACGACGTCGAAAATCCCGAACCGCAGTTCGCCGGCCACGAATACCTGCTCGAAAAATACCTGAAACCCCGCGCCCGCCGCGACGTGATCGCCGCGCTGGCCGAAGAGAAACTCCGCCCCACGGCGATGATCGACCTCTCGGACGGGCTGGCCAGCGACCTGATGCAGCTCTGCAAGGCTTCGGACTGCGGCGCGCGCATCTACCTGGAACGGATCCCGATCGCCCGGCAGACGCATCAGTTGGCCGAGGAGATGCACACCGACCCCGTGGTGGCAGCCCTCAACGGAGGGCAGGATCACGAGCTGCTCTTCACCGTGCCGCTTTCCATGCAGGAGCAGGTGATGCGGCTGGGCCTGGTCGACGTGATCGGACATATCACCCAGCCGGGCACGGGGTGCTATCTGGTGACGCCCGACGGCAGCGACATCCGCCTCAAAGCCCAGGGATTCAAAGAGGGAATCTGACCGCAGGCCCCTGCGCTCCGTTCAGTCGCAGGAGAACCGCAGATTCAGCCCCCGCGTAAAGAGACCCAGCTCCTCCTGCGAGGCTGGACGGCACGAAGTATATCCCGAGGGCAGCGGCGACCACAGTTCGAAGCCTCGGAGATCGCTCGAACAAACGGCCAGCAGCACTCCGCCCCGCCGGTCGTGCCGCTCGAAAATCCCCCACAATCCGCCCGAAGGAGCGGCCGCCGGAAAAAAGAGGTAGAGTCCGCCGGGTTCGAGCCGCGTAAAATCGTAAATCAACATCACACCTAATATGTTCGTAATGGTAAGCGGATGAATTTCCCCTTTCCCATTCAATATTCCAACCGGAGTGCCAACTTTTGGCAGAAATAAATCGTGCGGTTCGAAAAAATCACTATTTTTGTTCGGACAACACGCATTCCCGCCGTTTCGCAAGTCCGCCTTCCCGACGGCCGCCGCACCGACCGGCAGGAGCGCGCGCAGGAATGCCACCGAAAAGAGACGAACATGAAACAACCTTATATTCCGCAGCCGATCGACGTCAGCCGCATCGAACTGCCCGCCGCGCTGGCACCCCTCACCGAAGCGCTCGCGCACAACGTCCACGAGGTATGGGCGGCTACCCGCATCGCCCAGGGCTGGCGTTTCGGACCCGAACGCAACGACGCCCGCAAGGAACACCCCTGCCTGATCCCCTACGAGGAGCTGCCCGAAGAGGAACGCACCTACGACCGCCAGACGGCGCTCGAAACGCTGAAACTGATCGAACACCTCGGATTCGAAATCCGCAAACGCTAACCGAAAAACCGCCGCACCATGATCCGACGCCTGTGGAAAACCCTGAAACTCGGCTTCGACCGCTCCTTTTCGGGCGCCAGCTGGAAACAGATCACCTGGCTCTTCGGCATTCTGGCCCTCGTGCTGGGCTTCTCGCTCTGGATCAAAAGCTATTGCACAGCCGAGCTACACGACATGCGCATCCTCGAACTGCTGCTCGATCCCGGTTCGTTCGTGTTGCAGGATGGCGATCCGCTGGGTTATGAACGCCTGCCGCTGCTGGCGCTCACCTTCCTCGGCGCGATCTTCTTCACCGGAGGATTGATCTCGGTCGTCTCGAACATACTCACGGGACGCATCGCCCGTTTCAGACAAGGCGAAATCCGCTACCGCTTCGACGGGCATATCGTCCTGCTGGGAGCCAACGACACGGCCGCAGGACTGATCCGCGAACTGCACGCCGAGCCGGAGAACCGCCGCCGCGACATCGTGTTGCTCACGCAGAGCGATGCGGAGGCTCTGCGCCGGAAGCTGCACGCCGAACTTTCGCCCGCCGAGGAGCGCCGCCTCATCATCCTCCACGGTCAGCGCGACTCGCGCGAAGAATTGGAGAAGATCCACATCCACCGCGCCGACCGCGTCTTCGTGCTGAGCGACGACGGCGAACTGGAACACGACTCGGTAAGCATCAGCGCGCTGGTTCAGATTTCGGCGATTCTCGGCGCAGCGCACCGCCGCGATCCGCTGCCCTGCCACCTGTCGTTCGAATACCAGAGTTCGTTCCAGGTCTTCCAACTGGCCGATTTCGAAGAGGCCGAGCGGATGAAGAGCCGCATCCACTTCTCGGCGACCAATTTCCACGAGAACTGGGCGCAGCGCGTGCTGGTGTCGGGCTGCTGCAACTGCAACGGACGGGATATTCTCTATCCGCCGCTCGACCGCGACGGCATCCGGGCGCAAAGCGACCGCTACGTCCACCTGATCGTCGTGGGCATGAGCCGCATGGGCGTGGCGATGGGCGTCACGGCGGCCCACATCGCCCACTACCCCAACTTCGTCACACAGGGGATCCGCACGCGCATCACCTTCATCGACCCCGATGCGGAACGGGAAATGAACTTTCTCAAAGGCCGTTACGAACCGCTTTTCCGGTTGTCGCACCACACGCTGCGCAAATTCGACGCGGCCGGCAGCGAAACGACCAGCGTCCACACCCCGCAGGAGGATTTTCTGGACGTGGAGTGGGAATTCGTCGCAGGAGGCATCGAATCGCCCCACGTGCGCAAACTGCTCAAAGACTGGACGGCCGACGAAAAGGCGCTCCCCACGCTGGCGATCTGCGGCAACTCCGCACCGGAAAACGTCGCCGCCGCGCTCTACCTGCCGCAACCGCTCTACGACCGGCAAGTTCCGATCTTCGTCTATCAGAAGGAGACGGCCACCATTCTCGAAATCGCCCGCCGTTCGTCCCGTTACCGAAGCGTATATCCGTTCGGCATGATGTGCGAAAGCTACGACGCCACACTCAAACAGCGCATCCGCAAGGCCAAACGCATCAACTACGTCTACAACCATTTCACCGACGCAAAAAAAGCAGCGAAAAAAGCAGCGGACGAACTCAATGAAAAGTTCGACTTCAAAACTTTCGCAGCCGGATTCGAAATTGCCGATTGGCCAGACGATAAGATCGACCAATACTGGAACGATCAATCGCTGGCGTTCCAATGGTCGAACATCTACGCCGCCAACGCCATCCCCGCCAAACTCCGCTCGCTGGGTATCGATCCCTGCCGTCCGCATCCGCTGGACGGGCAGGAGGTGGAGACGGCGGCCCGTGTGGAACACAACCGCTGGAACGTGGAGCGGCTGCTGATGGGTTACCGTCCGGCCACCACAGCCGAACGGGAGCGGGCGAACGCCGACGACGAATATAACGAAATGTTGAAAAAAAAGTATTTCATCCATATCAATATCGCCCCTTATGGGGAGATTCCCGAAGAAACCAAAGAAAACGACCGCATCCTGACCCGCTTCCTCTACCGCGTGGAACAGTGATCCGCTCCTCCGGTGCAAGCCCCGAAACGTCCGTGCGGCACGTTCCGGGGCTTTTGCGTTCCGGCCGCTGCGGCCGCCCCACTCGGACAACGGATCGACGCCGATCCGGTCACGTATCCGGCAATACCGATTATCCGCCATCTCGTCCGTAAGGCCGGACGATAGTCCCGCCGGTTGCGGCCGGAAAAGGCGGCGCCCTCCACCGGAAAAATCGCATACCTATCCGCAATCGCGCCTCCGAATCCGATTCCCGACCGACGCTGCCGGCAGGAAACCCGCACACCGTGCGGAGGGAACGTATCCCCCCCCGAGACCTAATACTGTAATGTACCGTTCCGGTCGCCGGCGGTTCGTCGACGCGCATCGTAAGCGGGGAGGTAAGCGGAAAAATCGATATTTCAATAAAAATTCAGTACTTTGTATTGCAAAGTATAAATAATCATATTATATTTGCAACGACAGAGTAATTAAAGTTTTTTAGATACCCCCTCAAAACAGTACCGTTATGAAAGAGACTGTAAACGTCAACATCGCCTCGCAGGCCTTCACGCTCGACGACGACGCCTACGCCGTGCTTCGCCGCTATCTGGACGACATCCGCCGGCGACTGCCGCAGGAGGACAACAACACGATGGAGGATGTCGAAGCGCGTATCGCCGACATTTTCCGTGAACGGCTTTCGTCGCCGATGATGGTCGTGTCGCTCGCGTCGGTACAGTACGCCATGGAACAACTCGGGCAGCCCGACGACTTCGGCGAATGCCCCTCCGACCGCACGGGCGGCTGCACGGGGGAGCGGATCGGAGAGCCGGAGCCCGCTCCGCGCAAACTCTACCGTTCGCGCAGCGACCGCGCCATTGCCGGCATCTGCGGCGGACTGGCCGACTACCTCCGCGTCGATCCGCTGGTGATCCGGCTGCTGACACTCTTCCTGATCCTCTTCGGGGGCCTCTCGATCTGGATCTACATCATTCTCTGGCTGGTCGTTCCCGAAGAGCCGCAAAGCATCAACACCCGTAAATAATCCCAAAACGATAACGCCATGGCAGAAGATAACGTAAAAGCCCAGATGCGGAAAGGCATTCTCGAATACTGCATCCTCGCGATCCTCTCGCGCGGCGACTCCTACGCCCCGCGGATCATCGCCGAGCTGAAAGCGGCCGAGATGATCGTGGTCGAAGGCACGCTCTATCCGATCCTCACCCGCCAGAAAAACGCCGGTCTGCTGACCTACCGCTGGGAAGAATCTCCTCAGGGGCCTCCCCGCAAATATTACACGCTGACCGAGAAAGGCCGCGAAGCACTCCGCACGCTCGATCAAGCGTGGATCGAGATGGTACAGCAGATCGACGTGATCCGTCACGGCGGCAAACCGGCCGAAAACCGATAAACCGATCTCCGAACGAAAGAAAGACACTCCGGCTTCACGCAGTCGCCGCACTCCGCACGACGGAGGGTGCCGTCTCCGACGGCGGGCGACGGGACATGACTACCGGAGGCGTCGAATCGCTCCGAAATCACACGCGAAGCATCCGAAACCGACACAACCCTATTACACCATGAAAAAGGCACTCCTTCTCCTCGCCGCGGCAGCCGCCTGTGCAATCGCCCTTCCGGCCACCGCTGCACGCAACAAAACCCTCAAAGGCAGCGGCAGAATCGTCACCGAGACCCGCGACGTCGGATCGTTCCACGCCGTCGAAGCGGGCAGCATCGCCCACGTCCTCGTCGGCGACTACCCCGCAGGCCGCGTGACCGTCAAGACCGACGACAACCTCCTCGTCCACGTGCAGACCTCGGTCGCCGAGGGGACGCTCCGCATCGGACTGGCAGACGTCACGGTGCAAAACGCCGAATTGACCGTCTATGTTCCGGCCGCCGGCATCACACGACTCGACGCCAAAGGCATCGCTGCATTTTCGCTCGAAACACCGCTGGCCGGAATTACCGGATTAAAAGCCGGCGGAGCCGCCAAAATCACGGCCGAACACCCGCTGCAAACCAATGACGCCGCGATCGAGACCAGCGGCACGGCACACATCGCCGTCGAGGCGATGACGGGCACCCTCGAACGCATCTCGGCCACCGGTGGTTCCGAAATCAAACTGAAAAGCACGGCGACAGGTCGCGCCATCGAACTCCGAGCCTCCGGCACGAGCCGCCTCGTCTGCAACGGAGAACTCCTCTGCGACGACGCTTCGATCGAAAGCAGCGGCGCCGCCCGCATCACGACCCGTGTCAAATGCACGGAGTGCCGGATCGAGAGCAGCGGTACTTCCGCCACGCAGGTGTCGCTCGACGCGACCTCGCTCCATGCCGAGAGCAGCGGAGGCGCCGGCATGACGCTCGCCGGAACGACCCGCGCCTGCCGCATCGTCGCCGGAGGAACCTCCCGCATCGACGCTACGGGACTGAAATCGGAACAGTGGGACACCACGGTCGGGAAATACTCCGCACTCAAACGTTAACCGCATATGAAACGCATCTTTCTATTTTCTACACTTTTCATCCTGCTCGGTCTCGTACCGGCGCAGACCGCCGCACGCGCCCGCACGATCAAGGGATCGGGTGTCATGCGCACCGAAACGCGCGAGGCAGGGCGCTACACGGGGCTGAAAGTCGCCCGCGGCGTCGCGGCGACGATCGTCGAAAGCGATTCGGAAAAACTCGTCGTCGAAGCCGACGAAAAGATCATCGGCTATGTCGTCACGACGATCGACAAACAGGGCGTCCTGCTGCTGACGATCGATCCCGAAATCGACAACATCCGCGACTGCGACGTCCGCATCAGCGTACCCAAACCTGAGGTACTGCAAAGCCTGACGGCCACCAGCGGCGGTCGGGTCACCTGCCGAACCGTCGTAAACACCCCGACGCTCAACGTCCGCACAACCAGCGGCGCACATGCCGAGATCGCCTGCGAGGGCGACGGCTGCACCCTCTCGGCCACCAGCGGCTCCGAAATCAAGGCCAATCTGGCCGTAGGCCGGTGCGCGATCGAAGCGCACAGCGGAGCCGAAATAAATGTCAAGGGAGTGGCCGAGGAGTGCAAAATCAACGCCATGTCGGGAGCCACCTGCAAGGCCCGCAATCTGCTGACCCGGCGCACCGAAGCGCGCGCTTCGTCGGGCGCTTCGGTGCGCATCACCTGCTCCGAGACGCTCGAAGCCGCCGCTTCGTCGGGCGGAAGCGTCTCCTACTGGGGCGACTGCCGGCTCGTCGGTTTCAAAAAGAACCTGACAGGATCCGTCACCCATAAACGATAACCGCCATGAAAGAGGTCAAAAAATGCAGTATTTCGGGCATCGCCTTCACGCTCGACGCCGATGCCTACGCCCTTCTGAGCCGCTACCTCGACAGTCTCAAAGCGACCTACGCCGAGACGGCCGACGGCGACGAAATCGTCGCCGACATCGAGGCGCGCATCGCCGAACTGATCCTCTCGCAGCAGGAGAACTCGCGCGTGGTGGAGACCCCGCTCCTGCGACAGATCATCTCGCAAATGGGAACGGCCGAGGACATCTCGTCCGAAAGCGAAACCGACGCAGCCAAAAAGCAGCCGCGCATCCCGCGCCGTCTCTACCGCGACACCGAGAACGCCCGCCTGGGCGGGGTGTGCGCCGGGCTGGGGCGTTACTTCGACGTCGACGCCACATGGGTGCGCCTGACGCTCTTCGCACCGCTGCTGTTGTTGATCCTCGTCGAGGTACTACCCTTCTCCGGCACCCTCTCGACCTTCTTCTCCAACCTGTTCGGCGTCTTCGTACTGGGCTACTTCATCATGTGGTTCGCCGTACCGGCCGCACGCTCCGCGCGGCAGAAACTCGAAATGGAGGGCGAGCCGATCACCGTGCGCTCGATCCGCGAAAAAACCGTTCGGGACAGCGAGACGAACAGCGACGTGAAATCGATCGTAGCCCGCGTGATCTACGCCCTCGGACAACTGGCGCTCATCGTCATCAAGATCTTCATCGGTTTCTTCATCTTCGGTCTGACCTTCGCCGCCTGCATCCTCCTCATCGTACTCTTCGCCCTGATCTTCGGCGACCCGGGCAGCAGCGGAACGCTATCGATCGCAGGCTGGACGATGACGACCACGGCCATGGGCGTCATGGGTCTGCTGACGGTGCTCATCCCGCTGCTGCTGCTCATCTACATCCTCTTCTGCCTGATCGCTTCGCGCAAACCCAGCGGGCGCGCCACGCTGATCGTCTTCCTGCTCTGGATCCTGACGATCGTCGCTACCGGCGGACTGATCCTGCGGGAGTACGGCGGCGAACAGCGGCACCGCCTGCACGAACTCTTCGACGAGGCGCGCGACGAACTCCGCGACAGGGAAATCGACCGTATGCAGGAGTGGGTGGCCGCCGACACCGTATCCGTCATTGCGACCGAACCCGCCCCGCAGACCGCTCCAGCAAGCGATTCCGCACACCGGATCACGATCAAGGGACCCAAGAAACAAAAGGTCGACATCCGCGTGACGGAACACAGCGTCGACATCGATTTCGACGACGAGAGCTACGAATGACGACGGCCGGAACGACCCGTCGCCGCGAAACGGGAGGCCGCACCGGACGGCTTCCCGTTTCGGCATAAAAAAAGCTGTAAAAAAGAGCGGTATTCATAAATTATTTTACTAACTTTGTCCCGAAGTGATAATACTCCTTTCGCTATGGCAGCCATCAAATGCATCGGTATCCTGACCTCCGGCGGCGACGCCCCAGGCATGAACGCCGCCATCCGCGCCGTTACCCGCACGGCCATCTACAACGGATTTACGGTCAAGGGAATTCTGCGCGGTTACCGCGGTCTGGTGACGAACGAAATCGTCGATTTCCACTCCTCGTCCGTAAGCAACATCATCCAGTTGGGCGGAACGATCCTCAAAACGGCTCGCTGCGAGGAGTTCAAATCGGTCGAGGGGCGTCAGCAGGCCTATGAAAACCTGAAAGCCGCCGGTATCGACGCACTGGTGGTCATCGGCGGCGACGGCTCGCTGTCGGGCGCCAATATCTTCGCGCAGGAGCACGACATTCCCATCGTGGGGCTGCCCGGTACGATCGATAACGACCTGGGCGGTACGGACGCCACGATCGGTTACGACACGGCGCTCAACACGATCATGGAGGCCGTCGACAAACTGCGCGATACGGCGTCGAGCCACGAACGGCTCTTCTTCGTCGAGGTAATGGGACACACGGCCGGATACCTGGCCCTCAACGGTGCGATCGCCACCGGGTCCGAAGCGGCCATCATCCCCGAAATGGACACGGAGGTCGACCAGCTGGCCGAACTCATCAGCCAGGGTTTCCGCAAGAGCAAGAACTCGGCGATCGTCATCGTGGCCGAAAATCCCCGCACGGGGGGCGCCATGGGGCTGGCCGAGCGCGTGAAAAAAGAGTTCCCGCAGTACGACGCGCGCGTCACGATCCTGGGACATATCCAGCGCGGCGGATCGCCCTCGGCACAGGATCGCATCCTGGCCTCGCGCATGGGAGCCATGGCCATTCAGGCGATCATGGAGGGGCAACGCAACGTAATGATCGGCATCCAGAACAACGAACTGGTCTACGTGCCCTTCTCGCGTGCGGTGCGTCACAACAAATCGATCAATCGGGATTACGTGAATCTCGTGAAGATACTTTCCATGTAAGCTCCCCGCAGAACCCAAACGAAGAGAACGATCGGATGAAACGCGTAATCGGCATCGGCAACGCCCTGACGGACATGCTGGTCAATTTGGAGTCGGACTCCGTACTGAGAAAATACTTGCTCGAAAAAGGATCCATGTCGTTGGTGGACAGCAAGTTGCAGACCGAAATATCGAAATCGGTCGCCGGACTGCCCTATTCGCTCTCACTGGGCGGCTCGGCCGGCAACACGATCCGTGCCATGGCGCGTCTGGGCTGCGGGACGGGATTCATCGGCAAGGTAGGTCCCGATACGACGGGCGACTTCTTCGAGCAGGCGCTCGCGAACCTCGGTGTGAAGCCCTTCATCTTCCGCGGCAGCGAGCGGTCGGGCAAGTGCGTGGCGCTGATCTCGCCCGACGGCGAACGCACGATGATCACGCATCTGGGCGCCGCGCTCGAACTGACGGCGGCCGACGTCCGCGCCGACATCTTCGAAGGATTCGACTGCGTCTACATCGAGGGGTACCTGGTGCAGAACCACGAACTGATCGAGCACACGGCCCGGACGGCCAAAGAACGCGGATTGCAGGTGGCGATCGACCTGGCGAGTTTCAACATCGTCAAGGAGAACCTCGATTTCCTGCGCGCCCTGGTCGAAAAATACGTGGACATCGTCTTCGCCAACGAGGACGAAGCGATCGCCTTCACGGGCGAGAACGAACCGATCAACGCCTTGCAGGCCATTTCGCAGCTTTGCGAACTGGCGATCGTCAAGATCGGCATCCGCGGCGCGTTGATCAAACACCGCAGCGAAGTGGTGCACGTCGGCATCATGGCCGCCGCCAGGCGCGTCGACACGACGGGCGCAGGCGACTTCTACGCCGCGGGGTTCCTCTACGGCATGTGCGCCGGACTCTCGCTTCGGC
>OJRP01001464.1_pt1 | contig 11632 bp, 8 predicted proteins | sample 1599201 | NCBI WGS metagenome assembly OJRP01 (sample SAMN03922534, study PRJEB24848) | human gut metagenome | isolation source: stool sample | host: Homo sapiens | place: Germany | collected 2010-05
CTTTCTTCTCTGTCTTCCATTTGTTACTTTATCATATTGGCAATATAACAATTTTCCGCATATTTAATATCAGTCCTTTTATAACAGGCAAAGAATATACCAATAAAACAAACGGCTTAGCTACAATGCCATAAGCGTGTCATCAAAGACTAAAGCTTACCAAAATGAAAAGGGGGCTCTTTCAAAATGAAACACTTTCTTAATCACTATAATTATTGCCGTTAGATCTCCCAGAATAGTTTATTCCTGCTTTTCTAGCTTGTGTATGTTGAAATTGACGGGCTATTTTATATTCACGTTCTCCTTTTAGTAATCTGTATCCGGTTTGTTTAAACCAAAAGCTTATATTATTTTCTATACATTGCCGACGAATGTCCAATACCCAGTCATAATTACATATACGCGCTTCTTTGCCCGATTCTCCACCTACCACAATCTGTTCTACCCATGTACCGAGTTCTCCCTTGAAGTTTATAGCGGACAACAACGGTTCACAGATAATGATTTTATGCTTTACAGGAGCTGCTTTATAAAGAGGAAGACGGTAATCCACTCTGTCTTGATTTTCCATGGTGCAACAAATGGTAACATTATCATACCCGTCCCCCCAATCCGGAGGCAGACATTGGCCGAGCCGGTCTATGCGTTTAGTTATAAACAAGAAATGAAGATCGTATCGTTCCCGCATCATTTTCCATGCTTCTATACGCCATTCATCGGCTTCTTCTATCAGAAAATCGGAGGTAAAACAAGTATAGACGAGATTGCCGGAAGGGATCTTGTAAGTCTTATCCTTTTTCCGTCGCACGGGCAGATTGAATTGTCCGGTTTTGGTTATTATGGAACTGTCTTTCCCATGTTTACTATCTCCGCGATATACATAACAATGCCGGCAACCTGTACTTAGCTTATGGCAGCCATGCCAAGGATTCCATAGAGAAGACTCCGGACTTATTCTATTTTCCATTCTGTCTGAATAAAATTTATCATTGTCTGCAAAGTTAGCTAAAGTCTTTTCATCATTTACATAATTCATTCCTGAATTTCTTCAAAAAGAATGGGAGTGTTATAGTTAATGCAAATGGATTAATGTACCTTTGCCGGTATAATCAATTAAGCCACTGGCAAGAATAAATTTTATAATGTAGAATATAAAACAAAAAACTTATTATATGAGCACAGACGATAGAAAATGGGAGATTATTGAAAGTGAATATCTTATCCGCCGCCCTTGGCTGACCGCACGCCGTGACCGGGTTAAACTACCTACAGGAGTTGAAATTCCTGAATATTATATTTTGGAATATCCTGATTGGGTAAATGTAATTGCTATCACCAAAGAGGGTAAATTCGTATTAGTACGCCAATACCGTCACGGAATAAAAGAAACACGTTATGAAATTTGCGCCGGAGTTTGTGAAACCGGAGAAGAACCTTTGCTTTCTGCCCAACGCGAATTGTACGAAGAAACAGGGTATGGCAATGGAAATTGGACAAAACTTATGACTATTTCAGCAAATGCCAGCACCATGACAAATATCACTCATTGTTATCTGGCTACGGAGGTAGAACGAATCTCTACCCAGCATTTGGAAGAAACTGAAGATCTGACAGTGCATTTGCTGGATGAAGAAGAAGTAAAAGCGTTGTTATTGAATGATGAGGTGAAACAATCATTGATGGCTGCACCGTTTTGGAAGTATTTTGCTTTATATTCTCGTTTATAATAAAGACTTTTAGGGAGACTGAAAAAGCTCCCTAAAAGTAAGTTGAATCATTTATTCTATTAAACCGAGTTAATCACTTTTTATACTTCTTTGTATCGTCATTCGCTCACCTTCTCAGTGAGAATCCTTTTTTGCAGATAAAGAATGCATAGCCATAATATGCTTTATACTTACTATATAGCTCAGCCTCATGATGATTGGATGTTATCAATTCTTCTACGATTCTGCTTCCTGCATGTTTTCTTCTGAATATTTCCTCGGCTTTAGCTTGAGGAGCAAAATAATGTTCTATCCAGCAATTCTCCGGAAGAATGAATGTCGCAACCGGAATATATCCTGCTTTTTGTATCTGGGCTACTTTGTTGGGAACCGTATCTATTTCCGTATAAGCACTCATCCAGAAATCATGAATTTCTGCCGGGCGTTGATCGGTAAACCAGACACTTTCAGAAACGGCAAGGTATCCTCCCGGTTTCAAATAGTTGCGCCACTCTTTCAAGCCTCGTTCAAAGCCGATATTATAAATGGCTCCTTCCGACCAGATCAAGTCCAAAGAGTCCTTTTCAAAAGAAAGGTCATCCATCGAACCGACTATGCCTTTCACCCTATTCTGGAGATTCAGTTTCTCGGCATTCTTGTTGAAACGTTCAATGAATCCCGGGAAAAAGTCGATGCCTGTAATCTTCCCCGGTACATGTTGTGCCAAGATCATTGTCTGGCCCCCTGTTCCACAACCGAGATCGGCAATAAGGGATTTGTTGGTAAGATTATCTATAAAGCTTAATGCTTTAAGAGTTACTTCGGGACTTCCGGGTCCTTGTCGCTCCGTATTTAAGAAAAAATCACAAATCAAATTTACATCGAATCCTAGAATTGTATTGTTGTCATTATTCATTATCGTAATATATTAAACATACACTGAAAGCATAGCCATACTCCCTGTGTAATTAAAAAATAAAATTATAGTAATATGAAATTGCTCTCGAAAAAATATCCCGAGAATACACGAATAAACAATCTATTTATGAGAACAGATTGTTTACGATACCAAATCCGATATACGAGTTTTTAACATAGTGCAAAGATACACCTATTTCATTGAAAAACGATAGAAAACAATGTTTAAATTTAGGAGATATTTCAGTATTTGATCTTTTTCCACTCTTTTAAAAACCTATTTTACGTTTCAAATAAATCATATCTTTTAGTAAAATCCCATTGTCAATAATGGGATGACCGTAGTTCTCCGTGAAAAAACCTTTTATACAATGAGAATATTCAAAGCCGCAACTTTTATAAAATGCAAGAACACCGGGAACGTCTCCTGTTCCCACTATCATCTGAGTATATTCTTTTGAATAATGGTTTATCAGGTAGTTTATTAGTTTTCTACCATATCCTTGTCGCTGGGCAATAGGGGTAACCGCTATATTCTTCAATTCACAAATTTCCGGACCTTCTTTTGTTACAACGCCCACGGCTTTTATTCCATTATCTTCCAATACAAACAAGTCACCACGCTCCAGATACCGGTCTATCATTGTTTCCTGTTCATCCCCAAGCAATAATAAGTCCAGATATTGCTTTTTATTTCTAGATATTTTAATGATGCGATAATCCATAATATTATATTTATAACATTCTTGTCTCTATAGATAGTGCAAAACAGCACTATTTTAACGATTCCCGGCATATCGGTAAACAGCAGCCGAAATATCAGAGATTATTTTAGCATTCGTTTCCATATTTTCTTTTGAGTCTTTGACAAATACAGCTACTACGTATCGGCTTCCATCAGGTAGAATTACAAAGCCAATGTCATTGATGCCAATGTATTCTCCCCGGTCATTCTTATCGGAAGTTCCTGTCTTATGTCCTATCTTGACTTCACTTTCGGGAAGGGGAGCAGGCAGTCTGTCTTTGCCTGTCCCACACTCTATCATAATATGCTTTAGAAAATCTGTATATTCATTTCTCATGAAATCTTGAGTCATAAAAAGTTCCAATAGATTGGCTGCTTCCATTGGTGTTGTCCAGTTTTTGTAACAATCATCCATGTCTTGATGCATCTCATCTTCGGTAGCAGTTATGGAAACATCGTTTATTCCCAATGAATGAATGTATTCATCCACCACGTTTACACCACCTATATAATCGAATAAGATATCACAGGCTACATTGTCACTTGACTGCATTGTATAAACTAAAAGTTCACTAATCGGAAGTTCTAAATTGCCTTGGGGATATTTATCACGCAAAGGGCTGTATGTATCCGGTTTGAAATATTTTTTATCAAGATATAGGGAAGTGGAAAGTGGAATATGCCGTTTTTGCAGGTAATCACATACAGCCAATGCCTGATGAAACTTATAAACGCTCATCATGGGATATTTTTCGGCATTATTTATGGCCAGCGTATCTTCTCCATCCAGTATCAAAGCCACTCCTATAGTTGCTTTCTTATCTTTAATAATATGTCGAATTTCTGTTTTTAATGTTTTCAATGAATCTTGGGATTTATTCTGAACACATCCGCCAGACAACACACACCATATACATATAATAATATATGGACATCCGTTTTTTACTAAAGACTGCAAGATTAACCTTGGGCTCCGTTTTTTTGTTATACGCATTTTCCTGATTTTAATTGTACGAAGATACCGGATTATCAGTCATTCTCCAAATTTTTCCTTATTTAAAGATTAGCCTTTTATCTTCTTCCGCAAATAACACAGCAGTATTTACCAGCGCCAGATGAGAATAAGCTTGTGGGAAATTACCCAATTGTTCTTTTGTTTCGAAATCAATATCTTCACTGAACAGACCCAAATGGTTTGAATATTGCAAAATTTCATCGAACAGACAGCGTGCTTCGTCTTTTTCCCCGATGACATAAAGTGCACGGATCAGCCAAAATGTACAGATGGTAAAGGCCGAAGAAGGACAGCCAAAATCATCATGAGTATTATAGCGGTACATCAACCCTTTGTGTAACAAGGATTTCTTGACGGCTTTCACTGTTTTATGATAACGAATATCATCAGCAGCTATAAATCCATAAGGTTCCATTAACAGTAAAGAAGAGTCCAAATCCAGATTGCCATATGCTTGTGAAAAACTTTGTATTTCTTCCTTCCAGCCGTTTCTCATAACATCTGCTTTAATTGCATCAGCTTCTTCTTCCCAACGTCGGCTATTCTCATATTTATTCAGAATACGGGCTATGCGGGCTCCTCTGTCCAAAGCAACCCAACACATCACTTTGGACGAAACGAAATGCTGTCCTTCGCCCCGTATCTCCCAAATTCCTTTATCAGGCTTTCTCCAATCTTCCATCACAGTCGTCATAATACTTTTCACCATTTCCCACATATCTTCTATTTCATCCAATGTACCTGGCATCAACCGGTAATATTGGTAAATCAAGTCCATCAGATAGCCGAATGAATCATTCTGCCTTTGATGATAAGCATCATTGCCGATACGCACCGGTTGGGAGTTTTTATATCCTGAAAGATGGTCGAGTATAACTTCAGTCAATTTCCTTTCCCCACGAATGCCATACATTATTTGATAAGTGTCATGCTCGGCAACAAAAGTAGATTGTATGAATTTCATGAATTTGCGGGCTGCATCGGCATGACCTATCTTGAAAAGAGTCTCTATGGACATGGAGGCATCCCGCAACCAACAAAAACGATAATCCCAATTGCGTACTTCTCCCACAGCTTCGGGCAGGCTGGTAGTAAGAGAAGCTAATACCGCGCCATTATAAAAGGACATCATCTTCAGGGTGAGTAAACTACGCTCTATTATATCGTTGTAAATAGTAAACTTTCTTGTACGATCCGTCCAGTTCAACCAATAAACCAACGTGCGGCAATACTCCAGTTTCTCACGCTCTATATCAACAGGAATCACCTTTTCATTGTATGACAGAAGAAAAAATTCATCTTGCTCTAATATAAATTCCTGATGGTCTACAATACCTTGCAACGGCAAAGAGGAATACAGATATTGTCTGTCCTTGTTGTTAGAAGAAGAATAGGTTTCAATATACCGGGAAGTTACATTAAAAAATGCTTTTCCACGAGCATAGTCGGGAGCCGGATGGTAATTGACTTTAATGCGGGGACGACCTTTAATCCAGTGAATATAACGATAGACCTCAGCCGGACGATAATATTCCTTATTATCATATAACTCATAACAAGGCATAAAGTCGACTACCGCAAATTCGTCTTGCTCTGACACAAAAGTAGTGGAAAGAATATTGGTATGGGGAACATACGATTGGATGGTGTGATAGTCTTCTGAAACTTCAAAACCAAAAGTCCCGCCTTTTTCACGATCCAGAAGAGCTGCAAAAATAGAAGGTGAATCAAAATTTGGAAAACATAGCCATTCAATACTTCCTTTTTCGGAAATCAGTGCGGCTGTGCAGCAATTACCGATTACACCGTAATTTAAATTGTCCATGGTTATTTTTTTGTAATGTTAGTGGTTTATTATCCGTTTTAAAAAATCTATAGCCGATGATAGCTGCCCTTTCAAACCACTTTTCAAGGCTGCTTTCACCACGCTTTTATCTGTCATCCGTTGTAAAAACGGCAAGGTATCTGTCTGTACGGGCAGATTGTAACGTGCACTCTCGGATGCTGTACCAATCTTTACAGTCACAGCAGTAACAGGCAGGGCTTTAAACATATCATCATCCGTGGTATCATCTCCCATTGCCAGGATAAAATCATATCGGGTGGCAAGCAAAAGCCTGTTTACTTCTGAACCTTTGGTAAATTCGGGAGATTTTATTTCTATCACCTTATTACCTTGCATGATTTGCAAATTCTGTTTCAAGCAAATAGATATCAAGGAATTGACCAACTGTTGCGCACGTAATCTGCCCAACCGTGCATCGGTCTCACGATAATGCCAGGCAAGTGCCGTTTCTTTGACTTCAAGATGGGAGCGAGGAGTCTTGCTGACAAATAATTTTAATATAGAAAGTAATCCGGGGCTCCATTCCTGCGCGTGTACATTCTTGTGCCATACACCATTCTCTTTATAAAAGGCCCCATGTTCGGCTGCAAAGGAAATAGGTAGTGCACCCAACCATTTCTCTAAAGTAAAATGGTCACGTCCGCTGTTTATTACCACATGATTCAAGGGGTCGGCAGTCAGTTTCTGCAATGTATCCAGCAATTGCGGAGTAGGAGAGGCATCTTCCGGCCTTTTCTGAAAAGGGACCAGCGTCCCGTCATAATCCAACAAAATCAAACGCTTTTTAGCATGTAAGTATTGATGCTGAATTTCCTGCATATTCTGTGATCCTATCTTCTTAAGAAGCATGGTTTTGTTTTTGTGTGCCACTTCCTGCCATTCATTTACAAAATCGGCAGCCCATTTATTGACAGTCTGTACGGATACAATAGACTGCATACGGTGCATCCGTTCTTTCTGTTCTTCAAACGGCATTTCCAATGCCCGGCAAATGGCATTTTCTATCTGCTCCGTATCATTGGGATTAACCAGCAAGGCGTCGGTCAGTTCCACAGCGGCACCGGCCATTTCACTTAAGACCAATACACCGGGATTGTCTTGCTTGACAGCAACATACTCTTTGGCAACCAAGTTCATTCCGTCACGCAAAGGAGTGACTAATGCAATATCAGCTATAAAATACATGGCAGCCAATTCTTCGAATGAGAAACCATGATAAAAATAGCAGACCGGAGTCCAGTTCATTGTAGAATATCGTCCGTTGATAGAACCTATTTCCTCGTCAATCCGGGTTTTCAATTCGGCATAACTGCCTACATGATCACGTGAAGGAACTATGACCATAGCCAGTGTTACCTTGCCATGATATTCGGGATGGTGTTCCAAAAAAGAGGCAAATCCATAAAGACGGTGCAAAATACCTTTACTATAATCCAAACGGTCTACCGATAGGATAAGTTTATGTTTGCCAAACAAGAGACGGGTTCGTTCTATAGCTTTCCAAACATTTTTTTGTTGTGATACATTGTGGTAAAGGTCATAATTTATCCCCATCGGAAGTGCATCAACGCGCACAATGCGATTGCCTATCCGGGTTTCATCCATACTGAAATCCATATGGAGTACCCGTTCGGCCGCGCTGATGAAATGACGCATATAGTCATGTGTATGAAATGCGATAAAATCGGCTCCTAACAATCCTTTCAGTATTTCGGCACGTTCAGGCAGAATTCGGAATAACTCATAAGATGGAAACGGAATGTGATGGAAATAGCCGATATGCAACCGGGGAAGCTCTTGGCGGAGCATTTCCGGAAGTAACATCAACTGATAATCTTGTACCCATACCCAATCATCCGGTTCCACAAGGCGGATGATTTCCCGACAAAACAAAGCGTTAACCTCTTGGTAAGATTGCCAGAAACTCTTTCTATATAATGTATAGGCAAAGAAATAGTGGCATAAAGGCCACAGGGTACTGTTACTGTATCCCTCATAATAGTTCTTATATTGCTCATCGGATAAAAATATGGGATGGAGATTCATTTCCTCCAACCGGTGACAGATATCCTGTTTTTCTTCCTCTTTGTCTGTACAGATTCCGGGCCACCCCACCCAATGTTTCTCGTAATTGCCCTGTAGGGAATTTAGGCCCGTTGTCAGACCTCCTTCACTACGTGAGAAAACAAAGGTATCTTTTTCTGCGACAGCCTTCACGGGCAGTCTGTTTGATATGATATACAATTTCATTTTTATATAATTCTTTTTTTCAGTTAGATGACAAAAGTCATACCACCAACTTAAATATCTTATTATCAATATGGTATATACTTGTTGATTAGTTTATACTTTTTCAATATGAAAGCCTTTTTTCTAAAATGGGAAATGAAATAGCCGAAAGATAAAAGTGCAATTTTTGCAATGGCATCGATTTTGATTTATATAGAGTATAACGCTATCAACTTATAGAAAAGGTAGCGAGCAAACAATAAGAAACAACTGATTAACAAACTAATAAAGATGAAACTAGTAAGAATATAGCTTTCCAATATGGAAATTTGCCTGTTAAAATGAAAAAGAAACTCCAAAAGAATAAAATGCAATACAAAAATGAAAGTATATAATTTAGAAAATATTAAATCTGCCACCGAACTGAAACATCGGACTGAAGTAATTAGCATGAACGAACGTTCTATTATAGTGCTCGACACTTTTACTGGCATTGCCCAAAAGCTGCAAGCTGTTTCTATTTCTTTATTCCATCTCGATATCGAAAAGGTTATGAATCAATTGCAGGATTTCGAGAATGATTGTGGAAATTGGCTGGACAATCTTCTTTCCTCCGAAATGCAGAAAGCAGAAGCTGCCAAAGAAATAAAAGTACACATCGATCAAATTTCCCGTTTATGTAATGAAAATCCGAACATCATTGACGATCATGAGATTATGGCTCACGGAGCAATGATATCCTCTCTTATTCTGTCACATTATTTAGAAGAATGTACAAAAAAGAACTTCATCTTGAACTCATGTCATTTCATGCGGCTAGGGCTTGATCGGAAACCGGATATAAAGTATATGAAAAAAAATGTAGAAGAACTGATGAAAGCCTGTCCCGATGTCCCCATTCTTATTACCCAAAGCCGTTTGTGTAAAAATGCATATGATGAAGTGGATTTATTCCCACAAATAGGAAATGAGTATTATGCCACTGTTATCGGGGCTGTATTCCATGCGGATGAAATTATAACATCCTTACGTTCTGATGAAATTTGTTTCCGAGGTATGGAACATACTCGGACTCTTACATACGGTGAAGCCGAGAATTTTATTGATAGCGGCATTGCATTGCTTCATCCGGAATGTATTCCGCTGGCGCGCACCGTCGGTATGGCCATTGTATTGATAAAAACACCGGAAGATACATTACGGATATCATCAGAAAAAACAGGAACAAAAGTAAAAGCTGCTGTTTCACGCAGAGGTGTGGTCTTTGTCAAACTTCGTTCGTTGGGGGTTCTTACTTCTTATCTATTTATTGGCAAAGTATTTGATGTGTTCGAGAAATATAAGGTTCCTGTCTATTTAGCGACTTCCTCTAATGTGAGTGTTTCATTGGCTGTGAAATGTAGCAACGACACATTACGCCTGATATATCGTGAATTACATAAGTATGCGGAAATAGGAATGGAAACAGAAATGTCTGTGGTCAGCGTTATTGGCGATCTAAATTGGGAAAAGCATACAGGGTTGGAAGCCAGAATTATAGAAACGCTGAAAGAGATGCCGGTATGCATGATTTCATATGGCAGCAGTACTCACAATCTTTCAGTGCTGGTACGGGAACAAGATAGAGAAAAGGCATTAATGACACTGTGCAAAGCCTTTCTGGATATTCCATCAGAAAAATTTGATGTACTAAAACAAACTCAATTACAAGACTCTTTTGTCATGTGACCTTCCTGAATAAACAGAAGCAACAAATTCGCCCGACAGGTATTTGTTGCTTTTGTTTTTGATTAAATAATTCTTTCCCTTATAAACAAAACAGACATATAGTTGATTACCAGTCCTGAATAACCTTTTAAAAAAGTTGCTGTTATCCATTCTTAACTTTAACACAGAACAGGAGATAATAAAATGGATTTAAAGCAAACAAAGAACATCTCTGTTAAAATACTTTTTGTATATTTGCAACAATACGTTTTATCGTTAAAATAGTTGTAACAGAAATAATACACATAAAAGAAAAACAGAGTAAATAGAAAATGAAGCGAGTTATTAACCTGGACAATTGGAATAGAAAAGAGCATTTTAAATTCTTCTCGGCTCTCGATGACCCTTTTTGGGGAATTACCACGACTGTTGATTTCACAAGCATATATCAACAAAGTAAAAATATGGAAGTCTCTTTTTTTCTTTATTCTGTGCACTTCCTATTGAAATGTATCAATGCGACTACTGCATTCAAATTACGTATAGAAAACGGAGAAGTAGTAGAATATGATAAAATCATTATTTCGCCCACTATCCGAAGAGAGGACGGAACTTTCGGCTTTGGATTTTTTGAGTATGACACAGATCTTTCCTTATTTATTGAAAATGCAGAAAAGGAAATACATAGAGTAAAAAACAGTACCGGACTTTCTTTTTCCAAGGACACAGCAAGAGCGGATGTCATCCGTTATTCGGCTCTGCCCTGGTTTGCCTTTTCCGAGATGAAACATGCCGGTTCAATTCAAACAGGAGATTCTATACCCAAAATTTCCACAGGTAAGCTGATACAAGAAAAAAAGAAACTTTTGCTTCCTATATCCATCAGTGTCCACCATGGCTTGGTGGATGGACGAAATGTTGCCGAATTTATACAGAACGTAAAAGACGGACAAAACAATACATTATGATATGATTCGCTCCCTCTTCCTATTCTAATAATAAAACATGAAAAATAAAATAGAATTTATCGCTTTTGATGCCGATGACACTCTTTGGGAAAATGAACTTTATTTTCAAGAGTTGGAACACAAATTTTGTCATCTTCTGAGGAAATATTCACCAGCTCCTTCCGTATCAGAAGAATTGTTCAAGACAGAAATAAAAAATCTGCATATCTATGGTTATGGACTGAAAGGAATGCTGCTTTGCATGATTGAAACCATTTGCAAAGTTACTAATGGAGAAGGAGACCTCAATCTCGTAAAAGAAATCCTCCGTTCAGGTCAGGAACTTCTGCAAAGACCAATCACATTATTGGACGGTGTGCAAGAAGTCATATCAGCCTTGCACGAAAATTATAAATTAGTATTGGCCACCAAAGGTGATTTGTTCGATCAAAAAAGAAAGATTTCTGCGTCCGGATTACAAGCTGTCTCTTATACACATCTCCGAGCCCACGAGACCTC
>OJRP01001486.1_pt1 | contig 11491 bp, 7 predicted proteins | sample 1599201 | NCBI WGS metagenome assembly OJRP01 (sample SAMN03922534, study PRJEB24848) | human gut metagenome | isolation source: stool sample | host: Homo sapiens | place: Germany | collected 2010-05
TTTATGGTTTATTCCGTTGTTTCCGGTCGGGCCACCAGAGATCATCGTATCCGCAGCTGCCACGATGCGCCTCTAAAAAAGCGCGGCAGTTTTACGGTTTGGTCAGTAATTTCGACACCGGGCTACCAGAGATAGCCGTATCCGTAGCTGCGTCAAATCGCCTCTAAAAATCGTTTAAATAGGGTTTGGGGTGACATTTGGCTCAGATACACGGTCATGCCGTCGGCGTCTTGGCAGACGACGAAGCTTTTGGGAATATCCTCGGCGACGTTCACGACGTGCCCGCTTTTTTCGGCTGCGGCGAGGTACTTTCTCGTAAGGTGCGACTGGCTGGTGTTATCGAGGTCGAACACGCCGACGATGCTGTCCTTGCGGACGACCGCGCCCGCGCCCAGATGCAGATACATCAGCCGATCCTCCCGTTTGCGACGTGCAGCACCTTGCCGCCGGTGCGGCGCGAGATGCCCTCATCCTCGCAGCAGGTTATGAGCGTCTGTCCGCCGCCGATGCGGTTGAGCACGAACTCCTGCCGCTTCGTGTCAAGCTCCGAGAGCACATCGTCGAGCAGCAGTATCGGGTATTCGCCGGTCTCGTCGAGATATATCTCGCGCTCGGCAAGCTTTATTGAAAGCGCGGCGGTGCGCGTCTGGCCCTGGCTTGCGAAGCTGCGCGCATTTTTGCCGTTTATGCTGATTATCAGGTCGTCCTTGTGCGCGCCGGAAAGGCACTGGCCGCTGTCAAGCTCGGCGCGGCGGTGCGCCTCCATGTGGTCGCACAGGTCGTAGAAGATCTCCTTTGCCGAGGCGGTCGGGTCCTTGACCGCGGACACGGTGGAGTATTCAATGCCGAGCTTCTCGTCCGCGCCGGAAAACTCGCTGTGTATGGGCGCGGCCTCATCGGCAAGGCGCGCGGCGAACGAGGCGCGGTATCGGATAAGCTGCGCCGAGCTGCGGCACATGCCGTCGGAAAACTCGTCGAGCGTATCCAGAAGCGAGGGCTTCTCGCGCCAGTCCTTGAGTATGCGCGTTTTGCTCTCGTAGAATTTGTTAAATTGCGAAAGGTACTCGGCGTAGCGCGGCCGGATCTGGCTTATCGCGTTGTCCATAAGCCGCCTGCGCGCCGCCGCGCCCTCCTTTATCAGGTTCAGATCGTCCGGGCAGAACAGCACGACGTTCAGCGTTTCGCCCAGCTCCGACGCGGTTTTTTTCACCGAGTTTACGGTTATCTGCTTTCTCACGCCGCTGCGCAGCAGTATCCTTACGGTCTGCTCGCGCTCGTGGCTCACGACGTCGGCGAGTATTTCCGCGCTATCGCAGCCGAAGCCTATAAGCTCCCTGTCAAACCGGGTGCGGAAGCTTCTGCCCATCGCGAGCATGTACACCGACTCCAGCAGATTGGTCTTGCCCTGCGCGTTTTCGCCGTAAATGACGTTCGTGCCGGGCGAGAAGTCCGCCGTTTCAAAGTCGTAATTGCGAAAGCCGTTGAGGGCGATGCGGTTTATTCTCATTTCGTTATCTTGACGGTCTCGCCGGCAAAGGTTACCGTGTCGCCCGCGTGCAGCTTTTTGCCGCGCATGGTGCACACCTCTCCGTTTACCTCTACAAGACCCTCGGCAATGACGTATTTCGCCTCGCCGCCCGTGCCCACCAGCGCCGCAAACTTCAGCAGCGCATCAAGCTTTATAAACTCTGTACTTATCTCTACATCCATTTTTTCAGTAGCGCTTTAGCGCACTCCTTATACATTTATTGCGGTTGCCCGGTTCGGAACATTGGTGGAAACCGTAGCTGCCACGCACTACGTTAGTGCGGTGTTTAGTTTTTTGCCGCACTCCATTGGCTCACCTGTCAAGGGGAGCAGGCAGCTTTGCTGCCGAGGGGTTTAATTATAACCTATTAACTATCAGCTATTAGCTCTCCGCTGCGCCCACCGGTCGTAGGGAACGGATTTATCCTTTCCCTACGACGTTGGTTTCGGTACTGGCAAAACCATGACATGCGGGCGATCAATTATCGCCCCTACTCGAATTTAAATTTCATTCGCCCTCCGGGCGAATACAGCAATTATTCATTATTCATCATTCACTATTCATTGAAGTTAAAAATTCATTGCATGAATTTTTAACTTCTTAATCTTATCGGGAGGATCATGTATTTGAACTTATCGCTGCCGTCGCAGGGGACCATGATGCAGGGCGAGGTATTGCTGTTCAGGCACAGATCCAGCTCGTCGGCCGGGGCGGCCTTCAAGGCGTCCATGAGGTACTTGCCGTTGAAGCCGATCTCGAGACCCTCGCCGTTGCCCTCGGCAAAGCACACGTCCTCGGCCTTGCCTATCGGTGTGTTGCACAGGCAGTCGATGAAGTTATCGTTAAAGGTCATGCGCACGGGGTTTTTGGTCTTTTCGTCGATGATCAGCGCGACGCGGTCAACGACCTTCAAAAGCTCGCCTCTGCCGACCTTGATATGGATCTTAAAGGTGTCGGGCATCGCCTTGCGGTAGTTGAGGAAGTCGCCCTCGAGCCGGCGGCTTATGACTACGGTGCTGCCGACGGTGAACGAGACGTGGTTTGCGCCGACGAAGATATTCGTATCCTCCTCCGAGTCGCTTGCGCTGATGCGCTCTATATCCGAAAGCGCCGTACCAGGCACGATGAACTCGTTGTGCTCCTCCGGGCCTTCGATGTGCTCGCGGCGGATCGCGAGGCGATATCCGTCGACCGAGACCATGGCCAGCGTTCCGGCCTCGACCTCGAACAGCGAGCCTGTGTACACCGGGCGGCTGTCGTTATCGCTGATGGCGAACATCGTCTGGTTTATCATGCTCTTGAGCACGCCCTGCTTTATTTTGTAGCTTCTTATTCCGTCAACGCTGGGCAGCTCAGGGTATTCGCCGCTGTCCATGCCCATGAACGAGAACTCGGTCTTGCCGCACTTGACGGTGGTCTTGTTATCCTCGTCGGAGAATATCGTCACCATGCCGTCGGGCATGCGGCGCACCATCTCGCCGAATAGCTTCGCGTCGAGGACTATGCTGCCGGGCTCGGAAACGTCGGCCTCGACGGTCGTATATATGCCTTTTTTCAGGTCGTATCCCGTGACTCTCAGCCGCTCGCCGGCTTCGAGCAGAACGCCCTCGAGCGTCGGGATCGGGCTTTTCGCCGCGGCCGCTCTCGCACACACTGCAACGGCTGCCTGAAGAATGTGCTTTTCACATGAAAATTTCATAACGTTCCTCCCGTTAAAAACGAAAAAAATAGAATGATATATAAATAAATCTTTTTAAGTTCAGTAGTATTAGCAGTAGTTGAAATTATTGTGGAAAAGTCGAAAAATCGCTTGATACGCCTCATTTTTTCGTGTTGAAAAAAATGTTTGTAAATTTGAGACTTTCAACACACAAAATTTTGACCCCGAGTTTTCAACACAAAAAAACAAACAATCAACATTCCCTTGTTGGTTTTTTAGAGGCGCATTGAGGTAGTCACGGATACGCTTATCTCTGGTAGCCCGGTATCGAAGTTACCGACGAAACCGGGAAACTGCCGCCATACGTTAGTGCGATGCTAAGTTTTGCGGTCGCACACCTTTTGCCTTCCCCTCAAGCTACGCAGGGGAAGGCAAAGGGCAAAACCTCTGCTGCGTATCGCTATACTAACTGCGCAGGTAGATGCAACAAGCGGAACGGATAAATCCGTTCCCTACTAATTGCTAACAGCTATCAGCTATCAGCTCACTGGGAATTGATGTTCGAGGTTATATCGCGGACGGCGGCGGAATACATGGGGTCTTCCTTTATCATCTCCTCGACCTTGCGGATGGAGGAGAGAACTGTCGAATGGTTTCTGTCGCCGTACTCTGCGCCGATCTCCTTGAGCGGAAGATTGGTGAGCGTGCGGATAAGATACATGGATATCTGACGCGCGGTGGCCGTTGCCTTGCTGCGGTTCTGTCCGCGCAGATCCTCCTCGGAGAGCTGGAAATAACGCGCGCTCTCGCGGATGATGAGCTGCGGCGAGGGGATGAATGTCCCGATGCGCACAACGTCCTTTATAGCGCGCTTGACGGCGGCGGTGTCGATGGTGCTGTCGAGTATTTCCCTGTACGCCGTAAGGCGCTTTATGACACCCTCGATCTGGCGCACATTCGAGGTTATCGTCTCGGCGATATACGCGACCGCATCGTCCTCCAGAACGAGGCCGAGCTGCGCTGCCTTGGCACGGGTTATCACCATGCGCGTTTCAATGTCCGGCGGCTGTATATCCGCCATCAGTCCGCCCTGAAAGCGGCTCATAAGACGATCGTCGAGCAGGCTCATCTCAATCGGCGGACGATCGGAGGTTATGACTATCTGGTGTCCGGCCTCGTAAATGTTGTTGAAGGTGTGGAAAAACTCCTCCTGCGTGGCCTGCTTGCCGGCGATGAACTGGATATCGTCAACGAGGAAGAGGTCAACGTTGCGGTATTTCATGCGAAATTCCTCGCCAGTGCCCTCTTTGATGGACTTCAGCAGCTGATTTGTGAACTCATCGCCCTTTATGTAGGCAATTTTCGCACGTGGATTATTCTCGCGTATATACTGGCCGATGGCCAGCAGCAGATGCGTTTTTCCAAGGCCGGAGTTGCCGTAGATAAACAGAGGATTGTACGCGCTGCCGGGCTTGTGCGCGACGGCAACGGCGGCATTGTGCGCAAACTTGTTGGAGTTTCCCACGATGAAGCGATCGAAGGTGTAGCCTGCCATCTCGGGCAGGGGATCGTTGTCGGCCTTGCGCTCTTCATAGTCGCCAAGCTCGTCCTCGGTGAGCACTTTGACAGTGAACTCGGTCGAAAAAATGTCGCTCATCGCGTTTTTTATCGTCTCGGCAAAGCGCTTAACTATAATATCGCGCTTAAAATCCGAGCTTGTCTTGAGAACAAGGGTGCTGCCGTCGATCTCGACCGGCTCGCAATCCTCAAACCAGGTGGAAATGGCCGTGTCCGTCAGGTTCTGACCCAGCACGCCCAGCACCGCCTGCCATATATCGTTCAGTGAATTAACGCTCATATACAGATCCTCGTTTATTCGCAAATTACCCCATTTTTGAAACTAATATATTATATCAAATCCCCACCCCCTTTGCAATATAAATATATTATAATTAATGTAGTATATTATATATTACATCTATAGAATATAGACTTGCAGGGAACGGGCTTTTTTAGAGGCGCTTTTTTAGAGGCGCATTGACGCAGCTACGGATACATATATCTCTGGTAGCCCGGTTCGGAACAATGGAGGAAACCGTGACGTTTCGCGTAACGCAAGTGCAATGCTGAGTTTTTGCCGCCTCCCATTGGCTCTCCTGTCAAGGGGAGCAGGCAGCTTGCTGCCGAGGGGTTGACAGCTATTAACTATCAGCTGTTAGCTCTTCACTGCGGCCAGCGGTTTTTCAGAGGCGCGTCAGCACTGATACCGATACGGTTTTCGCGTCAGCCCGACCGGGAGCTGCCGACAAAACCATAACACGCGGAACGGATAAATCCGTTCCCTACAAGGTGCGGCAAAAAACTTTGCAACGCACTACCGGGTTGCGTAGCAGCTAAGGTTTTTGCCAATGTTTCGACACCGAGATACCGCAATATGCGTATCCGTACAGCTTGAATTCGATATAAAAAAAAGGTATAATGTTTGGACTATGAAAATACTCAATCAGCAGATTTTTGAAAACAAGGAAGCAGCCGCCCTCCCCGGTCTGATGGAGAGCGGAGGGCTTCCTGCGCTCGTTTCCGGACTTTCGGGCATACACAGGGTAAACCTTGCCGCGGCGCTTTATGAAAGGCTGGAGCTGCCGATGTTCGTGGTGTGCCCGGACGACAGCGCGGCGGAGAGCTTCACGCGTGACCTCGAGTCTATGCTCGGCCGGCCGGTAAACACCCTGTACTCGCGCGACTTCACGTTTTACCCCTCGCTGGCCGCGTCCAGAGAGGCCGAGCAGAAGCGCCTTGCTGTTTTAAACGCCCTCAGATGCGGCGAAAGCCCGGTTACGGTCGCAACGGTATCCGCGCTTATGCAGCGCGCAATACCGCCTCAGACGCTCGGCAAAGCCGCTTTCACGGTCAAAGACGGCGAGCCATGCCCTCCGGAGGAGCTGGAAACGGCGCTTTTGCGCTGCGGCTACACTCGCTGCGAGCAGGTAGAGGGCGCAGGCCAGTTTGCCCGGCGCGGCGGAATAATCGACTTTTTCTCGCCGGCGTATCCCGAGCCTGTGCGCATTGAATTCTGGGGCGACGATATCGACAGCATGGGCTTTTTCGACATAAAGACCCAGCGCAGGACGGAAAGCGTCGAATTTTGTCGAATACTCCCGGCGGCGGAGAGCCTTACGACGCTCGCTTCCGGCGGAACGGAGTCGCTTACGGACGCTCTGCGCGCCGCCGCGGATAAATGCGCAAGGCACAAAAGCTCGCAGCAGCTGCGGCAGCTTGAGCAGAATCTGCGCGCGGATATCGAGCGGCTCGAACAGAATGTCAAGATCGAATACGCCGACAGATACATGCCGTTTCTGTACGAAAAGGCCTCGGGCGCGGACTACATACCCGAGGAGGCTGTGGTTTTCCTCGACCAGCCGCCCAGATGCGCAGACAGAGCAAAGGGCTTTGCAAAGCAGCTCGGCGACGATCTGAGCGAGCTTGTCAAAAGCGGCATGGTCGCGACCGACGCACCGTCGTTCCGCATAAGCTGGGATGAGCTGACGAATGTCTTGTCCGAGCACGCGCTGTACATGGCCGACGCATTCACCGTCGGGCGCTACCCCGTGGAGCCGAAAACGCTCGCGAGCATCCCGGCAAAGCAGCTGCCGTCGTACGCAGGCTCTGTCAAGACCGCGGCCGAGGACGTTTCGGCGTACCTCAAGCAGGGCTTCCGCGTTGTAGTTCTTGCCGGCGACATGCGCAGAGCCGAGCTTCTGCAAAGCTTCCTGAAGGATTCTGGCATCATCGCCTATGTTCAGGAAACGCTTGAAAAGCTGCCGGAGGAGGGCTATTGCACGATATCCGTCGGCGGCATGTCGGCAGGCATGGAGTATCCCGGCATAAAGCTTGCCGTCATAAGCGATATGCAGCTTCTGCGCGTGCGCGAGCATAAGCATAAAAACAAAAAAGCCCCGTCGAACAGGCAGCGCATAAACTCATACGCAGACCTTGCTCCGGGGGATCTTGTCGTCCACGAGGTTCACGGCATCGGCCGCTTTGCTGGCATAAAAAAGATGAAGGTGGACGGCTTTGAAAAGGACTATATCATGATCCGCTACGCCGGAACAGACACGCTTTATGTTCCGGCAACGGCGCTGGACATGGTGACGAAATATCTCGGCGCGGCCGAGGATCAGCACGTTAAGCTCTCAAAAATGGGCGGCGCTGAGTGGTCGCGTGCGCGCTCACGCGCCAAGGCCGCGACGAAGAAATTAGCCGGCGAGCTTATAAAGCTGTATGCCGAGCGTGCGCGCATACCGGGCCACGCATTCGCACCCGATTCGCCGTGGCAGCGCGAGTTTGAGGATAACTTCGGCTACACCGAGACCGACGATCAGCTGCGCTGCATAAACGAGATCAAGGCCGACATGGAGTCGGAAACGCCGATGGATAGGCTGCTGTGCGGCGACGTCGGCTACGGCAAAACGGAGGTCGCGCTGCGTGCGGCGATGAAGTGCATCCTCGATAACCGCCAGGCGGCGATACTCGTGCCGACAACGGTGCTCGCCCAGCAGCATTACCAGACCGCCGTGCAGCGATTTTTCGGCTTCCCGATAACCGTCGAGGTGCTCAGCCGCTTCCGCACCCCGGCACAGATACAAAAAACGCTCGACGACCTGAAAACCGGCAAGTGCGACCTCGTCGTCGGCACCCACAGGCTGCTGCAAAAGGACGTCAAATTCAAAAGCCTCGGGCTTCTTATCGTTGACGAGGAGCAGCGCTTCGGCGTCGGCCACAAGGAGCACATAAAGGAAATGAGCCGAGGCGTGGACGTTCTCACGCTGTCGGCAACGCCCATTCCGCGCACGCTGAATATGGCGCTTTCGGGCATACGCGACATGTCCTCGATCGACGAGCCGCCGCAGGACAGACTCCCGGTGCAGACCTTTGTCATGGAGCACGACTGGGGCATTATCTGCGACGCGATACGCCGCGAGATCCAGCGCGGCGGCCAGGTGTATTACCTGCACAACCGCATCGACAACATTGAGCGCACCGCGATAAAGATACGCGAGATGCTCGATAACGAGGTCACCGTCGGCGTTGCGCACGGACAGATGGACAAAGAAATGCTCGCCTCGGTCATGGAGGACGTCACCGAGGGCAAAACGCAGGTGCTCGTCTGCACGACGATCATCGAAACCGGCATCGACATACCAAACGTCAATACGCTCATAATAGAGGACGCCGACAAAATGGGTCTTGCGCAGCTGCACCAGATCCGCGGCCGCGTCGGACGCAGCACGCGCCGCGCCTCGGCCTACCTCACCTTCCGCCAGAACAAGGTGCTCACCGAGGTCGCGGAAAAGCGCCTCGAGGCAATCCGCGAGTTTGCCGAGTTCGGCTCGGGCTTCAAGATCGCGATGCGCGACCTTGAAATTCGCGGAGCGGGCAGCCTTCTCGGAGCGGAGCAGTCGGGGCATATGACCGACGTGGGCTACGATATGTACATGAAGCTGCTGAGCGAGGCCGTGCTCGAGGAGCGCGGCGTCAAGGTCGAGCATCGCGCCGAGTGCTCGGCCGATCTCGCCGTTGCGGCGAACATCCCCGAGGCATATATCCCGGCCGAGGGGCAGCGCATGGATATCTACCGGCGCATCGCGCTTTTGCGCACCGAGGACGAGGCCGACGACCTCATCGACGAGCTTATCGACCGCTTCGGCGACCTGCCCTCGGGCGTGAGCGCGCTTATCCACGTCGCGCTTTTGCGCGGCGAGGCCGGAAAGGCCGGCATAAGCGATATTTCGCAGAAGTCCGGCAAGCTCATATTCGCCCTGCGCGATTTCGACATGGAGCGCATCTCCGCGCTCTACGCGCGCCCCGAGTACAAGGGCGTGCTCAAGGTCGAGGCCGGCACCACGCCGCGCGTCAGCCTGCGCCTGAAATCAAACGCGCGCATCGTCGATCAGGCCCGCAAATTCATCAAAGACTTTTCAGCGGCGCATTGACGCAGCTACGGATACGTATATTTCCGGTTGCCCGGTATCGAGACTGCGTGCAAAACCGTAGTTGCCTCGCACTACGTTAGTGCGAAGTTGAGTTTTGCGGTAGCCCGGTTCGGAACGTTGGAATAAACCGTGCGTGCCTCGCGCTACATTAGTGCGCTGCTGAATTTTGCACCGCATCCCATTGGCTCACCTTGACAGGTGAGACAATGGGGTGCAGCCGAATTTTGCACTAATATAGCACAATCTCATGTGGTGCGAGGTAAATATGGTTTTATCCATTGTTCCGAACCGGGCTACCAGAGATATATGTATCCGTAGGTGCGCCAAATCGCTACTAAAAAGGAGAAGGAATGAAGAGAAAATTACTAAGCGGAGCGCTTGCGCTTGTGATGCTTGCAGGGTGTGCAGCGCCGGTTCCCGATACTCAGAAGCTGCCGGATGCCGACGTGGAAGAGACGCGCGTTGCGTATGTTCCGCTGGATGACCGGCCGGTGAATACGGACAGGGTCGAGTACCTGGCAGGCTCGCTCGGGTACGAGCTTGTCATGCCGGACGCGGAGGATTACCGCACGCGGCTGGACGAGCAGCCGCTTGGCGAAAGCGGCCTTAAATACGGCGACCGCGCGACGCTGTACGAGTGGGTGCTCGAGCAGGAGGACTCGGGCTGCGACAGATACATTTTGTCGCTCGACCAGCTCCTGTCGGGCGGACTTGTCAACTCGCGCTGCTTCACCGGCGCGGACGTGACCCTCGGCGACGGCACGACGATGACGGAGACGGAGCTTATCGAAAGCCTGTTTGCCGCGCTGTCCGCGCCCGAGAACGAGATATGGGTCATCGACACGGTCATGCGCCTTGCGCCGACTGTCGGCTACGACGGCAACACGCTCGAGGACTACAGCACCCTGCGCGAGTACGCGATGCTCGCGCGGCCGGAGCTGAGCGGCGACGAGCTGACGATAGAGAACATTGTGAAGAACTATCCGCTTGACGAAAGCGGCAGCGTCATTGACTTTGACGAGGACATTACCTCCGCGTACTTCAAGGCGCGCGAGCGCAAGCTTGAGCTTATCGACTGCGCGCTCAAGGCGACCGAGGGCATGGACAATGTGCGCTTTCTCATTGGAGTTGACGACTCCGCGCCGTCTGCGAGCATCCAGACAAACGAGCTTGCGTGGCTGCGCCGTGCGATCGACGGCCGCGGTGCGGTGCTGTCCGGCGCGGACGAGGACGGCATGCTCGCCGTGTGCAAAATGTACGCCGAGCTTGACTGTTCCGGCGCGCTGCCCGAGCTACGCGTCCGCTACTTCGGCGGCAGCGAAAACAGCGCCATGAGCGCCTATGACCACCAGACCGCAGACGAGGTCGTGTCCGCGCATCTTGACTATCTCGGCCTTGATTCGACAAATTCCGACACCGAAAACAGGCTGGAGCTTATCGTGCTGACCATGCCTGCCGACGAGAGCAAAAAGAGCCAATACATAAGCGACGCGATAGCCGCGCTGAAAGAAAACCGGAAAAACGGCGTTGCGACCGTTTTGATGGATGCCTCGCGCAATAAGTACGGCGCAGATTTCCAGTCCCGGCTCGTCAAGAGCACCGAGCTTGGCTTCCTCATGGGCTACGCCGGGTACTACGACCTTGCAAACGCAAGCGGCATTGCTCTTGCAAACGGCGTCGCGCGCTGGCTGTGCCTTGCGCAGGGCGGACCCGAGACCCAGGCTCAGCTCGACGATTTCCGCCGCACCCTCGCCGACTCGCTGATAAAGGACATCTGCTATAAAAACGACGTGAAGATCGAGCTTGACGCCTACATTCGCGGCGAGCTTGGCGGCGATCCGGATAATTTCTGCCGCAGCGGCACCGATTCCGACGTCGTTCTGACGAAAGCCCGGCAGCTGCTCGACGAAAGCGCAGCGCCCGTGCTCGATAACCTCGCGCACAGCTCGTACCTCACCGATCTTGGCGGCAGCACCGCCGGCTTCGGCTCGCTTTCCGTCAAAGACCTGAGCTTCCCCTGGCTCCGCATCTTCGAACTCCACATTTTTTTAGAGGCGAATTGACGCAGCTACGGATACGCATATTGCGGTTGCCCGGTTCGAGACTGCGGTGGAAACCGTGAAACTCTCGCGCTTTTTTAGAGGTGCATTAAAATTTTACGAATACGTCTATTGCAGTGTCCCGATTCGGAACATTGGAATAAACCGTAGTTACCTCGCAGCCCATGATATTGTGCTATATTAGTGCAAAATTTGCGCCGCACCATATTGTCTTCCCCTTGCGGAGCTTGAGGGGAAGATGCCGCTTGCG
>OJRP01001487.1_pt1 | contig 11478 bp, 8 predicted proteins | sample 1599201 | NCBI WGS metagenome assembly OJRP01 (sample SAMN03922534, study PRJEB24848) | human gut metagenome | isolation source: stool sample | host: Homo sapiens | place: Germany | collected 2010-05
CCTGCATAAAAGAAACCTATCAATAAAGCAAAAGAAATGCCGGTAGCTTTATTAGCATTGACATTTCTCCCTTTCTGCTTAAGATTCAATATAATAGGAATAGATCCGATAATATCAATGACAGCAAAAAGCACAATAAACGCACTTAAAAATTCTTGAAAATCAAATGATCCAAACATAAACTCCTCCTTTTTTTGAATGCAAATATATTTATTTTTTATACAGTCCGCAAGTATTCTGCTTTTAAACATTAGGAGACGGTAAGAAACAATAAAAAAAATAAAAGTTCTTCCACCTATAAATAATAAATCTCGTTTTATCGTTACCTTTGTATGTTAAACTATAACTTAACGAACAACAGAACTTATGGAAATTACAATGTATGATACACTTTTACAACTCCCTCTCTTCCAGGGATTATGTAAAAATGACTTCACCAATATCATAGGCAAGGTAAAGCTACATTTTCGTAAATACAACGCCGATGATATCATTGTGGAACAAGGTGCACCTTGCACTCAATTAATCTTTCTCTTAAATGGGGAGATAATCTCCCAAACAACCGATAACCGACATTCATACGCCTTATTTGAAACTTTTGGAAGTCCTTTCGTTATAGAGCCCTATTCATTATTCGGCATGCAAACCAACTATACAGCGACTTACAAAGCACGTACAGATATTAACATAGTTACCATAGACAAGTTATTTGTATTGAATGAACTGAACAACTACGAAATCTTCCGCCTTAACTATTTAAATATTCTGAGTAATAGAGCACAAGTGGCATACGAAAAATTATGGAACAGCCACATAGGTAATACAGAAGAAAAAATACTGAATTTTTTAGTGCTGCGCTCCATGAAGCCCGAAGGGAAAAAAATCCTTAAAATCAAAATGGAGGATTTGGCGAGTTTGATTGATGAGACACGAATCAATGTGTCAAAAGTGCTGAATGATTTACAGGAACAGGGATTGGTACAACTCAGCAGAAAGGAAATCTCCATTCCGGCGTTGGAAAAACTGACTGAAAAGAATAAATAATCAGGTAAAACCCCATAAAAATGAAAAGCATAGGCATTTCTGCTTGTGCTTTTTTATTTTTAACCTAACTATTTAATATACTTTGTTAAATAAGTAAATAGAATGAGGATAGTGATGCTTTTTTTTAGCAAATTTGTAAGTCAAATAAAATAGTGCTATGACTGAAAATAAAAATCCATTTTTAAAACCCTATAACACCCCTCATGACACGGCTCCGTTCCATCTTATCAAGATAGAACATTATGAACCTGCCTTGTTGGAAGGAATGAAAGAACAAAATGAGGAAATTGATGCAATTGTCAATAATCCCGAAGCACCGACTTTCCAAAATACCATTGTTGCTTTGGAAAAATCAGGTGCGTTGCTAGACCGCGTAACTACTGTTTTCGGCAATTTGATGAGTGCCGAGACCAGTGACGAGATGCAGGAATTGGCAGAAAAAATGATGCCCGTACTGTCCGAACACAGCAACAACATCAGTCTGAATGAAAAACTTTTTGCTCGTATAAAAGCCGTATACGAACAAAAAGACCAGTTACAACTGAAAGGTGAAGACGCCCAACTGCTGCAAAAGACATACGATGGTTTTGTAAGAAGCGGTGCCAACCTGACCGGTGAGGCAAAAGAAAAGTTCCGCCAACTGAATACCGAATTAAGCATATTGACCTTACGTTTTTCTCAGAATCTGTTGAAAGAAACAAATAACTACGAATTGGCTTTGACGGAAAAACAATTGGAAGGATTACCCGAAAGTTCATTGGAAAGTTATGCTCAAACAGCAAAGGATAAGGGAAAAGAAGGCAGCATCATTACATTGGATGCTCCCAGTTTTGTTCCTTTCATGAAATATTGTGATGACCGTTCACTGCGCAGAGAAGTCTATATGGCTTATAATACCCAATGTACACACAATAACGAATACAACAATGTGGACATCATCAAGCAATTGGTAAACATTCGCATGGAACTGGCTCATTTACTAGGCTTCTCCACTTTTGCCGAGTATAAACTGAAAAAGCGCATGGCCGAAACGAGTGATGCCGTATACAAACTGCTCAACCAATTACTGGATGCCTATACCCCTGCCGCCCTAAAGGAAGTGGCAGAAGTTGAAGCATTGGCACGCGAAATGGAAGGCAATGACTTCCAGCTGATGCCATGGGATTGGGCCTATTATTCAGAAAAGCTGAAAAATAAGAAATTCAATCTGAATGAAGAAGAGCTGCGTCCTTATTTTGAGCTGAGCCAAGTAGAGAAAGGTGTATTCGGTCTGGCTACCCGTCTGTATGGCATCACATTTAAAGAAAATAAAGAAATCCCGGTCTATCATCCCGATGTAAAAGCTTATGAAGTATTCGACAAAGACGGAAGTTTCCTGGCTGTACTTTATACAGATTTCCACCCCCGTGCCGGAAAACGTTCGGGCGCATGGATGACCAGCTATAAGGAGCAGTGGATAGAAAACGGAGTCAACAGCCGTCCCCACGTATCCGTTACCATGAACTTCACCAAGCCATCGGCTGGGAAACCGGCATTGCTGACTTTCTCAGAAGTAAACACTTTTCTACACGAATTCGGACACGCCTTGCACGGAATGTTTGCCAATACCACCTATTCAACCATGAGTGGTACCAGCGTATATTGGGATTTTGTGGAGCTTCCATCACAAATTATGGAAAATTTCGCCACAGAAAAAGAATTTCTCAATACATTCGCCAGACATTATCAGACGGGAGAACCCATTCCTGCCGAACTGATCCAAAAGATTGTAGATGCATCCAATTTCAATGTGGCCTATGCCTGCCTGCGTCAAGTAAGTTTCGGCTTGCTGGATATGGCATGGTACACCCGCCGGGAAACATTTGACGGAGATGTCCGCGCTTATGAAAAAGAAGCATGGAAAAAAGCGCAAGTACTGCCCGGAGTGGAAGACACCTGCATGTCCGTACAGTTCTCACATATTATGGCGGGGGGATATTCTGCCGGATACTACAGTTATAAATGGGCGGAAGTACTGGATGCGGATGCCTTCTCCTTATTCAAGGAAAAAGGAATCTTCAACCAGGAAGTCGCCGCTTCTTTTCGGGAGAATATTCTCTCGAAAGGAGGAACGGAACATCCGATGACCCTTTACAAACGCTTCCGTGGACAAGAACCCAGTATCCATGCCTTGCTGAAAAGAAATGGAATCATCAACTAAAAAACCAAACAATATGAAACTAAAGTCTATTCTTTATATACTAATGCTACTCCCTTTCTTATGGAGTTGCAACAATGAAGACGATGTAGAGGAAATCTTTGCAAGCGGCACATGGCATGTAGTGGATTTCTATGGTAAAGCAAATTGGGACAAACGGAACGGAGAGCCCAAATACAATGCAATGGCACACAATCCGGATAAGACTATCGCAACCGAAGGAAGAAAAGCCTTGGATATCATTCATGGTTTCAACATCACTTTCAAAGCGGATGGTACTTTTACAGGAAGCATACAAAATGGAACCATTGAAGGCACATGGCAAGCGGACGGAAAAGACCGGACAGTAAACATAAACTTTACCAAGACTCCGCCTTCAACAAGCTATAACAACGAGTTCATAGAAGCATTGAATAATGCAATATTTTATCAAGGTGACAGCAATGTTTTATTGCTAGCTCCCGAAGGGAAAAAAACTTATATTCAATTTGCACATAATAAGCAAGACTGAAATAATGGAAACGAAAGAAGAGAAACAACTCAAACTCGACAAACGATACATCCGCATGGCCAGTATTTGGGCGGAAAATTCATACTGTGAACGCCGTCAAGTAGGAGCATTGATCGTAAAAGACAAGATGATCATCTCCGACGGATATAACGGAACTCCTGCAGGATTCGAAAATGTATGCGAAGATGACAACGGAGTCACCAAGCCTTACGTACTACACGCCGAAGCGAATGCTATCACCAAAATAGCACGAAGCAACAACAGCAGCGACGGAGCAACCATGTACGTCACCGCATCTCCTTGCATAGAATGTGCCAAACTCATCATCCAAGCAGGAATCAAACGTGTAGTTTACTCAGAAAAATACCGTTTGGAAGACGGGCTTGATTTATTGAAACGCGCAAATATTGAAGTAATCTATATCAATCCCAATGAATAATAGCAAATAAAGATATGAGCAAAAATCGAACATCCCGTTTTATGCCGGTAATCGTTGCAGTAAGCATCGTAACCGGAATATTGATTGGAACTTTTTACGCCAACCACTTTTCAGGAAACAAATTAGGTATCATTAATACTTCATCCAACAAACTGAATGCATTGTTGCGTATCATTGACGACCAATATGTAGATACAGTGAACATGGGTGAACTGGTGGAAGATGCTATGCCGCAAATTCTAGGTGAGCTGGACCCCCACTCTTCTTATATTCCGGCAAAAGACCTGGAAGCTGTAAATTCTGATTTAAAAGGAAGTTTCAGCGGAATCGGTATCCAGTTTACCATCCAGCAAGATACCATCCATGTAAACAATGTCATCCAAGGCGGACCATCAGAAAAAGTGGGTCTGATGGCAGGAGACCGCATCATAGAAGTGGATGACAGTGCCTTTGTAGGAAAAATTGTCACCAACTATGAATCCATGAAAAGACTGAAAGGTCCCAAAGGCAGTGAGGTAAAACTTGGCGTTTTTCGTCCGGGAGAAAAAGAAACTTTACATTTCACCATTGTTCGTGGTGACATACCGGTAAAGAGTGTAGATGCCGCCTATATGCTGAATGACAAATTCGGTTACATAAAAGTAAACAAATTCGGTGAAACGACTTATCCCGAATTATTGATTTCATTAGCCAAGCTAAATCAGGCAAACTGCGAAGGAGTGGTCATCGACTTACGCGGTAATACCGGTGGATATATGGGTGCAGCAATTCAGATGGTAAACGAATTCTTACCCAAAAACAGACTCATCGTTTATACACAGGGACGCAAGTCTCCACGCGAGAACTATACATCCAACGGAACCGGAAGCAGCCAGAAAATGCCCATTGTCGTATTGATGGACGAAGGTTCGGCTTCTGCCAGCGAAATTTTTGCCGGAGCTATCCAAGACAATGACCGGGGGACAATCATCGGGCGCCGCTCTTTCGGAAAAGGGCTGGTACAACAACCTATCGACTTCAGCGATGGTTCAGCCATCCGTCTGACAATTGCCCGTTACTATACTCCGTCAGGACGCTGCATACAGAAACCGTATGTAAAAGGTAATGACGCAAATTATGAAATGGATATCCTGACCCGTTACGAACACGGAGAATTTTTCTCACAAGACAGTATCAAGCAGGATCAAAGCCAAATCTTTGAAACTTCTTTAGGCCGTCCTGTATATGGAGGTGGAGGTATTATGCCCGATATCTTTGTACCACAGGATACTACCGGCATGACTTCCTATTATCGCATGGCTGTTAATCGCGGACTGACCATCCAGTTTGCTTTCCAGTATACGGACAACCACCGTGCCGAAATGCAAAAATATGAAACAGAGGAAAGCCTGCTGCAATATTTGAAGCATCAGAATATTTTGGAACAATTCGCCCGTTTCGCTGAGAACAAAGGGCTAAAACGTCGCAACATATTGATGTATAAATCACAGAAACTGTTTGAAACAAATTTATACGGAAACATCATTTATAACATGCTGGGCATGGAAGCTTATATAGAATACTTGAACAAGAGCGACAAGACTGTCCTCAAAGCATTGGAAGTATTGGATAAAGGTGAATCATTTCCCAAAGCTCCCGAACAACCCATAGAACCGAAAGTAAGCGATGAAGGAACTAAAAAAACAACTGCGCAAGCAGATAGCGCAAGAAAAGCGCCGTCACGGCATCACCGAATTAATAACGAAGTCCGCTGCTTTGCTTGAGAAACTGGAACAGCATCCCAAGTTTGCATCGGCCCGTACCGTTTTGCTCTATTATTCATTGGATGATGAAGTACAGACACATGACTTCGTTGAAAAATGGCACCGGCAGAAAACAGTTTTGCTGCCGGTAGTCAAAGGAGATGAGTTGGAACTTCGTATTTATACAGGCAGGCAAAACCTGAAAACCGGTGAGGCTTATCACATAGAGGAACCGACGGGAGAAGCATTTACAGCGTATGAGAAGATAGACTTCGCCATTATACCGGGTGTTTCTTTTGATGCCCGAGGCAACCGGTTGGGAAGAGGAAAAGGATATTATGACAAATTACTGCCTCTTCTTCATTCCTATAATATAGGTATATGTTATAACTTTCAAGTAAACGAAAAGCTGCCTGTCGAACCTTTCGACCGGAGAATGGATGAAGTCTGGACTGAGAATGGAATATTGAAATAGAATCTATCGTGATACGGACTGTTCCATAAGCTACTCTTACACATTACACTTCTTCAAGTGCGGGCTTTATGAGAAAGATAAGAAAAATCCGTCAAAATCCGCACCTGACAGGAAGTATTGCAGGAAACTTCGGGGATACCAAAGAAACAGCAGAAGACCATCCAGTCAACGGAAAATAATATTGACTATCACTTGTGCGCCGACCTGCTTATTCAGATTTTTCACCAATAAATCACGCCCCATCATCAACTCCTGACGAAGCACGGACGAAGTGAGATGTACATAAAGAATTTGATTCTTAATATAAAGATTACTCGTATATTTAGTAATGGCAGGTCCCACCACATCTTTCCATGCCTGTATCAGACGATACTCGTTCAGTGGCGCCTCCAAAGCATTCTGCCGGAAGAATTTCCGAATCATCTCCCCTATTTGTTCCGCATCATTACGTTTCATTCAGCCATTTCCTTTCTTTCTGTCACTTCTCCGTCTTCTACAGCAAAGACTTTGTATTCTCTTTCTATCTTCTTCAATATTTTATCCAAATGATCCCGATTGGTATCCGTAATGAAAATCTGCCCGAAACGATCTCCGGCTACCAGTTTTACAATCTGTTCCACACGAAAAGCATCCAGTTTATCAAAAATATCATCCAACAACAATAAAGGAGTAGTATTGCCGCCCGTTTTCTTCAAAAAGTCAAACTGAGCTAATTTCAAGGCGATAAGATAAGTTTTGTTTTGTCCTTGTGACCCCTCCCGCTTTATCGGAAAATCCCCCAACTGCATAATCAAGTCATCTTTATGAACTCCCTTCAACGAATATCCCATTACACGGTCGCGCCGACGGCTCTCCTTGATAATATCCAGCAATCCCCCACTCATAGCATGAGATTCATACGCCAGATTCACTTTCTCTTTATCTTGAGAGATATAAGAATAAAAAGACTGGAAAGTAGGTATAAACTCAGCAATAAACTCACTACGCTTCTTAAAGACGACCTCACCCGCAGATGCCATCATCTCCTCCCATACCAGCATTAATTCCTCATCGAATTCCTGTTCCGATTTCAACAAAGCATTACGCTGCGTCAATGCTTTATTATAACGTATCAGCGCATCCAAATATTCCTTATCATATTGCGATATCACCACATCCATAAAACGACGGCGCCCGTCACTACCTCCTGCAATCAGCTCCGCATCAGCAGGAGACACCATTACAAGGGGAATAAAGCCAATATGATCCGATAAACGGTTATATTCCTTTTTATTCCGCTTGAATTGCTTTTTCTGACGACGTTTCAATCCACAATATACCTCTTCCGGCTCACCTTGATCTGTTTCATAGAAACCCTGAATTACAAAGAATTCTCCTTCATGACGGATATTTTGCGAATCAATAGGATTAGTGGCACTCTTACAAAAAGAAAGATAATAAACCGCATCCAGCAAATTTGTCTTCCCCATACCGTTTTGTCCGATAAAACAATTCATCTTCGGCGAGAATTCCAATTCCGCCTGCTCCAGGTTTTTATAATTCAATATCGAGATGCGTTTCAGTATCATAGAACTTCTATTTAATTGAGGATACAAAATTAGAGATAAAAACGGGAAAAACTAAAAAAATATGCCCGTAAATTTCATTAATACATAGAAATGAACTACTTTTGCTGACCGAAAAAGAATATCCGAAAAATAATAAAAAAGTAAATATAAAAATGGCAGAACAAAAACACACTCAGGACCCATTAGATATGGAAGAAGCACTGAGTACCTCAGAAGCATTCCTTATCAAGTACAAAGGAAGAATCCTTGGAACTATTGCAGCAGTAGTGATTATCATAGCTGGTTTCATGGGATATAAGCATTTTATTTCTGACCCCAATGAAGTAAAAGCATCAGAAGCTTTATTTAAAGGAGAACAATATTTCGGAGCTGATAACTTTGAAACCGCATTGAATGGTGACAGTATCGGTTACAAGGGTTTTCTGAAAGTAGCAGATGAATTCAGTGGAACCGCTGCTGGTAATTTGGCCAATGCTTATGCAGGTATCTGCTATGCACAGTTGGGTAAATATGAAGATGCAGTGAAATATCTGGATAAATTCAGCGCTAAAGACCAGCTGGTGAGCCCTGCCATTTTGGGAACTATCGGTAACTGTTATGCTGAAATGGGACAATTGGACAAAGCTGCAGGAACTTTGCTGAAAGCAGCGGATAAAGCAGACAGCCAGGCATTGAGTCCTATCTATTTGATCCAAGCTGGTCAATTGTTCGAAAAGTTGGGCAAGAATAGTGAAGCTGTTAAAGCATACACTTTGGTGAAAGAAAAATACTTCAATTCTTACCAGTCAATGGACATTGATAAGTACATCGAACGTGCATCCATCAAATAAGAAAAGAATATACCTTAATGATATAAAGAGGTTGTCTGCACCTGTGTACAGATAACCTCTTTCTTTTATTAAACCACTAAAACTAAAAAACAATGGCAACAGCGTATCATAACTTATCTGATTACGATTTCAATTCAGTTCCTAATGCAGAAAATATGCGTTTCGGTATCGTAGTATCCGAATGGAACAATAACATTACCGGCCCCCTATTGGAAGGAGCCATAAGTACCTTGAAGAAACATGGCGCAAAAGATAAAAATATTTTAGTAACTTTGCCGCCTATTGGAAAATTAAATTTTCGCCCCGGCAATGAAAATCAAACTCTTCACGATACCCAATCTGCTGACTCTGTCGAACCTGTTCTGCGGTTCGGCGGCGGTGGTTTCGGCGCTGGTTTGGGGCGACCTGAAGCTGGCCTTCGGCCTGATGGTTCTGGCCGCCGTGTTCGACTTTTTCGACGGCTTCGCAGCGCGTCTGCTCAACCAGAGTTCGCCCATCGGGCTGCAACTCGATTCGCTGGCCGACGACATCTCATTCGGACTGGCCCCGGCGGCGATCATGTATTCGCTCTATCAATGGATGCCCGGCATCTGGCTGCCCGAAGGGTATCCGGGGCTGGCCGTTTTCGTCTTTACGGCCTGCGCCGCGTTGCGGCTGGCGAAATTCAATATCGACGACACGCAGCGCACGGAGTTCTGCGGACTGCCCAGCCCGGCGGCGGCGATGCTCTGCGGTTCGCTGGGGCTGTTGTTCGAGACCAGCGGACTGGAGCTTCCGCGCGAGGCGATTTCTGCCATTGCCGTGGTCGTGGGACTGCTGATGATCTCGAATTTGAGGATGTTCGCCCTCAAATTCCACGGCTTCGGCTGGAAAGGGAACGAACTGCGCTACGGATTCATCATCGCGGCCGTCGTGACGGCCGTCCTCCTGCGCGGTTACGCCGTGCCGGCGATCATCGTGCTGTATATCCTCGTTTCGCTCGTGCGGGGGCTTGCCTGCCGGACAAAAGGCTGTGGGAAAGCCGAATAGTTGTATATTTAAAATTTTTTAATTACATTTGCCGCGGATTTCCGCTCTTTGGCTGACATGTCGAGATTTTCGAACCGCATATTGCTGACGCTCCTGCTCGGTCTGTTTTTTGCAGCGCCCGAGGCGGTGCGCTCCCAGGGCTTCGATGCGAAGACCTTGCAGCGCGCGCAGCGCAACGGCCAGACGGGTAACCTCTACGGCAGCAATCCCTACGAGCAGACCGAAGGCGAGGAGGGCGAGAACCAGCAGCCGCAGGACACCACCAAGAAGGAACGGAAAATCCGCAAGCCGCTCGAGTCCTATTTTTTCAATGACTCGATCCGCGCGCTGAACAACTTCAAATGGCACGTGAGCCGCGATTTCAACCGCGTCGAGATCGGGCCTTTGGACACCACGCTGACCGATTACCGGATCGACTATCCGTTCTACCGGGAGGACGTGGGCGACATCGCCCAGGGGGCTTTGGGCCAGACGTCGCTGCCGTTGAACTATTTCCGGCGTCCGCAGTTCTTTGACTTCAGTTTTGCGAGTCCCTACTACGCGTACACCTACAACATGGAGAACGTGCCCTTCTACAACACGAAGAAGCCGATGATCCGGATGAATTACGCAGAGTCGGGGCAGAAGCGTTTCCGTGAGGAGAATTTCGGCATCATGCATGCGCAGAACATCTCTCCGACGACGGGTTTCAACATCGACTACAAGGCGCGGGGCACGCGCGGCCAGTACGTCTGGTCGCGGACCAAGAACCACAACCTTGCGGTGGCCGTCAGCCACACGGGCAGGCGGTATTCGGTCCATGCGGGCTACTACAACAACCACATCGAGCAGCAGGAGAACGGCGGCGTGGTCGGCGAGTGGGCCATTGCGGACACGACGTTCGAGATGCCTTCGGGCGTGCCGATGCGGCTGGCCGACGCCGAGGCCAAGAACCTCTACCGCAACAACGCCTTCTTTGTCACGCAGTCCTACGGCATCCCGCTGCAACGGCTCACGGAGAGCGATTTCTCGATGGCGAACCTCTCGGCGGTGTATATCGGCCATTCGTTCGAGTACAGTTCGTGGAGCAAGGTCTACACCGACAGGAACGAGCCTTATACGAATGAACGGGACCACCGGGACGAGAACGGCGATTTCGTCTCCGCGGAGGGGCATTATTACGATAACTGGTTCATCAACCCTGCGGAGACGCGTGACTCGATCTACGAGCGGAACATTTCGAACCGTTTCTTCGTGCAGGCGCAGCCCTGGGACCGGAACGGAATCGTGGGGACGCTCGACGCCGGCATCGGCATCGACATGCACACCTACTCGCAATTCGAACTGAAAGATTACCTGACGGGGAAGTACACGAAGGTCAACAAGACGAGTTACTTCTTTTACGGCTCCGTCAGCGGAAAGATAAAGAAATATGTCGACTGGGACGGAAACCTCCGTTTCTACCCGTCGGGATACAGAGGCGGAGATCTCTCGATCGGCGCGCACCTCGCGCTGAAAGGCTATCTGCGCGGACACCCCCTGATTCTCGAAGGCCGGTTCTCGATGGACCGCCGCTCGCCGACCTACTGGCAGGAGAATCTGTTCTCTAACCATTATATATGGAACACTCCTTTAAGCAAGGAGAATGAAACTCGGTTTGAGGT
>OJRP01001489.1_pt1 | contig 11474 bp, 10 predicted proteins | sample 1599201 | NCBI WGS metagenome assembly OJRP01 (sample SAMN03922534, study PRJEB24848) | human gut metagenome | isolation source: stool sample | host: Homo sapiens | place: Germany | collected 2010-05
TTCCTGCGCTTCGTAGATGCGCACCATGTTTCGGGGTGTGATCTCGCGGATGAAGTATACTTCGGGGGCTTCGGTCTTTTCGCCGCCCTGAGCCGATCCGCAAGCCGTCAAAGGCAGGACCGACAGCAGTATGATCACATACATTCTATTGATCATGTCGATTGGATTTATTTGCGTAACAGATAGTTGATAATCAGGTAACCGCCCGCCGCCTGCGCGAGCATGCCGGGAATCCCGATGCGGAAATCCTGCACGGCGGCGGCCGCCGAACCCGTGAAGGCCCATTCTCCCAGCGTACCCGCCGTCTGGTAGAAGAGCACCACGCCCGCCAGCAGCGGCAGCGTCGCGCGGCCGAACCGCCGTGCGGCGAATCCGGCGGCTGCGGCCAGCAGTACGGACTTGAGCAGAATCGCCGGCAATGCCGCCGCGGCGGGCATTCCGAACAGCGCGGAGTTGACCAGCGGCGACAGCACGGCGGTCAGCAGGCCCACGCGCCAGCCGTATTTGTAGGCGCCGACGAGCGTGAAGAAGTAGATCGGCAGCATCGTGGGACCTCCCAGCTGCACGAGGTGGCACAACTGCGGCAGGACGATGTTGCCCGCCGCGAACAGGGCTGCCGCGAGGTATGTACACGTCTCCCGGTAGCCGGTCGAATATGTTGTTACAGATGATGTTTTCATGGTTATTTCAATTAAAGGTTTAACTTTAGTCCGCCGAAGACCGTCGCCCGGGGCATCGGGTATCCGGCATTGATCTCATAACGTTCGGCCAGCAGGTTTTCGCCCCGGACGAAGATCGTCAGCAAACGGTTTACGCGCAGCGACGCGCGCAGGTTCCAGAGCACGAATCCCGCTTCCCGGACTTCCGGATCGGGAGCCGCCGCCGTGTAAAGCCCTGCGATGTACTGCACGCCCGTCGACACCGACCAGCGGCCCTTCCCGAAATCGCCTCCGGCGTAGAGTTTGTGTTCGGGGGACGCCGGCACGGGATACTCCATCCGGAGCCAGCTGTAATTGGCATTGACGCTCCATCCCCCGCCGATGCGCCATGCGGCGTCGGCCTCCGCGCCCCAGTTTTCGATCCGGGCCTGGTTGAGCAGGATGTTGCGGCCGTCTGCCCTGCCGCGCCGGATGATGTCCTCGCCCTTGATATAAAAGAGGTTGACGCCGTACGACACGCTTCCTCCGGCCAGCCGCTGGGTCCACGAAAGTTCGTAGTTCCACAGCCGTTCGGGCTTCAGATCGGGATTCTTCACCCCGAACATGTAGAGTTCGCGGAGCACCGGGTTGCGGAAGCCCTTGCTCACCATCGCCTTCAGCGCTCCGTCGCGTGCGGCCCGCAGCGAGATGCCCGCCTGCGGAACCCACTCCGTGCCGGTGCGGGTGTGGTGGTCGATACGCACCCTGGCGTCGACGGTGAGGCGTCCCAGCGACTGCCGGAAATCGGCGTATCCGGCGATTTCGTCCTCCGTCTGGTCCACGATCGGCTCCTCGCGGCCGTCTGCCGTGAACCGGTTCCACGCCCGGCCCCCGAAACGCTGCCAGTCGATGCCCGCCGTCAGGCGGCTGCCGCGCCACAGTCCGGCGCTCTGATACCACGAGACGCCCAGCATCCGGTCCTTCGAGTTGAAACGGTAGTCGCGCGGCTCCTCGCCTGCGCCGTAGCCGTCATTGATCCGGTGACGGCCCCAGTTGTAGAAGAACTTCAACGCGCCCGAAGTCCGGTCGTACGAGTTTTCCAGTGAGACGGATGCCATGCCGCGCGTGATGCGGGAGTCGTTGTCGAAGACGGGCGCGGTGATTTCGCCCGGATTCGAGGCGTTGAAGTGTGTCAGGTTCACATCGGCGTAAGCGTTCCAGCGGCGGCTGATCTCGTAGCCGACCTTGGCATATCCGCCGTACTGCTCGAAACCCATGTCGGCGCGGTGGCCGTCCGTGCGGTTGTACGAGCCGGTCACGATGCTCGTGAAGCGGCCTTTGCGGATGCGGTTGGCTGCTTCGTCTGCAAGGTGTTCCACGAGCCGTAGCCCACGTTCAGGTCGGTTCTCACGCCTTCCTCGCGCTGCCGGCGGGTGACGATGTTGATCACCCCGCCCATGGCGTTCGAGCCGTAGAGCACCGACGCCGGTCCGCGCGCCATCTCGACCCGCTCGGCGAGCATCGACTGGTAGGCGTCGGCGATCGGATGGCCGAACAGTCCCATGTACTGCGGATGCCCGTCGATCAGCACGAGTATCTGGGCCGCCGACCCTCCGCCGATGCCGCGCAGGCTGATGCCTCCGGCCGCGCCGTCCGAGACGCCGTAACCCATCACGCCGCGTCCCGTGACGAACAGCCCCGGAACCTGTTCCGTGAGCAGCGGAAGCACCGATGCCTCCTGCCGGCGGACGATTTCGTCGCGGTCCACGACCGCCACCGACATCGGCAGGTGGCGGATGTCCGAGGCGTAGCGCGCCCCCGTCACCACCACCGAGTCGATCGCGACGTTCTTTGCCGCCTGCCCGGTCTCCTGCGCGGTCTCCTGTGCGCCGTATGCGGCGCCGGCAGCCGTGCAGGCCAGTAAAATCGAAAGAATCTTGTTCATTGTTCCGTATTTGATTTGTTTTTCGGTCTCCCCCGCCGCAGGCTTGCGGACGAAGGCTGTGGACGGTTCTTTCCGCCCTTCGCCGGAATCAGGGCGCGCCCTTGCCGGCCGTCAGAAACCCTTCGATCAGCGGCAGGCACTCCGCGGCGGTCCGCGCTCCGGCGCAGAGCCGCTCCACGGGACAGATGCCGTCTCCGGCGCGGTTGATGATGTGGGGCACGGCGACCGTGTAACTTACCGGAATCCCGGCTCCGTTCAGCAGTTCCAGCGCCGCGTGGCTCACCACGTCGGCGAAGAGTTCCCTCACACGGCCCGCGGCCATCAGCGCCGCAGCGCCCTTTCCGACCACCTTGTCGGCCACGAACGCGCCGTCGAGCAGTTCCGGCTCCTCGTGCAGCAGCCTCCAGAGGTCCCGGACGCCCCGTTCGCGGAATATCCGGATCGTGTCGCCGTTGCGCACGACGCACGAGCATCTCTCGGCGAAGAGCAGGTCTATGGCCTGCCGGTCCTTGTTTGCGTTGTCTGTTCCCATTTTTTCCGAATTTGCGGTCAATAGCCGAATCGTTCCGCCGCGCGGCGCATCGACGCTACGATCTCCACGCCGAACGGGCAGCGCGTTTCGCATGCGCCGCACCCGATGCACTCCGATGCGTGGTGCGTGAGCGCGGCGTAATGTTCACGCACGGTTTCCGGGATTTCGCCCTGCGCCACGGCGAGGTTGTGGAATTTATGGACCGTCGCGATGTCTATTCCCGCCGAACAGGGGGCGCAATGGCCGCAGTACATGCAATGCCCTTCCCAGGTAAACCGCTCCATGCCGGCCATTGCGGAGGCATAGTCCCTTTCGGCGGGCGATGCGCCGCACCAGTCGAGTGCGGCCCGGATTTCGTCCTGCGTCCTGCATCCGACCATCACGGAAGCCACGCCCGGCCGCGTCAGGGCGTATTCGATACACTGCACCGGCGTCATGGCCTTCCCGAACGGGGAATTCTCCGCATTCAGCAGGTCGCCGCCGCCGTAGACCTTCATGGCGTCGATGCCCACGCCCGTCCTTTCGCACAGTTCGTAGAGCCGTTCGCGGTCGGGGTCGATGTTGCGCAGCGCGCCGGCGTAACTCTCCTCGGCCCACAGGGCCTCGACGTCGTCGCCGGCCGGTTGCAGGTCGTAGCAGGGGTTTACCGAGAACATCAGCACGTCCACCAGTCCCGTTTCGACGGCCATCCGGGCCACCGCGGGATTGTGGCTGCTGATGCCGATATGGCGGATTCGCCCCTCCTCCCGAAGCCTTTGCGCGATGCGGATGATCTCCCCGCCGAAGACGCGGTGAAAATCCGCCTCGGCGTCGACGTAGTGGATCATGCCGATGTCGAGACAGTCCGTCCGCAGCTGTTGCAGCTGAAGGTCGAACGACGCGAGGGTTTTCTCCGGGTCGCGGGTGCGCAGGTACTGCCCGTTCTCCCAGGTCGTGCAGAGGTGTCCCTGAATGACGAAGTCCCCACGGCGGCCTTCGAGCGCCGCGCCGATGTTCGTCCGCAGTTCGGGATTCGGCGAGTAGACGTCGATGATGTTGACGCCGTGCCCGATGGCGAAGTCGAAATCGGCGCACACCTCTTCCGGCGTTTTGTGGATGAAGCCCTCGCAGCCGAGTGCGACGGCGCTCACGCGCAGGCCCGTTCTGCCCAAAATTCTGTATTCCATGATCGTCCTCGATTTTCCGTTTCGCCGGGTTCCGGATTCCGGAACCTTCCGTTCACGATGCAAAGATAGTCCGAAAACAGGATTCCCGAAGTAACCGGATTACGGATGTTTCTACCTGAATTACTGATTCGGCGCTCCGGAAACGAACCGCCCGCCGGTCTCTCGACGGCGGGCGGCTTTGTCTTGCGCGGATGCGGTTATCGGTATATCTCGTTCAGCAGGCGGGCCAGGCGGTGTCCGCCGCGCAGGAACTGCCGTTCGACGACGGGCGTGTACTTGAAGAGGTAGTCGTACGAAATATCGGTCCCTTCGGGGGTGAAGCCGTAAATCTCCTTGCAGATTTCGTGCGTCTCCTTCACCCAGTCGGCCGGCTCTCCGGCGGCGATCTGCGCAGCCTCTTCGTCCGTCAGCCGGTCGATCTGCTGCTGCCACTCGCTGTAACTCCATTTGTGGACCGCCTCGGGAATGTTCGTATCCCAGACCGAATGCAGGTTCGTGTCGCGTCCGAAGAAACGCACGGGCCGCTTGTTGCCGCCCAGGTCGCTCAACCGTCCGAGGTGCATCGGGCAGTGCATGTCCCCGACCAGGTGAATCAGCATCTTGAGCGAGAGCGTCTCCTCCTCGGGTGTGAGGCGTCCCGACTTGAGTTTCTCCGTGAGTCGGGTCACCGCCGTCAGCACGTCGCCCCCGGGATTCCGGGACATGCTCTCCAGCGTCTCGCCTTCGTCGATATTGAGGTAGTGCCAGGTTTTCGAATAGGCGTATTCGGGCCAGTAGCTGGCGAAGTCGAGCCAGTTGGCGATATACACGGGCGAGTAGCCGTCGAGCGCCTTGCGGACCTTCTCTGCCGCTTCGGGCGTCAGACGGCATTCGGCGATATACGCCGTCACGTCGTGCCCCTTCTGTCCCCATGCGAACGCCCCGCGGGCGAAAAGAAGACATAAACTCGTCAGAATCAGCCTTTTCATCTGTACCCGGTGTTTGCGCTCCGTGCGGTTAGTGGTTCATCGTGGCGAGGAACTCCTCGTTGGTGTCGGTGAGTCCCATCTGTTTCTGGAGGAACTCCATGGCTTCGACGGGCGTCATGTCCGAGAGGTACTTGCGCAGCACCCACGTGCGGTTCATCACGTCGCGCGGCAGCAGCAGGTCTTCGCGGCGGGTTCCCGAGGCGATCACGTCCACGGCCGGGTATACGCGCTTGTTGGCCAGCTTGCGGTCCAGCTGCAACTCCATGTTGCCCGTACCCTTGAACTCCTCGAAGATCACTTCGTCCATCTTCGAACCGGTGTCGATCAGCGCCGTGGCGATGATCGTCAGCGAACCTTTCTCCTCCGTGTTGCGGGCTGCGCCGAAGAAACGCTTGGGCTTGTGCAGGGCGTTGGCGTCGACACCTCCCGAAAGCACCTTGCCCGAGGCGGGCTGCACGGAGTTGTAGGCGCGGGCCAGACGGGTGATCGAGTCGAGGAAGATCACCACGTCGTGGCCGCTCTCGACCATGCGTTTGGCCTTGTCGAGCACCATTTCGGCCACTTTCACGTGGCGCGAAGCCTGCTCGTCGAAAGTCGAGGCCACGACCTCGGCCTTCGAGTTGCGGGCCATTTCGGTCACCTCCTCGGGGCGTTCGTCGATCAGCAGTACGATGATGTACACCTCGGGATGGTTGTCGGCGATGGCGTTGATGATCGACTGCATGAGCACCGTCTTACCCGTCTTGGGCTGGGCCACGATCAGTGCGCGCTGGCCCTTGCCGATGGGGGAAAAGAGGTCCACGATGCGCGTGGACATGTTGTTGTGGCCGTTGCCCGTGAGGCAGAATTTCTCGCTGGGGAACAGCGGCGTCATAAATTCGAACTGCACGCGGTCGCGGATGTACTCCGGGGCCAGACCGTTGATTTCGTTCACGCGCACCAGCGGGAAGTATTTCTCACCCTCCTTCGGGGGGCGGATCGCGCCGTTCACCGTGTCGCCGGGCTTCAGTCCGAAGAGTTTGATCTGCGAGGGCGAAACGTAGATGTCGTCGGGGGAATTGAGGTAGTTGTAGTCGGCCGAGCGGAGGAATCCGTAGCCGTCGGGCATGATCTCCAGCACGCCTTCGCCTTCGATCTCCCCTGCGAAGTCGTCCTTGGTGATGACCTCCTCTTCGATGTATCGGGGAGCCTGTTCCGTGTGGGTCTCCTGCGCGGCGGCAGGGACCGCCGTTTCCTGCACCGCCTGCACCGCCTGCACCTCCGGCGTCGCCTGCGCTTTGGGCTTGCGGCCCCGGCGTTTGGGTTCGGCCTTCGCCGGCTCTGCCGCGGGCGTTTCGGACGGCGTCCGCGCGGGGCCTTGGCCTTCGGCGCGGCGGTCTGCGGGGCTGCTTCCTGCGCCGGCTCTGCGGCGGTTTCCGAAACCTCCCCTTTCGCTCCGGCCTCATTTTCCGCAGGAGCCTCCTCCGGGGTGTCCGTCCCGGCTATTTTCTCTATCAGTTCGCGCTTTTTAATCATAACGTTCTTGATACCCAATGCTTTGGCTATCTCACGCAACTCGGCAAGGCTTTTCCCTTCCAGCGCTTTCAGATCTTGCATAGTTTATTTCCGTTGAATGTGATTTTCAGAAACAGGACGGTCGTCCTGTTCGTTGGAATTCGCATGCAAAGATAGTGCATTATTTTGAATTACAAAATAAAAAAGCGCCTTTACTTCCCTGAACGGCAGGGTGAAGAGCATTGTCCGGGGCCGAAATACCTACTAATGGCGATTGCGGGTCCCGGAATTTTGCGCGACCTTTGTCCCGAAAACAATGAAACGGGGATTTTCGGCCATTGCATTGTTTGTATTGTTAATGTTTGTGTGTGAAAAACCCTTCCGCGCCGCGGAAGGGTTTTTTGTGTCAGTTTGCGGTCCGGTATTCGTTGGGCGAACACCCCACCACCTTCTTGAACAGACGCGTGAAGTGCTGCGGGTAGCGGAATCCCAGCGAGTAGGCGATTTCGCTGATCGAGCGTCCGGGGTCGAAGATGCGTTCCTTGGCGATGTCGATCACCTTGAGCTGGATGTACTCCTGCGCCGATTTCCCGGTCTCCTTCTTCACCAGGTCGCCGAAATAGTTGGCCGACAGGTGCAGCTGCTCGGCGCACCAGCGCACCGACGGCACGCCGTCCCGCTCGGGGCGGTCTCCTGCGAAATAGTCGCCCAGCAGACGCTCGAATCCGGCCAGCACGTCGCGGTTGACGTTGTTGCGCGTGATGAACTGCCGTTCGTAAAACCGTGTGCTGTAATTCAACAGCAGCTCGATGTTCGAGACGATCAGCGTGCGGCTGTGTTTGTCGATCGCATGTTTCAGCTCCGATTGGATGTTTTGCAGGCAGTCCATCACGACCTGGCGCTCCTGCTCCGAAAGGTGCAGGGCCTCGTTCACCTCGTAGGAGAAGAACGTGTAGCCCGCGATGTTGCGCCCGAGCGAGGTGCCGCGCAGCAGGTCGGGATGGAACAGCAGCGCCCGGCCTTTGGGCGGAACCTGCGGCTTATCCTTCACCTCCACCTCGACCACCTGCCCCGGAGCCATGAATACGAGCGTTCCCTCCTGATAGTCGTAGTAGTTACGTCCGTAGCGCAAATCGCCGCACTTCACGTCCTTGAGGAAAACGGCGTAAAATCCGAAGCAGTGGCGGTAATGGCCGGGAGGAATGGGTTCCGCCTTCGAAAAGTCGATGACGCTCACCAGCGGATGCAGCGTCTCCACGCCGCGCGATTCGTTGTACTGGAAGATGTTGTCGTATTTGACCACCGTGCCCATATGCTGAAATAGTTTTGTTTGTCGCAAAATTAGCGGATTTTTCGATACCTGCTCCGCCTTCCGCCCCGAATCGGTAATTATGGTACGACGAACCGTAATCGGGGTATGCCCGGCGCCCGGCGTCCGCCCTACTTTTGCGGTGTGAAACCGTGTAAATGGATCGAACGATGAAAAAGAGACTTATTTTGGCGACGATGGCGGCATTCGCCGTTTCGGGAGCCGGGGCGCAGCAGCCCTCCGGAAAAGTGCTGGTGGCCTATTTCTCCCACAGCGGCAACACCCGTGAGGTGGCGCGGCAGATCAGCGAGGCCACGGGCGGAGATCTGTTCGAGATCGTTCCCGCGACGCCCTACCCCACGGAATACCGGGCCGTGGTCGACCAGGGCAAAAAGGAGATCGAAGCCGGGGTGCGCCCCGCGCTGAAAAACCCCGTCGGCGACCTTTCGCAGTACGACGTGATTTTCGTCGGCTCGCCCTGCTGGTGGGCGACCATAGCGCCTCCCGTGGCGACGTTCCTCTCCTCCTGCGACTTGGCGGGCAAGACCGTCGTGCCGTTTATGACTCACGAGGGCAGCGGCATGGGACACAGCGAGGCCGACATCCGCAGACTCTGCCCGCGGTCGACCGTCCCCGACGGACTCGCCGTCCGCGGCAGCGCGGTGCGCAACTCGAAGGATGAGGTCGGCAGGTGGGTCCGCGCCCGCTTGAAAAACGGATTTTAGAAAGCGGCCGGTTGCTTCAGCGCGCCTTCCTTCCGTTTCGCGCCCGGATAACCCGAACGATTCGGGTTTCCGGGCGTCTTTATCCGCAGAAATAGACGCAGCCGTAGATCAGTCCGGCCGCCAGGGCGCCCAGCAGCGGTCCCGCCACGGGAACCCAGCTGTAATCCCATCCGCTGCCTCCTTTGCCCCGGATCGGCAGGAGGGCGTGCGCCAGCCGCGGCGGCAGGTCGCGCGCGGGGTTGATCGCGTAGCCCGTCGTGCCGCCCAGCGACATGCCGATGGCCATGATGAGCATCGTCACCGGAAGGCTTCCCAGACTTCCCATCCCGATTTCGGGGGTGTTCTGCTCGTTGCCGATGGCGAGGATCACGAACACCAGCAGGAACGTGCCGACCACCTCGCAGAAGAGGTTGCGCGGTTTGTCCATGATGGCGGGCATCGTGCAGAAGACACCTAGCTTCGCCGCGGGGTCGTCCGTCGCGTCGAAATGGTCCTTATAATAAAGGTAGACCACGACGGCGCCGCAGAATCCGCCCAGCAGCTGCGCGGCGACGTATCCCGGGACGTACGCCCACGGGAACGACCCCGCCACGGCCAGTCCCACCGAGACCGCAGGATTGAGGTGCGCGCCCGAATAAGGCCCTGCGATCAGCACGCCGCACATCACGGCCAGTCCCCAAGCGATCGTAATCACGATCCAGCCGCCGTCGAAACCTTTCGATCGTTTGAGGACGGTCGATGCGACCACCCCGTCGCCCAGCAGTACGAGCACCAGCGTTCCGATGAACTCGAACAGGCATTTGGTGAACAAGCTAATTTCCATATCCGCTTTCGTTTTAGTCGTTTTTCTCGCGCAAAACCCGCCGCACGGCGTCTTCCCAGCCGGCGACGGCCTTTGCGATCTGCGTGCGGTCGGCCGCGGGTTCGAAAATATGCTCCGCCTGCCACTGCTTCCTGATCTCTCCGACGCTTTCCCAATACCCCACGGCCAGCCCCGCCAGGTAGGCGGCGCCCAGCGCCGTGGTCTCCGTCACGCGGGGACGGATGACCTTCGTCGCGAGCAGGTCGGCCTGGAACTGCATCAGCAGGTCGTTGCGCGCCGCCCCGCCGTCGACCTTCAGTTCCACCAGCGAGACTCCGGCGTCGCGCTGCATCGCGCCCACGATGTCCAGCGTCTGGTAGGCGATGCCCTCCAGCGCCGCGCGGGCTATGTGCGCAGCCGTCGTTCCGCGGCTGATGCCGCTGATCGCGCCCCGGGCGTACTGGTCCCAGTGCGGGGCCGCCAGTCCCGTCAGCGCGGGCACGAAGTAGACGCCTCCGGTGTCGGGAACCGACGCCGCCAGCGCCTCCACCTCCGACGAGGAGCGGATGATCCCCAGCCCGTCGCGCAGCCACTGCACCACCGATCCGCCGACGAAGATGCTCCCTTCGAGGGCGTAGTTGACCTTGTCGCCGATCTTCCAGGCGATGGTCGTCAGCAGGTTGTTTTTCGAGGCGATGGGCTTTTCGCCGCTGTTCATCAGCAGGAAGCAGCCCGTGCCGTAGGTGTTTTTCACCGATCCCGGCTCGACGCACATCTGTCCGAACAGGGCCGCCTGCTGGTCGCCGGCGATGCCCGCGATGGGGACTTTGTGGGCGAAGATCGTGGTTTTCGTCGCTCCGTAAACCTCGCTCGACGAGCGCACCTCGGGCATCATCGACGCCGGAATGTCGAACAGCTTCAGCAACTCCTCGTCCCATTGCAGCGTGCGGATGTTGAACAGCATCGTGCGTGAGGCGTTGCTCGGGTCGGTCACGTGCACTTCGCCGCGCGTCAGCCGCCAGATCAGCCATGTGTCGACCGTTCCGAACATCAGCTTGCCCTTCTCGGCCCGCTCCCGCGCGCCCGGCACGTTGTCCAGAATCCATTTGATCTTCGTGGCGCTGAAATAGGCGTCGATGATCAGGCCCGTCTTTTCGCGGATCCACTCGGTTTTTCCTTCGGCCTTCAGCGAGTCGCAGTACTCCGAGGTCCGGCGGTCCTGCCACACGATGGCGTTGTAGACCGGTTCCTCCGTTTCGCGGTCCCACACGATCGTCGTCTCGCGCTGGTTGGTGATGCCTATTCCGGCTATGTTCAGCCCGTTGATGTCGATGGCCGCGATGGCTTCGGCGATCACCGACGCCTGCGACGACCAGATTTCGTGCGGATTGTGCTCCACCCATCCCGGTTTGGGGAAATACTGGGTGAACTCCCGCTGGGCCATCGAGCAAATCTGCCCCTTGCGGTCGAAAACGATCGCGCGGGAACTGCTCGTTCCCTGATCCAATGACAAAATGTACTGCTCCATATTTTTTCGGTTTAATCGTTGCGCCGGAATCCGGCCGGGCGGTCCCCGGGCCGTCCGATTACAAATCTATGAAAAAATTCCGGGATTCGAAACGAAACCGGCGGGTTTTTTATCGAAACTTTTCGGGAGGCTGTTTTCGGGAATATTCCGCCTGACGGGTCCGCCGACCCGCTGCCCCGATCCATCGGTCCGTTCCCCGGCCTGCTCCGCTCCTTCGGGAAAGACGTTCGCCGGGTCCCGGTTGGAGAAGCCTGCCGCTCCCCTCTGCCGTACCGAACAAGGGGTTGCCTCCGGAAAGGCAACCCCTTGCAGGCATATTGATATTTCGCCAATTACAGCACCGTCACATTTTCCGCCGGGGTGTACC
>OJRP01001506.1_pt1 | contig 11347 bp, 8 predicted proteins | sample 1599201 | NCBI WGS metagenome assembly OJRP01 (sample SAMN03922534, study PRJEB24848) | human gut metagenome | isolation source: stool sample | host: Homo sapiens | place: Germany | collected 2010-05
CTTCCGCAGCGTGGACGGGCTCTACAATCAGAAATGGGCCTGCCCGCCCGAGACGATACTGAGCCACAGCTTCTTCGAGCGCGACCCGGAGGAGTATTACCGCTTCCACCACGAGAAGCTGGTGGTGGACGGCGCGAAGCCGAACCGGGCGCACCTGCGCCTGGCGGAGCTCGAGCGCGAGGGCAAGCTAAAGGCCGTCATAACGCAGAACATAGACGGCCTGCATCAGGCGGCGGGCAGCAAGAACGTGCTGGAGCTGCACGGCAGCATACTGCGGGCCTATTGCTCGCGCTGCCGCAAGCCGTATCCGGCCTACGAGATGAACCACTGCAAGGGCGTGCCGCACTGCACCTGCGGCGGCGTGGTGCGCCCGGACATCGTGCTCTATGAGGAGCCGCTGGACCAGGACATCATGGAGCGCGCCGTGCGCTATATCCGCAATGCCGAGGTGCTCATAATCGGCGGCACGTCGCTCGGCGTGTACCCCGCCGCGGGGCTCATCAACTACTACCGCGGCACAAAGCTGGCGCTCGTGAACCTGTCGGAGACCCCGTACGACAGGTATGCGGACCTGGTGATACATGAGAAGATAGGCGAGGTGTTTTCCGCTGTATGAGCCGTACAGACGTACTTGGCGTGGGCTTTGACAACGTCACGAAGGCCGAAGCCGTCGAGAGGGCGCTCGAGCTCATTGACGCGCGCGAGGGCCGCTATGTGGTCACGCCGAACCCGGAGATAGTCATGCTGGCAAAGGAGAATCCGGCGCTCAAAGAGGCGCTCGCGGGGGCGGACATCGTCCTGCCCGACGGCGCGGGCATAGTCAAGGGCGCGGCCATCCTGGGGCGGCCCATGAAGGAAAAGGTCCCGGGCATCGACTTCGCCTGCGGCGTCATGGCGCGGCTGGCGGAGCGCGGCGGCAGTGTGTACCTCTTCGGCGCAAAGCCGGGCGTGGCCGAGGCCGCGGCGGAGACGCTGAGGACAAAATTCCCCGGACTCGTGATAAGCGGCACGTCGGACGGCTATTTTTCGGACGACGGGCCTATAATAGAAAAGATAAAGGACGCTGCACCGGATTTCCTGCTCGTCTGCCTCGGCGCGCCGAAGCAGGAGCTTTGGATGGCGCAGAACGCCGAGCGGCTGGATGTCGGCCTGATGGCAGGCCTCGGCGGCTCGCTGGATGTTTTTGCGGGAACGGTCATGCGCGCTCCGAAGGCGTGGCAGAGGATGAATGCCGAGTGGCTGTATCGCTGCATCAAAGAGCCGTGGCGCTTCAAGCGCATTGCGCGCCTTCCGCTTTTTATAATAAAGGCGTGGATAAAACGCATAAGGAAGTTTTTCAATGGAAAAGGGTAAGCTTATCGTATTTGAAGGCATCGACGGCAGCGGCAAGTCCGCCCACTACAGGCGCGTGTGCAGCCGCCTTGAGGCCGAGGGAATAAACTATCACCACATCGTATTTCCGCGATATGATAATGACAGCAGCGCACTCATAAGAATGTATCTCGGCGGCCGGTTCGGCTCAAATCCGAGCGACGTCAATGCATATACCGCGTCGGCATTTTTCGCTGTCGATCGTTTTGCTTCATACAGAACGGACTGGGGCGATATATATAATTCCGGCGGCTTTGTCCTGTCGGACAGATACACGACCTCGAACGCCGTGCATCAGGGAGCAAAGCTTCCCGACGAGGAGCTTCCGGCATTTTTTGAATGGCTTTATGATTTTGAATATGTAAAGCTCGGCCTGCCGAAACCGGATCTTGTGATCTACCTCGACGTTGACGTTGAAACGTCGCTCCGCCGCATGAAGCACAGGCAGGAGAAAACGCACACCTCGGCGGATATCCACGAAAAGGACATCGAGTATCTTAAAAACTGCCTGCGAGTTGCCGATAAGGCGGCCGACTACTATGGCTGGACGCGCATTCCGTTTAAGAAAAACGGCATTGAGCGCGAGATCGACGAAAAGCATGAAGAGATCTATTCGATCATCAAGTCCGCTCTGTGAGCAAAAACGCGTCCTTCGCCGCGAAAAGGAGCGGCAGACGGCGAGCCTTTCGTCCGAGTATATAAAAGAAAGCGACAGAGTTATAATCGAAAAGCTTCTTAACCTCAGTGAGTTTAAAAACGCAGAAACGGTATTTTTGTATTACAGTGTCGGCCGCGAGGTATCAACGGCGTCGCTCATTGAAAAGCTCCTGGACGAGGGCAGGAGCGTTGCGCTTCCCGTAAGCGGAAATGACGGCGCTATGAGCTTTTACCCCTTCAGCGGCAAAGCTGAGCTTTGCCCCGGCAAGTTCGGTATTCCCGAGCCGCCGGTGACACGGGAGGTAAGGCCTGGAGCAAAAGACATTATCATTGTTCCGGCGCTATGCTGCGACAGATACGGAAACCGCCTCGGCCACGGAGCAGGGTACTATGACCGGTACCTTGCACAGTCGGAAGCGTTCAGCGTGTGCCTTTGCAGAAAGACGCTGCTTGAAGAAAAGCTGCCGGCCGAGGATACCGACATTGCGGTATCGCTCGTTTTGAGCGACTGAAAACAAAATGGGGCTCGATTGAGCCCCGTGGATGATCAGCAGCCGCAGCCGCAGTCGTTATTGCCGCAGGAATTGCCGCATCCGCATCCGCCGCCGCAGTTGCCGCAGCCGAAGAAGAGAATGATGAGGATGAGAATGATCCAGATGCAGCTGTTGTTATTGTTGCAGAACATATATATTGCCTTTCTCCGCGCATAAAATTCCGCAGTACGGTCCGGCGCGGCGGACTTACGACACGATGATTATCACGCATTCAGAGCAGCGATCGCTGCGTCTGCTGTATATTATGCCGTAACGGCAAATCAGGTTACAATCGGCAAAGGAGATATCTATGGCTGATAAGAAAACAGATTTTGAAGAGATCTTCGGGAAAAAAGAGCCTGAAAAGAAGCCCAAAAAAGCGGCTTCCGCCACGACTCAGAGAAAATCCCCGGCGGCTTCCGCGCCGAAGCAGAGCGCATCTGACGTACGCAAGGAGAATAAAAGCGGCCTTGCAGGCGGCGCTGTATACTTCCTTTTTGTAATAAGCGTCAGTATTATTTTGGCATGCCTTGCATGGGCGGCGGCGACCGATGTTCTGGGATTTAAGTCTTCGGACACCGTTGCACAGATAACCCTTGATAAGGACAGCTTCACTTATAAAGAGGTTGAGGTCAAGGACGATGACGGCAACACAAAAACAAAGAAGGTCCACTATGCCGACATGAGCTATGTTGCCGATCAGCTTAAGGATAACGGGATTATTAAATACAAATGGCTGTTCAAGCTTTTCGGAGCCGTGTATAACGCTGATGAGAAGATAGACCCCGGCACGTACGAGCTTAAGGCGATATACGACTATAAAGCGCTTGTAAAGAAAATGACCTCCGGCTCGGGCGCAATGGTAACAAAGAAGATAACCTTCCCAGAAGGCTACACGATGCATCAGATATTCAAAAAGCTCGATGCAGAGGGCGTGTGCGACTATGACGAGCTTATGGACGCCGCCGCAAACGCAACGTTTAACTACTCATTCCTTGAAGGGACGGAAAAGGGCGATGCGAGCAGGCTTGAAGGCTTCCTGTTCCCGGATACCTATGAATTTTACGAAGGCATGCCGGCAGCAACGGCTATCAACAAGCTGCTTGAGGTCTTCCATTACAGAATGACGGCCGAGATGCTCGAGTGGCAGGAGGAAAGCGGCTATACAATGCGCCAGATCGTGACCATTGCGTCCATGATCGAAAAGGAAGCGGCAAATGACACCGAGCAGTACACTATCGCGTCGGTCATTTACAACCGCCTTAATAAGGATTGGCCGCTTCAGATAGACTCGACGACGCTTTATGAGTACCCCGACCACGAGGGCGCGCCGACGGCGGAAATGCTGGCTAAGGATAGCCCCTATAACACCCGTATCAGCAAGGGACTGCCGCCGTCTCCTATATGCAACCCCGGCATTACGTCAATAAGGGCGGCGTTGCAGCCGAGCAGCACAAATTATATGTACTATGCGCTCAATACGGCCACCGGCCAGCATGAGTTCTTCACGAATGCCGATGCATTCAATGCCTTTGTCGCAACGCAGAATTATGATTGACAGAAAAACCGAACTTCTTGCGCCGGCCGGAGATATGGAGCGCCTTGAAATGGCGCTCCACTACGGCGCGGATGCCGTTTACCTTGCCGGTAAACGCTTTGGAATGAGAGCCTCGGCAGGCAACTTTTCCATGGAAGAGCTTGCCGCAGCCTGCGCAAAGGCGCACGAAAAGGGTGCGGCAGTCCACCTCACCTGCAATACGCTTCCGCGTGAGGACGAGCTTAAAGCTCTGCCGGATTTTCTTCGCCAGGCACAGAGCGCCGGAGTGGATGCCTTTATAATTGCAGATCTCGGCGTTATGAAGCAAGCCGAGAGATACGCGCCAAACGTGCAGCGCCATGTCAGCACTCAGCTCGGAGTTATAAACAGCGCAACGGCGAACGTGCTTTACGACATGGGCGCAAGCCGCGTTGTTCTTGCTCGTGAAACGCCGATGCGCGATATATACGAAATTCGCGCAAACACGCCGAAGGAGCTTGAAATTGAAGCATTTGTCCACGGCGCTATGTGCGTGTCGTTTTCTGGGCGCTGCCTACTGTCAAATTATTTGACCGGGCGCGACGCAAACCGTGGTGCATGTGCGCAGCCCTGCCGCTGGAAGTATCATCTTGTTGAGGAAAAGCGCCCGGGTGAGTATTTTGACATTACCGAGGATAAAGGCACCTATATCATGAACTCGCGCGATATGTGCATGATCGACCATATACCTGAGCTTATAGACGCCGGAGTTACGAGCTTCAAGATTGAGGGGCGAATGAAATCGGCCTACTACGCCGCTGCCGTTACCAACGCGTATCGCCATGCGATAGACTGTGCGCTTGACGGCAAAGCGCTGCCGCAGATATGGCGTGATGAGGTAGATAAGCTCAGCCACCGCCCGTACTGCACCGGATTTTATTACGGAGATCCCGGCCAGCACTATTCGGAGACAAGCTATTACTCCGATGCAGAGGTGTGCGCCGTTGTCGAGGAATGCGATGCAGACGGCAATGCCGTGCTGACGCAGAGAAACCGATTCTGCCTTGGCGATACGGTCGAGCTTATGACAAACGATCATGAGCCTGCGCCGTTTACGGTCAAGTATATGGAAAACGGCGACGGAGATACGATAGAGGCAACGCCGCATGCGATGATGACGATAAAAATGAAGCTGCCGTTTCCGTGCAGCCGACTGTCTGTGTTAAGACGCATAAAACAAAGATAAGAAAAGGAGAAGATATATGAAAGCATACGGAGTAAACGAACTTAGAGAAATGTTCCTGAGCTTTTTTGAGAGCAAGGATCATCTGCGCCTGCCCAGCTTCTCGCTGGTTCCGCAGAACGATAAATCCATACTGCTCATAAACGCCGGTATGACCCCGATGAAGCCGTGGTTCAAGGGCGAGCAGGTACCGCCGCGCAAGCGTGTCTGCACCTGCCAGAAGTGTATACGCACCGGCGATATCGAAAACGTCGGCCATACCGCGCGTCACGGCACTTATTTTGAAATGCTAGGCAACTTCTCCTTCGGCGATTACTTTAAGCACGAGGCAATAGCATGGAGCTGGGAATTTCTCACGAGCGAGCAGTGGGTCGGACTTGACCCGAACAGACTCTATCCTTCGGTCTACGTTGACGATGACGAGGCATGGAGCATCTGGCATGACGAGATCGGCATTCCGGCAGAGAAAATATTCCGCTTCGGCAAGGAGGATAACTTCTGGGAACACGGCGCAGGTCCCTGCGGCCCCTGCTCGGAGATATACTATGACCGCGGCGCGGAATACGGCTGCGGTAAGCCCGACTGCACTGTCGGCTGCGACTGCGACAGATATATCGAGGTCTGGAACAACGTTTTCTCGCAGTTCGATAACGACGGCCACGGCAACTACACCGAGCTTTCACAGAAAAATATCGACACCGGCATGGGCCTTGAGCGCCTTGCGGTAGTCTGCCAGGGCGTAAATTCGCTGTTTGACGTCGATACGGTCATGAACATCACTCACAAGGTATCCGAGATAACCGGCGCACACTACGGCGAGAGCAATAAGCGCGACGTATCCCTGCGCGTTATCACCGACCATATACGCAGTGCAACATTTATGATATGCGACGGCATTCTTCCGTCAAACGAGGGGCGCGGCTATGTCCTGCGCAGACTTCTCAGAAGAGCTGCGCGTCACGGTAAGCTCCTGGGCGTTAACGAGCCGTTCCTTTATAAGATCATCGACACCGTTATTCACGAAAACGAGTGCCAGTATCCCGAGCTGCGCGAAAAGCAGCAGTATATAACCCGCGTTGTTAAAAGCGAGGAGGACAGCTTCGCAAAGACCATCGACTCCGGCTTGCAGATATACAACAGCCTGCTCGAGGAGCACAAAGCTAAGGGCGAGACCGTGTTCTCCGGCGCCGACGCATTCAAGCTTTATGATACCTACGGCTTCCCAGTGGATATGACAGCCGAAATGCTCGTTGACGAGGGCATGACGCTTAATATGGACGAGTTCAAGGCTCTCATGGAGGAGCAGCGCGTCCGCGCCCGCGAGGCGAGAAAAGCTCTCGGCGACCTCGGCTGGGAGGGCATTGACTTTGGCCTTGACGCAACTCCGACGCAGTTTACGGGCTATGATAAGCTCACCGATACCGCGACTGTTCTTGCTATCGTAAACGGCGATGAGCTTGCAGGCGAGATAAGCGAGGGCTGCGAGGGTATCATCGTCATGGATAAAACCCCGTTCTATGCCGAAATGGGCGGCCAGCTTGCCGATAAGGGCGAGATCGGCTTCAGCCTCGAGGATGTTGAGCACGGCCAGCTCACGCGCTTTGTCGTTAACAATGTCAAGAAGGATAAGGGCAATAAGTATCTGCACTACGGCGTGTGCGAGTCCGGCTCCATATCGGTCGGCGAGGAGGTCATTGCTTCCGTCGATCCCGAGCGCCGCAAGGCAATATCGCGCGCTCACTCGGCAACGCATCTGCTGCATGCTGCTCTGCGCTCTATTCTGGGTGATCACGTCCATCAGGCAGGCTCGCTTGTCGATGCAGATTACCTGAGATTTGACTTCACGCATTTTGAGGCCATGACCCCGAAGGAGGTCGCCGCAGTCGAGGATGCCGTTAATAACGCGGTGCTCGACGGAGCCGATATCACCGTGAGCGAAATGAGCCTTGAGGACGCAAAGAACAGCGGCGCTACCGCACTGTTCGGCGAAAAATACGGCGATGTTGTCCGCGTTGTCAAAATGGGCGATTTCAGCACCGAGCTGTGCGGCGGCACGCATCTTGATAATACTGCCAAGGTCGGCATGTTCCATATAACAAGCGAGTATTCCGTTGCAAGCGGCGTGCGCCGCATCGAGGCGGTAACGGGCAGAAAGTATCTCGAGATGGCAAAGCATTCTTACATGACCGTTGCACGCGCGGCCGAGAGCCTTAAGGCAAAGCCGGGCGAGCTTCTGAGCAAGGCCGAGGGCTTCGTCACCGAGGTCAAGAATCTGCGCCAGAAGGTTGAGAAGATGAAGGATAAGATCCTTGCTTCCGACGTTGAGAGATTCCTGTTTGCCGCAAAGAAGATAGGCGATTTTAATGTTCTGACAGCAACGCGCACCGATCTTGACGCAAACGATCTCAGAAAGATCGGCGATTTCCTGCGCGATAAGGATCCAAAGATAGTTGCCGTCCTCGCAACTGCGACAGAATCCAAGGTCACCTTCACCGCAAGCTGCGGCAAGGAAGCCGTGGCGGCAGGCATCAAGGCCGGCGATATCATCAAGGCCGTCTGCGCTGTTGCCGGCGGCAAGGGCGGCGGCAAGCCCGACTCCGCTATGGGCGGCGGCACCGATGTGCTGAAGATGGATAACGCGCTTGCGATAGTCGATGATCTTGTGGCCGAAAAACTCGGACTTTAATCGGAGGTAATATTAATGAACGATTGTCTGTTTTGCAAAATCATAGCCGGAGAGATCCCGTCAACCAAGGTTTACGAGGATGAGAATGTTTTCGCGTTCCGCGATATAAATCCCCAGGCGCCGGTGCATGTTCTTGTCCTGCCCAAGCAGCATATCTGCTGCGCAGATAAGATAGATGCCGAAAACTCCGCGCTTGTCGGAAAATGCTTTGAGGCCATTGCGAAAATCGCAAAAAGCGAGGGCCTTACGAACGGCTACCGCGTCGTAAATAACTGCGGCGAGGACGGCGGCCAGACCGTTAAGCATCTCCACTTCCACCTGCTTGGCGGAAAGAAGCTTCCCGAGGGAATGGCATAATTTCAGATTAATACGTCAAAAAAGCAGCGTCTTGCTGCTTTTTTGCGCATACAGAGGTTTGATGGTATGAAGTCAGTCCGCATTCTCTGCACGGCTTCAATTGGATATTGCGCGGCGGTGTTTTTGTCGCACTATCTGCTCTTTGGCGAGAGCGTTATTGCCGTGCTCTCGCTGCCTGTCATGCTTGCTTTGAGCGCCTTTTTGTTTCGCGGCAGAATGCGCACAAGGATAATTATCGCGGCCTTGGCTATGACGCTCGGTTTCGGGCAGTATTGGCTGCATTATGACCTCACGGTTGCCAAATGCGAGGTGTTTGCCGGAAAGGAAGCTGAGACGACTGCCAGAATAACCGACTTTCCCGATATCCGCGACCGATGCGCGCTTTTGAGCGTGAAGATAACAGATGATGATCTGCCCAACGTCAGCGCGCTTATAATCGACTATTCAAACGAGGAAGCGGACTTCCGACCGGGCGACGAGATAAAAGTTAAGCTCAAGCTGCGCAGCGTGACCGAGAGATTTGGGGAAGAGACCGATTCAAACATATCAAAGGGCGTGTACCTCAGCGGCTACACATCCGAAAAAATCGAAAAAACCGGCCGATGGTCAGGCTCGTTCATATATTTCCCAAAGCTTGTCGGAAATGTGCTGCATAATGAAATTGGACAGCTTTTTCCCGAAGACACGGCTCCTTTTATGAAGGCGCTGCTTGCAGGCTACAAGGACGATTACTACGGAAACGATAAGCTCTATGCTTCAATGAATGTTGCCGGCCTTGCGCATGTGGTCGCCGTATCCGGCATGCATGTTGCGTTCCTTGTCGGCGTACTGCAAAGCTTGCTCGGCAAAAACCGCAGATCGTCGCTTATATGCATCTGCCTCGTGTGGCTGTTTGCTGTCATGGTCGGCTCACCGCTGTCGGCTATAAGAGCCGGGATAATGATAAGCCTTCTTATGCTCGCGCCCGTGCTCGGGCGAATAAACGACAGAGCGACTACCTTATCGTTTGCTCTTGCGCTAATTCTTGTCACAAATCCGTTTTCGGCAGGAAGCGTAGCTCTACAGCTGTCGTTCGGCGCTGTTGCCGGAATGTTTCTGTTTTCGCAGCCGATATACGCGTATTTCAGCAAAAAGCTCAGTCCGCCGCGAATTTTCCGAGCGATGTGGAACTACATAATCGCAACGCTGTCAAGCTCGCTTGCTGTGACCGTGTTCACGTTTCCGCTGCTTGCCGTGCATTTTGGCTATATAACGCTGCTTGCGCCGGTGATGAACATTCTCTGCCTTTGGGCGATATCCTTATTGTTCGTCGGAGGCTTTGCCGTGTGCGCCGTCGGCCTTGTGCTGCCGGCCCCGGCTTCGTGGCTTGCAGCTGTATTATCCTGCCTTGTGCGATACATAGCATTTGTGGTAGAATATGCAGCGAAGCTGCCGATAACCGCGCTTTACATGGAAAATAAGTACGCGCCTGCGTGGCTTTTGACCTCATATGCGCTGTTTGTTGCGTATTTTCTCCTTCGGCGGAAAAAGAAGATCAGCGTATTCGCTCCGTCGGCTCTGTGCCTTGCGATGCTCTGCGGCGTGTTTGCCCTGACAGGGCGCGATATGCGCTCGGACACGGGAACAATAAGCGTAATGAATGTAGGAAACGGCCAGTGCATTGCAGTAACGGAAGGAGAGAACGTCGTAGTCATCGACTGCGGAAGCTACGGTGTTACGCAGAACGCAGGCAGCATGCTCTCGTCATATCTGCGCGCAGGCGGAAGATATGATATCGACTACCTCATGCTCACGCACCTGCACTCTGATCACACGACCGGCGTAGTTCGGATGCTTAACCTCATGAACGTCAACACCGTGATACTGCCTGATAACGCAGAGGACACGAATGGCGACAATGTTTTGGATGATATCATAGCGGCGTGTGAGGAAAACGGAACAAATATAGTTTACATAACTCGGGATACCGAGTTTACCGCCGGCGCGATACGCCTTTCGGTCTACGAAAGCTCCGAGCGCGGCAGCAGGGCCGAAAGCGGAATTATGTCAACTGTCAGCATAGGCGATTATGATATGCTCGTCACCGGCGACGTCGAAAAGGTCGTTGAGCGTGAGCTTGTCTCTTTGCATGACCTGACTGACACCGAACTTCTTATAGTTCCGCATCACGGCTCTAAATACTCAACGAGCGATGAGCTGTTATCGGAGCTCAGGCCGGAAACGGCGGTCATATCTACCGGATATAACAGATATGGGCATCCGACAAAGGAGACGCTTGATAAACTAAACGAATATGGCGTGAATGTTCTGCGCACAGATGAGCTTGGCAGAATAGTTTTGCACGTTGCGTCAGGTGATTAGATGGCTAAGAAATCAAAAAAGGACGAAAAATTTAATTATAACGCAAGCGTGAATGCCTTGAAGGCCGAAGGACCGGCCAGGCTTTATCTTATCTGGGGGCCGGAGGATTACCTTGCCGACAGATTTTTTGAGGAGATAAAAAAGCTCTGCATAACAAGCGAGGCCGACGATTTCAGCTACCGGCGGCTCGATGAGCGCGATTTTTCGCTTCTGTCGCTGAAGGAAGCGATCGACAGTGTTCCGTTTCTGTCCGAGCGCAGCCTTGTTGAAGTGCGCGGCGTTGATATAAACAAACTCAGGGAATCCGACGAAATAAGCGCCGTGCTTTCCGATATACCCGATTATTGCACTGTTGTTTTCATGGCTCCGATCGGCTTTGAGCCGGATAAGCGTCTTAAAATATACAAGGCGATACAAAAATACGGCAAGGAGATATGCGCAACGGCGCAGGGCGGAGACATTCTCATTAAGTGGATCATCCGACGATTTGCGGCCGAGGGAAAGGGCATTGAGCTAAACGCCGTGCAGCGGCTGATAAACGTAAGCGGCGAGCTTATGAACGGCCTTATTCCCGAGATAAACAAGATAGCATCCTACACAAAAGGCGACAGAGTGACCGAAGC
>OJRP01001539.1_pt1 | contig 11037 bp, 8 predicted proteins | sample 1599201 | NCBI WGS metagenome assembly OJRP01 (sample SAMN03922534, study PRJEB24848) | human gut metagenome | isolation source: stool sample | host: Homo sapiens | place: Germany | collected 2010-05
CGGCGCGCTCGACGTTCCATTCGAAGAAGCGTTCGACGACCACGTCGATCGGGTTTTCGCTCTTGACGGGCGGCACGATGCGGTCCACCGAACAGTCGGGGAAGCCGACGTACTGCTCGCAGTAGGCCTGTCCGGCGGCGTCGAGGTGCGTCAGCACCGCGGCTTTGAGCTGCGAAGTGGCGCGGACGCCGTTTTCGCAGGCGATGACGTTGAGCGGCTGCTCGACGCCCTGCTCCCTGCGGGCCTCGATGCCCGCGGCGATGGCTCCTGCGATGCGGGGCAGGATCGTAAGGCCGACGGCCGTGGTGACGATCTCCGCTTCGGCGATTTGCTGCGCGAGTTCGGGACTCCGCGAATCCACGGCCGAAATGTCGGTGATGCGCACCTCCTCGCATACGGTGTCCATGATCTGCACCGTGTAGCCCTTGTCCCGGTTGATCCGGTCCACGATCTGTTCGTTCACATCGGCGAACACCACATGGTAGCCCGCCTTTTCCAGCACGGCGCCGATGAATCCGCGTCCGATGTTGCCCGCTCCGAATTGAATAGCTTTTTTCATTCTATCTATGATTGATGATTACCAGAATCGCATGATGTGTCTGCGCCGGTGATGGGAAGACGCGGCGGCAGGTGCCGCCGTACTGCCGGAGCATGGCTGCCGGGGACTGCGCTGCGGCGTCCGGCGCCGGAAAGAGGTTTTTTCCCATCGGTCGTGTAGTTCGGTTGTGACATATTAAATACAACCGATCGGGCGAAACCACCTAACGGAATTACAAAAAAATTAAAAATAACACGGGGGATTGTTTCATAAATTCAGAATGTTTACTTTTGTGGCGAATCAGATTGTCCGATGGAGAAAATTCTGCTTACGACACGGATCCGCAACGGCGACCGCAAGGCTTTCGACGAACTTTGCGGCCGGTACTATGCCATGCTGGTCTCCTACGCCCGCCTTTTCATGAAGGACGACTGGGCCGAGGACGTGGTGCAGGACGTCTTTTACAACGTGTGGCAGAACCGCGCGGCGCTGGACGATTCGAACTCCCTGTATAAATATCTGCTGCGTTCGGTTTACAACCGCGCGCTCAACTATCTGGACAAGAACAGGCGCGCCGGCGATTACCGCGCCTACTATCAGGAGCGGATCGCCTCGATGGGCAGCGCCTACTATGCGCCCGACAACAGTCCGATCATCCGTAAGCTCTATTCCGACGACCTGCGCGCGAGTCTCGACGCGGCGATCGAGTCGCTGCCGCCCAAATGCCGCGAGGTATTCAAACTGAGCTACCTCGAAGACCTTTCGAACCGCGAGATCAGCGAGCGGCTCGGCATCTCGCAGAGTACGGTCGAAAATCATATTTATTCGGCGCTTAAACAACTGCGTCAGAAGCTCTCCAAGGAGCAGCTGCTGTTGCTGCTCGCCCTGCTGTTCATGCGATAGGAAAAAATTTGCCGTACCGAGTAGGTATTTTCTCCGGGGTGCCTGTATGTTATTATGCAAGCACCTAAAAAAGATACGCATTGGCACACACCGACGACACCGTATTGTACAGCATCGATTCTGTATTATACAAGCACCTGAATCACGAAACGACCGAGGCCGAAGAGCGGCGGCTTTACGCATGGCTCGAAGAACGGGAGGAGCACCGCACCTTCTATTTCGAGATCGCCGCGATCTGGAGCGCCCACAAAACCCTTTCGTCCAAACAGCTCGGCGAGCGCTGCGACGCCATGATGCGCCGGCTCAACGCGCGGATCGACGCCGACGAAGCGATGCGCCGCGAGGTGAAGCGGCGGCGTCCCGCATGGCGCCGCTGGGCGTTGGCTGCGGCCGCAGTGGCGGTGGTCGCCGTCGCCGTAACCGCGGCGTGGTTCGCCAGCATCGGTACGCCGGGGGACGAGCTGTTCCGTACTTATCTGAATGAAAGCGGCGAAATTGCGGCCCTGCGTCTCGAAGACGGCACGCAGGTGTGGATGCAGGACGGGACCGAACTGCAATATGCGGTCGGCGCGGGGTCGGAGGAGCGTATCGTGCGCATCGACGGCGAAGCCTACTTCGACGTGGCGCACGACGAAGCGCATCCCTTCGTGGTGAAGACCGAAAACCTGTCGGTGCGGGTGCTGGGCACGGCGTTCAACGTCAGGGCGCATGCCGCCGATCCGCTGACCGAAGTGGTGCTCGAACGCGGTTCGGTGCGCCTGCAGACCCCCGAAGGCTATAATCTCGTGCGGCTCCATCCCAACCAGCGGGCCGTGTTCGACGCCGCGAAGGACGACATCGAGGTGGAAGAGATCTACGCCGAGCATTTCGTGACGGAGCGTTACAACCTCGTGGCGATGAAGAACGCCACGATCGGCGAAATCATCGCCCGCATCGAATCGAATTACGGCGTGCGGATACGCATAGCCGATCCCGACAACCGGAAACGATACGACATCAACTACCTGCGCACCAACTCGCTCGAAGAGGTCATCGACATCGTCGAATTCATGACCGGACAGCGCTGCGAGGTCGTGCGCGGTAACTAGCTATCCTCTGTCCCGTCCGCGGACGGCCGCCGCGGACGGGGCTTTTCACCCAAATTAACCTTTTTCGCAAACCTTAAAATCATGAAGAAAAATTCCATCTTCCGTTGGGGAGTGGCGATGCTTCTTTTGTTTACCGGCTTGAGCCTGAGAGCCTATGCCGAAGACGACGGAGGCTCCCCTTTCCGGAAAAACCACGATGTGGACCTAACGGTCAAGTCCGCTACCCTACAGACTTTTACGGACGCTTTCACCAAGCAGACGGGCGTGCTTTTCTCCTACGAATCGGCGCTGGCGTCCATGCCGATGGGCGACGTGTCGGTACGCGAGAGCAACGCCCCGCTGGAGCGGATTCTGAATAACGTATTCACCAAACGGGGATTCCGCTACAAAATCGTGGACCGCACGGTCGTGCTGACATACGACCGCACTGCGGAGCCGCAGCGGAAGAACAGCGTGACGGGCCGTGTCTGCGACGCGGCGGGAAGCCCGCTGGTCGGCGCCACGGTGCTGGTGAAGGACTCCACGCGCGGCACGACCACCGGGGCCGACGGCACCTATTCGGTCGAGGCGGAGCCCGGCGCGGTCCTGCTCTTCTCGTACATCGGTTACACGGAACGCGAAGAGCCGGTCGGCAGCCGTTCGGTGATCGACGTCACGATGCAGGAGGACCAGTCGGTGCTGGAGGAGGTCGTGGTCGTGGGATACGGTACGCAGACGCGCAAGACCGTGACTTCGGCGATCTCGAAAATGGACGGCAAAACCCTCGAAAGCATGCCCGTGAATCTCGTCGGGGACGGCATGAAAGGCCGTATCGCCGGCTTGCAGGTCGCCACGACCGACGCTACGCCGGGTTCGGCGCCGAAATTCCTGATCCGCGGCGGTTCGTCGATCAACAACTCCAACGATCCGATCGTGCTGGTGGACGGCGCCGTACGCGAAATGGCGGGCCTGAACCCGAACGACATCGAGTCGATCGAGGTGCTCAAGGACGCCGCGTCGGCCGGTATCTACGGTTCACGCGCATCGAACGGCGTTATTCTCATCACCACCAAGAAGGGCAAGGAGGGCCGCGTGCGGGTCAACTATTCGAACTCGACGACCTTCTCCCATCCCTTCGTGATGCCCAAATTCCAGAACACCTACGGCACGAGCGAAATCGAGCCGATGATGAGCTGGGGCAGCAAACTCGCCACGCCGACTTCGTACGATCCCGCGGATTTCTTCCAGACCGGATTCAACGAGACCAACTCGGTGGGCCTTTCCGCCGGTACCGAACGCAACCAGACCTATGCGTCGGCTTCCGCCGTCAATTCGCGCGGTATCGTACCCAACAATGTCTACAACCGCTACAATTTCTCGATCCGCAATACGACGATGCTTATCAAGGACCGCCTGACGCTCGACGTGGGCGCGACCTACATGAAGCAGTACACCCGCAACCAGACTATTCAGGGCCAGTACCGCAACCCGCTGGTGGGCATCTACCTCTTCCCGCGCGGCAACGACATCCGCAAATACGAGATTTACGAGCGTCCGGGTTCCGACTCGCGCTATATGGAGCAGTTCTGGGACCTCGAATTCCTCAAGGGCGTCGAGAACCCGTGGTGGATCACCAACCGCGAGCTGAACGAAAACCGTCAGCACCGCTACAGCTTCAACGCTACGATGAAGCTCGACATCACCGACTGGATGAGCCTGACGGGCCGTATCCGTACCGATAATGCGACGATCAACTACACCCGCAAACTCAGCGCTTCGACCAACATGCTCTTCGCTTCGAAGTACGGCAGCTACCTGAACCGCACGATGACGCACAACAACCTCTACGGCGACGTGCTGCTGAGCATCGACAAGAGCTTCTTCGACAATGCCTTCTCCCTGCAGTTCAACCTCGGCGCCAGCATCATGGACGACAAGAACCAGCTGACGGGTTACGAAGGTTATCTGGCGGGCATTCCCAACAAGTTCACCTACAACAACATCATCTCCGACAACTCGCAGAGTTTCCCGACGCAGGAGAACTACCACGACCAGATTCAGGCCGTGTATGCGACCATGCAGCTGGGCTGGCGGGGTATGCTCTACGTTGACGTTTCGGTCCGCAACGACTGGGCCTCGATGCTGGCCTTCACGCCCAAACAGAACATCTTCTATCCTTCGGTGGGCCTTTCGGCCGTGATTTCGTCGATGGCCGACCTCTCGAAGGCGGGCATCTCGTTCCTCAAGGTGCGCGGATCCTATGCCGAGGTGGGCAACGCTCCCGAACGTTACATCACCGGTCCCAACTACACGCTGACCAACGGCGTGGTGAGCACGGCGACGATCGCTCCGGCCAAGCACCTCGAAGCCGAGCGTACCAAGTCGTTCGAGGCCGGTCTCGACGTCAAGTTCTTGGGCAACAAGATCTCGGCTACGGCTACCTACTACAATACCAACACCTACAACCAGCTCTTCCTTTACGACGCACCTCCCAGCTCCGGCTACAAACAGAAATACATCAACGCCGGCAAGGTCAATAACTGGGGTATCGAGGCTTCGGCCGGATACAAGAACACATGGCGCGATTTCTCGTGGGCCACGACCCTCAACTTCTCGATGAACCGCAACAAGATCAAGGAGCTGGTTCCCGAAGGCACCCGCGATCCGGATACGGGCTCGCTGGTCGATATCAAGGAGGTCAATAAGGACTACGGCGGTTACCGTGTCAAGCTCGTCGAGGGCGGTTCGATCGGCGACTTCTATGTCAAAGGCCTGCTGACCGACGACAAGGGTCATATCTATGTCGATCCCAACTCCAACACCGTGCTGCTCGATCCCGATCCCGAAGCCTACATCTTCGCCGGCAACACCGAAGCCCGCTTCCGCTGGGGCTGGAACAACCAGTTCTCCTACAAGGGCGTTTCGCTCGGCGTGCTGATCGACGCACGTATCGGTGGCCGCGGCGTATCGGCCACGCAGGCCCTCATGGACCGCTTCGGCGTTTCGCAGGATTCGGCCGACGCCCGCGAGAACGGCGGCGTATGGATTTCCGACGACCAGCAGGTTCCCGACGCCAAGACCTTCTATGCCAACAGCGGCGACGGCATGGCGATGCTTTCGCACTATGTCTACAGCATGACCAATGTCCGCCTGCGCGAGCTTACGCTGGGTTACGACCTGCCCTCCAAATGGTTCCGCAACAAGGTCAATATGAGCGTATCGTTCGTCGGCCGCAACCTGTTCATGTTCTACAACAAGGCTCCGTTCGACCCCGAAGTGACCGCTTCGACGAGTACCTACTATCAGGGTGTCGACTTCTTCATGCAGCCGAGCGTCCGCACCCTCGGATTCAGTGTAAAACTCCAATTCTAAAGCTCAACCGACTATGAAACGAAACAATATCAAACAAGGATTCCTTTCGCTGGCGGCCGCCTGTCTGGCGTTCACCGCCTGCACCGGGGACTTCGAGCGCTTCAATACCGACCCCAATGCTGCGCAGGATGTGGATCTGAAGATGTTCATCACCACCATGCAGATGGACGCCGTCTACTCGTGCAGCGGCTCGGATACCGATCCCAACAACCGTTATCAAAAAGCTTATAACCTGATCGGCGACGTATACGCCGGTTATATGTCCGGTACGAACAACTGGGACGGCGGCACCAACCCCCAGATTTATGCGCTGAACGGCAGCGATTGGTGCAACGTACCTTTCAGCGAGTCGTTCACCAATGTCATGCCCGCTTGGCTGCAGCTGAAGTACGCCCACGCCAACGGTTTGCTCAGCGACGACATCTTCGCTGTGGCTAATATCCTGAAAGTCATGTCGCTTCATCGCGTGAGCGATATCTACGGCCCGCTGCCCGTGCTGCATTTCGGCGAGACGGAGAACCCTTACAATTCGCAGGAAGAGTGCTATATGCACTTCTTCGAGACGCTCGACAGCGCGATCGCGGTGCTGAAGGACGTCGTGGAGAACAATCCCGACGCCAAACCGCTCGAAGAGGTCGATGCCCTCTACCACGGCGATTATTCGAAATGGCTCAAGCTCGCCAACTCGGTGAAGCTGCGTCTGGCCATGCGCATCTGTTATGTGAAGCCCGACCTTGCGAAGCAGTACGCCATGGAAGCCGTCCGCGACGGCGTGATGGAGACGGCCGACGACAGCGCGCTTTTCCAGAGCTGGGGATCCATTACGATCATCAACCCGCTCGAAAAGATCTGGAACGGCTATAGCGACACCCGCATGGGCGCTTCGATGGACTCCTACCTCAACGGTTACAACGACCCGCGTCTTCCGGTTTATTTCCAGCCTGTCACCGAAGGCGACAACAAGGGCGAATACCGCGGTGTAGCCAACGGAATGCCCAATCCCCAGCAGGATGATTACAAGGCCATGTCCGCGCCCAACGTACAGGAGAAATCCACCGATTCGCCCTTGCGCTGGATGATGGCCTCGGAAGTCGCGTTCCTGCGCGCCGAAGGTGCCATGCGCGGCTGGACGGCCGAGATGGGCGGTACCGCCGAGGAGTTCTATAACAAGGGTATCGAGCTGTCGTTCCTCGAAAACGGCCTGAGCGCCGATGCCGCCGCAAGGTATGCCGCCGACGAAACGAGCAAACCGACCGACTTCACCGACGTTTCGGCCGCCAATACCAAGTATAATATTTCGGCCTTGGGCAAGATTACGATCAAATGGAACGCCGGCGCTTCCGAAGAGGAGCAGCTTGAGCGCATCATCACCCAGAAATGGATCGCCATGTTCCCCAACGGCACCGAGGCTTGGTCCGAATTCCGTCGTACGGGTTATCCCCTGATTTTCCCCGTACGCTCCAACTATCCGACCAGCGGCGTCGATACCAACAAGCAGATCCGCCGCATGGTCTTCCCGCAGTCGGAATACTCCAACAACGGCGCGGCCGTGCAGGAGGCCGTCAAACTGCTCGGCGGTCCTGACAACGGCGGCACGAAGCTGTGGTGGGACAAAAAGAATTAGTAACCTGAAACTATACCTGAGTAAACTATGAAAAATATATTGAAACATGCAGTAGTTTGTCTCGTGCTGGCGGCCGCGGTGGCCTCCTGTACGAAGGAGACGACGCCTGAGCGGATCAATATCCAGCATCCGGACCAGCAGTCGCCGATCCTGCGCGACAATGCCTATTACCAGAATCTCCGCGCCTACAAGCAGACCAAACACAAACTGGCTTTCGGCTGGTACGGTTCGTGGACGGCCGTCGGCGCGTCCTATCAGTCGCGTCTGATCAGCGCCCCAGACTCGATGGACATCATCTCGATCTGGAGCCAGTGGCACACGCTCACGCCCCAGCAAATGGCCGATAAGGAGTTCGTTCAGAAAACGTTGGGTACGAAAGTGACCTATACGATTTTTTCGGATAAACTGCCCGAACCGTTCCTTGAAATCGGCAACGGTGAATATACCGACGAGGCCATTGAAGCTTATGCAAAAGCCTATTGCAAAGACTCGATGGACAAGTATCAGTACGACGGCATCGATATCGACTATGAGCCGGGCTATGGTGCATCAGGGCCTTTTGTCGGACATGACAATGCTCTGTTTACCAAGTTGATCAATGCCATGAGCAAGTATGTCGGTCCGAAATCTGGTACCGGACGCCTGCTGATAATCGATGGCGTGCCTTATGCGGTGGATCGTTCGGTTGTGGATTGTTTCGACTATGGTATCGTGCAGGCGTATGCTTCTTCTGGTTATACCGATCTGCAAAATCGCTTCAATAATGCCGATGCAAAAGGCTGGAAGCCTGAACAGTATATCTTTGCCGAGAATTTTGAGTCTTATTGGAAAACTGGCGGTGTGAATTTTACGGACCGCGAAGGTAATAGGATGCCGTCTCTTTACGGTATGGCGACCTTTAATCCCACGCAGGGTGCCGGCGCCGGATTCGGTGCATACCATATGGAGTACGAATACGGTAATTCGGCCATGCCGTACCAATTTATGCGCAATGCGATTCAGATGGCCAATCCTGCCGGAGGCTGGAAAACGCCTATCGATGTGGCTTTTTCGAGTAACCAATCTTCCAACTTTTCGTTCGTTGTCGAGGACGATGGTTCGGTGACCGGAACGATGCAGGATAAAGTTTCGTTGTCGTTCTCGCGTCCCGTTGTAAGCGGTATGCAGTTGACGCTGGGTGTGGATAATTCGCTCGTAGCCGTTTATAACGATGAGAACGGTACGGAATATGAGACCGTCGATCCGTCGTTGGTTAAGATGGAGCCGATCCAGTGCGCCGAAAATCAGGTGTTCTCTCCCGATGCGACGATTACGCTTGATCCTAAGTCAATCGAAAAGGGGTATTATTTGATTCCGGTGGTGATCAGTCCTATTTCGGATGCCGGATATGCCGTCAAGGAGGGCTCCGTACATTATATCTTCGTTACGAAGGTCGCGATGGATGTCGAAATCGGCGCGACGACGCTCGACGGCTCGAAGATCGCTCCGACCTCGGCATGGACGATCACCTGCTGTCAGGGTACTGCGACGAGCGGCGCCACCGGTGTTTGGAACTGCGACTCCGCCGCGCAGAAAGCGGCCATGTTCGACGGCAAGCTCGACGCCAACTGCTGGTATGCAAACAGCGCTTCCTATTCGTGGGGCAACGGCGGCAACTTCACCATCGACATGGGCGAAGTCAACGACGTGACCGGCCTGCGCTGGCATATCCACTATCAGGATTCCGAACCGCAGTGCACCGACCTCACCTACAGCGAAGACGGCAATGTCTGGTACAGCCTTTCGGCCGGCGTTCCCTTCACTCCGGTGCTGTCCGACAACTGGAAGTGGGTCAAATTCAAGAGAACGGTCAAAGCCCGCTATATCCGGGTTTACGTGGGTCTTGTAACGGGCTGGACGAGCATGAACGAAGCCGAAATCTACGGCCCGGCCAACTAGCGATTTATTAACCAGAAAAAAATGTATGTTATGAAACTGAAATATTTAATCGCCCCTTTCCTCCTCGCTGCGGCTGCTCTCTGCGGCTGTCAGGAGACGGCGGAAATCCATCCGGTGGCCTACATGACCGATGCGCAGAAGACGGTTTCCAAGTCGGTTACCATCGATACGCCCCCGGCCGGAACGGAGATTTCGGTCTCCTCCTCGGTGCCTGTGAATAAGGATACCAAAATCAAGATTTCGTTGCGCCCCGACCTGCTGGAGGAGTATAATGCCAAATACCAGAAAAATTATGTTATGCCCCCCGCAGACAGTTATACGCTCAGCGGTGACGAAGTGGTGATCTCGGCCGGTTACAGTCGCTCCTCGGAGGTCGATTTTACCGTCACGTCACTCGATGACTTTCAGGAGGGTACGACCTACTGCATGCCCGTGAGCATCGAGCGGATCGAAAACAGCGGTCTTGCCGTTTTGGAACCTTCTCGGACACTTTTCATAGTATTAAAAACACCGGTTATCAGTAAGGCTATCTACCTCGGATCAAGTAACATTTATAAAGTGCCGTCGTTTCAGGAAGACGCCAATCTTGCTGCACTCAAAGCCATAACGCTTGAAGCCCGTGTCTATATGGACGGATTCCAGAATTATGATCCTTATATTAGTTCGATTATGGGTATTGAGGGCGAGTGCGGTGTCCGCTTCGGAGACGTGAAGGTCCCCAAGAACGTTCTTCAGATCTGCCATGGCGATTATCAGCCTGCTGCGACCTCTAAACCTTTTGATACGGGCAAGTGGTATCATGTAGCTGCCGTATGGTCGGGGAAGAGTTGGGATATTTTTATCGACGGCGTGTATGTTACTGGTGTTGCGACACAGGGGGAGACCATCAACTTGTCGAGCGATAATTCGGGCGGTTTTTATCTCGGCGCTTCTTATGGCGGTGGACGTCCGCTCAATGGTTATGTCGCTGAGTGCCGGGTCTGGACGCGTGCGCTGACTGAGGCCGAGATATCGAACAACATGAATTATGTCAATCCGGAATCGGACGGCCTGCTGGCTTACTGGCGTATGAACGCTTGGGAGGCCAAGGACGGCGGCGGCAACATCGTCAAGGACCTTACGGGCCACGGCTACGACGCCGTGGGCGGCAGCTCCAATCCGAGGATGATGGACACCAAGTGGATGTAATCCGCCTTTCGGATATCGTTCCGATCCGCTGAACGGAAGCCGTGCGGCCGGTGCAGGAGACTGCCGCCGGGGCACGGCTTCTTTTTATTCCGCTTTTTATTCCCGGCGGACCGTTTGCTTCCGGCGGAGATGAATCCCGGCTTGGCGATACTCTCTCCGGCGGCGGCAAATTTATTTGACGCGGCGCCGGATTGTGTTATCTTTGTACGAAGAACCGAACTTATCACCATAAAACTTACCGATGAAACCACGACTTTTGCTTTTCACCGCCGCATGCATGCTTTTCGCGGCATGCGGGAACTCTCGCGGCGACCTTTCGACGGGTATTATCCCCGCTCCGCAGCAGGTGGCGTGGGGCCTGTCTCTTATACACATCTGACGCTGCCGACGATACTCCTTGTGTAGAT
>OJRP01001548.1_pt1 | contig 10972 bp, 15 predicted proteins | sample 1599201 | NCBI WGS metagenome assembly OJRP01 (sample SAMN03922534, study PRJEB24848) | human gut metagenome | isolation source: stool sample | host: Homo sapiens | place: Germany | collected 2010-05
CATGACAGGGCTTCCCAGCTTTTTTGAAAAAATTTCTGTTCTCTGGTTTACAAACACGCTCTGAGTGTCCTTATCAGTGAGAGACAAATTTTCCGACTGGGTTGGCCGCAGTCACGATCGTCTCACCTGATCACAAGGAGCGTGTATGACCATGAATCCATTCGAACAAAATGAACATCTGCTACATTTCCTGACATCCCAAGTTGAGCGAGAGGTCATTGACTACATCCGCCAGGAGATGCAGCACGACGCACCGGACAGTATTCCGACCGAAGAAGAACTGTTCGCCTTCTTCCAATCGCCGGACGAACCGACCAAATTGGACGCCTACCAACAGATGCTGGCGACCGATAAGCTGCTGGAATACGCGGAGATCAGTCTGCGCACCGTCTGTGACCTGATCCGCTACCAGCAGCTCAAGGAATTGGGCATCGTCCATTCCGCAAAGGAGTTCATTCAATTCTTCCATCCCGACGAACAGGAGGACACACCATGAATCAATTTCCCAGCAAAAACTATTTTACAATGCCGAACGAAATCTTTTCTCTTGGGCTGGACGCAAGCGAGATCGCAGTGTATGCCTATCTTCGCTGCCTTGAAAACCGCAGCACCTACCAGTGCTGGCCGAGCTATGCCACGATCGGCAAGGCCGTTGGACGCGCAAAGAATACAGTCATGCGGTACGTCGATGCACTCGCGGAGAAAGGTCTCATCTCCACAGAGCCAACCTCTGTCCTGACGCGTTCCGGCATCAAGAAGAACGGCAACCTGCGCTACACCATCCGACCGATCCGTGAAGCCATAGAAATCTTTCACGCGCGCCAACTATCTGCGGTCGAGCGCGCAGCAGAACGGCAGCGAGTTCAGCGCAAGCTGTCCGCGATGGATATGCTGCCCGGCGCATGAGGAAAGGAAGCGAATGATGAAACATTCCACCTACACAAGCTATGACGAGCTGCCGCTGATGCTCTCCGTCGTGGAGGTCGCTGCGGTGCTCGGGATCTCCCGCGCCGGCGCTTACGAGCTGGCACACAGTGACGGCTTCCCCGCGCTCAAAATCGGCAGCCGGATCGTTGTCCCAAAGGATAAGTTTCTCGCATGGATCGACGCGAACAGCGGTTCAAAAAACGCACCGCTGTAACTAAAGAACAGACGCTCAATTTTCTGTGCGCCAACGATGCGGCTGAGCAAAACCGCGAAGCCCATCGGTGCGGTGAGAGAAACAGCAATGGGATCACGCAGCCCAGCGGGGCCGCGACGCCTGCGGGACAGCGACGCGCATAAGCGCATCGCTGTCCCGCAGGCTCTCTGCGTTTTTCGGGAGCGCTCCCGACCAAGGCCCAAAAGCGGCAAAGTTTGCCGTTCTGACACCCGGCCGCGCAGGGTTTCCGAACCGCGCAAAACGCTCCGAGGGTAGTGATACCACCCCCCGTCCGAAACGCCCCTGTTTCGCCGGGTGAGCCGCTGTGTGCGCGGTTAGGAGATGGGGTGGCGTGTGTACCCGCTTTCACCTGCGAAAGCGAACGTGAGCCGTTTGTGCGAGTGTGATTTGAAACCGCGCTGGAGAGGACTTTCCCACGCCGTATGGGACGTAACTTCGGCAGATTGGGCGGTTATCGGAGGAACTTATTTATAGCAGGATAAAGGGCTGGCGTCGGAACCGACGCTCTGCCCAATCACTTCTGCCCGCAGTGCGGGCAGTTGACGGGGGTTTCAGCGCAGTCGATTGTGGCGCCTTTTGAAGAAAATTTCAGAACGGCTGGCGTCTTAGGTCCCACAAGCCCAGGTGTTTCAACGAAAACGAGCGTGCCTTACGGCAGATTGGAGGGAATTATGAGCAAAAATGAAAACAGGCTGAACTTCCGTATGACGGATGAAACAGCCGCCAAAATAGAGCGGTGGTATCAGGAAGATAACTGCCGCAGCAAAAACGAGTTCATCGAAAAGGCGGTGAACTGCTACGCGGATATGCTCGCCGCAGGCGAAAGCGCCACGCTGCCCCGTGCGGTGCAGTCTGCCATCGACGCGCGGCTGAAACTCTTCGAGGATCGCATCGCGTCGCTGCTCTACAAGCAGGCGGTGGAGATGGACATGGCAATGTCCATCCTCCTGCAAAGTCTCAATGTGAGCGAGGAAGTGCTGCGGCAGGAGCGGGCCAAGAGCATCGCCGCCGTCAAGCGCACCAACGGTCAGCTGCGGATGGAGCAGAAGCTCCGAGACATGGAGAATGACGAATGGCAAGGCTGATCGTCAAAAGTCCGTACATCAAGTGCGGTACTGGGCAAAGTGCTGGCGGGTATCTCAAGTACATCGCGACGCGGGAGCGGGTAGAGATCATCCCGGATGACCGCCCGCCCACCAACAAGCAGACGCAGCTCCTCGCAAAGCTGGTGAAGGATTTTCCTGACGCAAAAGAGCTGATGGAGTACGAGGACTACAGCTCACACCCGACAAAAGCGACTGCGTCCGCGCTCATCACACTGGCACTGGAATCGAATTGGGATCGGGTACAGGGCATGGAAGGCTACGCCAAGTACATCGCCCTGCGACCGAGAGCGGAGCGGCTGGGTGAACACGGCCTGTTCGGTGACGATGACAATGTGGATCTGAGCAGAGTCATGGATGAACTGGATCACTACACCGGCAACGTGTGGACGCACATCATCTCCCTCCACCGGGAGGATGCGGAGCGGTTGGGGTATGACCACGCGGAGGCATGGCGCACATTGCTCCGCACCTACCGCAATGACATCGCGGCGGCGATGAAAATACCGCCGGAGGATTTCCACTGGTACGCCGCCTTCCATGACGAGGGCAATCATCCTCACGTCCACATGATGGCGTGGTCGGCAAAGCCGAATCAGGCGTACTTGTCCAAAGATGGGATACGGCAGATCAAGTCCACGCTGACCAACCAGATCTTCCGACAGGAGCTGCTGGAGCGGTTGGCGGATGCAGGCGACGCCTACGCGCAGTACATCATCGGCATGGCGTACCGTGACGGTGGACTTCTGATACCCGACACGGTCAAAGCACAAAAGCTGTTGGAACGCACCGCCGAGCAGGACTTGGACGCGGCGCAGTACGCCCTCGGCAAGCTGTATCTCTCCGACGATGCTGACGTTCACGATTCTGCCAAGGGTATCTATTGGCTGAAACGCTCGGCGGACAACGGCAACGATTTCGCCGCCTACCGGCTGGGCAAGGAATATCTCAGCGGTAATAATGTGTCAAAGGATGCTGCGGCTGCGGCGGAATATCTGCGGCAGGCCGCGAACAATGGAAACGCCTATGCGCAATATCTGCTGGGAAAGCTGACCCTCATTGGCGAGGGTATTCCCAAGGACATGGACGCCGCCTACGAATGGTTCGCGGCGGCGCGGGATAACGGCCACGCCTACGCGGAATTTTTCATGGAACGCATGGAGCGCGGCGAACAAGAGCCGCCCCCCGTCCTGCTGTCAGCCACCCGGCTGCTCTACCACATGGGCAATATCTTCCGGGACAACGCCCCGGCTCCCGCTGCCAACGGTGTCCAAATCGACCGCAAGCGGCTGGCGCAGATGCGGCAGAAGCGCGTCGCCCTCGGTCACAAGCCGGACGACCATGAGTTGGAACAGCAGCAGGGATTTTCAATGAAATTCCATATGTAAAGCGGGTCGAGATGTTCAGTTTTTGCGCCGCTATAGTCAAAGAAACATTTCGGAAAACAGTAGCTTTGTGAGCGGAGTTGTGGTATGTGTTGTGGTTGCCAAAAGGAGGTGCCGCAATGTATGACTACATGAAAGCCCTGCAAAAGCGTTTCGACCATCAGGAACACAGTGAATTGGACAAGCAGGTCGAATACGCGCAGGAGGAACTGCGGCGGGACATGGACGCCATGGGGCGCGGAAAGTTGCTGCGGCTGGTGGACGCACAGAACGCGTTGCTGGTCGAAGCCAAGTTGATGAGCTTCACGGCGGGCTTCAAGCTGGCGGCCGGTATCGCCGGAGAGCTGGGAACGCCCTACTCCTTCGATGCCGACGAGGAAGAAAAAGCAAAGGAGATGATCACGAATGGCTAAAAACGCGCCAACGGCGAGGGCAACATTCGCAAGCGCGCAGACGGTCGCTGGGAGGGTCGCTACACAGCGGGCTACCACCCCGAAACCGGAAAGCGCATCATCAAAAACGTGCTGGGTAAGACGCAGGCGGAATGCAAGGCGAAGCTCAGTGCCGCAATGGAGGCTGCCAGAGGAATCGACGTCAGCCGCGCTGATGAGTACACGGTAGCAACTTGGCTGCGCAGCTGGTATGAGATCTACGCAAAACCGAATATCCGCATCTCAACAGCAAACCGCTATCAACTGATGGTCGAGCAATACACGATTCCCCGCATCGGCAGCATCAAACTGACAAAGTTGACTGCCCATGACTTACAAAAGCTCTACAAGGATCTGATGGAAAACGGTCGCATCGACCGCAAGAGCGGTCATGGCAATCCAGGGCTCAGCAGCACCACGGTTCGGAGTCTGCATCTCATGCTGCACAGTGCCTTGGAACGGGCGGTCAAGGAACGCCTGATCCTGCGGAACCCGACCGAGGACTGCATCGCGCCGAAGGTTCAAAAAATCGAAATGCAGATTCTTCCGCCTGAGCACATCAAGGATTATCTGGAAGCTGCTGACAGGAGAGGACTGCTCCCCATGTTCTATCTGGAGCTGGTCACGGGCTTGCGGAAGGGCGAGATCACGGCGCTTCTCTGGAGCGACCTCGACGCAAAGAACAAAACCATCTCCGTCAGCAAGCAATATGTCAAAAATCCCAATGGCGAACTGACGCTGTCCCGTCCCAAAACGGAGACTTCGGTCAGAAAAGTATCTATCCCGCAGGATGCCGTAGACCTGCTGATAGCGGAACACGGCAATCATCCCGAGAATCCCTACATGTTCCCCTCGCCGGTAACTGGTGAGATGTACTACCCAGACTCCGTCGTAAATCTGCACAAGAAGATCCTGAAGGATGCCGGGCTGCCGCACATCAGATTTCACGACCTCAGACACACCTTCGCAACGCTGGCACTGCAAAATGGGGTGGACGTCAAAACCGTCAGCAGTATGCTCGGCCACTATGACGCTGGATTCACACTCCGCACCTACACCCACGCTACGAGGCAGAAGCAGGACGAAGCCGCACAAACGATGGGCAGCTTCATGGCGCAAGTGATGTAAGCAGAAAAAGGATGCGAAATACCGGAGAGGGGGCAAAACCTTCTCTCCGGTACTCTTTAAACCTATCCGCGCATTTCCCCGTGTGGGTCACGGTGTGGGTCAGGCAATTGACCCACATTTTGACCCACACCATTTCCGGCGTTTTTGCAACAAAAAAGCATCGAAAACCGAAGTTTTCGATGCTTTTTGGAGCTGCTGGGCAGATTCGAACTGCCGACCTCATCCTTACCAATTATATATGAACTGTTTTCTCTTGTTGTTAGCTGTTGTATCTTGTTGCCCCGTAGCCCTTATATATCAGGGGATGCGGGCTTTTTCTTGTTGTTTCTTGTCGTTGCTTGTTGTATCTTAAAATAAGCTGTTTTGTGATGCCCGTATGGGTTTTGTATGGGTTTTTGATAGAACCCATACCGCAAGACCTCATCCCTTATTTACAGCTTTCTTGACCGCCTCGCGCATGATCTGCGCCGCTCTGCTGACGCTCTCGGCGTTGGCGTGGGTATACATCCGCAGTGTTACGGCCTTGTCGCTATGGCCGAGCGCTTCGGATACGCTTGCCACATCCGCGCCGTTGGTAATCGCAACGCTTGCAAAGGTGTGACGCAGCTTGTGCGGGTAAAGATCAGGCAACCCGCAATGGTCGGACAATTTTTTGAGATAGCGCGTGGGGCTTTGCGGGTGCATTGGCTCCGGACTACCCTCCTTTGTGAAAACAAAGGCGCTCATAGCTTTTTTCGCCTGTTCTGCGCGAAGCTGACGCAGGAGGGCTATTGTATCATCCCCCGCATACACAGTGCGCTTATGGCCGTTCTTAGGGGTGTCTATGTAGACGCCCTTTGTCGGTGTGTAGCACAGATTTCCGGCTATGGTGATTTCCCCGCTCTTGAAGTCAATGTTTTCCCACTTCAATGCGCAGCACTCGCCGCGCCGGATGCCGGTATCAATCAGCAGACGGACGAGCGCCCGCCATTTCAGAGGCTCCGCGTCCAGTACAGCAAGGATATCCCCGACCTCCTCCGCCGTATACGCAGCGGGAGCCTCCGCCTTTGTTTCACCCTTGCGCGGCTTCGGACGCTCTACCTTATCCATTGGATTGCGGTCAATCATGTCCCCCATGTATGCCATCTTGAACAGGCTGTGCAGCACCGTATAGACTTTAATGACGGTGGCGTGGGCCTTGCCCGTTGCCTGAATGTCAAGAAGCAGCGCCGTGATTTGCGCCGGTGTGATCTCCGGCATTTTCACATCGCCTAATATGGGGTAAACCTTTTTATCAAGACAGCTCTGATAACTGGAACGACCATTCTCACTCATTGTAACGCTCTTAGCGGGCATGAACACTCTTTCCCCATACTGCTCGAGGGTAAGAATGCGGGCAGCTTCTGCGGCCTCCTGTGCGGCCTTCTCGCGTTTCTCTGCACGGCTGATTGCCTCTCCTGCATTACATTGGCGCTCAAACTCCGCCGCCACCGAAGCAAGCTCACGATCTATGGCCCTTTGGCTCCATCCCTCCGGCACATACCATCGGCGCGTCAGATAGGACTTCTCCCGTCCACGGCTGACACGGATTTCATAAAAGGCTTGTCCGGCCTTATTGAATTTCTTTCGCGTGGACGGCATAGTAGACCTCCTTATAATGCAAAAGGCAGACAACATTAAGTTGCCTGCCGTAGTGGAGCAAAAATAGGCGGGGCGACACTCCCGCATCTCCAATAAAGGCGACGGCTGCCCGTTCCGTCCTCTATCTTTGCTCTATACACTATATCGCTTTTGCAACTTAATTATACACTCACGTACAACGGAATTCAAGTCCTTTTTAGAGTGTTTTTTGCAATGTAATTTCTAACGCGATTGCTGTTCAAAATGTAAAGCGAACGTGCATAATACCGGCCCGATCCAGCAATTCTCACAGCAACCTTTACGTATTCACCATTGATGACGTACTCCTTTACGTACTCAATAGAGCCATCAGTCGGATTTTGACCGACATAGTCAGGAGCCGCAAGAATAGTCTCCAAGTCAGCACCATACTTTGCAAAATCCGCAGGATGCGATTTCTTCATATGAGACAGATTACTCGTCCCAAAATAAATAGAACGATCTCCTGTTATAGTAATGCCAAGAAGTCTCTCGATCTCCTCCGTAATGATTCCGACCGTTTGGATTTTAATCACTTCCCTGCTCCATGCCTCGCATGGGGCTTTATTTTTTGTTCTCGTCCGGCTCCTCTGGGCGCTGATACTGCGGCGTCTCCGCTAATTGCTCGATATAGTCGGCAACTTCTTTCATGTCCTCAGGCTTCATTCGTGAAAGGAAGTACCTTCCTGCTGCTAACTGTCCATCAGTATTGAGGCGTTTATATGAATAGTCAATGCGCTCTCTTTGCGCATTCGTTTCATCATCCATAAAAACACGCTCCCACGGTTTACCATTACCCTGATGAATAATATTCCCGTTCTTGTCTTTAACCGTCAGACCTGCTTTTTCTACGATGTGCTTTGTAATGATTTCGCATTGCTCATCTGCGGGGACGAGGTCGGTCCAATCGACCCCTAAAGCCGCAGCTATTCCCCTTAATACATTATATTTAGGTTCTCTTTGTCCCTTTTCATATTTGCTAATGGTGGATTTTGTAACGCCAATCGCGTCCGCTAATTCTTGTTGAGACATCCCTCGTTTCAGCCTCACCGCTTTTATGTTCGTTCCTTGCATAAGTTTATTCCTCCTAATAGGACTATACCCCGCTGTATCCATTTTGTCAACAATTTTTCATTTCGGTATTGACATGTGTATCCATTTCGGATATAATCAAGTTACAGTAGACGATTTGGATACTTTAGGAGGTGAATGTAATGACCATCAACGCGATTCGTATTGAATCAATTCTGGCCGAGCGTGACATGACAAAAGCCGCACTTGCTGAAAGATGCGGGGTATCTCGGCAAAATATCAGCACCATCATCCGGCGCGGCACTTGCGAGCCTCGCACAGCCGGTAAGCTGGCAGCCGGTCTCGGTGTCAGCGTCGCAGAGATTATCGAGGGGGCGCAATAATGACACCATATCAGAAAATTCCCGAGGCCTGCAAATCAACCGGCCTGAGCCAATATTTTCTACGGAATGGCTGCAAAAATGGTACCATTCCTCACGTCAAAAGTGGTCCGACGTACTACATCGACGTACCGGCCCTTTTAGAGAAATTGCGAGGTGAGGCAAACGGACATTCTGGAAGTTCTACAGCACTTTGAGGGCGTGAAGCGCTGCGGCGACGGTCAATATATGGCCCGCTGCCCGTGCCATGATGACCGCAAGCAAAGTCTCTCCATCGGTCGAGGCGAAAAGGGCGTGGTGCTCAAATGCCAGGTGGGATGTGACACGCATGACATCATCGCCCGTGTTGGCATTAAGCCTCGTGATCTCTTTTACGATGCAGAAGCAAAGCCTACTGAGCGCCCGCAGATCGTGGCCGTGTACGAATATCCCAATGGCGTTCAGAAGCTACGGAAATCGGACAAGTCCTTTTCATGGCGTCGGCCGGACGGAAAAGGCGGCTGGATCTACAACCGGCAGGGCGTTCCTCACTCCCTCTATGTGGCCGGTTCGCTTGGTAATGTCGTGTTCATCGCCGAGGGCGAGAAGGACGCCGACAACCTCCACCGTCTGGGCTTCGATGCCGCCAGCGGCGCAGACGGTGCAGGCCCCGGCAAGTGGCGGAAAGAATACACTGAGCAGTTACAAGGCCGCACCGTGCTCATCTTTCCCGACAACGACGCCGTTGGTAAGGCTTACGCCGAGGAGACCGCCGCCGCGCTGCATGGTGTCGCCGATCATGTCCAGCTTTGCGACCTCTCAACCGTCTGGCCGGAGATTCCGGAGCATGGAGATATTTCCGATCTTATCGCTCGTCTTGGTGATGAAAAAGCCTGTGAGGCGATAGCGGAGCTCGCAACCACAACGCCGGAATGGACACCGGCCCCACCCACTGACATCTTTGAGGAATTCGGATTTTACAGCGTCCCCGACCTAACCGAGGAAGAACGCCGCCCGCCCGAGTTCATCATTGACGGCATGATCCCGTGCGGAATGACTTTTTTATCTGGTGCGCCGAAGATTCGCAAATCGTTCATGGCACTACAGATGGCATCCGCAGTTGCGACCGGCGCCCCCTTTCTTGGACACTCCACCACGAAATGCGATGTAGCTTATCTCGATTTAGAGGGCAGTAAGAGCCGCATCTCATTCCGCGCAGCGAAAATGTCCACGCAGATTCCGTCAAACGTGTTTGTCACCAACAGCATCACGGAGCGCCTTGCCGATGGGCTCGTGGACAAGCTGCGGCAGCTCCACAGGGCACGGCCCTCGATCCGCCTTATCATTGTAGACACATATAGCCGCGCACGTGGCAGCTATAAGGCCCCCGGTGCAAACGCTTATGACGCAGATATCATGCTACTGGAACCTGTGCAGCGCATGGCACTTGAAGAGAATATCGCGTTGCTGTTCGTTCACCATGATAAAAAAGGTGCTGGGCTCGCTCTCGATTCCTTCGAGCGCCTGAGCGGAACAATGGGTATTTCCGGTTCCTGCGACTGCGTCATAAATCTCGTTGCAGACGGAAAGCGATTTGACGGTAAGGCCACAATGGAATTCACCCCACGCGACGCGAAGGGCGGCGAAATGAGCCTCGTTTTTGATGAGCGGTTCGGAGAGTGGCAAGAAATCATCGAAACCAAGCCGGACTTGCGCGGCAATCCGATTTGTTCGTGGATCATCGAACATTCGCCCGAGCGTCAGCAAGAAGGAAAGACCTTTTCTTACGATACGCTTATTAAGGCAGCTTATGGGAGTTTTGTGGACAACCCCGGCGAAGAAGTCAGAAAGCAACTCGTTCCCCGTCGTGAAGAATTGTTTTCAAGTTATGGTATTGGCGTTCAGATGGGCGTGAAATCGAACGGCGCAAGAGGCATTCGAGTAATAAATCTGTTATAAAACACCGTCCCTGCGTCCCTCTAAGAGGGACGGTATCGCGGGAGAATAGCTTCGTCCCTCTCCCCTATTAAAAATATATGGTGTCCCTCCTACAGGGACGCAGGGACACTACTATTTTATAGAAAGCAGGTGATACTCAACGAGCGGAAGAAAATCACAAAGCAAAGGCCGCGCCGGGGAGCTGGAATTGTGCCGCCTATTGCAAGGCTACGGCTACCCCGTGCAACCGGGCGAGGCCGTGAGCTATGGCAGTACACCCGATCTAACAGGGCTTGATGGCGTACATATTGAGTGTAAGCGCGGCGAAAAGCAAGCCCTTTATGAGTGGATCGAGCAGGCGCAGCGGGACAGCGGCAAATTTAAGGACGGTTTACCGGCTATCTTTTGGAGGAAAAATCGCGCCCCGTGGCTTGTCTGCATGACGCTTGCGGACTGGATCAGCTTATACCAACGGCAGAAAACGGCAGAAAGCGGAAAGGAGGCAGGGAATGACCCCGAATAAAGAAAAGCTGCTTGCGGCTCTTCTGACTTCTCGAAGCAAGAAAGAAGCGGCAGCAGCGGCAGGAATTGCAGAGCGAACCATGCGGACTTATTTTGAAGACCCGGAATTTTGCCAGCGATACCGTGAAGCATTCGCCGGAGTGATTGAAGATGCTACCAGACAAGCGCAGGCGCTTTTAATGCCCGCATTAAGCACTCTCGAAACGGTTATGACCGACGAGGAAATAAACCCCGCCGCCCGCGTAAACGCCGCGAAAATCGCCCTTGATTATGC
>OJRP01001563.1_pt1 | contig 10866 bp, 4 predicted proteins | sample 1599201 | NCBI WGS metagenome assembly OJRP01 (sample SAMN03922534, study PRJEB24848) | human gut metagenome | isolation source: stool sample | host: Homo sapiens | place: Germany | collected 2010-05
ATGGTAAAGCGATAATCAACTTCAGAAATCGTTCATCCTTTGAATTAAAGGAAGGTTTATCGTTTTTAGAAAACAGTTTCTCTTTCTTGTAATAATCAAAAGTACTGATAGACGCAATAAGCCGATATGAAGTAGGAATATGAGTAGGCAAATCTATACGCGCCATCAGTTGGGCATTATTATAAACTTTACCCAATTGGCCATCAAACGTAAACTCTTTGGCATAATAATTTAAGTTCTGATAGCCCAGGCCCAGATATATCTGATTGGAACTCGTCGTAGACACACTACCCCCCAAGCGGACAGAGAAATTATCCTCCATCTTTACTTTCAGATGCAAATCGTACATATCGGTCTCTTCATTGAATACTGCCTTCGGTATTATTTCAGAGATCATATTATCCGCAAGCAAACGAAAATATCCACGCTTCAGCTCTTCGTAAGTGAATGGCTCATCTTCTTCATCATGAAATTCCTTCTGAATATAAGCCTGTTGCTGTGAGTTAGCTCCATCAATATAAATTTTCTGGAAATAGAGCTGCGGCAGATTACTGCGATAAACCAGACGGCGTAAACGCACATTATCTGCATTCACCCTACGATGAATACGCCCCTTTATAGAATCCATCAGGCTAAGAGTGCGATTGTAACCTATATCATGGAGTTCCTGAAGACGGTCGAAATCAAGTAAGTTCACATCATCATACTTGAATGTCATGAGGATGCCGACAGAATCCGGAATAGAATAGTCCGTCTTCTGCATCACCATGTTCTCAATCTGACTCATAAGGTCATTTTCTTTAGGCTTGGACGGATTAGCGGCCACCACACTACCAATAATAATATCCGGATGAAAATCATCCCGCATCACATCCGTTGGAAAGTTATTGTAAATACCACCATCATAAGCCAGCACACTATCTATCTCAATTGGCTTAAAAACAAACGGAAAACTCATAGAGGCGCGGACAGCATCGCCCAGATCACCTTTCCCTAACACTATTTGCCGTTTATTGTATACATCGGAAGCGATACAACGAAAAGGAACAAACAGTCTGTCAAAATCACCGTCGCAAGCAGCCGTAGCACGGGCAAACAGCTCCACAAAAACCAGATTCATCTGTATGGGATTTACTACGCTTGTGGGCAGAAATTGTGGTTTGAAGTTTTTTAATGAGTCTTTGAATGAGAAACGGATATTAAAAAACTCCGGTGTGGGAATACTTTTCTTGAAATAATAGGCATATTTAGGTTCTACTTTTCCCGAATACCAACGTTTAAAGTCTTCTGAACGCAGCAAAGCCTCCATATCATCGGGAGAGTATCCCATGGCATACAACGAACCGATAATGGCTCCCATGGATGTACCGGTAATATAATCGATAGGGATATTGTTTTCTTCCAAAGCCCGAATGATGCCGATATGCGTCATACCTTTCGCACCACCACCACTCAATACAAGTCCAACTTTTTGGGCATGCAACATGGGCAGCAACAAGAAACAAAACGATAAAAGCAAAAGAATTCTTTTCATACTTCAAAGTTCCGAGCTGAAAATATATTATTATCAAAGCTCAAATATATGCAATTGTTTCGAAATTGGACGTATCCAACGCTAAAAAACAAGCGTTCCCACACAAAATATACGAAAAAAGGAGCATTACAACTCTTATAAAAGTTGCAATGCTCCCGGCATATAGATTGTGAATAAAGGGCGTATTTAGATTAACTCGATGCTTCTCTTCACAAAGTTATTCAAAGCTTCACCTTTCAGCATGCCATTTTGCAGCAATGCCAGGTCAATCAATTGGCGGACAACTTTATTTTTAGCAGCATATCCGGCAAATACTTCGTCTTTCTTTGTTTTCAGTTCTTCCCACTTCTGATCCAATCCGTTCACTTCGTCCTTTTCAGCAGTAGAAATTTCTTCGTCTTTCTTACCTTTTTGTTTATCTTTCAGTTCATTACGACGTTTGTCTACGTCATTCATTTCTTGCTGAATAGGAACTACAACAGAGTCGCATTCTTTTTCTTCGTCTGCAAGAACTTCTTTCACCAGTTTATGATCTGAATTCAGCACAAGGTTGAACATATCAGGCATTTCTCCATAGAAACTCATACCTGCCTGAATATTAGCCATTTCTTTCATACGGCGCATATATTCACTTTGAGTAATCATCACAGGAGAAGAGTTTTCACCCAAAGCCTGCGCAGTGATATTAAACTCAACCTTTTCCAGCTTAGGCAACTGGCTCTTGAACACAGCAGAAAGAGCTTCTTGTTTGCCTGCTTCCAGAGTTTCACCTTTCTTATCTTCTTTGATAATCAGATTATCGATAACATCACTATCTACACGGGTAAAGCGAGATTTCTCAAACTTTTGCTCCAACATGCTTACTACAGCAATGTCCAGTTGACCATCCATCAGCAACACATTGTATCCCTTATTCTTAGCAGCCTCGATGTAGCTGAATTGCTCATCTTTATGATTAGCATACAGATAGATCAAATTGCCATCTTTATCAGTCTGATTATCTTTGATCAGCTTCTGATACTCTTCAAATGTATAGCATTTACCATCCGTATCGGTGAAAAGGGCAAAATCTTTTGCTCTGTCATAGAAGTCTTCCTGAGTAAGCATTCCGTAATTGATGAAAATCTTCAGGTCATTCCACTTTTCCTCAAACTGTTTGCGATCATTTTTAAAGATAGATTGCAGACGATCAGATACTTTCTTTGTGATATATGTCGAAATCTTCTTCACGTTAGAGTCGCTCTGCAGATAAGAACGGGATACATTCAACGGAATATCCGGAGAATCGAGCACACCATGCAACAGTGTCAGAAAGTCAGGTACGATACCTTCTACTGAATCCGTAACGTATACCTGGTTACTATAAAGCTGTATCTTATTCTTATTCAATTCGATATTACTCTTCACTTTCGGGAAGTACAGAATACCTGTCAGATTGAACGGATAATCCACATTCAGGTGGATCCAGAACAGAGGTTCGTCTGCCATAGGATATAACTCCCGATAGAATTTCTTATAATCTTCGTCTTTCAGCTCTACCGGTTTGCGTGTCCATAAAGGATAGGTTTCGTTGATTACGTTGTCTTCGTTTGTTTCAACCTGCTTTCCATCTTTCCATTCTTTCTTTTTGCCGAATGCAATGGGGATAGGAAGGAAGCGGCAATATTTAGTCAGCAATGAAGAAATACGTGTTTCTTCCAGAAATTCCTTGCAGTCATCATCTATATAAAGGATAATATCCGATCCGCGGCTTTCTTTTTCAACGTTTTCGATAGTGAACTCAGGGCTTCCGTCGCAAGTCCATTTCACAGCTTGTGCTCCTTCTTGGTGGGATTTTGTGATGATTTCCACTTTTTTGGCTACCATGAAGGCAGAATAGAAACCCAGACCAAAGTGTCCGATGATGGCATTGGCATCATCTTTATATTTTTCAAGGAAGTCGTTAGCACCTGAAAAAGCTATCTGATTGATATATTTGTCGATCTCTTCGGCTGTAAGTCCGATACCCCGGTCGGAAATGGTGATGGTATCTTTTCCTAAGCTTACTTTAATGGTAAGATCTCCCATCTCTCCTTTGAATTCACCTTTAGATGCAAGGGTTTTCAGCTTCTGTGTGGCATCTACTGCATTAGAAACTAATTCACGGAGGAATATTTCATGATCACTGTATAAGAACTTTTTAATGATGGGGAAAATGTTCTCAGTGGTTACCCCAATATTTCCTTTTTGCATACTATTTATGGTTTTAAGTTATTATGTTATATATACGTTTGAATCGTCTTTTTGTTGGATGATGGGCAAAAAAAATGCCAGATACAGTGATATCTGACATTTTGTCTGTTATTTTTTGAATAACTTTGGACTCTTTACTTTTCCACAGTCATGACAATGAGGTCTTTTTCTTTGTCATAGCTTACCTTGATCGTGTCACCAGCTGCCATTTCTGATCCAAGTATCAGCTCGGAGATGCCATCCTCCAAGTTGTTTTGGATGGCACGTTTCAATGGGCGTGCTCCAAACTGTACATCGTAACCTTTGGTGGCTACAAACTTTTTGGCATCTTCGTCAATAACAAGCTTGTAACCAATGTTTTTCACACGACTGTAAAGGCCCTTAAGTTCAATATCAATAATCCGGGTCAGTGCATCCAGATCGAGTTGGTCGAAAGTTATTATTTCGTCCAAACGATTGATGAATTCGGGCGCAAAAGACTTATTCAAAGCTTTTGTAATCACGCTGCGCGAGTATTCTTTGTCATCAGTACGGACCTGGGCGGCAAATCCGATTCCTTTTCCGAATTCTTTCAGTTGGCGGGTTCCAATATTAGATGTCATGATGACTATGGTATTTTTAAAGTCTACAGTTCTGCCATAACTGTCAGTCAACCGACCTTCATCCATCACTTGCAACAATATGTTGAATACATCGGGATGCGCTTTTTCAATTTCATCCAATAAAACGATAGAGTAGGGTTTACGCCTTACTTTCTCCGTCAGCTGCCCACCTTCTTCATAACCTACGTATCCGGGAGGTGCTCCTACCAGACGGGATACGGTGAATTTTTCCATATATTCACTCATGTCAATGCGGATAAGTGCATCTGCTGAACCGAACATTAGTTTCGCTAACTCCTTGGCCAAATGAGTCTTGCCGACACCTGTCGGACCTAGAAACATGAATGTACCAATCGGCTTATTAGGATCTTTCAGGCCTACACGGCTTCTTTGAATAGCTTTTACCAGTGTGGCGATTGCTTTGTCCTGACCGATAACTTTAGAAAGCAGATCGTCTTTCATTCCTAATAATTTCATTCCTTCAGCCTGTGCCATTCTTTGTACAGGTACGCCTGACATCATGGAAACGACTTCAGCTATTTGTTCGTCATCTACCGTTTCCCGGTTTTCCTTCAGACTTTTTTCCCATTCTTCCTTCAGGGTATCAAGCTGATTCGTATATTCTTTCTCTTTGTCACGATAACTGGCGGCCAGTTCGAAATTCTGTAGCCTGACAGCTTCATTTTTAAGAGATTTCATCTCATCAATCAGTTTTTCCTGTTCTTCTATTTCTTTAGGAGCAGTGATATTAGTAAGATGTACGCGCGAGCCGGCTTCATCTAAAGCATCTATCGCTTTATCGGGGAAGTTACGGTCTGTGATATATCGGTCTGTTAGTTTCACACAAGCTTCAAGGGCTGCATCTGTATAGTTCACATTATGATGATCCTCGTATTTATCCTTGATATTTTTCAATATCTGAAGTGTCTCTTCTGCAGTTGTTGGTTCTACAATAACCTTTTGGAACCGACGTTCCAATGCACCGTCTTTTTCAATGTTTTGGCGGTATTCGTCCAACGTCGTCGCTCCGATGCATTGAATCTCGCCTCTGGCCAATGCGGGTTTCAACATATTGGCTGCATCCATTGAGCCCGCTGCAGAACCTGCTCCCACAATAGTGTGGATTTCATCGATGAAAAGAATGATGTTAGGATTCTTCTTCAACTCGTTTAAGATAGAACGAATACGTTCCTCGAATTGTCCACGATATTTAGTGCCTGCGACAACGGCAGTCATATCAAGAGCTATCACTCGTTTGTCAAATAAGATACGTGATACTTTCTTTTCCACAATCCGTAATGCAAGTCCCTCAACAATGGCAGATTTGCCGACTCCCGGTTCGCCAATCAAAATTGGGTTGTTTTTCTTGCGACGGCTCAATATTTGTGCCAGTCGCTCTATTTCCTTCACCCGGCCAACTACAGGATCTAGTTTTCCTTCTTCGGCAGCTTTTGTCATGTCTGTGCCGAAATTGTCGAGTACAGGAGTGTCATTAGCCGGCTTTTTTTGTGCCGGGCGTGCCTGCTGTTGTGCTGCATTTGATTTATTGCCACTTGGACTCTGACGTATATCCTCGTCTTCATCCTCGTCCTCACTGAACCCCAGACCTGCATGGGTGTCTGGTTGTAAAGTGAGTTTGATTTTTTCGTATGTTACGCCATTGCTTTCCAAGACGTGGAAAGCTGCATTATCCTTGACCTTCATAATTGCTAACAAAATATGTTCAGAGTCAGCCGCAATGTTTCTCAATAACTTAGCCTCTAGAATACATAGCTTTAACACTTTGGATGCTTTGTCATTAAAGCTAATATTCTCGTCATAGGTGGTGTCATTTTCTGCATTGTTTTTCACAATGGCCTCCAACTGATTTTTTATGTCCTGTAAGTTTATTTGCAAATTAAACAAAATCTCGATAGCTTTTCCTTCACCTTCACGTATCAGTCCCAACAACAAGTGTTCGGGACCAATATAGCTATTTCGCAGCCTGTTGGCTTCTTCCTTGCTATACATGATGATATCGGACACTCTTTGTGTAAATTGATTGTTCATAAATTTATCGTCCTCCTAAAGTATAGTATTTATTTCCCAGTGTGCAAAGATACACATAATAACAATGCATACCATTGTTTTCTTATTTATATTAGCATAACAAAATGTATGCCAAGCTTTGACAGGCTAAATGGATTAAACAAAAATAAGGGTTATAGCGAACTATTCACAAAGTAAATGAGAAGTGGGAGTGATAATCACTATATACTATAAAATAAGGTATAGGGATACTTTTTACTTATATAAGTAAAAACATTTAATAGACTTAACTTTTTTATGGGTTTTGTTTCGTATGTCGTATAAAAGTAGTACTTTAGCGTGGTTTTTGGTAAACCAAAAAGATGTATAATTAATATTTGTTTAAATGCTAGAACAAGACAGAATTATAAAGATTAACATCGAAGAGGAAATGAAGTCGTCGTACATTGATTACTCAATGTCAGTAATTGTTGCGCGCGCCCTCCCGGATGTTCGCGATGGCTTTAAACCGGTTCATAGACGTATCTTATATGGTATGATTGAACTGGGAAATACCTCCGATAAAGCTTATAAGAAATCAGCAAGAATTGTAGGTGAAGTTTTGGGTAAATATCACCCGCATGGTGACTTTTCCGTGTATGGAGCTTTGGTCAGAATGGCTCAGGATTGGGCTATGAGATATCCGTTGGTAGATGGTCAGGGTAACTTCGGCTCTGTTGATGGTGACAGCCCTGCTGCCATGCGTTATACGGAAGCAAGATTAAAGAAAATAGGTGAAGAGATGATGCAGGATCTTTATAAGGAAACTGTTGATTTTCAGAATAATTTTGATGACACGTTGCAGGAACCGACTGTCATGCCAACACGGATTCCTAACTTGTTGGTAAATGGAGCATCCGGTATTGCTGTAGGTATGGCAACCAATATGCCTACCCATAATCTTTCTGAAGTAATCGATGCATGTATTGCTTACATTGACAATAATGATATTGATATTGAAGGGCTTATGCAATATGTAAAAGCACCGGATTTCCCTACAGGTGGATATATATATGGTATAAGCGGGGTACGCGATGCTTACGAAACCGGACGTGGTAGAGTAGTGATGCGTGCTAAGGCTGAGATAGAAACTCATACTACACATGACAAGATCATAGTTAATGAAATTCCTTATAATGTAAATAAGAAGGAATTGATTGAAAATATCGCATCTTTAGTCAATGACAAGAAGATTGATGGTATTTCGTATGTAAATGATGAATCCGACCGTGAAGGTATGCGTATTGTTATTGATGTTAAACGTGATGCAAATGCTAGTGTGGTGCTGAACAAATTGTTCAAAATGACAGCTCTGCAAACTTCATTTGGAGTAAATAATATCGCTCTGGTCCATGGTCGCCCCAAAATGTTGAATCTGAAAGATTTAATCAGATATTTTGTAGAACATCGTCATGATGTGGTAATTCGTCGTACTCAGTATGATTTACGGAAGGCACAGGAGCGTGCTCATATTCTTGAAGGATTGATTATAGCTTCTGATAATATTGATGAAGTGATCCGTATTATTCGTGCTGCAAAAACCCCTAATGATGCCATAGCAGGGTTAATAGAGCGTTTTAATCTGAGTGAAATTCAGGCACGTGCTATTGTAGAAATGCGTTTGCGCCAATTAACAGGTTTGATGCAAGATCAGCTTCACGCAGAATATGAAGAGGTGATGAAACAGATTGCTTATTATGAAGAAATTCTTTCAAATGATGAACTTTGTAAAAAAGTAATCAAAGATGAGTTAGTAGAGGTAAAAGAGAAGTATGGGGACGCGCGTCGGTCTGAAATAGTTTATTCTTCAGAAGAATTTAATCCGGAAGATTTTTATGCTGATGATCAGATGGTTATCACGATATCTCATATGGGATATATCAAACGTACTCCTTTATCAGAATTCCGTGCCCAAAATAGGGGTGGAGTTGGATCAAAAGGAAGTGAAACCCGTGATGAAGACTTTGTAGAGCATATTTATCCGGCTACAATGCACAATACTATGATGTTCTTCACTCAGAAAGGTAAGTGCTATTGGTTGAAAGTTTACGAAATTCCCGAAGGAACTAAAAATGCTAAAGGACGCGCTATTCAGAATTTGCTGAATATTGATTCCGATGACGTGGTTACAGCATATCTACGTGTGAAAAACCTTAATGATACCGAGTTCATTAACAGCCATTATGTGCTGTTCTGTACAAAGAATGGCGTCATTAAAAAGACTTTGTTGGAACAATACTCACGGCCTCGCCAGAATGGTGTTAATGCGATAACTATTCGTGAGGATGATAAAGTGATTGAAGTTCGTATGACTAACGGTGATAATGAAATCATTATTGCTAACCGTAACGGGCGTGCAATTCGCTTTCACGAAAGTGCGGTTCGTGTTATGGGACGTACGGCTACAGGGGTGCGTGGTATGACTTTGGATGAAGATGGTGGCGATGAAGTTATCGGTATGATTTGTATAAAAGATCCTGAAGCTGAATCAATTATGGTAGTTTCTGAACAAGGATACGGTAAACGTTCTGATATCGAAGATTATCGTAAGACCAATCGTGGCGGTAAGGGTGTAAAAACGTTGAATATTACAGATAAAACGGGTAAATTGGTAGCTATCAAGTCTGTTACAGATGAGAATGACTTGATGATTATTAATAAATCTGGTATTACAATTCGTTTAAAAGTCGCTGAAGTCCGCATCATGGGACGTGCAACACAAGGTGTGCGATTGATAAATTTGGAGAAACGTAATGACCAAATAGGCTCTGTATGTAAGGTGACATCTGAAGAAGAGGTTACAGATGAAAATTCAAATACAGATCTTGAAAATATAACTGAAGGAGAGAGTGGTGGTACTACTAATTCTGATACTAATTCAGATTTAACTGCCGAAGCAAATAGTGAAGAATAAAATAAATTGTATTATTAAATCCACAAAATCATGAGAAAAGTATTATTTACAGTGGCTTTATTGTTAACAGCTTGCTTTGTGTCTGCACAAGTAAGTGTTGTTAAGGAGGCTAAATCCTTGAAAAGCAAACCTGAAGAAGCTGCAAAAGCTATCGAACCGGCTTTAACTAATCCTGAAACCGCTAATGATCCGGAAACATGGAAATTAGCTGGAGATTTTCAGAAAGCAATTTATGATGAAGAAAACATGAAACTTTATTTACCCGGAGGTCAGGCAGATACAACTAAGCTTTATAACAGCTTAGCTAAGATGTATGACTTCTACTTGAAATGCGATGAAATAGAGCAGGCTAAAGTCCAAAGTGGTGAGTTAAAGAAACCCAAATTCAGAAAGAAGAATGCAGATGCTTTGAAGACTTTGCGTTTAAACCTAGTTAATGGTGGTGGTGATGCTTACAATAAAGGAGATTATGCTGATGCTCTAAAATATTTTGGATTATTTGTTGATGTAGTAAACGAGCCTATGTTTGCTGATGATGATGAGTTGAAGGCTGACACTTTGAATGCATTATATGCTTGTTATGCAACTTTAGCTGCTAATATGCTGAAAGACAATCAAGCTGTCATCAAATATGGCAATATAGGTAAGAATCATAAAGAAGAAGGTTATAGAGCATTAATGTGCTTGGCTGAAACATATGGTCAGAAAGAAGGTGGTGATTCTGCAAAATGGCTTGAAGTAATCAAAGAAGGTACTGAATCGTTTCCTAAGCAAGAATACTTTGTTGGTAATATTATGGATTATTATATTCAAAAAGGTATGGTTGATGAGGGTTTGGCTCAAATTAATAAATTGCTTGCTACGAGTGAAACTCCGTACTATCTTTATGTAAAAGGTATCTTATTGTATGAGAAAAAGCAGTATGATGATGCAGTTGCTATATTTAATAAAATTATTTCAAACAACGGAGATTTAGTTGCTGAAGCATATTCAAAGATTGGTGATTGTTATTTTTTCCCAGCCCAGATTATTGTTGAGGAAAATGCAAAGTTAGCTATTGATGATCCCAAATACAATGAAAACGAAAATAAGATTAAAGAGTTGTATGAGAAAGCTAAACCATATTATGAGAAGGCAAAAGAATTAAAGCCTGATAATAAAGCTTTGTGGGGAAATTATTTGCTAAATATTTATTGGAAGTTAAATAGAGCTGAATATGATTCTTTGGAAAAAGAATTAGGATATTAATACGATCTTTCTATTTATTTATGCACAAAGCTCGGACTTTTCCAGTCTGGGCTTTGTTATTATCTAAAGTTTATGTATCTTTAGATATTAGTTTTTTGCGTTATGGCAAAATTTATTTTCGTCTTTATTAATCAACCAAATCCCTTTTTCAAGTCTATTTACGCGAGCCATTTTTGATATATAATCAGTATTATGTTTAATTAAATACTAAGTGGGGACATTCATTAAATATTACAAAATCAGCCAACTAATTCATACACAAAGTATTG
>OJRP01001572.1_pt1 | contig 10819 bp, 10 predicted proteins | sample 1599201 | NCBI WGS metagenome assembly OJRP01 (sample SAMN03922534, study PRJEB24848) | human gut metagenome | isolation source: stool sample | host: Homo sapiens | place: Germany | collected 2010-05
GAGGTCTCGTGGGCTCGGAGATGTGTATAAGAGACAGGCGTTTGCCCCGCACGACTGCGATTTTGAGACGCTCACCTACTACGCCGACGACGATATTCTCGTCGACATGTACGGCGATCCGGTCGAGAATCTTGAGACCCTGATCGGCCGGGCGGGAATTGACCATCTTGAATCCATGCCCGCAGACGAATGCGGGTCGTTTTATGTCCGCAACCCCGGCATCGACATCGTCTATGAAGTCGAGATCATCCGGGGAATTTCCTATGGAGGTGACTGATTTTTTGATATGAAGATTTCGTATTTTGAATGGCTCGTGGGGCTCGTCGATGGCGGCGATCATCTGCTTCTTCTGAAGGATTTATATTCGCTGCCCTTCGTTCCGAGGATCCCGTTTGATGAGAACCGCGCGACTTACGGGGTGGAGCTCCGCAAGGTGTTTGCATCCTGCGAGGGCGGAAAGATCTCGGCGAAGGAGATGGAGAAGCCTTGCAGCATTCTCGAGCTGCTGGTCTCACTGGCGGATCGGTTCGAGTTTGAGCTGGACGACCCCTACAACCCGACCCAAGCCGGGGACGCCGGTAGCGCCAAATATTTCTGGATCCTGCTCAAGAATCTTGGGCTGTATGAGATGGACGATTTGTACGGCGGTTATGACGATCTCGGTGGGAGGGAGGCGGTCGAGGCCGCGGTTCGTAGGCTCAACGACCGGACGTATGCCTACGATGGCACCGGCGGACTGTTCCCACTTCGGCATCCCGCGCAGGATCAGCGCAGCGTCGAAATCTGGTACCAGATGAACGCCTATCTGATCGAGAATTACGGCAACCAGATGGACTCGGCAGAGGCGGAAATTGTGGGGAAAATTTGAAGAAAATGTCTTGCGGAGCCGACCTCAAAAGTGTCACAAAAGCGGGCAAAAACCCCGAAAAGTGTGACACTTTTGATTGTAAATTTCAGGTAAATTTGAAAATTCCGGAATTTTGTGACAGAAAAGTGTAACAGTGTGACACTTTCAAATCAAAAGTGTAACAGCGAAAACCCTTGGGAGAGTAGGGCTCTGGGGTTTTTGTGACACTTGTGACACTTTTTTTCTCTATTAACTACGTGAAGAAAAATTTAATAATATAAAAGAATAGAAAAACGCACGCAAAAGTGTCACAAGTGTCACACCACGAGATTTTTGAAGGCTCCACAACGAGCCGAATGAAAGGAGATTGTCAACATGGGATTCACTAATTTTCTCAAGGCGGTCGGACTCGGCGCGGGATTGTTCGGGCTGATCGGCGCGGCATTCGGGGCGGCATTCTACATGGACTCGGACAAGGAGACGCGAGAGAATTGGGATGCCCCCCTCTACACCACCTTCACGGACTCCGGCGAGACCGGAAAGCAGGAGAATTCCTCCGAGCCCGCCGTCCGCGAAAAGGTCTACGACTACACCGCCCACTGCGAATCCTGCGAATGCGACCAGCCCGCCGAGATCTCGGACATGCGCGCGCAGAGAGTGCGGTACCGCGGCCGGACGTTCTCCGTCAAGCTCGCGGAAGCCCGATGCTCCGTGTGCGGCGAGAAGGTTACGATTCCTGAACTCGATCAGTGGAACCGGAAGCGGATCGTCGATTACTACGCCCAGTTCTACTACCGGAAGGGCGAGGAGCCGCCCATCCCCGGCTTTGCCGAAAAGCCCGCCGAACCGGACGCCCAGACCGTCGAGGTCGAGACCGATCCCGATTCTCCCGTCACCATCACCCAGGAGGTGAAAGTTTACCCCGCGAAGGAGAAATGATCTATGCTGGACTTTGTCCGCGTCAAGGAGCGCAGCGTGAAGCGCGGCCTGATCGAAATCTATCCGGATTTTCAGGTCTGCCGGTCCCGCGACCTGATGATCCGCGGAAAGTCATTCTACGCCATCTGGGACGAAGCGGCGGGGCTCTGGTCGACGGACGAGTACGACGTCCAGCGCCTCGTCGATGCCGATATTTACGAATACTACAAGCGCATGCCGGAGCAGGAGGGGGTGGTCAAGCTCCGGCTGATGAGCAACTTCTCCTCCCGAAGCTGGGCGGAGTTCAAGAATTACCTGAAGAACCTGTCCGACAACGCCCACACGCTGGACGACAAGCTCACGTTCTCCAACACGAAGGTCAAGAAGACCGATTACGTCAGCCGGAGACTTCCCTACCCGCTGGAGTCCGGCGATTATTCCGCTTACGACGAGCTGATCGGCAAGCTCTACTCGCCCGATGAGCGCGCGAAGATCGAATGGGCGGTCGGGGCGGTCGTGGCGGGCGAAGCGAAGGACATCCAGAAGTTCGTCGTGCTCTACGGCGAGGCGGGCACCGGCAAGTCGACCGTGCTCAACATCGTGCAGAAGCTCTTCCCGGGCTATTACACGACGTTCGAGGCCAAGGCGCTCGCCAGCAACAACAATGCCTTCGCCACCGAGGTCTTCAAGGCCAACCCGCTGGTCGCCATTCAGCACGACGGCGACCTCTCCCGCATCGAGGACAACACCAAGCTCAATTCGATCATCTCGCACGAGGAGATGACGATGAACGAGAAGTTCAAACCCTCCTACACCGCCCGGACGAACTGCTTTCTGTTCATGGGCACGAACCGCCCGGTCAAGATCACGGACGCCAAGTCCGGCGTCATTCGAAGGCTGATCGACGTCCGCCCGACCGGCGAGAAGTTTGCGCCCAAAAAGTATCACCAGCTCATGGCGAAGATCGACATGGAGTTGGGCGCGATCGCCCAGCACTGCCTGGAGGTCTATCAGGGCATGGGGCGGGATTACTATTCTGCCTACCGCCCGTTCGAGATGATTTTGAAGACCGATGTGTTCTTCAATTTCATCGAGGAGAACTGCGAGGTCTTTGCGAAGGAGGATGGCGTATCGCTGAGCCGCGGCTACGACATGTACAAGGCCTATTGCGATTCGGCGCTCGTCGAATACAAGCTCGCCAAGTACAAGTTCCGCGAGGAGATGAAGAACTACTTCCGTGAGTTTCTGGACGTCACCCGCGTCGAGGGCCGGCAGGTGCGCAACTACTATCGCGGCTTCCTGGGCGAGAAGTTCGGATTGAAAGTGGAAAGGAAGGAGGCAGAGACGAAGGCTGAACCGGAAACTTCCGAGCCGGTGCTGGAGCTTTCCGAGACGAAGTCCCTGCTCGATGAAGTGCTCGCCGAATGCCCCGCGCAGTACGCGAACGAATCGGGCACGCCGGAGAAGCGCTGGGCGTCGGTCAAGACGAGGCTTCGCGATCTCGATACGTCGAAGCTCCACTACGTCCAGCCCAATGATGCGCATCACATCGTGATCGACTTCGACCTGCGCGACGCGGCGGGCAACAAGTCGCGCGAGATGAACCTGAGGGCCGCGGCAAAGTGGCCCGCCACCTACGCCGAACTCAGCCAGGGCGGCAACGGCGTCCACCTGCATTATATTTACCCCGGCGATCCGGATACGCTGTCACCCGTCTACGCCGAGGGCATCGAAATCAAGGTTTTCAAGGGCAATGCGAGTTTGAGAAGGCGGGTTTCCCGGTGCAACGCGATCCCCGTTGCGGTGTTCACCGGGAGCCTGCCCGTCAAGAAGGTGAAGAAAGTGAAGAATTTTGAAGGAATCCAGACAGAGAGAAGTATCCGCAGGCAGATCGAGCAGAATTTGCGCAAGGAAGTCCATGCCAATACCAAGCCGAGCATGGACTTTATCTTCAAGATCGTCGAGGACGCCTACAATGCGGGCGTCCAGTATGATATTTCCGACCTTCGCCCGGCCCTGTTCGCGTTCGCCGCGGGCAGCACGAATCAGGCGGATCAGTGCATCAAGCTGTTGAAGCAGATGCACCTGAAGGGGAAGGATGGCACGTATGAAGTGAACGTATATCAAGTGGACTTAGGCAATCCTTATTCCGGGCCGGAGGACGGGATCGCATTCTTCGACGTCGAGGTCTTTCCGAACCTCTTCCTGGTCGTCTGGAAGGAGCGCGGCGCCGATGAATGCCACCGCATGGTCAACCCCACGTCTTCCGAGGTCGAGGAATTGATGAAGAAGCGGCTGGTCGGATTCAACTGCCGCCGGTACGACAACCACATCCTCTACGGCCGCTACCTCGGATATTCCAACGAGAAGCTGTATCAGCTGAGCCGCGCCATCATCGAAGGCGGAAAGCGCATGAAGGTCGCGTTCGGCGAGGCCTACGATATTTCGTATACCGACGTCTACGATTTCTCGTCTACAAAACAGTCGCTCAAGAAGTTCGAGATTGAGCTGGGCATTCATCATCAGGAGCTCGGCCTTCCGTGGGATCAGCCCGTGCCGGAAGAAAAATGGGACCTCGTCGCCGAATACTGCGAAAACGACGTCCGCGCGACTGAAGCCGTGTTCGAAGCGCGAAAGGGCGATTGGGTCGCCCGGCAGATTCTGGCCGATATGGCTGGCATGAACGTCAATTGCACCACGAACAGCCTGACCGAGCGGATCATCTTCGGCTCCGACCGCAACCCGCAGAGCCAGTTTAACTACCGGTTTATGGGCGCGGAGGAGGCGGAGGATTGCAATTATACGCGGTTCGATTCCGAAGGCCGGCCGCTGTTCCCGGGCTATAAGTATGAGGGCGGCAAGTCCACTTACCGCGGCGAGGAGGTCGGCGAGGGCGGTTACGTCTACGCCGAGCCGGGCATGTACCGGAATGTCGCGCTGCTCGACGTCGCGTCGATGCATCCGTCGTCGGTCATCGCGGAAAAGCTGTTCGGCGATTACTACACCGCGCGGTTCAAGGAACTTCTGGACGCCCGAATCGCCATCAAGCACGGCGAGTTTGACCGCGCTCGAACGATGCTGGATGGTAAGCTCGCAAAGCACCTGGGGGATCACCCTGAGAAGGTGCAGAAGTCGCTCACGCTCGCGCTGAAGATTGCGATCAACTCGGTCTACGGCCTGACCGCGGCGAAGTTCCCCAATCCGTTCCGCGACCCGCGCAATGTCGACAACATCGTCGCCAAGCGCGGCGCGCTGTTCATGGTGAACTTAAAGCACGAGGTGCAGGAACGCGGATTTACCGTCGCCCACATCAAGACCGATTCGATCAAGATCCCAAACGCCACGCCGGAGATCGTCCAGTTCGTCATGAACTACGGCAAGAAGTACGGCTACACGTTCGAGCACGAGGATACCTACGAGCGCATGTGCCTGGTCAACAACGCGGTCTACATCGCGCGCGAGCAGGATGGCACGTGGTCGCCGACCGGCGCGCAGTTCGCACACCCCTACGTGTTCAAGACGCTGTTTTCGAAGGAGAAGATCGAATTCAAAGACCTGTGTGAAGCCAAGAGCGTTTCCGGCGAGGGGGAGATTTATATTGTCCACGGCGAGGACGCCGAAGACGGGACGGGGGCAAACCAGGCTCCCGAGGGAGGAGCGCAAGCGACGGTGAAGAAGTACGTTGGCAAAACCGGCCTCTTCTGCCCCGTCCTCCCCGACGCGGGCGGCGGGCAGCTCAAGCGCATCGCGGGCGAGAAGTCGAGCTTTGTCACAGGCACGTCCGATTATCTCTGGATGGAGTCCGAGGAGGTCGTGAAGCGCGGCCTGCAGTCGAAGATTGACATGCAATACTTCTATGGCCTCGTCGCCGATGCGCGCGGCAACATGGCGAAGTTCGGCGACGTCGATTCGTTCCTCGAACCGGCTTCACCGAATCGGACGGAAGGGGAGTGACGCCGGTGATTCGCAGAATCGCCCGCTTTCTCGCCATCGCCGCCCTGTGGATCGTCCTCGCGGCGTATATTCTCGCGAGCGTCGTTTTAAGCGCCGTGTGGTCCGCCCTCCCGGTGCTGCTGGCCATCCTGCTGGCATGGTGGCTGATCTTCTAGCGCGCCGGAAACATGCCATTATATGGAGGGGGAGCGTGTGGCTCTCCCTATTTTCTTTTTGGAAAGCGAGGGGACGGCGTGAGCGATGAACTCAGGCACTATGGCGTCAAGGGCATGCGCTGGGGCGTCCGAAGATACCAGAACTACGACGGCAGCCTGACCGCCGCGGGGAAGACGAGATATTCCGGCGAGGCCACGCCGAGGCGGCTCAGGAAGTACACGACGCCCACGCGGGCAGAGGCGAAGCAGGAGCTTAAACACCTCACCATGCGGGCGGTCAAAACGCTCGTTCCGCCGGTGGCCATCGCGTCGCTGATTAAGAGCGTTTCCGACAGCCGGAAGTATTATCACGACGGGAGAACAGATTACACCAAGTCCGAAGGCGCCTATGAAAAGCTGTCGGAGTTGAAAAAGAAGACCGCGCCCACCACGGCCGAGGCGGACGCCCGGGCGACGAACCCTGGATTTGGCGTCAAGCAGCGCGGCAAGGTCAACAACTGCGTCTATTGTTCCGTCGCCATGGAGATGCGCAAGCGCGGCTATGACGTCATTGCCCGGTCGAGAGGGCATGGAATGTCGCTGCTAGACTGCGCGAAGTGGTTCAAGGATTCGAAGCCTACCGCCCTTATGTCTTATCGGAATCCAAAAGAATCCCGTAAGGACTGGGTGAATCGCGCATATGACCGCTTTTGCCGGGAACTTGAGTCACAGGGCAGCGGCGCGAGTGGCATTGTCGTATTTCAGTGGGAAAAGTTGGGCGGCGGGCACGCGCTGTACTATTCCGTCGGCAGCAACGGGCGGGTGAACTTCTACGATGGCCAATCCGGAAAGAGCGGAAAGGCGCTTGACGTGTCCTTTTCGCTGGCCGACCCGTCCGAGTACGCTTATTTGCGGGTTGACAATTGTGAAATCAACCCCACCATCACTGAAGCCCTTCGCAGCAATCCGAAAGGAGGAAGATCATGACCCCGGAAGAAGCCCTGAATCTTTTGAAGCGGAGTGATCCGGAGTTCGCCATGTCGAGCTGCCGGAAGTGCCTTGATTTTGGAGGCTTTTATATTTTCCATTTGGAGCCCGTCGAGCGGGATGGCGAAGACGCGTTTTTGACCGGCACCGTCTTCCCACGCGTCGACAAGGATACCGGGCGCGTGTCCGAATACGACATCACCGAGGACGTCGACGCCTACTTGGAGGCGAAACCCGTCGAAGTTGAAGATTTCTGGGATATGCGCGTTTCCGATTTTGAGAAGTAAGCAGTGAGCAAAGGAGAATCTTTATGTCCACACAGATCGATCATCCGGATTACTATTCGCCCGATACGGTCGAGGTCATCGACGTCATTCAGGCGTGGCATCTCGATTTCGCGCTGGGCTCGGCGCTCAAATACATCGCCCGCGCGGGGCGCAAGCCCGGAGCCAGCAAGGAAGACGATTTGCGGAAAGCCATCTGGTATTTGGACTTCGCCGCCAACACTGACAGTATTCCCCGCGTCAATCGCGATGAGCTTCTCGCAGGCCCTTCCCTCTTCTTTCCCGAACGCGTTATGATGGAGTGGAAACTCGGCCACAGTGGCTGCGCGGCCATTGCGGGAATCTGGAATGCGCTGTGCTCGAAGGCCGAACCCCTGTCCCCAAGGGCTCGCGTTCGCCATCTTTCCGAAGCCATTCATGCATTGAAAGAAGAGATCGGCGACGAGAACGCCAAATCCACCGAAGTCAGCGAAAATCAATGAAAACATTTTTCAGGAGGAATCATCATGGTCATCATCAGCGAAAAGAACAGCATCATCACCGTCAGGGACGCGCGCATCATCCACCGCAATTTCGCGGGCGAGGAGCGCAAGTTCAACGCAGCGGGCCGCCGGAATTTCAACCTGATCCTGAGCGAAGAGGACGCCGAAAAGCTCTCCGAGCTCGGCCTCAACGTCCGGGTTCGCGAGCCGAGGGATGAATTCGAATCCCCGATGCACCTGCTCAAGGTCAACGTCAGCTACAAGATCCGCCCGCCGAAGGTCGTCGTGATTTCCAATGGCGTCCGCACCGAGCTCACCGAGGACACCATCGACGAGCTGGACGGCGCGGACATCGAGCATCTCGACTTGTCCTTCCGCCCGTCGCACTACAAGCTCTTCAACGGCACCGAGGGGCTGAGCGCCTACCTCTATTCGTTCTACGCGACCCTCTACGTCGATCCGCTCAGCGCGGAGTACGACGCCGTCCCCGACGAAAATGAAAAGGCGCTCATGGCCGAGGCGTTCAGCGAAGACCTGCCGTTCTGATATGGTCCAGCTCTATGAGCCGCAGCGCGCGGCGGTCGAGCGGCTGAAGACCGGCTGCATCCTGTCCGGCGGCGTCGGCACCGGCAAGTCGATCACTGCGCTCGCGTACTACTACACGCGGGTCTGCGGCGGCTCGATTTTGCCGGACGGCTCGACCGTGCCGGGCGAAAAACCTGTCCCACTCACGATCATCACCACCGCGCGCAAGCGGGACACGCGGGAGTGGGAAGCCGAGTGCGATCGCTTTGGCCTCGCGGGATACACGGTCGATTCGTGGAACAACATCCAAAAATATGTCAAGCCCTCGCAGCCCGGCGGGGGCTTTTATATTTTTGACGAGCAGCGCGCCGCCGGTTCGGGCGCGTGGGCGAAGGCATTTGTCAAGATCGCGAAGGCGAACGACTGGATCCTGCTCTCGGCCACGCCGGGCGACACGTGGATGGACTACATCCCCGTGTTCGTCGCCAATGGGTTCTACCGGAACCGAACCGATTTCATCAACCAGCATGCGGTCTACAACCGCTATTCCAGGTATCCCAAGGTCGATCGCTTTGTGGGCGTCTCGAAGCTTGAGCGCCTGCGCAGGCAGATCACCGTGCCGATGGCGTCGGCCGTCCGCAGGCCGGAGAAGCACTTTTCCGAGATCACGGTCGAGTACGACAAGGATCTCTACAAGAAGGTCTTTGTCTCGCGCTGGGATCCCTTCGCGAACGAGCCCATCCGGGATATTTCCAAGGCGTGCTATCTGATGCGGCGCGCGGCCAACCAGCATCCCTCCCGCGTCAGGGCGATCGAAAAGCTCTGGCGGCGGCACGACCGGCTGATCGTGTTCTACAATTTTGATTATGAACTCGAAATGCTCGAATCGCTTGCCATATTCGGCACCGTCCGCGCGTGGAACGGTCACCGCCACGATCCGCTCCCGGAGGGCGAGCGCTGGCTCTACCTGGTGCAGTACACCGCCGGGGCAGAGGGCTGGAACTGCACAACCTGCAATGCCGTCGCGTTCTTCTCGCGCAGCTATTCGTACAAGCAGACCACGCAGGCGGCGGGCAGGATCGACCGGCTCAACACGCCGTACACGGACTTATATTTTTACACGCTCAAGTCGTTCGCGCCCGTCGATGTCGCCATCGGCCGCGCGCTCTCCCGCAAGCGGAATTTCAACGAGCGTGCGTTTCTTCAGAATTGGAATTGAGATTTGTGTGGATTTTCTAAAACGCGAAGTGCGTTTCGTCACATCTCGCGCAGAAATCATGGTTTAATATGGAGGGGGAGAATATGCCCCTTTCATTTTTTTCGCGCTTTCCGGCGGCAGGACAGCCATGGTAAGAGAACACTCCTTCATCGTGATTTACCTCCTACGAAAAAACCGCTGGTGTCGCACCAAATGCAACCCAACGCTGCCGGAAGCGCGACCCCATCGTTCGCCGTGCGTCACAACCAAGTCGTAAAAAACTGCTTTCATCACACGCAAACACGGCCGGCGATGGTTCGCTGGTGCATAGGAGAGAGAATGAAAGAGATTATGAGTCGAAAAGGCATTTGCAGCCGATTCCAACCAGAATCACGCCACCGGCAATCGCTGCCGCGTATCCGGCCGATTTCCTTCGGTTTTCGTTTGGCTTGACCGAATGCCATCGCACCATCCTTACACAGGTAAGACGAGAGTAGCTCTAGGGTTTGGAAAATTGTTTCCAGCCGAGGGCAATTCCTGCGCCGCAGAGCACTATTGAAAAGATCCTCCGAAAAATGTCATTTTCTCGTTCGCGCATTGCTTCAGCACACTGTTCGGCGGCTTCACCATACGCCTTACGCTCCGCTTCGCTGCGGTTTGGATCGAGCGAAGCCTCAACGTATTTTCGGTGTATCTCGCGGTAATGCGCTCCGTCTTTTGCCACTTCGGAGAATACGTCTTTTTCGAGGGCGCTTGCGGCTTTTACGACTTGTTTTTTCATGATTCATTCACCTCCTTTGCAGCGGTCTTGGCCGGGCTTTGCCAGAAGTCCGGCCTCTCTTTATATTAACGCGCATTCGATCGTTTGTCAACGGCGCGTCGCGAGTCCATGAGGGAGGAGCGTCAGCGACGACTAGCCCGAGCGTTTCGAAGAATAAGCCGGGCGTAGCTGCGCGGCGGCCGAAAGCCGTTGCGGAGCCGATTCGCCGCGCGGAAAAGCGCGCGTGGTTTTTGTCCATTTCCGGCAAGACAGGTTGTTTGTTTCGGCATCACCCCCTGCGCCCGCTCTGGCCGGCGGGCGTTCGCGCGAAAGGAAAAAAAAAGCCCGTTCTCCTTTCCGGGCTTTCCTGTCTTGCCTTTCATACGAGGATGGAACTCGCGCGCGGTTTTCTGTGCGGAGGATATTTTCCAACCCGAGGTGATCTCCATGCCCGGCGGTCGAAAGCTGGAATCCGCGTTTCAGGCGCGGCTGGTGAAGCGGCTCAAGGAAGCATTCCCCGGCTGCGTGGTACTGAAGACCGATCCCAACTGCATTCAGGGTTTTCCCGATCTGCTCGTCCTGTTTGGATCCCGGTGGGCGGCGCTTGAGTGCAAGCGCTCGGCGAGCGCGCCGCACCGGCCGAATCAGGACTTTTATATTTGTAAGCTTAACGAAATGAGTTATTCTGCGTTTGTCTATCCCGAAAACGAGGAGCGAGTGATTCATGATC
>OJRP01001605.1_pt1 | contig 10598 bp, 10 predicted proteins | sample 1599201 | NCBI WGS metagenome assembly OJRP01 (sample SAMN03922534, study PRJEB24848) | human gut metagenome | isolation source: stool sample | host: Homo sapiens | place: Germany | collected 2010-05
AGGGGCCCGGCGCAAATTTTGCGCCGGGCCCCTTTTGTTCAAAATGCCATCAATAGGCGACGCCCCAGACGATCATCTTCTTGGCGGCGCGGCCGCACACAGGGCAGGTCTCGCCCAGGTGCTCCTGCTCAAAGGGTATGCAGCGGCTGGACACGCTGGCCAGCTCCTTCATCTTGAGCTCGCAGGCCTCGTCGCCGCACCACATCGTCTTCACAAAGCCGCCGCCGCGGTTCTCGAAGACGTCCTTGACCTCCTCCACCGTCGTCGCAGTGTAGGTGTGCTCGTCGAGATTGCGCTTCGCCTTGTCGAAAAGCCCCTGCTGCACGGACTCCAGCAGCGCCGGTACGCCCGTCTCCAGCTCGTCGAGGGACACCGTGACCTTCTCGCCGTTGTCGCGGCGTGCCGCAACGCACACGCCCGCCTCGATGTCGCGCGGGCCGAGCTCCAGACGCAGAGGCACGCCCTTCATCTCCCACTCGGCAAACTTCCAGCCGGGGGAGTTGTCCGAGAAGTCGCCCTTCACGCGGATGCCCGCGGCCTTCAGACGCTCCACGACCTTCTCCGCCGCCTCCGTCACGCCAGGCTTGTGCGCCGCTATCGGCAGCACGATGACCTGGATGGGCGCTATCCTCGGCGGGAGCACCAGGCCGTTGTTGTCGCCGTGAGTCATGATGAGGCCGCCGATCACGCGCGTCGACATGCCCCAGCTCGTCTCAAACGGGCTGCGCAGCTTGTTCTCCTTGTCCGAGAACGTTATGCCGAAGGCCTTTGCAAAGCCGTCGCCGAAATAGTGGCTCGTGCCGGACTGCAGGGCCTTGTGGTCGTGCATCATGCACTCGATGGTGTAGGTGTTCTCCGCGCCGGCGAACTTCTCCTTCTCGGTCTTGTCGCCGCGGATGACCGGCATCGCCAGCCAGTTCTCGCAGATGTCCGCGTATATCTCCAGCATCCGGAGCGTCTCCTCGCGCGCCTCCTCTTCGGTGGCGTGGATGGTGTGGCCCTCCTGCCAGAGGAACTCGCGCCCGCGCAGGAAGGGGCGCGTCGTCTTCTCCCAGCGCAGCACGCTGCACCACTGGTTGTAGAGGCAGGGCAGGTCGCGCCAGGAGTGGATGATGTGGCTCCAGTGCTCGCAGAACAGCGTCTCGCTCGTCGGACGGATGCACAGCCGCTCCGGCAGTTCCTCGCTGCCGCCGATGGTCACCCACGCGCACTCGGGCGCAAAGCCCTCCACGTGGTCCTTCTCCTTCTGCAGCAGGCTCTCCGGTATCAGCATGGGCATGGACACGTTCGTGTGTCCCGTTGCCTTAAACTTCGCGTCCAGCGCCGCCTGGATGTTCTCCCAGATGGCGTAGCCGTAGGGCCGCAGTACGAAAAGGCCCTTGATGCCGGAATAGTCCACCAGCTCCGCCTTCGTGCAGACGTCCGTGAACCACTGGGCGAAATCGACCTCCATGTCGGTTATCTGTTCGACTTTCTTATCCTTGGCCATAGCTTAAAGCTTCCTCCCTGCGTTCTTTTTCGCTGAAATCTCATTTTATTTGAAGATACCGCGCTTGTCAAGCACCCGGGCGCTGTTTTGCCGCTTGACCGGCTGTGTTATAATCAATTATAATAACTCTGAACGGGCACATGTCCGTACTTTGGACCTTGAGTCACTCTGGAGGTGACCGTTATAGACAGGCAGAAATATGTTGCCGAGCTGGGCAAGCTGCTCTCCGGCATGGCGCCGCAGGACCGCGAGGCGGTGCTGCGGGGCGTAAACGCCCGCTTTGACGAGGAGGGCGACGACGCTGCGGTCATAGCGAGCCTCGGCAGCCCGACCTTTGCCGCGGTTTCCGTCCTGCGCGGCTATACCCCGCCCGAGGAGGGTGCCTCGGACAGCGTCCCCATGCCCGAACCCCGCCGCGCGAGGCCCGAGCCGAAGCCGGTGGAGCCCGAGCCCATAGAGCCCGAGCCCGAAGAGCCGGAGGCCCCCGAAGAGGCCGAGCCGGAAGAGCCCGAGGCGGAGAGCGCGGAGGCGGACGAGCCCTCCCCCGTCGAGCCCGTCCCCGAGGCGGAGAGCACCGAGCCCGCCGAGCCCGCTCCCGAGCCGGAGGCCCCGCCCGCGGAGCCTGAGACCGGACCCGAACCCGAGCCGGAGCAGCCGGAGATACCGGCCGAGCCCGCTGAACCCGAGACCGCGGAAGAGCCCGCGGAGGCCGAAGCCCCCGAGGACGCCGTTGGACCGGCTGAGGAACCTGAGGAGCCGGACGAGCCGGAAGAGTCCGGGACGGAGGCCGAAGGACCCGGAGAACCCGCCGGGACCGGCGAGGCAGAGGGGCCGGAGGAGGCCGAAGAGAACCCGGACCTGCCGCCCTTCTGGGGCGGTCCGCCGGAGCTGCCCAAGCCGCCTAAGGCGAAGGTGGGTCTGCTGATACTGTACATCATCCTGGGCGTCGCGGTGGGCCTGCCGCTGACGGTGCTCTTTGCCTGCGTGGCGCTGGGCATATTCGGCTGCGGCGGCGCGCTGATTGCGGCGGCGGCGCTGCTGGTGTCCTTCTGCTTCCTGGGCATGGGCGTTGTGGCGGACATCCTGCTGCTGGCCGGCGCGGCGCTGGTGCTGGCGGCTCTGGGACTGCTGCTGTTTTTCGCGGTGTGGTTCTTCATCCGCTGCGTCGTGGGCTTTGTGAACCTCATTTTGCGCAAGGGCCGCGAGTGGTGCTATGACCACGGGGAGGTGGACACATGAAAAAGGCTTGGAGCGTAGTCATAAGCGTGGTCCTGGCCCTGATCGGCCTAGGCTGCGTGGTGTTCGGCCTGGGTCTCATCATGGACGCCGACCTGGTGCGTATAGCGGACACGGTATTTTCAAATTACGACCTCGCCAAGGTCATCATCGCGGTGGAGGATGCCGTAGGCGGCGCACTGAGCGCGCTGCCCTTCTGAAGTTGGAGGCATTTTAGTTGAAGAAGAAGGTAGTCAGGAAGCACAACAACAGCGGAAACTGCTTCGTGTGCGGCATAAACAACCCCTGGGGCCTCAAGGCCCGGTTCTATGAGCTGGAGGACGGCACCGTCGCGGCGCTGGTCACGGCCCAGTGGGAGCACCAGAGCTATCCGCAGAGAGTACACGGCGGCGTCATAACCGCGCTGCTGGACGAGACCCTGGGCCGCGCGATAAACGTCACGGAGCCGGACACCTGGGCCGTCACGGGCGACATCAGCGTCCGCTTCAAAAAGCCCGTGCCCTATGACGAGCCGCTGCTGGTCACCGGCCGCGTCACGCGCAACACGCGCCTAATCTTCGAGAGCGAGGGCGCGCTGTACCTCAAGGACGGCACCTTCGCCGCCACCTCGCACGCGCGGTACATGAAGCAGCCGCTGGACGTCATCGGCGACCTGGAGTCCAACGGCGACATCTGGGTCTGCATAGAGGAGCCGGACGACCCGACGGAGATAGACATACCCGAATAAAACGACAACGCCCGCCCCATAAGGCAACGTCCCATAAGGAAGTAAAAAGAATTTTGGTAGGAACCGGTGTGTCAAGTCACGCCGGTTCCGATTCGTTTAAGGACTCCCTTCCAATCTTCAAGGGGATGCGGATTTGCCCCACATAGGTGAAATGCAGGTCGATTCGCACCTGCTTCCTTCCGTTCTCCCTTACCGGGCTGTGCACCACGATCCTGCTCACAAGCTCATTGAGGATGGCGGCGTCGAGTTCCGGAATATCCAGGTACTTGTCCACCAGCTTCAGAAACTCGTTCACATCGGAAACCTGCCCGGCCTGTGTTTCAATTTCCCGTTCCAGTACGGCGGCAAGCTGCTCAATCTCTGCCTGCTCCTTCTCATATTGGCGGGATAATTTTAGGTACCGGCTGTCAGACAGCTTGCCCAGCACATTGTCCTCATAGATATGCTGGATAATCCGGTCCAAGTCCTCCATCCGTTTTTTCGCCCCGGAGAGGGCTTTCTGTTTTTCTGCCAGTTCGGCCTTGCGGCTTTCCTCGTCCTGCGCCAGCATTTCCAGCTTGAAATCCTTCCGGAACATACGGACATAACTCAATGTCTGCCGTATGGTTTCCAGCACAATCCGGTAAAGCACCTGTTCCCGGATATAGTGGATTTTGCAGGAGCCGGTGTTGCTCTTGTAATTGGAGCAGACAAAATGATTCTGGCTGTCGTCTTTGTAGGTATTGCAGGTGCAGAAATACAGCTTGGCCCCGCAGTCGGCGCAGTAGAGCAGGCCGGAGAACATGCTGGTTCTTCCTGTTTTTGTCGGCCTGCGTTTGTTCTTCCGAAGTTCCTGTACCCGTTCCCACTGTCCCTTATCAATGATGGCGGGCTGTGTGTCCTCAAAAACTCGCTGGTTCTCAACCGGGTTTTCCATCCGCTTTTTGAATTTCAGGGACTTGGTATAGGTCTTGAAGTTCACGGTACAGCCCGTGTACTCCCGCCGCTCCAAAATTCTAAGCACGGCGTTGGTATTCCAACGGTATAGGTTCTCCGGCATGACCCAGCCCTTTTGCCTGGCGTGATAGGCGGTGACGGTCAGCACCCTGTCGGCTGTGAGGGTTTTTGCAATCTGCATGGGGCCTTTTCCGGCAATGCAGAGGTTGAAGATACGCTGCACCACCTTTGCCGCTTCTTCGTCTACAATCCATTTCTTTTTGTCCTGCGGGTCTTTTATGTACCCATAGGGCGGATTGCTGGCGATATGCTCCCCAGCTTCGCCCCGCATCTTTACCACTGCCCGGATTTTCTTGCTGGTATCCTTGGCGTAGTAGTCGTTGAATACATTTTTGAACACCGCAAAATCATTTTCCCCTTTGGCGCTGTCCACATCGTCGTTGATGGCGATAAAGCGGACGTCATAGGCAGGGAAGATGAAATCCTGCAATCGCCCCATGTAGGAATACTCCCTGCCCAGCCGGGACAGGTCTTTGACAATTACAGCGGATACGCTGTAATCCTCCACATATCGCATCATCTCCTGGAACCCCGGCCTTTGAAAGCTGGTTCCTGAGAAGCCATCGTCCACGAAGAACCGGGTGTTCCGAAATCCATGGTCGTCGGCGTACTTGCTCAGCAGGGCTTTCTGGTTGGTAATGGAATTGCTTTCTCCGTCCAGAGCGTCGTCCTGGCTCAAGCGGCAGTATAAAGCGGTGATTTTCTCTGGCTGCTGGTTCGTTTACTTCTCCTTTCTGTTCAGGCAGCCAAGTAAACGGTTGCCCTTATTATAACGCTCCGATTGGCTTTTTGCAGCTATCTTTCCGGTTCTTTCTCTTTCAAATCTTTTTCCATCAGCCGCTTCAGCTTCTTCACGATCCCTTCCGAGCCTTTTTCCGCAAAGTGGGGAATGACCGTGTAGACGGTATTCCCCTCAAAGAAGGGATAGCTGCTGCCGCCAAGGTCAAAGTAAAACGCCCCGTCCTTGAAATGTTTTTCCATTCGTTCCCCCACAGCGGGGTCAAAATCTTTCAGCAGCTCATACAGCTTTTGTTCATCGGTCATCGGCGCCCCTCCTTTCGCCAACCGGCAGATTCAGGGTAATCACAGCCGGCCGGCCAAGGCCCTGTTTCCGACGGAAGATCAGGCCGCAGGATTCCAGTTCGTGAAACGCCCGCGTTGCCACCTGTCTGCTCCGTCGGAGTTTCGATTTAGCGTCCTCCACAGTGAAGTACAGGCGGATGGTTCCATCCGTTTCGATGTAGCCTTTCTTTTTGGAAATCCCCGCCCGGTCTAAAAGCAGGGCGTACAACACCTTGGCGTCATTGGATAAATCCATGGGGATAAGGAACCGTGGAAAAATGATGTAAGACGAAATATCGGTATCTGTCTTGTATGGAATCATAAATTCTCCTTTCTATCCATCCATCGCTGTGATAGATAGATTGATATTGACTGTTTTGTATTTAACTCTTTTTTATTAACTACCGTCTAAATCCGGGCGGTCAGAGAGGCAGGAAAACCACGGACTGAAAAACAGGATATAGACGTTCCAGAGCGTCAGCTTTGCCGTGTCCTGGAATCCCGAATACGGAAAATCCCAATACGGACGGTTAGAAGCTCGTTCTGGGCGGGTATAAGGGATTTATCCCTCTATCCCGTTGAACGGCGCTGACAAAGCCCGCAGAATCAAGGCTTTTTCGTCTCTAATTGTCCGCAGGCAGCGCACCGTTTATGTTCTTTCCGATGAAGCAAAGCAGTCACCAGAGGTTCATCCAAAGGCAGGACAGCGGCACGGAACCAGTTGCATAGCAGAGAGTAGGAAATGCTTTGTATGCACACGCATTCTTCTCCATCGTCAAGAGCAAGGCAATTCCCGCTCTCATAATTGCAGCACTGATGGACCAGTTTTCTTGCCCTGCGGTACTGGGAATAGGTCATGATGGGGATTTTCTCTTTGATTTCCATCACCTCCTCTCAGACAGTCAAAAAATATCCCTCTAATATTCATTTCATTTTTGCCGGATTTTTTCGGGGTTCCCATTGGAAAATTCAAAAAAATATCCTTCTATTAGTCGTGACATTTTTAAGGGTGTTTTTATAGGTGTTTTCGCAAAAAAATACCACCATGGCCGTTTCAAGCCATGATGGCATTCCTCAGATTTCAAATTTATAGCCGACGCCATAGACGCTTTTCACATAATCCGGCAGATAATAAAAAGCAGAAAAACATATTTTTTACGCCAGCTTCCAATTCTGGCTCTCCGTCTGTAGCTTCACCATTCGGGCATATAAGCCGTTTTGCTTCAACAATGTTTCCGGTGCGCCTTCTTCGGCCACAGTTCCTTCAGAAAGCACCACGATTTTGTCTGCTCCGGCTACGGTGCGCATCCGGTGGGCAATCACCAGCACCGTCTTATCTGCGATCAGGCGGGAAAGGGCGGTTTGAATCAGGGTTTCATTCTCTACATCCAGCGAAGCGGTAGCCTCATCCAAAAGAATGATCGGCGCGTTTTTCAGAAAGGCCCGCGCGATGGAAATCCGCTGCCGTTCACCGCCGGAAAGCTCGCAGCCGTTTTCCCCGATGTTGGTATGCCAGCCGTCCGGCAGCTTTTCGGCAAATTCATCTACATTAGCAAGCCGTGCTGCCGCTAACACCTGCTCATCAGTAGCGTCTTTATTCCCAATTCGTATATTCTCCAGAATGGTATTGTCAAACAGGGTAACGTCCTGAAATACAATGGAGAACAGGGAAAGCAGCGTCTCCGGGTCAATTTTGGAAATATCCATGCCTCCCACGGTGATCTTTCCCCGGCTCACATCCCAAAATCTTGCAGCCAACCGGGAAACCGTTGTTTTGCCGCCGCCAGAGGGCCCTACCAAGGCCGTGACTTCGCCCTGTTTTGCGGTAAAGGAAACATCTTTCAATACGGTTTCTCCTGTGTTATAGGCAAAGCCTACATGGTCGAAGGTAATGTCATAGCCTTTGTTGGAAAGTCTGTTTTCTCCCTGCTGAATCGGATGATCGAGGATTTCATTCATGCGGGCGATATTAGTGCGGGTGCTGATAACCGCCGCCAGATTTTGCAACGCCCCTTGCAGCGGATCGTAGAGCCGTGAAACAACCAGCAGGAACAGGAAGAAGGTCAGCACATCGAGACTGCCTGCTATCAGCAGAACCGAGCCTGCCAGCGCAACGGTGGCAATTCCCAGCTTTAATATGAGTGAAGCGGATACCACAAAGGCTGCCAACCCAAACTCATTGAGAATGGAACGATGTTCCACGGCGCGGATTTTCTTTTCCAAGCCTTTCAGGTATTCTGCTTCGGCGTTGTTGGCTTTTAAGTCGCGCACAGTTTCAATGCACTCTTGAATCCCGTCGGCGCAGGCCATCTTTACATCCATCACTTTCTGATTGAGCCGTTCCTGCACCTTTGCGGAGAAGCCTACAATAGCAAAGGCAACCGGCAATACCCACAGCGCCGCTAATGCCATGCGCCAATCGAATACAAAAAGGCTAATGGAAATTAAGACCGTAGAAATAATGGAGCCTGCCAGTTCGGGAATGAAGTGGGAAAAACTCTGCTCCAAAAAGGTGCAGTCGGCCATGATGGTGCTGGTGAGATCCGCCAAATCCTTTTTTCCAAAGAAGGACAAGGGAATTTTCCGCAGCCGTTCGGCCAGCGTAATCCTCCGCACTCCGCTTTCCGTATAGGTGGCAAAATACGTGGCGTTGTACTGAAAGTAAGTGGTAAGCAGGATCAGACCGATACACACCGCGCAGCCGATGATATAAAAGATAATTTTTTCACCGGGTACGCCGCCGTTCATCAGATCGGCCACTAAAAAATATAAAAGCCCAACGGGAAACATAAAGGAAAGATTCTGGAGGACGCAGGCAAGGCAGCCTTTTACCAGATCCTTCGCCCCCTGCTCGGAAAGGGCATACCGTTTTTGCAGCCGTTTTATCATGTTATTGTACCTCCTTTGCAACCTTCCATTGAACAGAAGTTTGATAGTCCTGCCACATGCGGCTGAATACGCCGCCTTTTTTCAACAGCTCACGGCTTTTGCCGCTCTCTGTGATCTGCCCGTCCTCAATGACATAGATTTGGTCTACGCCAGCCACGGTAGAGAGCCGATGGGCGATCATAATCACCGTTTTCCCCTGTGACAGCTTGGAAAAGGCTGCCTGTACGCGGGATTCATTATCCGGGTCGGCAAAGGCGGTGGCCTCGTCTAAAATTACGACAGGCGCATTTTTCAGCATCACGCGGGCGATGGCAATCCGCTGTTGTTCGCCGCCGGAAAGGTACACACCTTTTGTCCCGATCACGGTGTCTGCGCCCCTCGGCAGCTTTTCCAGAATATCGTCGCACTGGGCATTATGGAGCGCGGCCATAATTTCTTCGCGGGTCGCGTTAGGCTTTCCCATGCGTACATTTTCCAAAATTGAGGCTTTGATTAGGCGGCTGTTCTGGAATACAAAAGAAACGGTATTCATAAGTTCCTCTTTGGCGATGTTCTTCACATTCACGCCGCCAATTTTCACCTGCCCGCCTTGCGGGTCAAAAAACCGGCAGATCAGATTGGCAAGCGTGGTCTTGCCACCGCCAGAAGGTCCCACAAAAGCTACCGTCTGCCCTGCGGGAATGGAAAGGGAAATATCCTTGATGACCTCGTTTTTTCCATCATAACTGAAATGAACATGGTTAAGCTGTACCGAAGCGTCCTCTGGGTGTTCCGGCTGTTTTGGTTCTGCAAGCGGCTTAAGATTCAATACGCTGTCGATTCTATGCAGGGCATCGTCTACGATCATGGCATTTTCGCTCTGAAACATGATACGGGTAAGGGTGACGGAGATGATGGGCGTGATGATGATGTAGAACATTAAATCCAGCAGGAAATCCTTGGTAACGCCGCCTTGGGTAAAAATCAGCGCACCGGCAATCAGCGCGGCAAAGACGCCGTTGATGGCTGCCGTATAGAACATCATGGGTGCTCGGAGCTGCTTGGTATAGGCAATCACCCACACTTTATACCGATCGATGGAATCCTTGAATTTTTTGAAGGAGAATATGGTCTGCCCGAAGGTTTTTACAACGGGAATCCCCCGTACATACTCTACCGCTTCATTGGACATATCATCGAGAGCGTTTTGGTATTCTTTCATTTTTTCCTGCATTTTCTTTCCGGTCATCGTCATCATAATCAGAAAGCCCAGCACTACCGGCACAAGGCTCAAAAGTCCCAGCCGCCAGTCGAACACCAGTAGCAGAACCAAAAGGCCGCATGGCGTCGCAATGGCATTGGCACGGTCGGGAAGCTGATGCGCCAGATAGGTTTCGGTGGCGGCGCTGGATTCATTGACGATCTTGCGCAGCCTGCCGCTGCCGAATTGCTCTGCAAACCCCAGCGGCAGCTTTACAATATGCTCCATCGTTTGTAGGCGCAGGTTGGTGGCAATGCGGAACGCCCCTTTGTGGGAACACATCAGAGCGCCTATGTAGACCAACACCGCGATCACTGCGAACAGCACCGCCATCCAGCCGTTACGGGTCAGGTTTTGCGCATGGCTGAAATCCGGCGCAACTGCCAACACTTCCTGCATGACCTTCCAGATATAGTAGAAAGGCACTAACGCTATGAGGGCGCTGATGGCCGAAAGCACCCAGGAAGCGTAAGTCAGGTATTTGTGGTTGCCTGCAATCTGTAGCAGGCGTGACAGATTGGATTGTTTTTTCAAAGAAGATTCCTCCTTTTCTTTATTTCATCTATGATAAAGAGAACACAAGCGCGTTCTTCTTATATCCGTATAAGTTAGTTATCGCTAACCTGTGGGCAAAAATTACAGGGCATTACTGCCCCATAATTTTCATCCAGCCTGCGGTATAAAACGCACGCATTTCCTTTAAGTAACTGAGTGCCTGCTCCAGAGACATTTCGTGAATAATCAGTTCCATAAAGGTTCCGAACATTCCGGTTATTAGAATGTGTTCGAGCCTCGGATCAATTTCCGGTGATGGTCTGCCAAGCCCGTTTAATACCTCCTGGTAGTCGTGAGTAGCCTTTGTTTCAATTTCCACCATTTCGTCAATCATTCCGGAAAAACGTGTTCCGTCGGAACAGCACAAAATCAACTTAAATTCATCCAAATGCTCATATGCGTAT
>OJRP01001609.1_pt1 | contig 10566 bp, 9 predicted proteins | sample 1599201 | NCBI WGS metagenome assembly OJRP01 (sample SAMN03922534, study PRJEB24848) | human gut metagenome | isolation source: stool sample | host: Homo sapiens | place: Germany | collected 2010-05
CTACACAAGGAGTATCGTCGGCAGCGTCAGATGTGTATAAGAGACAGGTTCTGGGGTTGGGGATTCCGCTTCCGAATACATATTCGACCGGAGATTTGAAGTGCTCTTTTGTAAAATAGTTGAACTGGATGACTCGTATGTAATCCTCATTGGCGAATGTGGCGCCCGCTTCCTGCCGCTTCATCATGTTGTTTATGGAGTTCTGAACGACCGAAGTTTGGGAGAGAACACCTATTACAATAAGGAAGAGAAACATATATTTTACACTGGCGATTTTCTTTACCGAGTAGGTAAATAGGCCCAATGCCAATAATATGGCAGCCATCTGGGTCCTGAATCCTGCTATAAAAAGGACGAAGAACGCAGGCAGTATGTATAATAGGTATTTGGTCTTGCCTGAAAATAAATATTTCCCGTAAAAATAGAATAGACAGATATAGGCGATCAGTTGTCCGTACATGGTAAATCGTCCGATGTCCATATAATCCGTTGCCAAATTGAATATTTTGTCGGGATATATCAGTTGGATTGTGAAGCAGCATAGAAAAATAACGTAGGCGATTGCTAATGCCTTTTCTATCTCTTTTATTGTGTATTTGCCGGATAAAAATATGAAATAAGATATGACCGGGAAAAGTTGCAGGCAAGCTACGGCAGTGAATGTTTTCGATAAACTTTGGTCTTCAAAATGCATGCAAGAGAATGCACTGATAATGAAGAATATGAAATATATGATCAAATACTTCTTAAACATTCCGGGTCTTCTCTCCAGAATGGTTTTTATCATATAATACAAGGCAAAAACAACCGGCAGCAACACAAACTGATAAGGTAAAATTCCCCAGCAGCATGAAAAAAGCAATATCCAGATTATGAGTTTGTTGACATTCGAAATCATCGGCGGTTTGCACTTAGGTCGTTGAACAGTTCTTCCCAATTGTTGACAATCTCTTCTACGCAGAACCTGCGGCAGGAGTGCAGGCCCTTCATTGCCAGTTTTTCCCGAAGGGAGGTGTCTGTCATCAGCTCTTTCATTTTGTTTACATAGCCCGTAAGGTCTTCATTGGAAACGATGATGCCGTTGTATCCGGTTTCGACGATGTCGTGCAGCGACAGGTAGGAATCCATTACAACCGGAACGACACCGCATTGTTGTGCTTCGACCAATGTCATGGGAAACCCTTCGAAGGCGGAGGTCATCATGAAAATGGCGGCCTGTTTGTAATAGGGCTGCGGATTTCGGAAGCCTTCGAACGAAATCCGTTTTAATCCTAACGCCTCCGCCAGTTGTTTATACATGGCCAAATCCGGTCCTTCGCCGACAATCCGGAAGTTCCACTCGTCCAAGCGGGGATCGTTTTCAATAGCGCGCCATATTTTGATTGCTCGCGTTATGCGTTTCTGGATTTCCACCATCCGGCCTACGAGAAGAACGCTCTTCTCTTTCGACTGCAAATCTTCGGGCCGCATTTCGTTCGGGTAAACCAGCGGATTGGGGATGGCACCCAACTGGCTATTTGTATTTTTATAGTTGGCAAATTGCTCGTACTGACGTTGAAAGGCTGGAGAAAGGAAAATATATTTATCCGTATGCGGTAGGAATTTTGTCACCTGCCTGCAACTATGTCTCTTTTTCCAGAATTTATACAGCGAAGTGCATCTTTTTTTCAGGAATCCGTTTATTCCCGTTCCCTCGATCATTGGGGTATAAAGTGCCTGATGGAGACATGTGATGATCTTTGTCTTATACCGTCCCCTTATTCCACGGATATATTCGACTGGCCACCATTGATTGACAAGATAATGGATGTCGTTTTCCTGAATATATTCTTTCAGATAGCCGATTACTTTGTCGGCATCGGGAAAGCGTGTCGTAAACTCGTCGCAGCGGATGTCGGGTATTTGAACGGCCTTTATGGCTGGATCGATGAAAGGCAGGTCGGCCCGCGTATTGTTTTTAAAATACAAGACGGATACATTCCATCCTCGCTTTATCATTTCGTTGGCAAGGCAGATCGTTACGGTTTCTCCGCCGCCGTATACGGGCCACAGACGTAGCAGAAAGGTTATATTCATCAGTCGGATTTTATTGTTCGTCTCTTGCAGTAAGCGCATTTTCGAGGAAGCACATGGATTTTGAACGCATTTCTTCCAGTTTCGCATTTATGGGCTTCCAGTCTATGGATTGTCTTATGGGGCAACTCTCCAATCCGTTTGAATCGGATAGGGTTCTGTTCTCTATCTTGAACAGCTTCAACAGCGACTCGAATCGTGCGACGCCTCTGTTTCTGTTGACGTATAATACGAACGGTTTGTTGAACAGAATGGAAAAAACGCAGCCGTGAAAGGAGTCCGTGAAAATAAAATCGGCATAATACATCGCCTTCAGCCAGTCCGCTACGGATGGCGCTATTCTTTTTTCGAGAGGGGCCAGTCTGTCTTCGGTTTCCGTCGCTGCAAAGTTGTAGTCCATGGCTAAAACTTTCGAGACTTTTTTCAGCGCCGCCAGTTTGTCGTCGGAACGGTCTAATATGAATGCCGTTATTTTGTTTGTGTACTTTTCGGCACCTCCTTCGCCGATGAGTGCTCGATAGTCCGCAGGTGTCAGAAGCATTGTCGGATCTAAAACATGTTCAGCGGTATGGTTGAGATGCCTTTTGCATAATTCCATACCAGAATCTTCCCGTACGCTGACTGCGGTGAACTCCTTTAGCTTCTGGGTGCAGAATCGGGTCTCTTTCTTCGAATATGCCCATTTGTCGATACCGAATGACGCCGCATAGGCAATTAATTTCGCTGTACGGCCGTCGATCGGGGAGAAGTAATAATCTTTGATTTCCTCCATACACCCTTTGCGCCATACCTGATCAGAACCTACGATGTAGGCGTCGCATTTTAAGTCGCGGATGCTTTTGTATGCACTGCTGTTATAATAGACCGGTGAAAAGGGTTGCAGCCATTTGTCGATAAATGGTTGCGTGTGTTGTGTAATTACGGGGTATTCGTCGTAGATTTTCTTGTCGTAGAAAACGCAGGCAGGTTTTCTGAATATGTATTTTTTGACACTTCGTTTTAAGATGTTCCAGCCGTTGAACCGCTTTTTTTTAACGAGACGGCGAATGAGTATGACTTCGTGCCCTTGCCGTGTCAATACCGTTTTCAGCGCATATGCCTGCAATATGCTACCGTATCCTGTTTCCAAGGGCAAGGTCAGCAAGCCGATTCGCATATCTTTTGATTTTGTTTATTAGTCTCAGTTTTTTGCTTTGCCGGTGCAGCGAAGACTTTGCAACCGCCTTATAAAAAGTATCTCTTCTCGGATCCTTGATAAGACTGGCGGTGATCATCGGATTTTGTTTGATGACTTTCTCATAGGATTGCTCCGAACGTAATGTGCCGGTAATATATTTGCTGCCTTGATCCGTATTGATCAGCAACAGACTTATACCGTTGTTGTCATCCGGAAAGTCCTTGGTGCCGCGGAATCCCCAAAAATCGCCGAGTGTGATGTCGCTGCCGCTTTTCAGTTCTTTTGCCGGACAGGCGTAGCATGAATATCTTTCGGTCACATGCGACAGGAAGCAGTAAAAGAATGGATCTTTATAGTGTATTCTGGACACGTCTGCCGTCTCCGGAAGACCGGCCCCGGTTTCTCTGCGGAGTATGAACCGCAAACTGAAATGCTGCCATCCGGTCGTCTTGTCCCTGAAATTGATGCCCGTAATTTGGGATGTGGACCGCAACTCGGAATTTGTATGTTTGAACCCTTTTCTGGCTATTGTTTCATGTAAATATTGTCGCCAGATTTCGGGGCTGGGAACACCGTGGCAAACTAAATCTACAGTCAATAGATTTTCATATTCTTTTGCCAAAAAAAGCTTTAAACCTCTTATTTGACAGGGAGTGCCCGAAAAGAGCACCGGACGGCCGGATTCCAGAAATTCTTTCGCCTGCTGGTAAGTGCGGCCGATACGGCTTTGCACATACTTGCTGCCCCGCATGGCCGCGAGTCCTTCGAGCGTTTCGGTACAGGCGTGTTCTACAGCCCAATTCTCGTCGAAACGGGCACCGAAAACCACGCCGTTCTTCTGAATGATCTGTTCCGCTATATGGGTGAAGATACCTCCCGAAGAACTTTGTAGCCGAATCGGAGTCTTTGTGTTTTTTGCCGCATATACATGGAGCGGCTTCCGCTTTTCGCCCTGATTGAGTACCGGACATACTTTTTCGCACAAGCCGCAATCTATACATTTCGACGTGTCTGTTTGCGGATAAAGAAATCCTTCCTCGTCTTCACGCATTACGATGCAGGACGTGGGGCAGCGCTGTTCGCATGCAGCGCAGCCGCAGCACATCTCCTTCGAAGCAATGGAAATCATTTTTTGAATTTTGATGCGATGGATGAGACTTTCGAGCAGATATAGATTTTCTCGCCGGGCGTAAGTCCGAACCAGTAAACGGACATGCTTGTCGATATGGCGCAAATCAGGAAGATCGTCAGAAGGTTCCATATTCCTTCTCCCGGCTGCCAGTATGCCACGGCCAGAGGTACTGCAAGCGCAATTGCCGTTACCTTGAAAATACACCACACTACTTTACTGAAATATTCTCGCAGTGAAAGTTTAATCATTCTTTTGAGCATCAGCAGCCGGGCGAATTGGGCTGTAATTTCAATGACTAAATGTACGATAAAGACGCTGTATGCAGGGAGCCCGAACCGCAAACAGAGATAGGAAATCGGCAGGATCAGCAGCAGCAACCCTCCGACGACACTTTGGTATAGTTTGATCTTGCCGGTGGCGGAAGCGGCTGTAATCAACGGATTGGAGACGGCATACACCCATGTCGTGCATAACATGATCCGCAGGAATACGACTGTGTGGTCCGGGACGATTTTCAGCCAGAGCGTCAGTATCGCTTTTGTCTCGATAAGGACGGGAAGCGATAACAGCAGCAGCAGGAAAAATGAAAATTTGGCGCTCCGGAAAATCAGGCCATGCATGTATTCCATATCGCCGGTCGCGTATGATTTGGTTATTTGCGGGTTGAGGGCCGTCTGGAAGTTGCTGCTGAATTGACCGATGGCGGTTTGGGCCTGCACGGCGATACCTCTGGCAGCGTTGACAACCGGACCGAAGAACATATTCAGCAGCAGGTTCAACCCCTGTGTAAATGTGATGGCCGCCAGACTGCCGAACATATTCCAACTGGCAAATCCTGTCATTTCCTTGAATAACCCCTTGTCCCAGCTCCAGCGATATTTTGTTTCGTTGAAATGCCGGTTGCAATACCAGCTGTAACATAGACGTATGAGGAACTGGACAATAACGATTAACACGGCGTACAATATCAGTTTGTCGGTGTGAAAATACCGAAGGAAACAGACGATCAGCAATTTCAAAGAGACTTCGATAATCGATATGTAGGCGAATGCGCTCATTCTTTCATGGGCGATGATGGCCGCATTATACGGTACGCTCATGATCATGATCACCGATGCCGCTACCGAGCACTGGAATACCCAGAAAGCGGCATTCATGCGGTCGGCCGGAATCTGCATTTTGTTCCATAAGAACCAAAGCCCGACCGTTTCCGCCAGCACTATTATCAGAAAGGATATGATGCCATGTATTGAAAGGCTGGTCGAAAAAACCTTTGTCAGTTGCGCCCGATTGTTCTGTCCCAGCTCAAAGGTCAGGTACCGCTGTGTCGCAGAGGTCATGGATCCGTTGATGAATCCGAACATGGCGACGATTCCGCCCACGACATTGTAGATGCCGAAGTCCTCCACCCCCAGAATGTTCAATACCACCCGGCTGGTGTAGAGACTTACAGCCATGGTAACAAGCATCCGGAAGTAGAGCAGAAGCGTATTCTTTGCTATTCGTTTGTTGTTAGAGCTTATTTCCTGCATTTCGGAGCCGATGTTCATCCGTTAAGCGCCATATCTACCTCTCCTTATACATGCTCTGATAGTATTGCTGGTACTCGCCTGAGGTTATGTCGTCCATCCACGATTGGTTCTGGAGGTACCAGCGGACGGTCTTTTCGATCCCCTCCTCGAACTGCAGGCTGGGCTGCCAGCCCAGCTCGCGCTTGAGTTTGCGCGAGTCGATGGCGTATCTCAGGTCGTGGCCCGCACGGTCGGTGACGTACGTAATCAGTTTCTCCGATGTCCCTTCGGGATTGCCCAGCAGCCGGTCCACGGTTCTGACGATCACCCGTATCAGGTCGATGTTCTTCCATTCGTTGAAACCACCGATGTTGTACGTGTCGGCGACCTTGCCCTTGTGGAAGATCACGTCGATGGCCCGTGCGTGGTCCTCGACGTAGAGCCAGTCGCGGACGTTCTCCCCGCGGCCGTACACGGGCAGCGGCCTTCGGTGGCGGATGTTGTTGATGAACAGCGGGATGAGCTTCTCCGGAAACTGGTAGGGCCCGTAGTTGTTCGAGCAGTTCGTAACCAGCGTCGGCATGCCGTACGTGTCGTGGTAGGCCCGCACGAAGTGGTCCGACGAAGCCTTCGACGCCGAGTAGGGGCTGTGCGGGTCGTACTTCGTCTCCTCGGTGAAGAACTCCTCGCCGAAAGGACCGCCGCCGCTCTCGCCGCCCGCAGGATCCCCCGCAGGGCGCGTAAGCTCCAGCGCACCGTACACTTCGTCGGTCGAGATGTGGTAGAACAGCTTGCCCGCCCAATTGCCGTTCCAATGCTCCCGCGCAGCTTCGAGCAGCGACAGCGTGCCCATGACGTTCGTACGCGCGAAGGTGAACGGATCCCTGATCGAGCGGTCCACGTGGCTCTCGGCTGCGAGGTGGATCACCCCGTCGATGCCGTACTGCCGGAACAGTTCCCGCATCGCCTCGAAGTCGCAGATGTCGCCCCTGACGAAAGTGTAGTTCGGCCGCTCCTCGATGTCTCGAAGGTTGGCGAGGTTGCCAGCATAGGTCAGCTTGTCGAGGTTGACGATCCGGTAATCGGGGTATTTGGTCACGAAAAGACGGACCACATGCGAGCCGATGAAGCCCGCGCCGCCCGTGATGAGGATAGTGCGTTGCATATATTCAATATTAATGAATTATTTTCTTTTCTTATATAAAATCCTTTTTATATAATCTTTCATTCGGGTTTTCAGAGTTTTTTCCCGCCAAGACCCGTCACAATAATGCATGGAATAGGACTCCTTGCTTCTCGTCGCAGGATCGCCTGCGAATATGCTTGAGCTATACACCATCATATTTCCGTCAAGGAGCTGATCCTCGTCTTTATAGCGGAATCCATACTTCGTTGCCAACATCGCCATAATGCCCGGATTTATGACATCTACATATAAGGACCCGTCCTCTTGAATAAAATGCCGGGAGCCATAATAATCCAAACATTCCTTAATAAAGGGATTAGCTTTCTTGGAGGCTATCAAAGCTGCCAACAATCCCAGTCCTGCGACAATATCCCCATCCCGTCGGACGACTCCGGCATCGTCTATTTGATGAATACCTTGTGATAAAAAATAGGTCGGATGATATTCAACAGAAGAAAAAAAGTCCCAAGATAAAAACTCATCAAAAGGTCTGAATACTTTGACATCAGTATCCATATAAATACCACCTTCCGTATAAAGGGCAAAATGTCTGATATAATCTGAGGCTAAAGACCATTTCCTCATTTGAATAGCCTCCTTTACCCACGGAACAGAATCTATATCGAAATTCGTTTCATCCCAACGCTTTATGGTATAATCCGGCAAGATCCTCTTCCAAGAGTCTATGCAATCCTGAACCGGGGGGGGGTATTTCCCTCCTCCCAACCATACGAAATGGATGATTTTAGGTATCATAATGATTTATTTTTCAATTTGTTTCAGACAGTAGATCATGGACTCCCTCCAGTGGGGGATGTCCATCTGGAAGGTGGTCTTGATTTTGGTTTTGTCCAGCACCGAGTAGGCCGGGCGTGCGGCCTTGGTCGGGAACTCCGACGTGTGGCAGGGGATGATGCGGCATGAGTCGTGACCCGCGGCCGCGGCGATCTCCGTCGCGAAGTCGTACCACGAGCAGACGCCCTCGTCGGTGAAGTGGTACACGCCCTCGTTGCCCGCGTAGCGTTCCGACTCGATGATCGAGAAGATCGCAAGCGCCAAGTCCCCGGCGTAGGTCGGAGTGCCGATCTGGTCGAAGACCACCTGCAGCGTATCCCGCTCCGAGGTCAGACGCAGCATCGTCTTCAGGAAGTTGTTGCCGTATTCCGAGTAGAGCCACGCCGTGCGGAAGATCAGATACCGGCACCCGGACGCCATGACGGCGCGTTCGCCTGCAAGCTTCGTGCGCCCGTAGGCTCCCAGCGGCGAGGGCGTACCATCCTCTGTATAGGGCGTATGGGCCGTGCCGTCGAAGACGTAGTCCGTCGAGACGTGGAACAGCGTCGCGCCCGTCGCCTTGGCCGCAGCTGCCAGATTGCCCGCGGCCTTGTGGTTCAGCAGCTCCGCCATCGGTTCGTCTTCCTCGGCCCGCTCCACGTCGGTGTAGGCCGCGCAGTTTACGATAACGTCGATGCGCCGCTCCTCGACCGTTCGCAGGACGGCAGCCGCATCGGTGATGTCTAGTTCCGCGACGTCCGTAAAAAGGTAGTTGTGGGGCGAAACGCCGCCCAGACGCCGCAGGGAGCGCCCAAGTTGTCCGTTCGCTCCCGTAATCAGGATATTCATAAGTTTAATAAAAAGGAATATAATCTCCGGAAAATTCGTATCGTAGATCGTGTGTACGTTCGCCTATCTTTTTTGCGGGAACCCCACCGACGATCGTGTAGGGAGCAACATCTTTTGTCACTACGGCGCCGGCTGCGACGACGGCGCCTTCACCAATTGTAACCCCGTGCAATATCGTCGTTCTCGGACCGAGCCATGCCCGATCCTCTATGACGACGCGAAAACTGTCATCTGAATTGCATTTGAAATCCGGATCTCTATGGTCATGCTGCTCTGTCCAAATATGTACTTCTGTAGAGAGATTGACATTCGCACCTATCGATATTCCATTTCGCGCATCTAAAACCGCCCGATCCCCAATAATGCTCCCCTCTCCGATTTTCAGTTTATAAGGCTCTCTTATCTCCGCTCCAAAATAAATAACAGCTTTAGGACCGATTTCGACCAGACAAACTTTCTTATAAAGAAAATCCCGGATTATATGTGACGGAATATAAGCGATTTGGAACAAGTTATAACGGAAATATCCACTGCATAGAAGTTTGATTCGACCTGTAATGCCTCCTTTTTGTTGCCTAACGAGGGGGGGGGAGACGGATTCTGACGACTGAAATTGTCGGTTCCTTTTGAACCTGTAATAAAAAGCCATCGGAAATATCGAGGAGACTAGTATTATTTGTTTGAATAACACTAGGAACAGAAATACAAAAAATAAAGTCGTCATAAACTATAATAGTTCGTATTATAGTCGAACAGCTCCCCGGCCTCCGACAGCAGCGGATGGGCGCTGTCCTTGGGCGAGAGGATTACATCTTCGGGGGCCAGACGCCAGTCGATGCCCAGCGAAGGGTCGTTCCATGCAATGGCGCCCTCCGATTCGGGGGCGTAGGGGTTGTCGCACTTGTACTGGAACGTCGCTTCGTCGCTCAGCACGGCGAAGCCGTGCGCAAAGCCCCGCGGGATGAAGAACTGACGCTTGTTGTCTTCCGTCAGCTCCACCGCCACGTGGCGGCCGAACGTGGGGGAGCCGCGGCGGATATCCACCGCGACGTCGAGCACGCGGCCCCGGACCACGCGGACGAGTTTCGACTGGGAGTACCGCCCCTTCTGGAAATGGAGGCCCCGCAGCACGCCGTAGCGTGAGTGCGATTCGTTGTCCTGCACGAACCGCACGGGACGGACCTCTGCGTCGAAGCGGCGCTGCGAGTAGCTCTCGAAGAAGTAGCCCCGCGCGTCGCCGAAAACCTCCGGCTCTAGGATAACAACGCCCTCTATGGCGGTAGGAACGACTTTCATAGTTTAAATTTTAAGATCAGTTGACCGTATAATCGACCGGATTGAAGAACAAGTATTTGTTTAACACTTGTATATAACAGCGGCAAAGCGACACCACAAACTACGTATGGAACCCACCAGATATTTATCCGGTCCGGGATAACAGGGAATGCGGACAAATAATCAATGCCATAACCATATATCAGAATCTGGAGCAGGCTGACAACTTTGAATGCAAGAAAATGCAGAGCCATGATAGCTAAAGACGCATTTCCGGCATAGATCATAATACGCGACAGAGTCGGTAGATTATGTATGTATACAGCCAAAGTATAAGTAAACAGACAACCGACGGCCGATGCAAAATAGAAAACAGGGAGCGGCGGGAAAATTGAACTGGCGATTGCCACCGTTACATTTTTATATTGCAAGAAGAGCAGTAACATCAGTAAAACCCCGATGCTCCATATATTAACAGGCATATATCGCTGGTATTTCCGAAACATTCGCCCCATATATAAAATAGCGGTCAAATAACACTCGTTAGATAAAATCCGTCGTATAATCAGAATATCAATCTGCTGTATCT
>OJRP01001610.1_pt1 | contig 10563 bp, 8 predicted proteins | sample 1599201 | NCBI WGS metagenome assembly OJRP01 (sample SAMN03922534, study PRJEB24848) | human gut metagenome | isolation source: stool sample | host: Homo sapiens | place: Germany | collected 2010-05
GAATGGTTCCAGATAGCCTATTTCCCCACAAATGAGGTACCAAACAATCATCATCATCTGTGAAAAAAGACCATGGAAACGATGTAAAGCAGTTATAGCTCAGATCGATGCCACTAATACCGCTTGATTCATCACTATTTTCATAAAACCGCAACGTCTCCGGTACCTCACCCGCAAACTTATTGTGTTGCATCATATAGACACCCGATTTGGGAAGATTGCCGAACTCTTTTGGTATTTCAGTAAATTCATTGAAATAAATTTGCATCACTTCTATATTCTTTAAATTGCCAATTTCTTTAGGCAATGCGCCACTTAAAGAGGTAGAAGAAATGACAAGACTTTCCAAATTAACTAAATTTCCAATCGTCTTTGGAAGCTCTCCATACAAACCTTTCCCATAAAGACTCAAACTTCTCAACTCCACTAAATCTCCAATCTTATCTGATAAAATACCATTTGAACCATCCTGCATCACAAAACCAACTACCCGATATTCATTCATAACAGTGTCTAGGGCAGCAGTCACACCACCCCATGTCTGTATGTTTTCCAGATCCCAATCAACCAGTGTCCAACCCTCTCCATGCGCCTGTTTATAGATGTCCACCAAAGCCAGACTGTCTTTCACGTTCAAATAAGGTTTTGCAGGTGTGGGTATTTCCTTTCGTTCATCATCAGAACAACTGCAAACCAGCATTAATAATGCGATTATACTCAACCAGCATTTTTGTTGTCTTCTTCTAAAAATCATATCTATATTTCATTTTTAATACTTTGAACTTCTACATCTAGAGAGTAAGGAAATACATCTTTATAATTATTATACCAATCTGGATGCCATTCCAATCGAGGTACAAATGTCTTTGTTGAAACAAAAGTATGACTTACTCCACCAAGATTAACATTAAAGCTATGGGTCATTTTACAAACATGATCCGATTTAAACTTTATACTGTTTCCCCTATCATCCTTTGTATAAGGAAGAAAGATACTACGATGGATAGTTGTTGTCGGTTTTACATATCTTACAGTAATAGGAAAACTAAAATTCTGCATATATATAGCTACATCATCATTATCTTTATATAACAAATATGAATCATTCAAAGGACCTCCCCATATTCCTTTACCCAAAGAACCACAATCATATTTATCTGAATTAACCCCTTTAGGAAAAGAAGAATATCGGACAAGAGAATAAGATGTACCCTCAGACGAAATTTCAGATTTAATTGTAGGATTAATTACGGTTTCATATTTAACTCCACCCGTGCCTCTTAATTTATATGTTGCTTGAACATAAGAATCACCCGGATTATCAACATGCTCCGCCAGAGGATCCAAATAAATAATAGGAGTTTCTTTTAATCCCCACACCCCTAAAGTACCTACATTTTGTTTGGATATATTAATACGTATTGGATAAACTAAACCCGTTTGCACCGAAGTTATAGTACCACTAATATCAACAGATCCTAGTGTAGATATTTGTAGTTTTTGATTATTAGGCTTAGCAGGAGAGAAAATACCCAGAAATGAACCTACAAGAGAATTAAGGCCTAAATTAACAATCTGTTTTACACCTTCAGTTAATATAGGAACGGTAACTTTTTTAAATTTATCATTAGCTAATTGCTTATTAAACCACTTCTCTGCCTCATCACCGGCACCATTAACTATACCATCAGTAACTTTATTCGTTGATTTTGAATTAGCAAGCGAAGCAATAAATCCTTCTGATTTTGATTGAAAACTACCACTCAAATTAATGGATGAAGTAGTCACCATTTGAGGAGTTACATACAAATAACCACTTGTAAAATTAGGATCATAAGCCAATTCTTGTTGAAAACAATTCCATCCCGGAAGAAATCCTTTAGAACTTTCTTTTGTAATATTCGTAATCCCTACCGAGTTGTTTTTCACATTGCTATTAACCGCTGTTGCAAATTTATCTGCGAAATCTAAAAGGGATTGATTAGGTTCAATAGAGATATTCCAGATTGCTGTATTATTAGGGGTAGTACTTCCCTCTAAATAATAAAAGCCTTTCAACAATCCTGAATATTTATTATAAAATATAATATAATTCAATCCTTTATCACTTGTTGAAAACATTGTGTGAGCAATTATATTCCAACCGTCCTGCTTTTTTATATCAAAACAGAAATCTTTTGGAACAGAAAGTGATACAGCTCCACTTTCATTCCATGGTGTGGCAACACTACTACCAGAAGCTAATGTTACATTCAAATAACTTTCCCAATTTGAACCAAAATCTCCACCAGCCTTTGTTTGAATACCATTTTGTTGATAATTACTTGAAAGTGGATATATGACATTATCCAACTCTCCCATTTCTGTACTAATATTCAACTGTTGTATATTTGTCTCCAGCTCGTTTGTTGTACATCCTAGCAATGTTAGGCCAACGATAAAATAAGATAATAAGTATTTCATAATTGTCAAATCTAATCATAAAAATACATATATTTTTTGACATCTATTTCTGAAAGAAAATTATATCGAAAAATTCTTAAATTTGATAATATATTGACTTGCCATTTTATCATCGATATATTTTATTCATCTTAAATAAAAACAGAAGACGAGTACAAGGTTCAGCACTTTGTAATCGTCTCAGCTGTTATATTGTTATAAAGAATATTATCTAATTTTATTACCCTTGATGCTTTTCAGTATAATTTGCCTATCGCGAAAATTTTCCGTATCTTGCAAAAGGTTATTTGAAACGCGGTATTTCAGCGCAACAGACTGAAAACAAACCGTTGCCTTTTCGTTACCTACTATCTTATACAAAAATGTAACGACCCGATGAATCAGGTCGTTACATCACTTTAATCCCACACCATACGGGACCGGCAAATTTTTCGGCGATTTATGCCGGAAACGGAGATGAATCCGTCCGAATGCAGCATATTGCCGTATGCTTCGATCGGATTCTGTTCGGGAATGGGCGAGAAGGCGAGAGACTGCATGTTGTCATTCAGCATGATGCGCAATGAAAGGCAAAAAAAGTAAACGAGGCGACGGCCTGGAAACCGAAACCTCGTTTACGATAGTCAATAGTGAACTCTCCGCGGATGCGGTCCTTTCTTGCCGCTGCGGGGTTATTACACCGAGACGGGCATCGTGGCGGCGATGTCGGCCGACGAGGTTCCCAGCGAAAGGGTGTATTCGCCCGGGTTGACCTTCCAGCCGCGCGACTGCGTGTCCCAGAACGCCAGCGCCTGCCGGTCGAGTTCGAACTCCACGACGGCGCTTTTGCCGGGGGCCAGGGTCACTTTCCGGAAGCCTTTCAGCTCCTTTTTCGGCCGGAGGACCGTCGGGGCGTTCTCCGTGACGTAGAGCTGCACGACCTCCGCGCCCTCGCGATCGCCCGTGTTGGTCAGCGTGACGCTCACCTTCAGCGGCTTGTCGGCGGGGAACGCCTTCGGGGCGCGGGGTTTCGAAAGCTCGAACGTGGTGTACGAAAGTCCGAATCCGAAGGGGTAGAGCGGTGCGATGCCCTTGGTCTCGTACCAGCGGTAGCCGACCAGCACCGACTCCTTGTAGTCGATGTCGTAGAGCTGGATCAGGCGTTCGTTGTAGGCGCGGGGCGCCTTGTTGTAGAACTCCGCGCCGGCGGGCATCGTGCCTTTGGCGGGGGAGTCGTTGAACTCCTTCTCGATGGTCATGGGCAGTTTGCCCGAGGGCGACAGTTTGCCCGAAAGAATGTCGGCCAGCGCCGTGAAGCCGCTCTGGCCCGGATACCAGCCGTAGATCACCGCCGCGGCTTTGTCGTTCCAGCCGCCCATGCGGATTCCCGAACCCGAGTTGACCAGCACGATGGTGTTGGGATTGGACTCGACGGCCGTGCGGATGAAGGCCTCCTCCTCCTTGGGCAGCGCGAAGGGGCGTTCGAACGACTCCACGTCGATCGTGCCCGTCGAGAGCAGCACCACGTCGGCGGCGGCCAGCTCCTCGCGGGAGGGTTTTTCGACGACGCGGACCGCATCGCCGTAGACCTCGCGGAGCGCCGCGGTCAGCGTCACGTTGTCGTAGCCCAGCACCTCGGCCGAGGACGACGTGCTGCCTCCCGTGCGGGGAATCTGCTCGGTGAAGCGTCCCGTCAGCAGGATTTTGCGGCCTTCGGCGAGGGGCAGGATGCCGTTGTTGCGCAGCAGTACGATGCCCTCGGCGGCCACGTCGTAGCCGGTCTGCTTGTGCGCCGGGAATTTCTCCAGCAGGGCGGGAACGTACTTCTCCCGGTCGTAAAGTCCGAAGGCGATGCTCGTGGCGATGTTGGGGCGGATCATTTTCTCAATGTCCTTTTCGGTGATGCGGCCCTCCTTGAGCAGCGCGCGCACCTCGCCGAAGAACTCCTTGCGGCCCGGCATCTCGACGTTCTGGCCGCTCTTGACCACCTTCTCCGTGTCGTTCACCGACGACCAGTCGCTCATCACGCAGCCCCGGAATCCCAGCTCGCCGCGCAGGATGCGCCGGATCAGGTCGGCGTTCTGCCCGGCCCACTCGCCGTTGAGGCGGTTGTAGGAGGTCATCACGTAACCCACGCCAGCGTCGATGCCGGCCTTGAACGGCGGCAGGTAGAGTTCGTGCAGCGCCCGTTCGTCGACGATCGAGTTCGAGCGGCGGCGGTAAAATTCCGTCTCGTTGCAGATGAAGTGTTTCAGACACGCCACGGTTCCCGTCGACTGCATGCCCTTCACATACTCGGCGACCATCGCCGAGGCGAGCAGCGGATCTTCGCCCATGTATTCGAAGTTGCGTCCGTTCTGCGAGTTGCGGTAGATGTTCATGCCCGGACCCAGCAGGACTTCGATGCCTCCGGCGCGGCACTCTTCGCCCACGGCTTCGGCATAACGATAGGCCAGCGACGGGTTGAAGGTCGCTGCGAGGGAGATCGGGCACGGAAAGGCCGTCGAACGCTCCAGCTGGCGGACCATCGTCGGGTCGGACAGGTTGTCGCGCATGTGCACGCCCTGCGTGGCGTCGGAGAGATAGATGTAGGGCATGCCTTTCTCGGGCACGCCGTAGAAGAAGAACGAGGAGTAGCCGCGCATGAACGAGATCTTCTCGTCGAGGGTCAGCTGTGCGATCCGGGCGTCGGCCTGCCGGTAGGCCTCGTCCCACGCTACGACCTGCTGGGCGGCGGCCGGTGCGATCGCCGCGGCTGCCGTTGCGAAGGCGAGCAAAAGTTTTACGGAGGTTTTCATCGTTTTTTGAATTGGTTTGCGTTTCTGTCTTCTGCAAAGTTAGCGCATGAACGGCCCGCCGGAACGGCTCTTCGGAAAAATATAAACGATATGAACTGTCAGTTTTCTGAAAACCAGTTGATTGATGTTTCGGATGGCGTTGAATTATACAAATAAAACAGGTCCGATAATTTGCTTTTGCATGCTTTTTATCGTTATATTTGTGCAAATCCGTTGCCTGAAATGAAAAAACTGCCTCTCCTTTTCGCGGCCTTTCTCGTCGTCTCCGCATCCGGTCTGCGTGCCGGGGAACCTTCGGACATACATACGCTGCTTCGCCGCCTGGACGGTCTGCTCGACCGCCGCGAGGAGTTCCTGCTCCGCCACGAAGCGCGCCTCGACTCGCTCAAATCCCTGCTATGCGGCGACACCCTCGGGTTCGGGGCGCGTTATGCCGTCACGGCGGAGATCGCGGAGCGTTATTTCGCCTACCAGAGCGACTCGACGATCGCCTACCTGCGCCGGAATGTCGCGCTGGCCGAAAGGGCGGGGAATGCCGACCTGACGATCCGCGCCAAATCGGTCATGGCGATGTGTTACAGCATGAACGGCCGCTTCCTCGAAGCCGACCGGGTGCTGGCCGGAGTGACCGACACGCTGCATATGAGCCGTGCGACGCAGGCGGCCTATTATGCCGCGCAGCACCGCCAGAACCGCGAGTGCCGCAGCCAGAGCGAGCCGGGGGCGGAGCGCGACCGGTTTCGGGCCTGCGAGGAGTACTACGCCCGCCGTGCGCTGGAAACCACCGGCGACATCTCGAAACGTTTCTATTTCGCCTACCTCGTCGCCGTGGACGAAGGGGGTTACGACCGTGCCGCCGCGGCCTGCGACAGTGCGTTGGCATGCGCTCCGCCCGCGTCGCACGACTATGCCCGGGCGGCGTTCTACCGTTCGGAGACCGAAAGGTTCCGGGGCGACGAAGCGGCTCGTTTCGAATGGCTCGTGCGCGCCGCCATGGCCGACGTGCAGGGAGCTGTCCGCGACTACGGCGCCTTGGGCGGCGTGGCCGAAGAGCTGCTGCGCCGGGGCGACGCCGCACGGGCGATGCGGTGTATCCGCGTTGCGATCAACGACACGCAGGCCTACAATTCGCCCATCCGTTCGTGGCGCGACATGGCGATTCTGCCCCAGATCGAGCAGGCGTACAGCGAGCGCAATGCCCGTCTGCGCGCGATGTACGTCGCGCTGATCCTTCTGGCCTTTCTTTTCGCCCTCTCGGCAATCGGAGGCGTGCTGTTCGTCCTGCGCCAGAACCGGCGGCTCAACGCCGTGCAGCAGACCTTGCGCGAGTCGAACGGGAAACTGGCCGAGCTGGCTGCCAGCCTGCGCGAAACCAATGCCGACCTGAGCCGGCAGAACATCCGCATCGCCGACGCCAACCGCATCAAGGAGGTTTATATCGGCGGGTTCCTGAAGACGATCTCCGAATATATCTACAAACTGGCCGACACCTACCGTCATGTCGGCCGGATGCTGCGCGACGGCCGTTCCGACGAGCTGCGCCGCGAGTACGCCGGAACCGATGTCCGGAGCGACGAACTGAAAGAGTTTTACCACAATTTCGACACCACCTTTCTGGGGCTTTTCCCCTCGTTCATCGGGGAGTTCAACCGCCTGCTCGCCGACGATGCGCGCATCGGGGTCCGCCGTCCGGGAAGCCTCACGACCGAACTGCGCATCTTCGCGCTGGTCCGGCTGGGCATCACCGACACGGCGACCATCGCCGCACTGCTGCACTGTTCGGTCAATACGGTGTACAGCTACCGTTCGCGCATGCGGCTGCGTTCGCTCGTTCCGGAGCGGGATTTCGAACAGCGGGTGCAGTCCATCGGTCTCGGGGACGATGCCGCGGAGCTTTCCGGGACCTGATCGGAACGGGGCCTCTTGTCGGCGAAACACGGAGTTTTTTCGCTCGGGGTGTACGCTCCGACGCGGAAATGCGTATATTTGCAGCACGCATATACCGATACGATGAAAGATTTTGCAGCCATAGATTTCGAAACGGCCAACGGCAAGCGCACGAGCGTCTGCTCGGTGGGCGTCGTCGTCGTGCGCGGCGGCGAGGTGGTCGATACGTTTTACCGCCTGATCCGTCCCCGTCCCAATTTTTACAGCCATTTCACGACGGCCATCCACGGTCTGCGCTATGAAGATACGGCTGATGCCCCCGATTTCGCGTCGGTGTGGCGCGAAATCGAACCCCGTATCGAGGGGCTGCCGCTCGTGGCCCACAACTCGCCCTTCGACGAAGGCTGCCTGCGGGCCGTCTTCGAACTGTACGGCATGCCCTGGCCCGGTTATACCTTCTACTGCACCTGTCGGGCCTCGCGCCGCACCTTCGGCAGCCGCCTGCCCAACCATCAGCTGCACACCGTCTCCGCCGCCTGCGGCTTCGAACTCGAAAACCACCACCACGCGCTGGCCGATGCCGAGGCGTGCGCGCAGATTGCCCTGAAAATCTTGTAATATATATAGGTGTCGCCCGAGAAGTCTGATTTTTACGATTTCACCCCTGCCGGAGAGCTTCCGGCAGGGGTGACTTTTTTCGGGGGACTTTTCGGACGGATTTTTCGGACGGCCTTTTCTCTCCGTCAAAGCCCCAGCTCCAGCTGGAAGCGGATCTCCCAGCGGTTGTAATTGGGGTCTATGGACCTGCTCCGGGTGTTGTACGACATGTCGGCCTGCACTTTGAGGCTGTGGCCGATGATGTAGCGCGTGATGCCCAGCGTGGTCTGGTTCCAGTTGCGGTATCCGGCCAGCGGCTGCACTTCGCTGTCCGGGAACAGCGTCGAGTTGCGCAGGGCGATTTCCCATTTTTTGTTGAACAGGTAGCTGGTCTGCACGTTGAGACCCTGCCCGTTGTAGACGAAGGCTCCGGTTTCGGGGCTGAACAGCGGGTCGCTGCACGAACGGCCCATGAAATCGGTGTAGAAGGCGAAGCCCCGGTATTCGAGGATGAAATCGACGAAATAGGACCCCAGGTTGCGTGTGGCGTCGCCGGGCATCACGGCTCCCCGCTGACCCTTCAGCCGCGAGGCCTTGTGGTTGTAGGAGTAGGCTCCGGCGAGCAGAATCTTCACCCGCTCCTCGAATTCGTAGTTGCCCTCGATGACGTCGCCCTTCGACTTGAAGCGTCCCAGCGGATAGAGTTCCAGACGCCCCGTATAGGCCAGCCCTCCGGTCGGCGAACTGCCCCAGTTGCGGCCTTCGCCCAGCGTGACGGAGCCTTTTGCCGAGAGGTTGAAGCCCTCGCCGTGGCGCATGTTGTATTCGCCGAAGAACCCGAAGTCGCGGTCGAGGTTGAATTCGCTGTTGACGATGCTCCGGTCGACGAATTGCAGGGCGCTCGACGAGTTGATCCGCGCGCGGTTGGCCTTGATCTTGGTCTGCCCGAAGCCGATGTTCCAGGTGGCGTTGGGCACGTAGTAGACGATGGCGTCGCGCACGATGTTCATGTCGCCGCCGGGCAGCGGCTCTGTGTCGTAGGAGGTGAATCCCAGCTGGACCGAGTAGACCAGTTTGGGCGAATAGATGTAACCGTCGAAGCGCAGCCGCAGCCGTTTGACGCGGGCCTCGGTCTTGGTGAGCGTGAAGTCGTCGTCGAACGACAGCGCCAGAAGGTTCTGCATGCGGAAGCGCATCGTCAGTTCGAACCAGTCGTTTTTGGGCCGGAAGGTGATGCCCTTGCCGATTTCGATGTTGGGCATGTTGCGCAGCTGTGCCAGCAGTTCGCCGGTTGAATCGGCCGCGATGATTTCGGTGCGGAGGTTGCGTTTCTGCGCCGCAGGGACCTGCGGCCTCTCCTGTGCCGCGGCCAGCGACCAGCAGGCGGTCAGCAGGAGCAGGATCGGGAATTTTTTCATCGTATCTTTCTGTTAATTCTCTTTCGGTTGCATGTCGGACAAAAGTACAAAAAATATGCAGAGTCCGGGGAACCGCGATGCAAAGTTGGGGCGTAAATCTGAAACGAATTTGAAATACAGGGGCGGCAGAGGGCTTTCGGCGGGTAAAAAGATGCGGCGGAAGAGATAAAATCCGGAAAAATAGGATTTCTGGAATAAAATGTGTATCTTTGTTGCCAAACAATCGAGTTTTGTTTTGAATCTTTCTTTGTAAGTGTTTGATCCCGCAGTCCATCGCGGTTTCCCCCATTCTCAAAATCGACCTCATTAGCTTGCTCTTTTGTTGGGAGCGGTGCGCCTTGTGCGCTTCGGTATTTGCAAAAAAATAATTGATAAATGGCCAAACGAATTACATCGGGAAAGAGAGAAAGAGAGAAATTAAAGCAGACCAAACGTCAGGACAAGCAGAAGAAAAAGGAGGAGCGTCTGAGCGGCGGGAGCCGCAGTTTCGAGGACATGCTGGCGTATGTCGACGAAAACGGCGTCCTTCACACGACCCCGCAGGATGTGAAGCCCAAGGAGGAGATCGACGCCTCGCAGATCGAAATTTCGGTCCCGAGACAGTCGGAAATCGAGGAGGAGGAGCCGATGAGCGGCCGGGTGGAATATTTCACCGCATCCAAAGGCTACGGCTTCATCAAGGATGCCGCCAGTTCCGAGAAATACTTTTTTCACATCACCAACGCCCCGGCGGGCATTGCCGAAGGGGACCGGGTGACGTTCGAACTCGAACGCGGCACGCGGGGAATGAATGCAGTACGAATAGTTATCAGTAACAAATAACACTTTTTTAATTAACTTATCAAGAGAATGAACATTTATGTTTCGCATCTGAGCTGGGGCACGAGCAGTGAGGGCTTAGGAAATTTATTCATGCAGTTCGGCGAAGTAGCGTCGGCTAACGTTATTACCGACCGGGAGACGGGCCGTTCGCGCGGTTTCGGCTTCGTCGAGATGCCCAATGAGGAAGAGGGTCAGAAGGCCATCGACCAGCTCAACGGAACCAGCTTCGAGGGTCAGACGATCACGGTCAACGTGGCTCGTCCCCGCGAGGAGCGCTCTTCGGGCGGCTACGGCGGCAATCGCGGAGGCGGTTACGGCGGCAATCGCGGAGGCGGTTACGGCGGCAACGGCGGCGGTTACGGTCGCAACCGGTACTAATTCCGGATTTTATTTCAGAACGGATCTCCGGGAGAGCGTTTCTCCCCATACCATACGGAGCGGGGCGGTTTTTACCGCCCCGTTTTTTGCTTTTCCCTATTTTCCACACGCCCAGCGACATCGGGAAAAAGAGCGAAAAATTACCCGCGGGACCTCTGTTTTTCCCGAAAAAAGCGATAACTTGCCGCCATGAAGGAGACGGTGCTCGAAAAACTCAAGGT
>OJRP01001629.1_pt1 | contig 10443 bp, 7 predicted proteins | sample 1599201 | NCBI WGS metagenome assembly OJRP01 (sample SAMN03922534, study PRJEB24848) | human gut metagenome | isolation source: stool sample | host: Homo sapiens | place: Germany | collected 2010-05
ACCCTGCGCCCCTGCCTGGAGGAAAGCGTGGACTGGGACACCACCCAGAACCTCTATATCGAGGGCGACAACCTGGAGGTCTTGAAGCTGCTGCAAACGGCTTATTACCGCAAGGTGAAGATGATTTACATCGACCCGCCTTACAATACCGGCAACGATTTTGTCTATGCCGATGATTTTGCCGATCCCATGGCACGGTACAAGGAAGTAACCCAGCAGACCACCAAGAGCAACCCGGAAACCATGGGCCGCTACCACACCAACTGGCTCAATATGATGTACCCCCGTCTGAGGCTGGCGGCAAATCTCCTGCGGGATGATGGTGTGATTTTTATCTCTATTGATGATGTTGAGATAGATAATCTTAAAAAACTATGCAACGAGATTTTTGGTGAAGAAAATTTTGTGGCGCAGTTTATATGGCAGAGTAGGCAGAACAAAGATAATCGAAACATTACCGGTGTTTCAATAGACCACGAGTATGTAGTGTGTTATACAAAGCAATTCGGACACCGGGTATTCCGTGGAACCGACAGAAAAACAGAACAATATAAGAATCCTGACAATGACCCCCGTGGCCCTTGGACAAGTGCTAACATGGTAGGACTTGCTACTGCCGATGCTCGTCCAAATTTGCACTATGATTTAATCAATCCGGCAGATGGAAGAAACTACGGATGCCCCGAAAAAGGCTGGCGATATGATCGAAATACCATGAATCGGCTCATTCAAGAGGGCAGGATTATTTGGCCCGACAACCCAGATGGGCGGCCGCGCAAAAAATCATTTTTGAACGAGCTGTCAGACAATCTTCCTGGTTTTTCATCTGTTTTCAGCACTGGCGTTTATACAAATACTGCAACCAAGGAAATTGGAGGATTGTTTAATAAGTATTTATTTGATTTTCCAAAGCCAGTCGAGGTTATTAAGCAATTAGTTTCCCAAGTGTCTAACACGGATGACATCATCCTTGACTTCTTCTCCGGTTCTGCTACTACCGCCCATGCAGTGATGCAGCTCAACGCTGAGGACGGTGGAAATCGGCGCTTTATTCTGGTACAGCTTCCCGAACTGTGCGACGAAAAGAGCGAGGCATACAAGACCGGGTACAAGAATATCTGCGAGATCGGTAAGGAGCGAATCCGGCGGGCTGGTAAAATGCTAAAAGATGCGCTTGAAAGTTCCGGTTTGTTTGTTCGTGCAATGAAACGCCATCAAGATCAGCATGATTCACTTGAAGGATTTGCTTATGCGGAGTGGGAAGAAAGTCCAGAGGTAATCAATGCAAAAAAAGAAATGGCAGCAAAACTGGATGTGGGCTTCCGTGTTTTCAAGCTGGACACCTCCAATCTGGAAACCTGGGACGCCACCCCCATTGAGGACGAGCAGCTCGACCTGCTGTATCGGCGGATGAACAGCATGATTCATCGGGTGAAGCCGGAGCGCACCGACCTGGATATGATTTATGAAATCATGCTCAAACTGGGTGTGCCGCTGACCTACTCCGTGACACCGTTCTCCATCAATAACAAGACTGTCTATGGCGTGGGCGATGACTGCCTGCTGCTGGTCTGTCTGGCCGAGGATGTGCAGCCCGAGGACGTGGAGCAGATGACCGAATATGCCCCGGCAAAAATCATCATCTCCCGTGACAGCTTTGCTGACGATACCGCTATGGCTAATGCCTACTATATCCTGCGGGATCATGGGATTGAGCTGAAACTGGTGTGAGAAAGATATGAATAACACTCTAAAATGGTTTCATGTAATCACAAAAACCATTGTACATTGCTTACTTGGAACAATCGAATACATTGGTATTCCATTTTTACTTGCTTGTCTTTCTACATTCATTTCCCCTATCTCCAGCGGTAATACTTTGTGGCTTTGGATTGAGCGGATTGCTTTTTGCTTTACGATATACGAAGTAATTATTGTTGGTGTGCGAAAAATGCAGATTGACATACGCAAAGATGCACTATTAGCACTAAAAACCGCCTACGAACGAGCAGCCCTGTATTGTGAAACAGGAAATCAAGACATATATCGGAACTTAACTTCAAAAATAGATCAGGTGCTTGACAATGGGATACTAAATCAACTTGATGTTGTGCAGAGCTATAAAAATCTCAAGCTCTACATGGACAGCAAAAATATTGTTGGAATCAAATATGAGATTATCAATATTCAGCACTCCATTGAAGCAGATAATCTCTTATGGAACTATACCCTGTTCCTGCGGTTATTTAAGAGGTGAACAGGCATGAAACTGAAATTCAAGAATCAAGCCTTCCAAATGGATGCAGTCAACGCTGTGGTGGATTTGTTTGCCGGCCAGGAGAAAACACGGAGCACCTTCTCCGTCATGGAGGAAGCCCAGACCAATTTCTTAAATGAGCTGGGCCAGGGCAATGCTCTCTACATTGACCAGGAAACATTGACCGCCAATATGCACACCGTCCAGAAGCGGAATAACCTGCCCCTGACCCCCACAGCGGAAGGCTGCCAGTTCTGTATTGAGATGGAAACTGGCACCGGCAAGACCTACGTCTACACCAAGACCATCTTTGAGCTGAACCGCAAGTACGGATTCACCAAGTTTGTTATCGTGGTGCCGTCGGTGGCCATCCGGGAGGGCGTCTACAAATCCTTTCAGGTCACGCAGGAGCATTTCGGCCTGCAATACGACAACGTGCCATGCCGGTACTTCATCTACAACTCTGCCAAGCTGTCCGACGTGCGGCAATTTGCCACCAGTTCCAATATCGAAGTGATGATTATTAACATCGACGCTTTCAAGAAAGCGGAGAACATCATCAATCAAGCGCAGGATCGGCTCAACGGTGAAACGGCTATGGGCTTTATTCAGAACACACACCCTATCGTTATCATCGATGAACCCCAGAGCGTAGACAACACCCCCAAGGCCAAGGAAGCCATTGCCACGCTCAATCCCCTGTGTGTGCTGCGGTACTCCGCCACCCACCGAGAAAAAATCAATCTGCTTTACCGCCTGACTCCGGTAGACGCCTACCAGATGGGGCTGGTCAAGCAGATCGCCGTATCCTCCAATCAGGTTGCCGGTGGCTTCAATCAAGCCTATGTGCGGCTGCTTTCCGTCAGCAACGACAAGGGCTTTAAGGCCAGAGTGGAACTGGATGTGAAGGGCAAGACCGGAGCCGTGACCCGCAAGGCCATGACTGTCAAGCCGGGCGACGATTTATTCCTGCTGTCCGGCGGGCGGGAACTGTACGAAGGCTACACCGTTACCGGAATTGACTGCACTCCCGATTTTGAACATATCGAGTTTGGCAATACCCAGGAGGTCAAGCTGGGCAAGGCCATTGGAGACGTGGACGAGAACATCGTCAAGAAGGCGCAAATCCGGCGCACCATCGAAACCCACCTTGACAAAGAGCTGCGGTATCTGGACAAGGGGATCAAGGTACTGTCCCTGTTCTTCATCGATAAGGTGGACAAGTACCGCCACGAGGACGGCACACCCGGCATCTACGCCACTATGTTTGAGGAGTGCTATCAGGAGCTGATCGCAAAGCCCAAGTATGCGCTCCTCCGAGAGCGATTCACCACAGATGTGAGCAAGGTACATAACGGCTACTTCTCTCAGGACAAGAAAGGACGCCTGAAGGACACCAAGGGCGACACCCAGGCCGACGATGACACCTACAACACCATCATGCGGGACAAGGAGTGGCTTCTCAGCTTTGAGTGTCCGCTGCGGTTTATTTTCTCCCACTCGGCGCTGCGGGAAGGCTGGGACAACCCCAACGTGTTTCAGGTCTGCACCCTGATCGAGCAGAAGTCCACCTTTACCTGCCGCCAGAAGGTGGGCCGTGGCCTGCGCCTGTGCGTGAACCAGGACGGTGAACGCATCGAGGACAAGAATATCAATGTCCTTCACGTCATGGCCAACGAGAGCTTTTCCGAGTTTGCTTCCACCCTCCAGAAAGAGATCGAGGACGAAACTGGCGTCAAGTTTGGTGTACTCCAGCTCAGTTTGTTTGCTGGGATGACCTATCAGGAAGAAGTTACCCGTGAGCATACGATTGACAGAGAAGAGGCCCACGAGCTGGTAAAAACCTGGATGGACGACGGCTCCATTGACAAATGGATGGCCGACCCCGAAATGACGGCAGCGGAAGAAAAAATTACAGCGGAATTGGAATCAGGGAAAATCACCGAACCGCCCAGCCCCGTAACGGAAGTCATGCGCCAAATTAAAAACGGTGCGACCGCTGAACAGGCAGCAGAGGCAATTATTGGAATCACCAGTACAATCACTACCGTAGAGGAACATACCGTCACCCACGAGGAAGCTACGGAGCTGCTGGAGCATTTTGAGCAGAAGGGGTATATCACCAGCACCGGTAAGGTCAAGGATACCATGAAGAACGCTTTGAAGAACGGAACCCTTGACCTGCCGAAAAAATATGAAGCTGCCAGAGAGCGTTTTGAGCAGATTATCGCCAATGCCGACCGGAAGCCCCCGGTGCGGGATGCCTCCCGTGATGTGGTGGTACGGCTCAACAAACAGGTCATGCTCTCCCCGGAGTTCCTGGAGCTGTGGAGCAAGATCAAGCAGAAAACCGCCTACCGGGTGAGCATTGACACAGAGCAGCTGGTGAAGAACTGCGTCAAAGCCTTTCAGGAAATGCCCCATATCCCCAAAACCCGTCTGGTGTCCCAGACTGCCGATATTCACATCCAGCAGTCCGGGATCAGCCACATGGAACGGGAAATGCGGACGATGGAGATTGCCAACGATTATCAGGCCCTGCCGGACATCATCACCGCCATCAGCGATGAAACGCTGTTGACCCCGGCTACCGTCAATCGGATTCTGGTAGAGAGCGGACGGTGTGGCGATTTCCTCAACAATCCGGAGGCATTTCTGGAGCAAGCCGTAGAGCTAATCCGCAGCCACCGCCACGCCTTGGCTATCGACGGTATCCGTTATGTGAAGCTGGATGGCCAGGAATATTATGTGCAGGAAATCTTCGACACCACGGAGTTGCTTGCTAACCTGGATCGAAACGCCGTAAAGGTGGAACACAGCGTCTATGACTATGTGGTTTACGACAGCTCCACGGTAGAGAAGCCGGTGGCGGTGGCCCTGGACAACGACCCGGATGTGAAGATGTTCTTCAAGATTCCCAGCCGCTTCAAAATTGAAACCCCCATTGGCACGTACAACCCCGACTGGGCTGTGTATCTGAATAAGAACGGTGAGGAAAAGCTGTACTTCGTCCTGGAAACCAAGGGTGACACCAGCTTTATGCACCTGAAAACCAGTGAGCAGCTAAAAATCCACTGCGGCAAGGAGCATTTCAAAGCACTGGACGCAGGTGTGGAGCTGGAGACTGCAACCAGTTGGACGGAGCTGCGCAAGCGCATTTGACAGAGATAGAAAGAGCTTTTTATCTCACATCTCGTCCTTGATTCTTGCGCTTTCCCTTGTTGGAAATCTGCTGCTCCTTCTGCGTCTGGCGCACCATTCTCCGCACGGCCAGCCGCTCTGCATCCTCGTCCAGCATCCGGGACACCGCCTTTTTACTGTCAAACATCAGAAGTGGGCTGTACTTCTCAACGTAAACCTGCTGTGCCTGGTTCTCCGCTTCCTGTTCTTTGCCGGGGCGGATGGCCTGTCTTGCTTCATACAGCTGCACTGGGTCGAAGCCCTGGGCCTGCTCCCGAAGCCCGGCATACTCGTTCAGGGCAGCGTCCAACTCGGCGGAATATTTCTGTTCCTGTTCTTCCAGCCGTTTCAGGCTCTGCTCCATGGCAGCGATGTCTTTAGGAAATTTATCGGCGGCATCTTCCTCGGTATATGCCAGCGACGCCAGAAGCAGATTTTTCTCAGAACGCAATTCTTCCAAATCCTCTGTCAGTGCCGCAATTTTTGCGGCCAGCTCCCGGTGTCGGAATACATGGACAGCAGAGAGCGCCTTTTTCTCGGTAAGCAGGCTGCGGCGCTCCTTCGTCTTATCTCGGATGTCCTTTGCCAGCTGATTGTACTGTGTGAGGGCAGGGCGCAGCGTATTCAGCGAAGTGTTCAGGCGTTCCTTGCCCTTGCGGAGATACCCCAGCTGATAGCAGAACAGCAGCAGATTTTTACGCAGATTCTCCATGGCCTCGGCAAGTGCCGGGAGGGTATTTTTGACTGCCTGGGCCAGCTTTTTGACCTGTCCCCTCAGCTCCCGGAGCAGGGCATTGTCCGCCTTGATCTGCCGGTTCAGCTCGCACCGGTCAGAGATGATACCCTTTTTTTCCATGGCTCTGGCAACCACACCCTCATGGACCGTGGGCCGCTCCAGCAGACCACGCTCGGCATGGCTGCGGTGGTCGATGCGTTCCTCATGTCCGGTGCGCTCCAGATGGCGGTTTGCCACATCTGCCCATGCAGCCCGCCACAGAACAAGTTGCTCATCGCTGTTCCAGCGTTCCGTGATGGGATTCTGTCTGCCATATTTGGTACTTTTGGGATACTTGGATACCCGTTCATAATCCTGCGCCTGCGCTGCGGACGGGGCCATATACACCTTCTTTTTGCCCACTTTGTACTGGTACTGTTTTTCCCAGCCGTCGGCCTGCGCCTGTTTGAACTCAGCGGCGGTAAAGCCCCGTTCCTCGCCGTCTTTGACACAGAGATATTCTTTCTCAGTCTTGTACTGCCATTTTCCCTTTTCATCCAGCGGGCGCACCGTCAGCAGGATATGGGCATGGGGATTGTGTCCGGGAGGATACGGGTCATGGATGGCAGCATCGCCGCACATTCCGTCTGCCACAAATTGCTCCTTGATGAAATCTTGCAGGAGCTGGATTTGTTCCTCCCGGCTCAGTTCTATGGGCAGCGCCGCCACAAATTCACGGGCGAGGCGACTGTCCTTTGCTGTTTCGGTTTCCTCCACGGCGTTCCACAGGGTTTCCCGATCCTGCCACTCTGCGGGGGCCGTGGCTGGCAGAAAAACCTGCCGCCACCCAAGGCCCTGTTTGCGGGTGTAGTCGTGCTGCACCCCGTCATACTCGTTGAGCATCCGGGAACAGCTCAGATAGGCCGCAGCAGCCACGGCGGAGCGCCCGGCTCCACGGCTGACCATCTTGGCCTCCAAATGATAAATCGCCATAAATCACCTTGTCCTTTCTGAAAGGGGTGCCCCGAAACAGGGCACCCTTGTTTTCGCTCAGTGCGTCGTGAAATACGACGCACCACCAGCAGGGGCGGAACGATTCGTTCCACCCCTGTATCTGTGTCAAGCTGCCGGTGGCAGGTTGACACAGGCAGACGGCGGGATGGGGTGGCAATATACCACCCCATGAACAGGGGCTTCCAAAACGGAAACCCCTGCGCCGACTGCATGGACAAGGCTGGCAGTTTGGCAGAAATGCAGCCTTGTCCAGCGGCTCCCGCAGGAGCCGCAATCCCCCTCGGAGAGCGCACGTGCCCGACCAACGGGAGGGCTACCACCGCCTGCTTTAGCAGGTGGTGAGTAAGTGCGCCCTTCGGGATAAAAAAGAGGAAGGTCCCCGGTTTCCCGGAGACCTCCCAGCAGTTTTCAATCGTGTCCTGCCAGCTTTCGCCGCAGGTACTCTTCCAGATTATCAAGCCCTACCGCCTGTACTTCCGGCAGTACTTTTTCCAGTACAGCGCCCTCCTGAATGAGCCGTCTTGTCCGGGCTTTTCGCTCCTTCACCCGGTCCCGTGCCTGGGCTTCCTCCAAGCGGTGCTTTGCCTGTAACAGTTTCTTTTCTTCACTTGTCATAGGTTTACCTCCGTTTCTGCCAGATCAGGTCGTAGCCCAGCACATCGGCCAGCTCCACAACCTCCTTGTAGCGGATGGATTCCCGCTGGAGCTTGGCCGACAGGTTGGAAACGCTGTCCGACCAGTCGTATTCCTCATGGAGCCGGTCAACTACCTCCTGCATGGTGTATCCCGCCCGGACGATCTGTGCCTTAATCTCATTGCGTACCGTCATCATCAAAAATCCTCCTAAATTTTCTTGATAAAAAAGCGAAGTCGGCACGCCTTCTGGCATAACCGCTTCGCTGTGTGGTGAAAAATCTCCTTGTCACCAAATCCGTTCAGAATTGCCGGTGTGATGTCCTGTCCATAGGTCGCACTTTCCGACTTTTCCGTTCCGTGTGACTTGCCTTGAAACTGTGCATTATCCCATGGTTCCATGCACCCGGTTCACCGGGGCGAGAAGCACGGTTTCGCAAAATGATTTCTTCCAATAGGCAAATACTTTTCGATTTCCACTTGCCTTGATTTAACATGGGATTTGACCGGTGATTCTGACTGACATAGCCGCTGAATTGCTATAAAAGGGAGAACAACGGTCAATCAAAGCGTACGTACGTACACGGTTCAGCGCCGCCATTCCTCCGGCACATCTTCCGGTACGTACGTACGCATCGAATCACCGGAAAACACTGATATATGATTTCTCACCAATACCTCAATTCCCAGAAATCCACGCACCCGCCGTCCGGCTGCGTTGGTCACATTGTTGCAGTATTCCAGATTGTAGCGGCTCTGGCAGGCGATCAGGGCTTCGCTGAAGCTGCGTGGCTTCAGGGCAGGCAGGTTGTTTTCGGTGCAGTAAATCTGGTATGCCTCGTACAGTTCTTTGGAGCTGGCAGATAGATCGGCTTTCAGGCGAACATACCCGTCAGAATCCAGAAAATCATAGACATTGTTGTTGTCCCGTTTGACTGCCTCCCGGTTTTCTCTGGTGCGGTCACTTTCGGTGAACTTGAAGTTGTTGGCGGCCAGCCGCTGCAATCCCTCAAAAGCCCACAGCAGAATGCCCTCCACCTCGGCCTTCATCTTTTCGGCCAGGTCGGGATCATCCACACGGCCAGCTGGTTTTTCTTTCGTGGTCAGCACCAGCTGGCGGCGGTAAAATCCGTCGCTGCGGTCAAACAGCGCCTGCAAATCTCCGTTGGAGAAGGCCAGCAGCCGGGCGCACATCCATCCCTGATAGCTCTGCTTGCCCTTGCGCTCCAAATCCATCTTGCCCTGGGCAGTGACGATGGATTTCACATAGTTGGTCTGGCGCAGGGCCTCCATCCGCATATCGTCATCCACACACAGCAGAATGTGTTCCAGGTCGGCGCGGGCAAAACGGTTTTCGGAAATTTTGCCAATACTGCCGTCCTTCATGTTGCTGCCGAGAAGCGCACCCAGCACAGCGCCGATCTGCGATTTTCCTTCGCCGCCGTTTCCCTTAATCACCATCATGCGCTGCCCTTTGTTGCTGGGAATCAGACAATAACCGATGAACTCCTGCAAGGTGGGGATGTCCTCCGCATGCAGCAGTCCATCCAAAAAGGATAGCCAGAGGGCAGGTACTGGGGCATCCGGACGGTACGCCACCGGAAGTCTGCTGCGTACAATATCAGGTTTGCCCTCAGTAAAGCTGCCGTCCAGCGCCAACGTGCCGTTTGCCAGATGGATTTTGTCTGTCTCCGGCACGAAATCCTCTACATGAGCCGCCAGCTTCATCACTTCCAGAATGTTTGTGATTTTGCGGGGGATGTTGTTCACGGCGCAGCATTTCAGTTCTTCGTAGATCTCGCCACGAAGCGGCAGATCATCGGTCACTCTGCCGTCCGGCGTAAAGAAAGCACCGTTGGCAAAGATGATTTTCCGGCTGCTCAGAAATTCATCACAGAACAGCGCCTCATTGATATTTGTGCCATCAAACCAGATGGGCGCGTCTAAATTAGCCGATTTCCGTTTCGTCACGGGCATCCACCTCCTTTGCCGTCCGTTTCAGGCGTTCTTCCAGCCGGTCGATCATGCCATCTTTTTGAAGCATATCCACAGTTTTCACACGAGCCTCCAACTCTGCAAAGGTTAAAATATCTGTCAAATCCTCGATATAATCGAGCATCTGGCAGGCTTCCACGAAACGGTCATCAAGAGTATCCTCCGGTGTTTCGGGTGCGTACTGCACCTTCCAATGCTCCAAAAGATGCAGATAATCGCATAACACCCGCCGACAGTGCAGTTCCTCTCTCTGGAACGCCTTTGCCAGCGGGTATTTCGATTTCCGCAGTGCTGCCGCAGCAGGGGGCTTGTCCGGGTCAATCCCAAAGTCATACGCCAGCTTCTGCGCCGCCTCATAGTTGCTCAGATTGAACAGCCTTGCCGTAAGGCCGATCACGTCACCAGTTGCTCCGCAACCGAAGCAGTAGAAGTAATCCTCATTCAGCTTCATGCTGGGCGTGTGGTCATTGTGGAAGGGGCAGCAGGCCATATTGCCGCGCCCGACCTTCAAACCGTAGTGTTCGGCAGCTTGTCTCACTGTGACCACCGCCTTGACGTTTTCAAAAAGATTCATACAAATACCTCCGTAATTTTTTGACAATTTCCTCTTGTCACCTGAATATACGGAGAAAAACGGGTTGAGCCGGAA
>OJRP01001635.1_pt1 | contig 10417 bp, 9 predicted proteins | sample 1599201 | NCBI WGS metagenome assembly OJRP01 (sample SAMN03922534, study PRJEB24848) | human gut metagenome | isolation source: stool sample | host: Homo sapiens | place: Germany | collected 2010-05
GATCTACACAAGGAGTATCGTCGGCAGCGTCAGATGTGTATAAGAGACAGGGAATCGGCCGTGCCGTCGCCATCGCTTTCGCCCGCGAAGGGGCCGACATCGCCGTCAACTATCTGCCGGCCGAACAGCCCGATGCCGCTTCGCTCCGCACGCTGCTCGACGGCGAGGGAAGCCGCCTGACGCTGCTGCCGGGCGATCTGAGCGACGAGCAGAGCTGCCGCCGCATCGTCCGCGACGCCGTCCGCGCACTCGACGGGCTCGACACTCTGGTGCTCAACGCCGGCACGCAGCACGCCGTCAAGGAGATCGCGCACCTCTCGACCGAACAACTGGAATATACCTTCGCCACCAACGTCTTCTCGCTCTTCTGGAGCGTACAGGAGGCGCTTCCCCACATGGAAGCCGGCGCCAGTATCATCACCACTTCTTCGATCCAGGCTTTCCAGCCGTCGTCGTTCCTGACCGACTATGCCGCATCGAAAAGCGCCGTCGTGGGGTTCACCCGCTCGCTGGCCAAACAGCTCGCACCGAAGGGAATCCGCGTCAACTCGGTCGCTCCCGGCCCCGTCTGGACACCGTTGCAGGTGAGCGGCGCGCAGCAGCCCGAGAATATCCCCGGTTTCGGAAGCCGGACACCGCTGGGGCGTGCAGGGCAACCCGTCGAAGTAGCGCCGAGTTACGTCTTTCTCGCCTCCGAAGAGTCGAGCTACATTACCGCCCAGATCATCGGCGTCACGGGCGGACGCTACATTCTCTAAACCCCGCGACCATGAGAACACCCGCCGCCCACCCCGACCGCCTCACGGCCGAAGAGCGCCGCGAACTCGACGACAATGCGTTCGGCATCCCCTCACGCCGCGAATTTCCGCTCGTCGACGCCGCCCATGTCCGCGCCGCCGAGAGCTATTTCCGCTACGCTCCCGAAGCCGACAAACCCGCCCTCGCACGGCGCATCCTGCGCCAAGCGGCGGAGTTCGGCATCGAGATCCGCAGCGAAACGATCCTGCGCTGGGCGGCACAGACCGCAAAGCGGTAACGGCAGACAGCTGAAAAAAACGTATCTTTGCAAAAAACGATGTACATGAAATCTCTTATTCCCGTTACCGCCGCCCTGTTGTTGCTCGCGGCCTGCGGCCAACGCAACGCATCCCGACAAACCGCGCCGGCCGCCGCGCAAACCGCTGTACCCGACATGCACGACGCCGAAAACGCCCTCGACTACCAGGGCACCTATACCGGCGTCTTTCCGGCCGCCGATGTACCGGGCATCGCCGTCACGCTGACGCTCGGCTCCGACGGACGCTACACCGAGGTGAACCGCTACTGCGAACGCCCCGGCCAGTTCACCGACTACGGACGCTACACCGTCCGCGGGAACATACTCACCCTGCGCCCCGATTCGCCGAAAGACATCCCCGCCTACTACCGGGTGGGCGAAAACCGGCTCTGGCGGCTCGACAGCCACCAGCAGCCCATTACGGGACCGTTCGCCGACCAGTACATCCTCACCAAATCGGATTCGGCAACTCCCGCAGGCTGCTACTGACGCCCCTGCCGACACGATCCATCCCTCCGGTACGGGAGTCTCCGCCGTCCGCTCACGGACGGTCGCGGCACCGCGGCCGCCGCCCCGACAGGGGGAAATCAAAAAACCTCCCGCACGGGTTTCGTGCGGGAGGTCGATCGAAACGGCACCGAAGCGTCGTTCAGGCGTATGCGCTGCTATTATTTGTTGTTGTAGGCAGCCATCTTCTCGATGAGCATGAGCACCTTGTTCGAGTAGCCCCACTCGTTGTCATACCACGAAACGACCTTCACGAAGGTGTCGGTCAAAGCGATACCGGCAGCCTTGTCGAAGATCGAAGTACGGGCGTCGCCCAGGAAGTCGGACGAAACGACTGCATCCTCGGTATAACCCAGAATACCCTTCAATTCGCCTTCCGAAGCCTCCTTCATGGCAGCGCAGATCTCGTCGTACTTGGCGGGCTTCGCCAGATTGACGGTCAGGTCGACGACCGATACGTCGAGCGTAGGAACGCGCATCGACATACCCGTCAGTTTGCCGTTCAACTCGGGAATCACCTTGCCTACGGCCTTAGCGGCGCCCGTCGACGAGGGGATGATGTTGCCCGAAGCGGCACGGCCGCCGCGCCAGTCCTTCATCGAGGGACCGTCGACGGTCTTCTGCGTCGCGGTGGTCGAGTGTACGGTGGTCATCAGACCGTCGGTGATGCCGAACTTGTCGTTGAGCACCTTGGCGATCGGAGCCAGGCAGTTGGTGGTGCACGATGCGTTCGAAACGATCGTCTGGCCGGCATAGGTGTCGGTGTTGACGCCGCAAACGAACATCGGCGTATCGTCCTTCGAAGGAGCCGACATGACGACGTACTTGGCACCTGCCTTCAAGTGAGCCTCAGCCTTCTCCTTGGTCAGGAACAGACCGGTCGATTCAACGACGTACTCGGCGCCCACCTCGTTCCATTTCAGGTTCGCGGGATCCTTCTCGGCCGTTACGCGGATAGCCTGACCGTTGACGATCAGCTGGCCCTTCTCGACGTTGTAATCGATCGTGCCGTTGAACTGGCCGTGCATCGTATCGTACTTCAGCATGTAAGCCATGTAATCCACCGGTACGAGGTCGTTGATGCCCACTACTTCGATCTGATCGTTGGTGCATGCGGCACGGAACACCAGACGGCCGATACGACCGAAGCCGTTGATACCGATTTTAATAGTTGCCATAATAATTTGAATTATTTGTTAATAAAAAATTGCGTTATTTTTTTAACAGCACAAAAGTACATACTTTATATAATTTACGCAAATAAAAAATTAAATTTTTTACGAACCGCGGACGCATCCGTTTCCCGGCACGCACCCGTCCGCCGGAAACCTCCGCCGTCTTCAGGCGCACAACACCGCGGAAGCCTACTGCGCAGCCAGTTTGGCCCGTTTGGCCATGGCCGAGGCGAAGACGAAATCGTTCAGCTCGCGGTTGTCCGCATGCAGGATGTCGTCCTTCGTCCCCTCCCACCACTTACGGCCGTCGTGGATGTATACAATTTTCTCGCCGATCTCCATCACGGAGTTCATGTCGTGGGTGTTGATGATCGTGGTGATGTTGTACTCCTCGGTGATCTCGTGGATCAGGTTGTCGATGACGATCGAGGTCTGCGGGTCGAGGCCCGAGTTGGGCTCGTCGCAGAAGAGGTAGCGCGGGTTCAGGACGATCGCGCGCGCGATGGCCACGCGCTTGATCATGCCGCCCGACAGTTCGGCCGGATAGAGTTCGTTGGCCCCGTCGAGCCGCACGCGCTGGAGGCAGAAATTCACGCGCTCCATCTTCTCCCGCTCGCTCTGCGAGGTGAAGAGGTCGAGCGGCAGCTTGACGTTCTCCACAACGGTCGAGGAGTCCAGCAGCGCCCCGCCCTGAAAGATCATGCCGATGTCCTTGCGGATACTTTTGCGTTCCCGGAAACCGAGTTTCGAAAAGTTCACCTCGTCGTACCACACGTCGCCCGAATCGGGTTCGTGCAGGCCCACCAGCGTCTTGAGCAGCACGGTCTTTCCCGAGCCGCTGCGGCCGATGATGAGGTTCGTTTTTCCGGTCTCGAATTCGACCGAGATGTCGTCGAGCACCACCCGGCCGTCGAACGACTTGACGATATGTTCGGCGCGTATCATATAAGCAGGACTTGTGTCAGGATCAGGTCGAAAAGCAGAATCACCACGCAGCTGGCCACCACGGCGCGCGTCGAAGCCGCGCCGACCTCCAGCGAGTTGCCCCGGGCGTTGTAGCCGTAGAAGGCCGAAATCGAGGTGATGATGTAGGCGAAGAAGACGGTCTTGATCAGCGTGTAGGTGATCGAATAGGGCTTGAAATCCATCAGCAGGCCGTCGACATAGTCGGCGGGGATCATAATGCCCGTCGCGGCGGCGATGAGGTATCCGCCCAGAATGCCGATCAGGATCGAGAGGATCGTCAGAAAGGGGAAGAAGACCATCGCGGCGACGATCTTCGGGAGGATGAGGTACGAGGCGGAGTTGACGCCCATGATTTCGAGCGCGTCGATCTGTTCGGTGATGCGCATGGTTCCGATCTCCGAAGCGATCGACGACCCGACCTTTCCGGCGAGAATCAGCGCCACGACCGCCGACGAAAACTCCAGGATCATCGTCTCGCGCGTGGCGTAACCCACCAGCGAGCGGGGAATGAACGGCGAATCGAGGTTGATGCACATCTGCAACGTGATGACCGCGCCGATGAAGACCGAGATGATGGCCGTCAGGCCGATCGAGTTGACACCGAGCGACTCCATTTCGAAAATGATCCGCCGGCGGTAGATGGCGGCCTTCTCCGGACGGGAAAAGACCTTTCCCATCAGCATGAAATAGCGCCCTATGAGTTCGAAAATCTTCAACATGCTACTGCTTTTCCTCTTCGAAATCGACGTAGTCGCCCACATCCTTCGACACGCGCTTCTCGGGCGTTCCCGGGGTTTTGTGCACCTTCACCTCGCCTTCGCGCTCCTTGCGCGGCTGCTCTGCAAAGGGCGAGCCGAAACCGCCGAATCCCTTCGGTCCGGACTGCTGTCCGAAGCCTTCGCCGAACTGCTGCTCCATCTGCTTGCGGACCTTGTAGATCCGCCAGCGGAAAGCCAACATCAGCACGACGACCAAAATAACAAGTCCCATAAGAAAATACAAGATAAACAGCGCTATGCCCTTGAGCAGCGCGGGGGCGCCGAGCGCCAGTATGACGATAAGGAGCGTCGTCAGCGGATTGCGCTGCACGAAGCCCACCAGGGAGTCGATGATTGCCAGTATGAAATTCATTCCGATTTCGGTTTACATCTCCACAAAGGTATGGAAAATTATGCGTATTTCAATTAAATGTCGTAAATTTGGCGTTTGGAAACGAAAAACAAATCACAATCCCATATGTTAACTCCCCTCACCGCCATCTCGCCCGTCGACGGGCGTTACCGTAATAAAACGGAGAAATTAGCCGATTATTTTTCGGAGCAGGCCCTCATCCGCTACCGCATCCGCGTCGAAGTGGAATACTTCATCGCCTTGTGCGAACTGCCGCTGCCGCAGCTGACCGGCATCGACCGCTCGAAATTCGCCGCCCTGCGCGCGCTCTACCTCGATTTCTCGGACGCCGACGCCCGGCGCGTGAAGGAGATCGAGTCGGTGACCAACCACGACGTAAAGGCCATCGAGTACATCATCAAGGAGAAAATGGACACCCTCGGGCTGGAGGCCTATAAGGAGTTCGTGCATTTCGGCCTCACGTCGCAGGACATCAACAACACGGCCATTCCGCTCTCGCTCCGGGAGGCGATGACAGGCGTCTACTACCCCGTCGTCGAGGAGGTCCGCGACGCTTTGGCGTCGTTCGCCGAGCAGTGGCGCGAGGTTCCGATGCTGGCGCGCACGCACGGGCAGCCCGCCTCGCCGACCTCGCTGGGCAAAGAGTTTTCGGTATTCGTCGAGCGGCTCGAAAAGCAGCTGTTCATGCTCCACGACATCGCCGTTCCGGCCAAGTTCGGCGGCGCGACCGGCAACTTCAACGCACACCGTGCGGCCTATCCGCAGTACGACTGGGTGGCATTCGCCAACAGGTTCGTCGGCGAGACGCTGGGGCTCTGCCGCTCGCAGTACACCACGCAGATCGAGCACTACGACAACCTGGCGGCCATCTTCGACAACATGAAGCGCATCGACACCATCCTCATCGATCTCTCGCGGGACATGTGGACCTACATTTCGATGGAGTACTTCAAACAGCAGATCAAGGCCGGGGAGGTCGGATCGAGCGCCATGCCCCACAAGGTCAACCCCATCGACTTCGAAAACGCCGAGGGCAACTTCGGCATCGCCAACGCTGTTTTCGAGCACCTCGCCTCGAAGCTGCCCGTCTCGCGCCTCCAGCGCGATTTGACCGACTCGACCGTGCTGCGCAACATCGGCGTGCCGATGGCCCACGCGGTGATCGCCCTGCAATCGCTGCTCAAGGGGCTGAACAAGGTGATCCTCAACCCCGAGGCGCTGGCGCGCGACCTGGAGAACAACTGGGCCGTGGTGGCCGAGGGCATCCAGACCATCCTGCGCCGCGAGGGTTTCCCGAAGCCCTACGAGGCTTTGAAGGCCCTGACGCGGACCAACGCCCACATCACCCGCGAGTCGATCGCGGCATTCATCGAAACGCTCGACGTCGCCGAATCAGTCAAGGAGGAGCTGCGCGCCCTCTCGCCCTCGACCTACACGGGCGTGTTCCGGTAGGCCGGAACCGGCATCGAAAACAAAGGCAGGACCCGAAAGCGTCCTGCCTTTATTCGTCCCGACGGACCGTCACTCCTTGCAGCAACGCACCGTATAGCCGTAAGACCGGTTCATGTCCAGTTCATTATTGATCGAACCGCTGCTCGACAGTTTGCTGCGGAAGAAGAGGTAATAGGATTTGACCGAAGAGGTTTCCGCCGACCAGTAAGCGCCCGAACCGCCGGTCGAGCTGCGCAGCCCCACGATGGCGCCCGAACTGTAATTGCGATAGCCCTGCGCCGGATACCAGGCCGTCTGTCCCCCGTGGGTATAGGTCATACCGTAGTTCGTTCCGTCCCATACCGAAACGCCGTCGATGTACTGACGTCCCGAAATCAAATCCTCCCATGCACCGGTTTCAGGAACCCTGTACCCCGGCGGGCAGGGGTCGTTGAGCGTTTTGGCCTCACCCCACAATGTCGCGTTCGGCGACGCAAGCCAGTTATAGCCGGTTCCGACCTTATCGTTGTAGAACGTCATGGGATTGGCGGCAGCCCCGTCGGTCGTCGTCGCACTCTTGCTGAAAGCCCAGTCCAGCGCCGGATAAGCGGGATTCACCACCGTGCCGTTCTTTGCTTCGAGGAACGCATTGGCCGAAGTTTCCGTTTTCTCGCCCCCGTAGAACGGGTCCTTGCGCCCCCACTGGTAATACATGCCGTAAGCGTCCGTACCGCCTGCGGTCGTACCTGCGGCGCCCAGGTTGCGGTCCATGAAGACCGTCCCGTTCCCGTAGGTCATCGTCTGCGGAGCGTCGGTCACCCAGACATGCCAGCTCCAGACGACCTTTCCGTCCTGCATCAGGGCGACCAGCGCGTTGCCCCTGCCTTCGCCGACCGTGAGGAAAATATCGCCGGAGGTCGTGTCGAGGGCGACTCCCGAAACGAGTCCTTCGGAGTCGGTCCACAGCCAGTCGGCCGTCATGCCGTCCGCCATCTCGATCGCCGGCTCGAATCCGCCCCCTTCGCCGGCTCCGTTTCCGCGTACCCGGGCATTGAAAACATACGTTCCGGGCGCCGAAACCACATAGCAGTTGGCCGTCCCCGCAACGCTCAAGTCGTTGACCTGCGCCGCCGAAAGAGTCCCGCCGTCCGTCAGCGCGATTTCCACCCGGCCGTTTCCGGCCTTTACCGACCGAAACAACTCCACCTGCTCGTCGCCCGTGGCTTCGACCGGATTTCCGGAGCCGTCCTCGATCTGCCACGGCGTCACGGCGGCGTCCGTCGTCACGGTCCAGAAACCTTTATCATCGCGCCCCACGACGGGGACAGGCCCCGAAACAGGCATTTTCGCTCCGGCGGCATCTTTCAGCCAGGGAATATCCTTTTCCGCGGCGAGTGTCCAGTAATACGCATCCCCATCGACCGCAATGCCGATCAGCGGCGCTTCCGCCGCCGCATTGCAGGCTACCGTCACTTCGGTCCCGTCGCAGAACGTAAGGCGCACGCCGTCCTCCGTCTCGGCCAGCGACCGCACTTCCGACTGCGACACGGCTCCGGCCAGCGTCTTCAGCGAGACCAGGCCCGCATTCAGGTCTTCGATCTTTTGCAACAGTTCGGCCGAGGGGGGGGGGAACAGGTTTGTCTCCATCCGGGTCCGAAGCCCCGGATTCGCTCTTGCAGCCGCCGAGAAGCAGCGCCCAGGAGCAGATCACAAATAATTTTTTCATCATACCTTGTTTTTTAGTTAATGGTTCCATCTGTTCCGTCCGTAAGGGACAGACTTCACGGAGAATACCGCGCAGGCAAAAACAGGCATGACGACCCGGCAAAGCATGGCGACGACTTCCTCATCCAACCGTAAAAAAGTCTGTCCGAAGAGGTTCGCAGCAACAGGAAAAAGAGGGCCGAAGCAAATAAGGACGCACGGAAAAACCGCCGGCGACGACTTCAGGCGCTCCCTTTCTCCGCAGGAGCAAACACCCTATCGCGCAAGGCAGGTCTTCTGACTTGTCCCCCGAGGCGGCGCCTTCCCGGTCCCGGAGGACCAGTGGCTCAAGAATGCCGCAACGAAAAAGCCCTTGCGGGCGGGACTCACAGCAGCGGGAACTGTTGCCGATTCACACGGCATTCCCTTTTAATTCCCCTCCACGGGGAAACCATTGCACGGCAAAGGTACACTTTTATCGGCAGGAAGCAAGCGATCCGGCGGAATATTTCCGCGAAACGCGCCCCGCCGCTCTGCGCAGCGGACCGTTCCGACCACGATGCGTCCCTTTTCCGGCAGACGGCGGCGCGACTTTGGCACGCGCTTTGTACTTATTTCAGTCAGCTGCGGCACAGCAACCGCAGTGAGGTTTCTTCATTTATTTAAGTTTGGGTTAGTAGTTTTAGGAGGGCAACCTCCGGGGGGCAGCAGGCAATCGTGAGATTCCCTGCTGTTTTTTTATCCCCGGAGGGCATCACTAACCGAACAGGTCGTTGAGCACGGCGGCCAGACGATACGACGCCAGGATCAGCTGGCGTTCGGGCAGCAGGTAGGTGTCCGTCACGAACTGCTTGCCGTAGGTCCCGTCGGCCCGCTGCCAGTCGTAGATCACCCGGCAGGCGACGGCCGTTTCGTGCAGCCATTCGCGGGGCGTAGCATCGGCTCCCGCAACGGCGAAGACCTTCCACACGCGAACCGTGTTTCGGGAAGATCGGCCGCAAGGCATCGCTGTCCCCGCCGCTCACCCGCCGCAAAATATCTTTTTCTCCTTCCACGTTACAACGCCGAGAATTATCCTTTAAAGGCGCTATCATCAGGCATATGCCACAAATAAAACAATAAAAAGAAATAAAACCAAAATTATTCCGGTGAAAATTCCACGACAAGACCCGATAATCGGCCAAACGGTCCCCGGCGGACGGCGATTGCAGGTTCGGCACGCGCTTTGTACTTATTTCAGTCAGCTGCGGCACAGCAACCGCAGTGAGGTTTCTTCATTTATTTAAGTTTGGGTTAGTAGTTTTAGGAGGGCGACCTCCGGGGACAGCAGGCAATCGCGAGATTCCCTGCTGTTTTTGCATCCGCATGCCGGGCGCGCCGTTTCTGCGTGCGCAGGGTACGAAAAAGCCGCCCGGTGTTCCGATCGGTTCTTTGCAACGCTCCGGCCGCCGATTTCACGGGGCGGCAATGCGCTCCGGCACGAAAACTGTGCGGCGGACGACGAGGGAAAACAGCAAAATCCAACCTACCCACCATGGCAAAACGTAAAAATATCACCACGACGCAGCTGGCGCTGATGACCGCTGCGGCCGTCATCAGCCTGCGCGGGCTCCCGATGATGGCCCAGGAGGAACTGACGATGTTCTTCTACATTTTCTTCGCGACGTTCCTCTTCCTGATTCCCGCGGCCCTCGTTGGCGCCGAACTGGGCAGCGCCTTCGCCGACCGCGGCGGCGGCGTCTACACCTGGGTCAAGGAGGCTTTCAACCGCCACCTGGGCTTCTCGGCGATCTTCCTGCAATGGATTCAGAACGTCGTCTGGTATCCCACCGTACTGGGATTCGCCGCCGCGTCGATCGCCTACATGATCGGCGTTCCGGCTCTGGCGCAGAACGGGCTGTACGTCGGGTTGTTCTCGATTGCGATGTACTGGTGCGCGACGCTGGTGACCCTGCGCGGCACGTCGGCCATCTCGGGCATCACCTCGAAGGGATTTCTGATCGGCACGGTGCTCCCGGGCGTCGTCGTGATCGTGATGGCGGTCATCTGGATGGCCGGCGGCAACGAAATCGCCCTGAAGGAGATTCCGGCCGGCGTCTCGCAGATCGTCAACGTCGACGCCGCGCAGCACGTCCACCCGCGTCTCTTCCCCCACATCACGGGCATGAGCGACATCGCGTTCCTGGCGGGCATCCTGCTGCTGTTCGCCGGCGTGGAGGTGCACGCCGTGCACGCTCCGGAACTGGCCAAACCCCAGACGCAGTTCCCACGGGCGATGTTCCTCGCGGCGCTGATCTCGTTCGGACTGTTCACGCTGGGCGCGCTGGCCGTGGCCATCATCACCCCCTACGACCAGATCAACCTCCAGTCGGGGCTGTTCACCACCTTCCAGATCGCTTTCGAACGTTACCACGTGGGATGGCTCTCGAACGTCATGGGACTGCTC
>OJRP01001652.1_pt1 | contig 10345 bp, 11 predicted proteins | sample 1599201 | NCBI WGS metagenome assembly OJRP01 (sample SAMN03922534, study PRJEB24848) | human gut metagenome | isolation source: stool sample | host: Homo sapiens | place: Germany | collected 2010-05
CTCGTGGGCTCGGAGATGTGTATAAGAGACAGGTTTTTCACTGGCTCTGCTGGATGAGAATAATAATGGTTTTATTATCAATTCTGTACACAGTTCCGAAGGCTGTTATTCTTATACAAAAGAAATCAAACTTGGCCAGTGTGCTATTGATCTGGGGGCAGAAGAAGCAGAAGCACTTGCCATGGCAATGGGAGAATAAGTAAAGGGGTTTATATATGAAGAGAATGAAACTGAGCGAGCTGACCGGAAACGAAATTCTTGCACAGTCATTGATGACTTGGGATTATCAGATCATTCTTCCGGAAGGCGCAGTATTAAAAAAAGAGTATATCGATAAAATCGAGGAAATGGGTATTCTGGAGGTCTACGTAAAAGAAGACGAGGCCAACGAAATAGTAATACTTAAAAACGATATAGAAAAAACAATAAGAAGTAAAGTAAAAAGTATTCTGGAGAGACATACTTACCAGAATAACAAAGAATTGCAGGGGCTGACCCAGGCAGCGGATGAGATCATTACCAATATTCTGGATGAAAAAGAAGTTGTAGAAAAAGTATTTGATATTAAGGAACGAAGTGCTGATATTTACGAACATTCCATCAGTCTGAGTTCTCTCGCTATCCTGACGGCACTTCGGATGAATGTGGATAAGCAGGTAATTCATGATATCGGTGTAGGATGCCTGCTGCATGATATCGGACTTCGATATACGACTTTGGATTATGAAGGGAAATCCATGGAAGATATGAAGCCGGAAGCATTGGCAGAGTATAAGAAACATCCGATATATGGATATACTTCTGTAAAAGATGAGGAATGGATTTCAGATGAAGTAAAAAAAATCATCCTGTATCACCATGAGAGACTGGACGGATCCGGATTTCCGCTTCGACTCAAAGAAGCGGAGATTCCACTTTTCTGTCAGATTGTAGCCGTATGTGATGCCTTTGATGAAATGATCTGTGGTATTGCCCAGAGACGTAGCAGAGTCTATGAAGCAGTAGAATATTTAAAAAGCTTTAAAAATGTGAAATATAATGGTAAAATAGTAGACGCGTTTTTAAGTTTTACTGCAGTCTATCCCGCCGGAAGTCATGTACTGACTAACGACGGAGAAGAAGCCATCGTGGTATCTCAGAATAAAGATTTCCAGGATCGTCCCATAATCCGGATCATCCGCGATAAGGATGGACGGAAATTACAGGAAGAGAGAATCGTGGATCTTGTAAAAGTTCTGAATGTATATATTGAAAAAGGATTAGAATAATGCTGCATACATATATGTCAGCAGAATGGAGGAAGTCATGATAGACATTAAATTTTTAAGAGAAAATCCCGAGGTAGTCAAGGAGAACATCCGAAAAAAATACCAGGATGAAAAGCTCCCTCTGGTAGATGAAGTGATTGCACTGGATACCGAGAGCAGAAAGGCAAAGCAGGAGGCAGATGATCTGCGTGCTTCCAGAAACCGTATCTCCAAAGAGATCGGTGCACTGATGGGTCAGGGCAAGAAGGAAGAGGCAGAAGCCAAAAAGGCAGAAGTAGCTGCCGGTGCAAAGCGCCTGGCTGAACTCGAAGCTTCCGAGACCGAACTGCAGGAGAAGATCACCAAGATCATGATGGTCATCCCCAACATTATTGATGAGTCCGTTCCTATCGGTAAGGATGACAGCCAGAACGTAGAGATCGAGAAGTTTGGTGAGCCCATAGTTCCTGATTTTGAGGTTCCTTATCATGCAGATATTCTGGATCGTCTGAACGGTCTGGACAAGGAGAGCGCAGGACGTACCAGTGGTAACGGTTTCTATTACCTGATGGGCGATGCTGCAAGAATCCATTCCGCAATGATCAGCTACGCAAGAGACTTCATGATCGACAAGGGATTCACTTATTGTATCCCTCCTTTCATGATCCGCAGCAGCGTAGTAAACGGTGTTATGAGCTTCGCAGAAATGGAAGCTATGATGTATAAGATCGAAGGTGAGGATCTGTACCTGATCGGTACTTCCGAGCATTCCATGATTGGTAAGTTCAAAGGACAGATCGTAGATGAGAAGAGCCTGCCTATTACCATGACTTCTTATTCCCCTTGCTTCCGTAAGGAAGTAGGTTCTCACGGAATCGAGGAGAGAGGTGTGTACCGCGTACACCAGTTCGAAAAGCAGGAAATGGTAGTACTGTGTAAGCCCGAGGATTCCATGGACTGGTACAACAAGATGTGGTCCTACACCGTAGAATTCTTCCGCAACCTGGATGTACCCGTTCGTACTCTGGAGTGCTGTAGTGGTGATCTGGCAGATCTGAAGGTAAAATCCTGCGACGTAGAAGCATGGAGCCCCAGACAGAAGAAGTACTTTGAGGTTGGTTCCTGTTCTACCCTGGGTGATGCACAGGCAAGACGTCTGGGTATCCGTACCAAGGGTGAAAACGGAACTTATCTGGTACACACACTGAACAATACCGTACTGGCTTCTCCCAGAGGACTGATCGCATTCCTGGAGAACAACGTAAATGAGGATGGCAGCGTGAACATTCCTGTTGCTCTGCGTCCTTACATGGGTGGCAAGGAGAAAGTCCTGCCTAAGAAATGATAGAATAACTCTCAACCATGCAAAGTATATATGACTGCTTGCAGGAAAGATATACTTTGTATGAAGGGAGTGAATGAAACCGCAGACAGAAAGAGGGTGATGTTTTGCATAAATATATGAGAGCTATCGGGTTCAGTGAATATACGGACCGTAAGAAATTAAAAGAATTACTGACAGACGTGATCATGAATTCCGATCATCGCGCATATACCATGAATCAGGAGGGTATCCTTCTGGGTGAATTCAGCAAAAATCACACCGCGACCAGAGGAGCCATAGAATCCGGTACCTTTGGTGTGGCTGTCTGTGGAGAATTTGATGATAACGATAAGTTTATCTATGAATATTATTATCCGTATCTGACGGGAAGCGGCATTACTTCTTATGAAGATGTCTCTGTGGAACGTCATGCGGAGAGGGATTCCTATGCCGGTATCTGCGACGATATCAAAGTGGGAATCTCTCTAATTTTCTATCTGCGGAACCGGATTCCCTACATCAAGGCTCAGAGTACCGGAAAATTACCCATCCGCGGTACCACACTGACCTTATCCGGCCTGTCCCTGACCGGAAGTATCCTGTTACCCATCAAAAAAGATGAAGAACAGGTCCTCCGGGTAAAAAAAGACTCCGCCAATCGTAACAAACTTCTGGCAGCTGCCAGACAGGGAGACGAAGATGCTATTGAGACCCTGACGCTGGAAGATATGGATATGTACACCACCATTTCCCGCAGGATCCAGAAGGATGATATTTTCAGTCTGGTGGATACTTATTTTATGCCCTACGGCGTGGAGTGCGACCAGTACTCTGTACTAGGTGAGATTACGGAACTTCGTCTGGCAACCAACGATGTCACGGGAGAAAAGGTATATATTCTTACGATTCTGTGCAATGAATTATCTTTTGATGTATGTATCAATGAAAAAGATATCTACGGAGAACCTCAGGTGGGACGCCGTTTCAAGGGTGTCATCTGGTTACAGGGGTATATTAATTTTCCCGAGGAATAAGGTTGCAAAATCGTGATATTTTCGGTATACTAACAGTTGTGTGTATGTTCCTATAGTTAAATGGATATAACAAGCGCCTCCTAAGATATAACCATGGTTAAAGCCGTGAGTGAGTAAAAGGCGATAACTAAGAGTTCGATTTGAACTGTGGCATATAGAAATGTCGAAATAAGAAAACAGATGATTCATCACAAAAGTGATTGAGTTCATAAAGAAGGTCACCGTAACCGAAACAGGCTGAAAAGCTTGAAAATACGGCATTTGTTCTCGTAGTTAAATGGATATAACAAGCGCCTCCTAAGGTTCAATCATGGTTGAGACTTATGGAAGTTGGAAAGTGATAAGTCAGAGTTCGATTCCAACAGGGATTGACCTGAATGTCAAAATAAGATACAATGGAAATTCATCACAAGAGTGATTGAATTCATAGATATGGTAGCCGGAGCCAAAAGAGCTGAAAAGCCCGAAAATACGGCATTTGTCTCCTTAGTTAAATGGATATAACGGGGTCCTCCTAAGGTTGCGTTACAACGGTCACCTCAAAAAAACTAAATAAGGGATTGCAGTTCGACTTTGGTCGGGCTATTATCATATATCAGACACGTCCATATAGCTCAGCTGGATAGAGCACACGCCTCCTAAGCGTGGGGTCGGAGGTTCAAATCCTCTTATGGACGCCAGTGAACAACGCCGAAAGCCTTTGTTTTCAATGGTTTTCGGCTTTTCTTATATAAAAAGCTACGAAAAAGCTCTTTCACTGTATGAGATAAAATTCTACTCCAAAATTTGATTTTTGACAACCCCTCCAGAATCGAACGGTTGTTATAAGACAAAATCGCCAGCTAATTTTTAGCAGAAAACGGGCTGTTCTTGCTAATGAAAATGCCCTTCCTGCTAATCAGCCCCAAAATCGTGCCAAAAATCCAGCTAATCAAAAAAGGCGGATGTTTTGAATACCATGCAGTTATAGCAGATAAAATTAAATATCGTTATGTACATAGAGCGTCTATTTGCCCCGCATTGGGGATGGATAGGCGCTCTTTTTTTATGCCCAAACCCATGGGCAAATACAAGAGATTGGAGGTGTTTTATTTGAGCAAGCCTGTTTATACCGCAGACAAGCCGAGCGACTGTCATTACTGCTACTTCTGGACGAATGGCAGAAAGGGCTGCCGTCTGGGTAGAAATAATTGCTACTACTTAATCTCTTTGCCGCCGAAACCCAAGTCGGAATGTGATGGCTGTCCCTATGGGCGAGATCACCCGTGCATTGGTTGGTGTACGAAGAAGGTTATGCGTGAAGTGGGGCTTCGTTGATATGGATGTGTATGAACAGGAATACCGCTTCTACTATTTTGCCCGATGTCCTTACGAAAAGACGGATACGACTTTCCGCAGCATTCCGCTGACAACAGAAAGTTTTCCGCAGAAAGAAGGTGGTGAAGCCGTGTGAGTTTTGATTATTTTTACGGTCAGCAATCCGATCTATTCACATTCTATCGAGTTCCGAAGGTGTTGTTCACGAACGAGAGGTTCTGGAATATTTCTGCCGATGCCAAGATGCTGTATGGCATTTTGCTTGACCGCATGAGCCTGTCTGCCAAGAATGGTTGGATAGATAAAAACGGTAGAGTGTATATCATTTTTACAATCGACGAAGCGAAGATGGCTCTGAACTGTGCTGAACAAAAGGCTATCAAGCTGCTCAGTGAACTTGAGAAGAAAGCAGGATTGATTGAACGTAAGCGCCAGGGTTTGGGAAAGCCCAACCTGATCTATGTGAAGAACTTTATCTCTGCTGACAGAGTTGATGATAAAAAGAGCAACATTGTTGAGATTTATCATGATCTCACAAATGGAAACGCTGCTCCGTACCGAGATTTTTTAGAACAGGTTATTGAAGATTCGGATGAAATTTCTGTGGTACAGGCAGCAACACAGTTAAAGAATGAGTTGGATAAGGCGGTTTCTCGACCTAAAGAATCCGTAATTGATCAGTTAAAACAGATTTCGGGACAGACAGTACCATCTAAAATGTCGCACAGTTTTAAGGAACCCGAAAGATAAGGAGGATAATCTATGTCACAGGAAAAGATTGAACGTTGGAATGAAGTCGATGGCAATCTCGATAATGGTGAAAAGCTGCAAGCATTTTTGGACAGTACCACGGATGCGTATGCGATTTTGCAGCTGCGCCGTACAGATGAAACCGTTTATGAACGCTTTGAATCCTATGAAGCCCTGAAACGTCAAGGAAAAGAGCCGAACATTGACCATTATGATGTGGTTTATGTGGCTCCGCTCTCCTCTTATACTGACCAGACTGCCATGCTGGAAGGGCTGTACACAAAGTTTAATGTGGAGCGTCCAGAGGATTTCCGGGGGCACAGCCTGTCCGTCAGCGACATCGTGGCACTGAAAACCGATGCTGTGGTATCTTTTCACTATGTGGATTCTATCGGCTTTCAGGAGCTTCAGGGCTTTATGAAGCCGGAGAACTACCTGAAAAATGCAGAGATGGCGATGGAGGACGATTATGGGATGCTGGATGGCGTTATCAATAATGGCAAAGCACCTGCAACGGAAGAACGTTCTTCTGTATTGGCACAGCTGAAAGAACAGCCTGTTCTGGATAGTCCCCATAAACCGCCCAAAGCCCGAACAGAGAGGGAGATGGAATGATGGATTTAACCATTGATGAAAAAATGCTGATACTTCTGTACAGCCCAGGAACCAGAATGGGGCTGTATGGAGCATTACAGCAGATGAAAGAGCAGCTTGAGGAGGATGAAACAGAATTGTTGGATTTGACCAACTCTGTTTTGCAGAAGTTATCAGATATGGATGATGAAGTCTTTGAAAAGCTGAGTCTTTCTCTGGATTTATAAAGATTGGAGGGAAATAATGAATCCGAAAGAGCCAAAGCCATACCGGGAACGAGTCAAGAGAACGATCTATCCGAAAAAGCGTACCAAGCGTGATGAGCTGTGTGCGGCAATCGACCAGATATTAAAAAAGAAACCAAAAGATTTTTCGGATTTTGTTTTTCAGCTTTCAGAGCTGGGGTATGAATTTAAGGATGGAAAGCAACCGGCTTTCCGGCATAGTGGGGAGAAGCGATTTATTCGTCTGCGCTCTCTTGGAGAGGGATACAGTCAGGAGGATATAATTGCAATTCTGTCCGGTAAGTCTGTTCAGAAAGCATCCAGAGCAAGCAGGCAGGTTCATACTCAAAGAGAGTTTAATCTGCTGATAGATATTCAGGAAAAGATGGCAGAAGGTAAATCAGCGGGCTATGAGCGGTGGGCAAAGAAATATAACCGCAAAGAAGCTGCCCGAACGGTTTGCCTTTTGAAAGAAAAAGGCATCAGCAATTATGAAGAATTGACTGCCTTGACAGAACAGCTCAGTAGCCGCTTTGCAGAGCTATCTGATACTATTAAAGCCAATGAAAAAAGAATGGTTGAGATTGGAGCATTACAGACTCACATCAACAACTATTCAAGAACCAGATCGGTGTATGAAGCCTATCGCAAATCTGGATACAGCATAAAATTCTTTGAAGAACATCGAGAAGAAATCCAAATTCATAAAGCGGCAAAGAAGGCGTTCGATCAGCTTCCTGGTAAAAAGGTTCCTACTAGACAATCTTTGAATGAAGAGTATCATCGCCTTTTATCAGGAAAAAAGGAAGCTTATGCCGAGTACCGACAAGTGAAAAAGGATATGCAGGAATACTTGATTGCAAAACAAACTGTAGAACATATTCTTGGTATTGATCGGAAAAATAGGATTATAACGCAACAGCAAAATTTGGATTAGTATATTTTAAATTGTAGGACAAAAATGGGAAATCGTAAAAACCATAGCGTTTTAACGATTTCCCATTTTTATTCATAATAATGTTATTTAACGATAAAAGCATTTTCTTATTTTATCACCAAAATAGAAGGGACTTCTTGTGCATAAAAAGCAATTTACGAGAATTAACCCCACCGTAATGATATAAATAAGTACTAAGTGCTTTTCATAAAAAGTAGGATTAGCTATAAATGGAAACGGATTTATAATTGATTCTGTTTGGCAATTGATATTCCAATATAGCCAGAAAATACCAGAAAATCCATAACCAATATAAACGTTGCTAAAGATCGTACTAATTGTCATGGATATAGCTGATACAAACAAGCAACCACCTATCACGATTGCGATGGCATTTATTATAGAAATAGGTTCAGCAGACACTTCGCCTTGAAATTGCTGTATTATCCGAAAGATGATATTTTCTACAATAACAAAAATAATGAGAAGTGCCACTGTAATCAAATATCGTTCTACAAAAAATTTGATCGGTTTTTTATTTGTCAAATACATTATTTCTTCGGTATGACTTTCTTTATATAATAAGTTAATATCAGAAAAAAGAACAATACCTACGAATGGCATATAAATTGACGATACGTTTACAAAATCAAAATATGTTGGAACATACATGACCAACGGTATCAATATTACCAATATCAAACAGCTAATCCACTTTATAGGAGAATATAAAATTTTAAATTCATATTTCATATACTTATAACCTTCTTTAAATTAGTTCGTAGCTGCCGATAAACATTACATGACAGCAATAAAAATACAACGCCTAAAACTATATAAAAAGAGCGATTGACAATAAGAGAGCTTATGGTTATGGCATCGCCATCCAAGCGTATGATCGGATTCGCTAGTCTGATCCAACTACTAGTATCATTAAATACACCTGGTGTCATGTTGAATATAATATACAAAATATATATTGGAAATACAGCAACCACTTTTCTTATGAGTAACATAAGAAGCATTATCAAAGAACTAAAAAAGAAAGTAGTCGGCAATAGATATATAACGAAGTAACTGATAAATGGTGTATATAAAACATTATAGCCAGAACCAATAAAGCGAAATACACTAATAAGATTTAATATTAATCCAAACAGATATAGGTATAACATAAAAGGAATAAAAATCCCCAGATAACGATTAAGGATATATTTAGTCGGAGATAAGGGCTGCGCATAAACTACTTCATACATATTGCTTCGATAATCTCTAATAAGCAATAAAAGGAATAGTGGAAAAATCAAAAAGGCAGATATTCCTTGCACATAAGTAATATATTTCTCCATTAAAATAGGACTATATCCTTTTGTACCTAGTTCTGCTTGAATATTACTGTTTACTTCATCCACAGTACCCAACCGATTTCCAAATTGGCTTTTGCTTGCCATCAGCCAAGGAAATATATAGCTATTATCTTTCATAGCTAAATAAATGTCATCAAAGGTATAGTTATCATCTTTGAGCATTGTCAGTACCGGTTCAAATTCTTTTGCATTTTCATCAGATATAGTTCCAGCAGAGATCATTTGCTCCAAATACTGACTTGTCTTCTCTTTTAGCTCTTCGTCCGTGTTGGACACATCAATAAAATCTCGTTCACCAGCACGATCTAGTGCCTGTATATCGCTTTCGCTGTTCACTGGTATGTGGAAGACTTCACTCATTTGCGTAAAAGAGAATACTGTGAGCAACACTAAAGTGATGATAAATGGAAAGCTTGTAATTTGTTTTTTTGATTCAAACCATATTAGCTTAATAGCGTCCATCATTTTCCCCCCTTAATAGTTGTCAAATAAACATAGACTTCTTCTAATGTAGGCTTATATGGTATGCTGCTTGGCTCTGCATCATTTTCACATATTACAGTAGCCCGTACTTGCGTATCATCTCGCTTAAAGGAAATCACCGTATGACTTTCTTCAAACTTGTGTAATTCATCTTTTGTATTGAATCTAGCCTCATAAATTTTCCCTTGCACTGACTTTAACAAATCTTCTATGCTGCCAGAGTATAGTAGTTTCCCGTTGTCCAGGATCGCCAACTTATCACATATATACTCTATATCTTCTATAATGTGAGTTGAGAATAAAACAGTATTCTTTTCAGCATATTCGTTTAACAATTTTCGTATTTTTATTCTCTCTTCAGGATCAACTCCTACAGTGGGCTCATCTACTATTAAAACTGGCGGATTACCAAGTATAGCTTGAGCAAGCCCTACCCGCCGTTTCATACCTCCAGATAATTCTTTATATTTTTTCTTTCGCTCATTATATATACTCCTTTTTCCCGGTAATTCTAAATAATTATCCGCCATAAAATCAAATAACCGCCGAGCACATAATATATGCAGCCCGACAGTTATCATTATACCCCAAACCCTACTGAATTTGTAGTATTTTATATAAGTTTAATATTATGAGCCTGATATTTACAGCTCAAGCCCGTCAAGTATGCTCTTAAGTGCATCAGCAGACTCCTTGAGCTTTAAAGCTTCCTCACCGTTTAACTCGATTGGGATATCGCTCTCCACTCCGTTTGCTCCAACGATTGCAGGCATTGAGAGAACCACACCGTCGATGCCGTACTGTCCATGCATCATGTGTGAAACAGGAAGAATAGACTTCTCATCACGCATGATTACCTCGCAGATACGTCTGACCGACATAGCGATACCATAATATGTCGCATGTTTTCTGTTAATTATCTCGTAAGCACTGTTCTTTACGTTTGCAGCGATTTCCTCTGTATTCTCCTTGTGCTTGTAGTGACCTCTCATCTCGCACATCTTGTGAAGCTCCACTCCGGAAACATTGGCTGATGACCATGCAACCACCTCACTGTCTCCATGCTCA